>Ga0307374_10016003_pt1 | contig 10015 bp, 7 predicted proteins | sample OX3MG_FD_202532 | JGI IMG/M metagenome (GOLD analysis project Ga0307374, IMG submission 202532) | Soil microbial communities from Risofladan, Vaasa, Finland - OX-3 | ecosystem: Environmental > Terrestrial > Soil > Coastal area > Acid sulfate soil | place: Finland: Risofladan, Vaasa | collected...
TCCACCTTACGGTGGAAAGTAGCAATTTCTTACTAGGGTTAACTCTCCTCAAATTTCCTTGCGTCCACAGCGGATATAAACCGAACTGTCTCACGACGTTCTGAACCCAGCTCACGTACCTCTTTAACCGGCGAACAGCCGGACCCTTGGAAGGTGCTCCCCCTCCAGGATGAGATGCACATTAATCTGCAGTTTCTTGCAGTGTAGACTATACCATCACCCAGACATGTAGCGTCTGGGGGTCAGCGTGTTATAGCGAATTTATATTATTAACAGATTACTGTTAACTAGACGCTATCGATCCCTTATTAGGGGATTCAGTCGTTACGGGGTCAAGCCAACTTATATTCCATCGATGGGACAATGTATGGTCGCACTTTACTACGAAGTACGTCCATAGATGAAGATGGAATGTAAGTTACAAGATACTTAGCTTGATGATGAATGGTTGACTCTATACCAAGCTTTTTAAGACTTCGCTTAATCACTTGATGTTCTCGGTAATCGTAGCCTTGAGTATTTAATCTCATAGCATTACAGTCATTGCGACGGTATCCGTCATCCATTATCCAAATAGCTAGTACCTGTGCGGAAATCATATCAGGTAAATTCTTAGGTATTATTCTACGATTATCTTTGTAAAAAAGGTCGTAAAACTCATCCCATAAAGGGGAGGTTATCGAACGAAGCTGAAAACCAGAATATATTCTATCATTTCGTGGATCTTGCCATGTTCTAGAATTTAATCTGCACTGGGTTAATTCACTTAACAGATTAAACTTCCACGTAATATATTCTTGCTGTTTCCATCCATGGCCACAAACAAAACGTTTGTACCTACCATTTCGTTCTAAATATCCATCACCTAGTAATGTACCGATGATTATTTCTCGCAACTGACTTCCCACGGTATTGCCCATTGCACCTATTATCTTTCGATTTGGGCAAGAATGCAACTAGGGTTTCACCGTTATGAGCTAACTTTTTCTTGCCAGTTACCCAGCAAGAGGCCCTATGTCGAGCCGACATCGTACTTTTATCCATAGTTTCATATGGCGTAGACTATATCTTCTTCCTATCATCCGGATTTAGGTTAGATTTAAATCTAACCATACCCTTGGATTTTTATTAGATAGGAGGTGGCGTGTTATCCTGTCATTTTATTGACCAGAATCTCGTTTTTCAACTCAGTCGTTACGGGGTCATCAGCCAGCAATTAATTATTGCTAAACCTAGACTTCCCACGGTATTGCCCTTGCCTTTTTCTCAGTCATCTTTGACTGTATCACTTAAAGGCAGTCGGGTTTCACCGTTATAAGCCACATTTTTTGTACAGAATCACTTCTGCAGCACCCCAATGTTAAGGTGCCAAACAGCGCCGTCTATGTGAACTATTGGGCGCTATAAGCCTGTTATCCCCGGCGTAACTTTTATCCGAAAGCGCTGCCGATACCACACTCTTGTACAAATATGTACGGACAGCGGAAAACTTACTCCGACTTTCGTCCCTGCTTGGGTTGTCGCCCTCACAGTCAAGCTAGCTTATGCGTATACACTATCACTACGATTTCCATCCGTAGTTAGCTAACCTTTGAACGCCTCCGATACTCTTTAGGAGGCAACCGCCCCAGTTAAACTACCCACCAGACACGGTCCCAGAACCAGAAACTATCCACGATGAAAAATCATGAACACTTTGTGGTCCTGGTAAGAACAAGATCATAACAAGGGTGGTATTTCACTGGTGACTCCACCAAGGCTAGCGCCTCAGCTTCAAAGTCTCCCACCTATGCTACACATGTTATAACCCGGCTCAATGCCAAGCTGTAGTAAAGCTGCACGGGGTCTTTTCGTCCTGCTGCGGACAGACGGCATCTTTACCGTCAATGCACTTTCACCGAGCTCTTCGTCGAGACAGTACCCATATCATTACGCCATTCGTGCAGGTCAGAACTTACCTGACAAGGAATTTCGCTTTAATCTGTTACTTCTCTAACCTACTTGGTTATAGTAGGCGCTACGCAATTTCTCACGCAGTCTCTATGTCGCCATAGAGTACGGACTCTATCTTATCCACCTAAGTGGACTCCGACGTATAGTCTCTGAGGGTTCTGCAATTACTTGCAGCCTTCCCTGCTGATTGTCTGCACCGAACCGATTATCACTTCCGAAGAAGTACGGTCGGATACTCAGGTGTCCCAGCATATAGTCAGATTTTCTTCTTTAAACCTCAACAACTGAGGGCAACTAGAAGGGAGACTCTCACTCCACTAAGGCAACGATTTCACCTTAGGACGGTTCCTTAATGTTAGCTGCATGTCTCCATGCAGAGCGGACTATATCATACCGCTCACGCGGTCCTGGCGTATAGTCTCTGAGGATTCCCCTTATCTGCTAAAGACTTAGGGGCCTTTCCTGCTGATTGTCTCTATCTGACACTTTTCAAGCCTCCCAGCTTATCTTTTCAGATTACTGTTTGGGCGTGTCAGCCTAACGAGGGTTTCCAGCATATGGCCAAGTTTTACAACTACTAGTATGTCAATAGTTACCGCCGCCGTTCACCGGGGCTTCAGTTCGAAGCGTGAACCTCTCACCTTAACCTTCCGGCACCGGGCAGGCGTCAGCCCGTATACATCCACTTTCGTGTTAGCACAGACCTATGTTTTTGGTAAACAGTTGCATGGGCTCCTTAGCTGCGGCCCCCTTGAAAGGGGGCAGGCCTTATTCCGAAGTTACGGCCGCTTGTTTGCCGAGTTCCTTGACGAAGAATCACTCGTACACCTTGGTCTCCTCGACCTGAGCACCTGTGTCGGTTTGCGGTACGGATAGCAGTGAACACGCGTTTGGTAGCTTTTCTAGTCAGTACTTTCATCAGAATCAAACCGTAAGGTTCTTTCATTCCCTCGTATTTCTCGAGGTTAGACGGATATAACCATGAACCCGCTCTGACTAATATACCGCGCACGCCAAACAATTCACTACTAGTACGGGAATATTAACCCGTTGTCCATCGCCTACGCTACGCGCCTCGGCTTAGGACCGACTAACCCTGGGACGATTATCGTGGCCCAGGAAACCTTGCTCTTTCGGTGGGCAGGATTCTCACCTGCCTTATGGTTACTCATTCCAACATTCTCACTAGATAACGCTCCACGGAACCTCGCGATTCCGCTTCAACGCAGATATCTACGCTCCTCTACCACGCATGTATAAATACACACATCCATATCTTCGGTGCTATGCTTGAGCCCCGTTACATTTTCCGCGCAAGATCTCTTGACGAGTGAGCTGTTACGCACTCTTTAAATGAATGGCTGCTTCTAAGCCAACATCCTCGTTGTTTAAGAAATCTCACCTCGTTTCCCACTTAGCATAGACTTAGGGACCTTAGATGATGGTCTGGGCTGTTTCCCTTTTGAGCGACGAGCTTAGCCCCGCCGTTCTAACTGCCGTAGTTCCGCATATGGTATTCGTAGTTTGTCAAGGGTGGGTAATCTTACGACCCCCATTCCGAAACAGAGCTCTACCCCCATATGTTACCGTACGACGCTAGCCCTAAAGCTATTTCGAGGAGAACCAGCTATCTCCAGGTTCGATTGGCATTTCACCGCTAACCACAGGTCATCCGGGCATTTTGAAACATGCTACGGTTCGGTCCTCCACGCAGTTTTACCTGCGCTTCAACCTGCCCATGGTTAGGTCACCTGGTTTCGGGTCTATTTAACGTGACTAGGCGGCCTATTCAGCCTCGCTTTCACTACGCCTCCGACAAATGTCTTAAGCTCGCCACGTCAAATAACTCGTTGGATCGTTCTACAAAAAGCACGCTGTCACCGAATAAATCGGCTCCAACTCCTTGTACGCACACAATTTCAGGATCTATTTCACTCCCCTTCCGGGGTTCTTTTAACCTTTCCCTCACGGTACTTGTTCACTATCGATCGTAAGATATATTTAGCCTTGGAGGGTGGACCCTCCAGATTCAATCAGGATTTCACGTGCCCCGACCTACTCGACAATACAGATTATAAAGTTCGTAAAACTTGGTATACCGGGCTATCACCGTCTCTGGCATGGCTTTCCAACCATTTCTACTCGCTTTACGAATTTCTTACTCTATGGAAGCTGGTGTTAGCGCTTCCCGCCTCTTGCAGGCAACTAATCCCTAAAGATCGGTTTCCCACAAAAGGTTATCTGTATGTCACAACCCCCTAATAACATTCGTCTAACAACTTATTTGCTAGGCAATAAATTGCCAGGCAAAAGTCATTAAGGTTTGGGCTCTTCCGCGTTCGCTCGCCACTACTTACGGAATCATTGGTTATTTTCTCTTCCTCAGGGTACTAAGATGTTTCAGTTCCCCTGCTTACCACAGCTCCGTCCTATATATTCAGACAGGTGTCACTAGACATAACTCTAGCGGGGTTTCCCCATTCGGACATCTCCGGATCAAAACATATTTGGCTGTTCCCCGGAGCTTTTCGCAGCTCATCACGTCCTTCGTCGGTATCTTACGTCAAGGCATCCGTTGTGCGCGCTTGAGTAACTTTTTACGATTGGCTGAAACTTCCTCGGTGAAGATTCGTTTCAGCCAGTGCAATTGACTAGTTATTGGTGGTTACCAATAGCCGTTTGTCTTAAATTGCTTAATCTCCCCCGTTTCCATATAGAACGGGTTCGATTTTTTCTTTACTTTGCCAAATTTTTAAGTTACGAAACTCTAAGGGGATTCTTCCAGATGCGAAGTCGTATTAAAATATTACGCCCATCCTGGATCCTCGAGGCTTGAGTTTACGTTTAGCTGTTCCGCCTGTTGCTGGCTGACTAGCCGCTGCCTAAACTCAAGCAACCAGGGCTATTGTAGCAAACTTAACAGAGGCGGTCAAGCCTATTGTGCTGTCAAAGTTGCTACAGTTTGACACCTAAAATGTCATTAAATGTTGCTCTAGTATGACTTTATTACTCTATTAATTAATGTCGGTATGATATAAACGCTAACATACCAGGTAAGTTCAGATAGTTGCTAGCATCAAGTCTGGGATTTCAGAAAAACCATCGTCAAGTGTGAGAAGAACGTTGTCCTTCTCTAAAGCCATTGATGCTATCCACATATCATTCGTACCTATTGGTTTTCCCTTCTTGCGGAGCCCAAGATAGATCTCCGCATATATCTCGGTAGCTGTGTCTGTTATGGTGACGACGTTGACGTTGGGGCTATCAAGAAACTTTTGCAGAAGATCTTCATTTTCCTTCCGCTTACTTCCTGCGGCGAAACCGGCACGTAGTTCCCCTATAACAATAGTCGGTACGATTATTTCGTTGTCTGGATGAAACCACTTCTTTAGACGCTTATCGCCACGATTGAAAGCAGAATATGCACTAGTATCTAAGGTAAACGACATGGGTTACTGCCAAAGCTTTTTATCAACTTTAGACATACTTTCTATAGCTTCATCAAATGACTCATCAAGGGTGTTTTTATTAAAAAGCCAGTCAAAATTATTGTTGGCTGGTATTTTTGTAGTCCCAAAAGTCTGTATGGATAGTAAGTCTACTACTGTCTGGTTGAATGACTTACCAGATTGCTTTGACCGTTTTCGAATAACCTTGTCTACAGATGGTGGTATATTTCTAATTGTGTATTGAATTGTAGCCATGTATACATCGTATGCCATGTATACATGGCTGTCAAGCTTGTATGCTACGGTTTTGTGCCTGTTTTATGAGGACTTGTTGGTTTGTAGGGCTTTGATCTGACGCGAGTGGTGGGTGACAGTTGATATAACAATTTTTCCTTTGCTCTCTAGAGCAGCGATGCGTCCATCATGCCTATTAACTCTTTCTTTAAGCTCCAATTCACTACCAACAGATTCAGCTATTGCACTAACTTTATTATCCAAATCATCTAGTAAGCCGCCTTGTCGAAGTTGCTCGTCACGGATGTCAGCGGTTTCTTCACGAACAATATCTTTTACGTCATCTTTAGTGACCATATCATCAGTAATGACACCTAGTTGTTGAGTCATGGCATCAAGGAGCTTCTTGTTGCCTGTGTCGATTTTGTCTAAGATTTGTTGATGAGTTATGTCGTCGGCCATGGTCCATACTTCCTTTTCTTACTCTATTTTAAGTTTACGCCAGGTAGATTAAAAAACTATTAACTGAGCGTAAAGTACAACGTTATGTAGTGGGTTGGAGCTTTTTGAGCAATTCGGGAGTAAGCAATTGCTGCTCGTTGATCAGCCGTAAAACAGGCTTAGCGCAAGTTTTGCAAAGCTCGAGTCGTATAAAACTGTGCCCTAATATTAGCCCTTCTACTTTTACTATCTTGTTACAGTTGTCGCAACGGTGAACCAGCATGGCTTATCTCCCTCATTTATATTTGTATTGGGGAGCTTATTATAGGCCGCTTAGAACGCTAAGAAAAGTGTAGTATGTACAGCAAAGTCAGGCTACTGTTTGGGTTATAATCTTGCTATTTGCTGCCGCTACCGCTGTCGCAGGTTGTTTTTAAAGTGTTTTTTGAGTAAAATAACTCGGTAGTTTGATAGGTTTTACCAATTGTGTGGGCCTATACGGTTTACAAAATTGAGGTTAAGAGTCATAAGGCCCAAGCCGATGTGTTTGCGATAGCAAACCAAGGTAAACCTGTAAGCGCTTAACGAGGGGCATTAGCTCAGTTGGCTAGAGCACCTGCTTTGCAAGCAGGGGGTCATCGGTTCGAGTCCGATATGCTCCACCACTTACTGCCACGTTAAAGTTAACAACCAAAGTAGACCTGACTGCTAGGGGCGATTAGCTCAGCTGGTTAGAGCGCGTCACTGATAATGACGAGGTCGGAGGTTCGAGTCCCTCATCGCCCACCAGTCAGGCTTTACTTAAGAATAGGTTTATTAAGGCTTGTTCTAACGTGTTTATATCAATTATTGATCGTTTATGCGTATGTTAAAAAGTTTATGCGTTGTAAATTAAAATACGACTTAAGGATATGCCTGGTCGTTATTACTTCTTAAATAAGCATGGTAACAGTATAGGTGTTGTTATTGAAACAATACGTTAGTTATGAAAGATTAATTACTAAAGTCTTTTTATATTATTACAGTATTATTTTAATTGTGTTTATTAGGGGTAGCATTAGACGGGTATACGCAGCGACGTTTCGTGTCTTTTCATCAGTTTCAAGGTATTTTTCCGCATATAATATGCACTAGGTTTTCCGCCATGCCGTAGTTGCTCTGATAAGATACGTGCCTGCTCTTGTAAATTACGGTCCAGCTTTATCGACTCCGGACAAACTTTTAGAGCTCTCCGCTGATGCCCAACAAGCTTATTCCGTCCAAGCGGCGCACACGTGACAATGCCACATAGCCCATACTTTCTACAAACGCCTTGCTAAGATCAATAACTGCCGTATCCAGGTTTAAGCAAGTGTCATGAGAAACAAGCTTGTACAGGCCTATACTGATTCGAGGTGCGTAATTCTTAGTTCGTGATCTTGTTGTTGCCTACTTATGTCTTTGGCAACAGATTTAATCACTTTCATGTCTGACTTGAGTTCGCCAACATCTTGTTTTATGTCTTTTATACCAAGTTCTAGATGTGGGACAACTTTGACATACTCTAGAATAGCTTTTAGCTCATCGGCTAAAACTTCTCCCAGTACTAATTTTCTCTCACCATCACTTAGATTTTGCATAATTGTACTATACACCTAGCGCAAAAGACCCAACAACTTTTCAGGGACACTTCCCTACTGGGCGATGAAGTAGTCGAAGGTGTAGGTGGTGTTGGCAGCTGGTGGGTTGTCCATGTGGAGCTCGAAGCCGGCCGTCGACTTGTTGGACGGGTAAAGGAATGAGGCGGCGCTCTTGCCGTCTTGGCCCGTCAGCACTATGTGCGGCACGGCACCGTAAGCTTTGCTGAAGACGATATTGAGCAGGTCGCCGGCCGTCGGGTTGTCGCTGGTGGTGATGGCTATGGTACCGCTAGCATCATTACCAGTGATGGTGGCGGTGGCCGGCTTGCCGGACAGGTCATTAGCGGCTACGGAACCGGCGGCGCCCTGAATCGTCGGCGTCGGCTGGCCGCCGGCAGTGATGATGTGGCCGCTAATAACCAGGTCGGCTACATTGGTCAGACCAGTGACGGTCAGGCTGCCGCCGATGTTGGCATTGCCCGCGACCGTCAGCTGGCTGCCAACGTTGGCGTCGCCGGTGACGGTCAGGCTGGTAAGCGTGGCCGGGCCGCTGACGTTCAGGTTGCTGAGTGTAGAATCCCCTACTACATCTAAGTTGGCGAGCGACGTATTACCGTTAACCGTGAGGTTTGAAAGCGTCGCGTCTCCGCCATTCTGGATCATCGATGCCATGTCAGGGCCAGGATAATAGGTATTCTTGACGAAGGTCATGACTTGACCGGGGTCAGAACTGGTGTAGGCCGCCAGTGCCTGGCCGATCACATATCCAGCCTGAGTCGCCCTCATGGCATAACCTGGATGGGTAGCAGAGGTGGTCAGGTAATCTCCAGGTTCAATAGGCCCGTTCTCCGTAGTGACATTCACCGGGACACGGCCGTTCAAAGCGACCGACATCGGATTGTCTTCGGGCTTGATGTTGTAACCGGTAGAGCTGAAGTCGGAGTTGTTATCCGAAACAATACCGATCGAGTTCGATTGGTAAGCCTGGTCAGATTGAACAAGCTGGGTAATCTGGCCCTTCACCTTAGTCCAGTCAACCGATCCGTTGGTACTGTCATATGTATTGACCATTTGACTACCGGTGGCTACGACATCACCGACCTGGACGCCTGTTGCGACCGGATACTGCTCAGCATAGTCGGCAATGGGGGTGCTGCTACAGTCAATTAACTCATACCCCGTACCAGAAGTTGGAGCCGTAGCGCTAGCCAGGCCGCCAGCACAGAGTGCAGTAGTGCCTGTCATGTCACCGAGCGATACTTTAATGCCGGTGGAGTTCGTGTCGGTACCAGCTCTAGAACCGTTAGCGACAGTTGAACCGGAGTGGTTACCGGCCAAGATGGTAACCGTATTCAGCCCGTTGGTAGTGGTGCTGGTAGAACCAATGTTAATTGCCTTAATACCGGCACCGCCGCTGGCAACCGTGCCAACGTTGATAGTTTGGTTGCTGGCTCCAGAAGCGCCCGTACTGATGTTGACGGTGCTGGCCAGGGCGGTTGCGCTAGTTACACCTATGTTGACTATTGGGGCGGCTGTGGTGGTATCGACCGCAAGCAAGTTGTTGCCTGCCAGATTCTTGACCTGGAAAGCAGTAGTGGAGTTGGTGGAGTTCTGGAAAGTAGCTGCCCCAAGACTGCTTAAAGTTAAGACATTCGTGAGATTACCTCCGCTGGGACGAGTTGAGAAGCTCAAATCACCAGCGATGTTACCAGTGGTACTATTCTCTTTTTGGCCCTGGATAGAACCGAATGCGTAATCCGTTCCAGTGTTATCAACGTAACCACTAAAACCAACGCCGCCGCCTACACCCTGAGCTGGCGCCGATGAGTCGGTAAAGAGAGCGTTAAATGGGAAGCTAGAGCTCACATTGGGTGAGAGTTCCTGGAAACCTATTCCTAAGTCAGGGTTAGCGGTACCTATTCCGAGCGTCCCATTCTCTGTCACGTTGAACCCGCCCGATATAATGTTGTAGCTGCCTGATTCCGTGTGGACGCTCGTGGTAGCAATTTGAGTAGTACTGGTGAAGCCGTTTATAGTATCAGATGTGCCATCATTGTAATATATAGTGCCGCCGACCATAGAGCGAGTGAATGTTGTGCCACTGCCTGTTACAGTGGTGCTGGCAGTTTGGCTAATGGTGCCGGTATTGTAGGTCTGGGGGGCAACAGTCAGCTCGTTGGGGGCGAAGGATGTGCCAATACCAACGGTATCGTTAAAGCCGTTGGCGGCGCTGTAGCCCAGGATGATGTTATTGCTGGCCCCTACCTGGGCGTTGAAGCCGATAGCCGTAGCATGGGTAAGGTTACCAGTAAGGACATC
>Ga0307374_10016004_pt1 | contig 10015 bp, 7 predicted proteins | sample OX3MG_FD_202532 | JGI IMG/M metagenome (GOLD analysis project Ga0307374, IMG submission 202532) | Soil microbial communities from Risofladan, Vaasa, Finland - OX-3 | ecosystem: Environmental > Terrestrial > Soil > Coastal area > Acid sulfate soil | place: Finland: Risofladan, Vaasa | collected...
GCGTGGGATGAGAGCACCCCCGGGGTGGGCACGCACTCGGCCGATCGGCTCGCCAAGCAGCGACAACTGCAGCTGGGGCGCACGCCCTTTGGAATTCTCAACACAATCGTGAATCTCGATGCCAATTGGCCGGCCATCTGGGGTGGCCGACCACCCTCACTCGCCAGCAGCTATTCGCCGAAGCGGATCAAGATCCACGACCCCGGTCACGGCGCGGTGACGCTGCAGCTACCGGTGGATGGAGTATCCACGAAGGTGGTGCTGGACCGGAACTACCGTCCAGCGACGGTGACGCAGCGGGTGGATCACCACCTGATCGTGGATCACTACAGCGACTATCACGATGTAAATCAGTACGGGGTGATGATTCCCAGGCACATCGTGGAGACGATTGATGGGCATCCGCATATGATGCTGCACATCGTCAGATCGCAGATGTCCGACTATGAGGTATTCCCGGCGCCGTCTTTCGAGGCTGCGTTCCCGCCGCCGGCGCAGGCCGGCGATTTTGAATTTAACGGGGGTGGATTTGGCGTCCCGCCGGTGCACGCGCCCATGGGGACGACCCCGACGCTGTACGGGCATCCGGATCTGGCTGGCTTCTGGGGTCAGCCACGAGGGAACTTTGGGCAGGCTCCGAAGAACAACTCCGTTCAGTTCAACTATCCAGCACGTCACGGCATTTTTTCCAACTTTGAGAACGACTACTTTATAACCGGGCAACAGGGCAACGACATCCCGCTCTACAAGCCGAAGTACTGGTCGCAGATACATCACAATCAAGCCCACGCCGCGACTCTCGATCCCTACCTCCAATGCGACCCGGTCACGCCGCCGCGCCTCGGTCCGCCGATGAGGGTCGTGGAAACTTCCCGTGATTTCTTGTTCTTTACCAACGGGGCCGTGGGCACCCCCAACACCTACCGCGACATCCCCATGGGACCCGTGTTCCGCAAGCCCGATCCGGACGGCACCCAGCAGGGTAGTCCTGCGTCACACTGGGACGGGGATACGCTCGTGGTGGATACGGTAGGTTACGACGGTCAGGCTTGGCTCAGCCGAGCCGGATATCCGGGCAGCTACAACCTCGAGACCATCGAGCGACTGCACCGGCAGGGCAACCGGATGAGCTACGACGTCACGGTCGAGGACTCGGACTACCTGCAGAGACCGTGGGTGCTGCCGACGGAGTACGTTTATTCGCTTCCCGACGACCACCGCTTTGTGTCGAGGGGGGGGCCGTATATGTGTAACAGTCCTGGGATACCCGAGGTTGGAGCGACGTTGGGGTAAGCCGAATTGTTCGATTGTAGGCGCTGAGCGCTTCAACGGACGCCGGCACATGCTGGCGTGCGTTGAAGGGTTTCCGGACAGCCAATCCTCTTTGACCTGTGTAGCGGCGGATGCGAATGATGATTCGCATCAATGCATCAGCTGGAGCAAAAGCTTCCGCTGCCGCTCCCAACGCTCTTAGCGGAGCCATTGATCACTGCATTCATCGACTCCACCATGGACAATCCTGTTGCCGCGAGCAACTCGTCGGGCGCAAGCCACAAGCGTGGCCCCGTCGCGGTTCCACCAACGCGCCTCGGAGCGGATCCCGCCGGGGGTTACGGCTGGGTCTCGATCGTGCTGCACTGGACGACGGTCGCGGTGCTGTTGCCGCTGTGGTTCGTCGGCTATGCGACCAGCCACCCGGGTTCCGAGAACGTTCTCAAGCTGATCCATATGCATACGACGATCGCCGTCTGTGCGTATGCACTGCTGTGGCTGCGGGTGCTGTGGCGATTCAGGCACGGCCATCCTGCGCCGCTGCCGCGTCAGCGGGGCTGGTCGGTTCAGCTCGGCAAGGCCATCCATTACCTGTTGCTGCTTGCGATTGCCGTCATGTTGGTCTCGGGGCCGATGCTGGCCTGGACTGGCGGTGATGCCATCCACGTGTTCTCAGCCGCCATACCCTCACCGTTACCGAAACTTCCGCAGCTCTCCAGCTGGCTGCTGGCCGTGCACCGCACGACCTCGCGGATCATCATGCTCGCCATCCTGGTACACGTGTTCGCCGTGCTCAAGCACGTTGCCTTCAATCGTGATGGTACCCTCGGCCGCATGCTCGTAGCGGCCAGACGCACAACCGGCCGCTAGCGACCGTCGGAGCGCGAGGTCAGCCTGTTGCTGCCCTGCGTGAGATGAACTAAATGCAAACGACGGTTGTCAAAACTGCCCAAGCCCCCGATATACTATGGAACGCGACGATCCCACACACCGGCGGCGGCCGTCAGGTCCGCTAGGCGCTCGGAGTGGCGTGCCCCAAAGGGCAATGCTCTACATGCGGCCAACGGCGCGCTGGCGGGGCTATCAGGCAAGAGCGTGCCGCCGTACGAATACGGAGAGACAGCGATGATTCACTTCCTGACCCCGGTGCATGGTCTGCTGGATTGGATGCAGTCACTGCCTGTCAGTCTATGGATCACTGACTCCAATTGGGGATTTCCGATCATGCTGGTGCTACATTCGTGGGGTATGGCAGCCGTGGTCGGCATCCTGTTCATGCTCGATCTACGCATCCTGGGGCTCGCACGAATTGTCCCGCTGTCTGCTTTCCAGCCGCTGATGAGCATCGCGTGGGGAGGTTTCTTCATAAATTTGGTCTCGGGCGTTCTGATGTTCATGGCCGACGCCAATCGGCTGATCGTCAACTGGTCGTTCCTGACGAAGATGTCCTGCGTGTTGATGGGCGGAATCGTCTCGGCCGTGTTGTGGCGCAGGCTGCGAGCGGCCGGCGCGCTGGCAGAAAATCGCTCCACCGTGGAGCCGCGCTTCGCGGTCGCCGGTGGGGGCAGGTCCGGTGGGGGCGAGGTGGTTGCCGTAACTGGCGAGGATTCGCTGGCCGTCGCGCCACTGGCGGTCGATCGGTCAGTCCGTATTCTGGCATTCGTCTCGATCGCGCTGTGGGCCGGCGCGATCCTATTTGGACGCTGGATTGCCTATGTCATGGATAACATGATTCTGCATGGCGCTTTCGGAGGCCCGTGATGCACGCCATGACTTATCATCTGACACCGTTTCTGCAGTGGATGCACGACAGCCGGCTGGGTGTCATAACCCGCGAGTATCATTACGTCTTTACGATCTGCCTGGTCGTGCATTTCATCGGGCTGTCGCTGCTGATGGGCGGCATGTTGATCGTCGATCTGCGTCTGCTGGGTTTCCCGCGGCAGCTGCCGATTGCCGCGGCCATGAAGTTTTTGCCGATTGCCATCATTGGCTTTCTGATCAATCTTGGCACCGGCGTGACGATGGTCTCATTCGATCCGGTCGACTATTGGCTCAACCCGGCCTTTCGGATCAAGATGGCCCTGTTGCTGCTGGGGGGACTGAATGCACTGTGGTTCACCCTGGTTGAGCAGCGTCAAGTGCTATCTCAACCCAGTGACCAGAGAACGACCATCGCTGTGCGGACCTCTGCCGCCCTGTCGCTGTTTCTGTGGTTCGCGGTCATCTACTGGGGGCGCATGATCGTCGCTTTCCAGAGCTCAAGTAGCTTTTAGCAGTCAATCTGCCCGCTCAGCAGGCTTGGTGGTAGTGGGCTCGTGATCGTCGAGATGGCAGTCGACGGCGCCTCTACCTGAACAGCGCCAGATTGATCGACCCCACAAGTGCTTGGTAGCCGGCATCGTTTCCATGCAGATGGTCGCCGTGCTGCAAGCTCAAGATGATGCGCGTCGGATCTTTCGGGTCGCGCCAGGCGGCGTCGAAGTCGAGCACGCCGTCGAAGGCGCCGCTCGTACGGATCCACCGGTTGATCATCTCGCGCTGAGCCTCGCCCTGCGGCGAGTATAAGACCGCACGCTTGCCGAAGGCCGCGCCAGCGTAAGGCGTAAGCGTCGCGCCGAGCACCTTGATGCCTTGGGCGTGGGCTCGCTCGATGATCTGGCGGTAGCCCGCGATCAGCGCCGCCGCCGTGGCCTTGGTGGAGGCCGCGCTCGGGTCCTTCGGTAACGGTCGCGAGGAAGGTCCGTACGAGTTGATGAGATCGTTCACGCCCTCCAGGAAGATAACGTACCTGACTCCCGGCACGGACAGCACGTCCCGGTCGAAGCGGCGCAGCGCGCTGTCGCCTACCCCGTCGGCCAGCACCCGGTTGCCGGAGATGCCCATGTCGACGACACCCCAAACCTCCCTGCCATGCTGCGCAACGAGCCGGTCGGCGAGCAAATCAGGCCAGCGGCTATTGGCGTTGGGCGTGGATCCGAAGCCGTCCGTGATCGAGTCGCCAAGCGCGACGATCGTGCCGCCCGAACTCATCGTCTCGACGTCGACGTCTGAGATGAATGCTCGTGACTGAATCGTCTGTGCCGCATCGAACGGTTTGTCGACGAAGTTGCCGGGCCCCGAGACATACGCCGTCTCTAGTCCCAGCGCATGACACGTGCATGGGTCCGTATGCCCCGGCAGGTAGATGCTGATCGCTACCGTTGCGAGCGGCTTGACCACAAGATCAATCGCATCACTTAAGTAGGGCGCACCCGGGGGAATCCACGCATCCGGCCTCCCAGCGAAAGTCACCGTGCGCCCGGTTCCAGGCTCCAGCGCACCGCTCGGACCCACAAGGGCGACGCTAGCCGCTCCGATGTGAAGGGGATTGGTCCCGTATTCGTTCGTGAAGTGGATGCGCAGGTGCGTGCCGCCCGCGGAGATGCGGACCAGCTGGCGGATCGTCTGATCGGAGAAGCTGCGAGTGCCCGCAAACTTTCCGACACCCGGCCTCGGAGGTTCCGGCGCGGCGCCCCACGTGCCGATCCAGTGCGCCTTGGCGAGGGGAGAGGCAGCGACCGCAGCAGGAGCGAATCCGCCCGCCAGTAGGGTGCCCGCTGCCGAGAAGGCAATGGAAACCCACTTCAAGCAGTGCTTTAGCATTGCAGACCCCCGCCATTGCAGTACTTCGATAAGCATAGCAGAGATCGGCCGCGCTGAAACGCGAACCCGGACATTGGCGATCCGGCCGTAAGAGGCCCGGACATGTGGAAAATTAGCCTCCTATGAATAGTAGATCTCTCTTCCAAGATGCGGCCCGTCGCGTGATGTACGCGTCTATCCGATGTGATCGGCATTCGGGCACTGCTCGTGCGCGCGCCGTCGGAAGAAGCGAAAGCGTTCTACGTCCGGTTGGGGCTCGATCCTTCGCCTCTCGAGCCCATGCTGGCTCGAACTCGGCGAGGTGGCTCGCCGCCCGCGTCATTTTTGTTACAAACGGTCGACAGCGGTTAAGCGACGATCACTTAATCGTGGTGCACTGGCCGTGGCCGGACGGGTTGGCCAGCAGGTAGTCAAGGCGCGCGAACAGGGTGTCCGTGGAGTGTCCCGCCTGCGCGACTCGCGGATGACTCCGGACGCCCCCGGATGTCCCGCTATTTTCCGATGCAGAAGCTGGACCTATTGCCCACGCTATTGATCGGCATGGACTTTCGCAAGATGCCCGATCGGGCATGGACCCATCCTTGGACCCGGGAGCGCCTTGCATCCCGAGATGGCGCTCCGTGGATCGTAATGGCCTGCAGCCTTCATCGCCAAGACCTGGCTATTCGCCCGTAGCGATCGCGGCAATCCGTGTCGGCCCTTGCCACCGGCATCCTTTGGCGTCCCCGTCCCCTGGCGTCACACGCGGCCGGCTCCCCAAGCGCATCTTCCCGCTCTCGCCGTGTAATGCAAGGACGTTCCGCGCCGTCGCAACCCAAAAAAGCGGTGGAAGCGCAGTTCGGATTGTTGGCTGTCGCAGTGCCCTCGCCCGGGTGACATGACGACTCCCTCGGCCACCGCGCCGATCCTGATTGGAGATCGTCATGTCGCAGTCTGTCCCTCCATCCCCTGGATTCTTTGTGCCGCGAGCGCTGCTGCTCGATGAGCGCCTGACGCCCCTGGAGCGGAACGCCTGGCTCGCGTTCCGCTCTCTGGTCGGCGTCGACGGCGCCGTCACCATCAGCTACGAGTCGCTACGCGGCTTCCTGCCGAGCGCACCGGGCAGCCAGAAGGCCGCCCTCGAAACCGTGTCACGGGCCATCCTGTGCCTGCGCCTTTGCACCTGGATCGGGATCGTCGAGTACCGCCGTAATCCGTTGACCGGATTCTCGATGGCCAGCCGCTACGTCGTGCGCGACGAACCGCTCGCATTCGTCGAGGCGTGCCGAACGGATGCCGATTACCTGCCGCTGCTCGAACGCGCCCTGAGCCATGCCAGCGTGACCGGGCGCCAGTTGGCGCGCAGCATTCTCGATGCAGCCCTTCGCGATCCCGACGCGCTGGCTCGTCTATCGGCGGCCATGCAGGAGCGGATCAGCCTCCTTCGGCAGAAGTGTTGCGGCGACGGTCCGGACGATTCGAACGGTCCCTCGGCGCGCAGCGGCACACCGCCATCGACGTGCGCACGTTCGACCGAGGCCGATGTTCCGAAGCACGCCCCGGCGTTGGCTGCAACAGTACGTACTGTACAAAATCTTGTATCAAGAAAAGTACAAACGTACCGTACCAACGTGCGCCCGCAATCCGAAGCGCCGGCACTCACGCTGGACGCGCATCGGCGTTTCCGTCAGCTTCCAGCCGATCAGCAGCGCCACCTCACGCTTCGCCTCGGGGCCTTGCACCCGGAACAGCGGCAGGCCGTGCTGGACGAGTGGCACGTGCGCTGCGGCGCGGGCTACGTTCGCAATGCCATCGCCTACCTCTACGGCCTGATCAGGAAAGCCCTGGAAGGCACGTTCCGCCTGTGGGCGGCACGCAAGCTCGCGCTTGCTCCTGCGTCCACCAGGATGTCTGCCGACGCCTCACGCCCGCATCAGAATCCGCCCCGCTTGCAGCTCCCGCTCCCGACCGACCGGCCAGCGTCCCGCGAGGTGGCGCAGAAGCACCTCGCGCAAATCAGGAGCATCCTGAAAATGCCCAGGCCTGTTTCCGAGGTCATCGCCGAGATGGCGCGCAGCGGCATGCTGTCCAGGCCACCGGAACCGCTCGCCAGCTCAGCGCCGAGTCCGGGTGCCTGAGCATTGCGCCAGCGGTCCCCAGGTACCGCCCGACCGCCTGCCGCGGTGGGCTGACGGGGGCCGGGCCGTCACTGCCCGCCGCAGTGACGGCCCGGCGAACTGCCGCAACAATAGGGGTTGGCGCAGCATCCGATTACTTGCTGCGCGCATGACGATGCCCCGCCATACTGGACCGGCAATGACCTGCCGGCGGGTATTACACCGGCACCCTGGCGCAGGGCTGAAAGCGCCCATGGAGCACTGTCGTCAAGTCTCCATGCCGTGTCCCACGGAGCCCGAACGGCGCAGGTTCCTGCAAGCGCAGGCCCGAGCAATCGGGCGGAGCCGCCAGGCGCGCTCTGGCTCATCGATGCGTGCCGCCTTCACCGAAGGTCGAGCCTGCCTTGTCTGCGGTCCGGTCATCCGTGGCCTTGACCACGTCGAGCGCCACATGGCGCTGATCATCCGTCCCACGGCGCCGGATTACCGGCATGCAGCCGACGTAGCTATCCATTCGTTCCCTCGTCCATTCCCTCGTTGCCATAGGAGGTATCCATCCCAGCACATCGCATCGTCGTCCGCTGCAATTCTCCCGTCCGGCCTTCCTGCAGGAAGGAAGACGGGCGCCTCATGTGAGGCAACGGGTGAACTGAGCACCCGGCCCATGCCCTTCGGGGATCTCGCCTCGGCGAGTTGGCAATAACACTGACCGAACGCTTTCTCAGCCCACACGATCCGCGCGGAGACGACGATGGACGACCTGACCTACACCCTGCGCCAGCTATGCCAGCGCAACCGCGACGGCAGCCACGCCACGCAAGCCGACCGGCAGCGCTCGCTGGGCCTGGCCGCGCGCCAACTGCGCGAAGCCGGCTTCCGCCAGATGCGCGCCAGCTCGCTCAAGGGCAAGCACGTCGACGTCCTGCTGCAACGCTGGCAAGCCGAAAGCCTGTCCGCCGGCACGCTGAAGAATCGCCTCGCCCACCTGCGCTGGTGGGCTGAGAAGATCGGCAAAGCCGGTATCCTGCCGAGTGACAACACCCGGCTCGGCATTCCCGAGCGTCACCCCATTGCCGGCGAGAACAAGGCCAAGGAACTCGACGATAAACTGGATCGCATCGCCGATCCTCACGTGCGCATGAGTCTGCGCCTGCAAGCAGCTTTCGGCCTGCGGCGTGAGGAGTCCATCAAGTTCCAGCCCGGCTACTCGGACCGCGGCGACCACATCGCCCTCAAGAGCTCATGGACCAAGGGCGGCCGTGAGCGCACCGTGCCGATCATCACGCCGGAGCAACGCGCCGTGCTCGACGACGCCCACCGGCTGGTCGGCGCCGGCTCGTTGATCCCGGCGCACAAGACCTACATCCAGCAGCGGCATGTCTACGACGGGCAGTGCAAGGCGGCGGGGCTGAGCAATATGCATGGGCTGCGGCATCGCTATGCGCAAGCGCGATATGAGGCATTAACGGGATGGAGAGCACCTGCCGCTGGCGGGCCGCCCAGACAGCAGCTATTGCTCAGCCAACGTGCCGTGGACGGCCAAGCCCGCACGCTCATCAGTCAAGAACTCGGCCACAACCGCATGCAGATTACGGCCGTCTACTGTGGGCGGTGACTTGAAGGGGCCGCCCTCGGCCAGACCGCGCTCAGACCCCTCATCAAGCAAGACTGCCTCGCATCGGAAAAACTTGACAGCATTATGCGATATAGCAATTATAGCAATTATAGCAATTATAGCAATTATAGCAAATATGATAAACTCAGCCGCTCTGACAATGACCTTGAGATCGATCCGAGCCAAGCTAAACCTCACGCAGGAGCAGCTCGCCGACCGGCTCGGGGTGTCGTTCGCGACGGTTAACCGCTGGGAGGGAGGGGCCAGCAAGCCGCAGAAGGCCGCGCGTGAGGTGATCGCGGCGCTGGCGCAGGAGGCCGGCATCGACGGGACGAGCGGTACCACTACATCGGAAGCTCCCGTCGCAGCAGCGGAGGTGACAAGACGACGTCGTGGGCAGAGGGCGGCGGCCGCCCCGACCACCAAGCCCATGGAGCAGATGCTGTGGGACGCAGCCTGCTCTATCCGTGGCGAGAAGGACGCGGCGAAGTTCAAGGACTACCTCCTCCCGCTCCTTTTCTTGAAGCGCTTGTCCGACGTCTTTGACGACGAGATCGATCGACTCGCCGAGGAGTATGGCGATCGCGAGACCGCGCTCGAGATCGCCGAGGGCGATCACTCGCTGCTGCGCTTCTATCTTCCGGCCGAGGCACGCTGGGCCGTCATCGCTGGACGCGAGTCCTTGAGCTGGCCGCTCGACGTCAAGGGGAACAGCACGGCGCCGCGCGACATCGGCGAGCACCTTACGAAGGCCGTGCGCGCCGTCGTGAAGCAGAACCCCTCACTCTCCGGCGTCATCGACATCGTCGACTTCGCCGCCGAGCGCAACGGCGAGCGCGACGTGAACCCCGCCAAGCTGCGTGGCGTGGTCGAAACCTTCTCCGATCCACGTTACCGCCTCGGCTTGGCCGACGTACAGCCCGACTTTCTGGGGCGTGCCTACGAATACCTGCTGCGCAAGTTCGCCGAAGGTTCGGGGCAGAGCGCGGGCGAATTTTTCACTCCAACCGAGGTGGGCTTCCTGATGGCGCACCTCCTGCGTCCGCGCCCCGGTGAGACCTGCCACGACTACGCCTGCGGCTCTGCGGGCCTGCTCATCAAGCTGCAACTTGTGGCCCGCGAACTCGACCCCACCAGCCGCGTGCCGCTACGCCTGTCTGGCCAAGAATTGCAGGCCGAGAGCTACGCCGTCGCGCAGATGAACGCCATCATCCACGACATGGAGGTGGAGCTGGCGCGCGGCGACACCGTGATCAACCCCAAATTTCGCGACGCCAGCGGCAAGATTCGCCAGCACGACATCGTGGTGGCCAATCCGATGTGGAACCAACCCTTCGCACAGGACATCTGCGCCAACGATCCGTTTGACCGCTTCCGCGCCGCCGGC
>Ga0307374_10016007_pt1 | contig 10012 bp, 11 predicted proteins | sample OX3MG_FD_202532 | JGI IMG/M metagenome (GOLD analysis project Ga0307374, IMG submission 202532) | Soil microbial communities from Risofladan, Vaasa, Finland - OX-3 | ecosystem: Environmental > Terrestrial > Soil > Coastal area > Acid sulfate soil | place: Finland: Risofladan, Vaasa | collected...
CGAATGGGCTTTGCAGCTCATCAAGACTGGAAAAGCATACGTCGATGACCTCTCCGCCGACGAGATCCGCCAGTACCGCGGCACCCTCACCGAGCCCGGCACGGACAGCCCTTATCGCAACCGGACAATTCAGGAAAATCTAGACCTTTTTGTCCGCATGAAGCAGGGCGAGTTCCCCGACGGCAGCCGCGTCCTCCGCGCCAAAATCGACATGGCCTCGCCCAACCTCAACATGCGCGATCCGGTCATGTACCGCATCCTCCACGCCACGCATCACCGCACCGGCGACGAGTGGTGCATCTACCCCATGTACGACTACGCCCACGGCCAGTCGGATTCCATCGAGCAAGTCACCCACTCCATGTGCACCCTCGAGTTCGCCGACCACCAGCCCCTCTACCGCTGGTATATCGAGCATCTCGGCATCTTCCCCTCGCAGCAAATTGAATTTGACCGCCTCAACCTCACTTACACGCTGCTCTCGAAGCGCAAGCTCCTCCAGCTCGTGCAGGAAAACCGTGTCAGCGGCTGGGACGATCCCCGTATGCCCACCCTCTCCGGCATCCGCCGCCGCGGCTTCACGCCTGAAGCCATCCGCGCCTTCTGCGCCTCCATTGGCGCCACGCGCACCAACGGCACCACCGACATCGAGATGCTCGAGCACTTCCAGCGCGACGACCTCAACCGCCGCGCCCGCCGCGCCATGGCCGTCCTGCGCCCGCTCAAGGTGGTCATCGACAACTATCCTGAAGGCCAGGAAGAATACGTCGAAGTCGCCAACAACCCCGAAGACCCCTCCGCCGGCACGCGCCAGGTGCCCTTCTCGCGCGAGCTCTACATCGAGCAGGACGACTTCCGCGAAGTCCCCCCCCCGAAATATTTCCGTCTCTCGCCCGGCCGGGAGGTCCGCCTGCGCAACGCCTATTTCATCACCGCACATTCCGTCCAAAAGTCCGCCGACGGCAGTCTCGTCGAAGTCCACTGCACCTACGACCCCGCCAGCCGCGGCGGCAACTCACCCGACGGCCGCAAGGTCAAGTCCACCATGCACTGGGTCTCGGCCGCCCACGCCATCTCCGCCGAAATCCGCCTCTACGACAAGCTCTTCACCAAGGCCGATCCCTACGACCTCGAAGAAGGCCAGGACGTTCTCTCGAACCTCAATCCCAACTCGCTTGAAGTCCTCACCGGCGCCAAACTGGAACCATCACTCGCCGCCGCCAGTCTCGGCGACCACTTCCAGTTCGAGCGCGTCGGCTACTTCTGCCTGGACCCGGATTCGACCCCCGACTCCACTCCGGGCAATCTGGTCTTCAACCGCACACTCGCGCTCAAAGACACCTGGGCGAAGATCGAGAAGAAGTCTGGAGGGTAAAAATCCAGTGGGCACAATACGGAGGGAGCAGGGGCCTTCAGGCCCCTGAATGCCGAGGCCTCGGGATACATTGACCCTGCTTTTGCTATAGCGTTCCTCTTTGAACTACATGGAGCGGGCGCGGGCCAGTTCCACGATCTTCTCGATCACGTCCGTGTACGAGTAGCCGGCCTTTTTGGCTGCCATGCTGAATTCCGCGGTGCTGGCGAGCCATGGGTTTGGATTCGCTTCGATGACGTACACCTCGCCTTTCTTGTTCAAGCGCATATCGATGCGGCCGTAGTCACGCATCTTGAGCGCGCGATAGGCGGCGAGCGCGGTGTCCTGAAGGTTTCTCGCGGTCTCCTCGTCGAGGTCTTCGACGGGCGCGGATTTTGTCACCTTGTAGGCGTCGGTCTCGTGATCGAACTTCACGTCCTGGCCGGCGATGCGCGGGGTTCCCTTGGGAAGCTTGGAGAGGTCGAGTTCAATCAGCGGGAGCACCTCGGCGTTGTCGTTGCCGAGAATGGCGGCGTAGATTTCGCGGCCTTCAATGTACTCCTCAATGAGCGCTGGGCTGTCGAATTCCTCGTGGATGTAATGGATGCGCTCCATCAGCTCTTTTACGCTAGCGACGACGGCCCCAGTGTCGATGCCGATGGATCCGTCTTCGGAGACGGGCTTCACGATCAGCGGAAACTGGATGTCGTGCGAATGATCGGTGAGGCCTTTATAGGAGGTTGCGAATTCCGGGGTCTTTATCTTGTGAAATTCGAAGATCTTTTTTGCGATCGACTTGTCCTGCGCAAGATAGAGAGCCAGCGGGCTGCTGCCGGTATACGGGATGTGGAGCAGTTCCAGATAGGCGGCGATGTTCTTGTCCATCGTGTCGTCGCCGGCGTAAGACTCTGTGAGATTGAAGACGAGGTCGGCGCCGCACCTTGCGAGCGCAAGCAGCGATTGGTTCTTGCCATCAAGCACGTGATAAGAAGGTTCGTGCCCGAGCTTTGTCAACGCCTCGAAGATCTCTTCGCGGTCGTGCAAGGGATCCTTTTTCTTCTTCCGTTTGCCGACCTTGCCGCGCGGCGCCTTGACCGGTTCAGGCTCAGGCTCAGGCGGGCCCTCTTCCCAAACGTCGTGCAATATCGTTATTTTCAGGTTCGCCATAATGCCTCTACGCTTCTCGGTATGATCCGCATCGGACGCGAAGCACCCATCAGGGCAGAATGAATTTGCCACGAGTGATGTAGTTCATCGCCAGCGCGGTCACGTATGCGGTGACTTCGGTTAAATATTCTCTTTCATATTTTATGTCGGCACTCAGGCCGAGGTCACTGACTTTTGCTTCGATGGTCTCCACTAATTTCTTGACCAGCGGACGTTGAACGCCCGTCCAATAATTCACTTTGTCGACGAGGACCTTGCGGTTCTCGCGTAGAAGATCGACCGCTGGACGAACATTATTTCTGCGGCGCTTCGACACATTGAAGATGTCGCGAAGATCGGCGTCGAGCGGAAGCTCGCCGGGTGTGAGCTGCTGATCGAGCGCACGCTGATAGAACTCGCCGACGGTCACGTTCATTTCGTCGACGGTAATGTCGGTATCGCCGTGTGCGACCACAGGGTCGGCATCGCCGAGCTTGCGGCCAATACGATCCATGTAAAGCAGCTTCTTCATCGCGCCCCAGCCTTTGTACCGCTTTCGCCAGTTGGAGCGAGGTGTGAGCCATACCGCGAACGTTTCAGCGAAGTCTTCGTCAGGATGCTTTTGCGCGTACCAGCCCTCCAAGTGTCGAACGAACTGGCGAGAGAACGGAACCGGTTTGTAGTGGTCGCGGTAAGGCCGCCGGAATGGTCCGAAGAGGCCGCGCCATTCTTCCGATTTATAGAGCGCGTAGGCGTAATTGAAAGCGTGGCCGGCCTCGTGGCGCATGTACATCATGATCTGCCGCGCGTCTTCGATGTCGTTCATCTCCGATTCAAGACGCTGCAGTTTGGGATCGGCCAGGTAGAACGGAATACCGATGACAGGCTCCATGCTGGGGCAGCCCCACTCATCGGTGAGGTAGCACTTGGGGCGGAACCTGTGGAGCCCCTTAGCGTCGAGCTCTTTGTTGAGTTGCTGGACGAAGCGTTCGAGGGGAGAGCCTTCCAGCTTCAAGCCGAGCTGCTGTATCGGCTTGGAGAGGATCTCCTGGACTTCGGCCGGCGCTTTTTCGAAATTGGCCACAGCTAGCGGCCCCGATGGGGCTTCTTGAATTCAAGCTCGATCGGCAGCCAGTCTGACAGGCGCATCTGGTTTATTTCAGCATCTCCGGGTTGGGTGCTGATCGATGACTTGGCAAGCAACACGGATACCTTGATTTTCCCCTTGATGCTGTAAGCATCGAGAAGGCTCGACAGCGCCTTATCTGCTGCGTCCATATAGTCTGCGGGCAGCGCGCCCTCCGCGCCATGCATATCGACTGCGCCCATCACCATCTGGTTCATCATCGGCCGGTCTTTCGCGGCTCCCACAGGCTCGACTCGCACCACGAGGGTGGCTCTTCTCTCCACCGCGTCAGGATTCGCCGTGTACTTGATGATTGGAATGGTGATGCCCGCCGAGCTCGGCTTGGTCGCCTGCGTGTCAAATGAGATATGGTAGGGAGCCCCCTGCCACTTGGGTTGAATGGGAATGTTGTACTGCTGGCTCTTGCACCCCGTCAAAAGCGCCGCTCCCCCAATCGCCAGCCCGATCGCCAGTATGATGCCCTTTTTCAAGTCGTCCTCCTTGTTCCCATAAAACAACGCGCCATAATACCACTCCGGCGCCGCACAGGAACAATGGTGATCGTGGTGACCTGCCGGCTCTACAGTTGGAACCAGCCGATGAAACATACATCTTGAGACGTGAGCGATGCGCCAATGAAAGAAAAACCTTCACCCGAATAGCTCGCTATGCGACCCAAGCCGCGCCAGCCACAAAGTTTCTTCGTCTGGCTTTCGATAGATCAGCAACAGATCGGGCTTGACGTGGCACTCGCGGTATCCACTCCAATCCCCGCTTAACACATGATCGCGCTGCCGCGCTTCGAGTGGCTTGTCGTTCGCCAGAGCTGTTAGAACCGGCACGAGGTCTTCATCCAGTGTCGCCCTGTGTTGTCCTTTGGCCTCACGTTTGTAGTCGCGCCGGAAAATCGAGGAGCGCTCAATCGTTCGCATGGAGATCGTCCATCAGTGCCTTTACGGTCCTGAATCGCTTCCCCTTGCCGGCCTCCAGCTCAGCCATCGCCCTGCGCGTCGCCGCATTGGGAACCCGCACATCGAACGGAAGGCGCTTCTCGTCGGCCACGCGAAACATCAGCAGCCGGATCGCGTCTGAGATCGACAATCCCATTGCTTCCAGCGCGTCGGCCGCACGCTCTTTCGTCCCCGAGTCGATGCGCGCCCGAACGTAGGAATCCGCCGTCGCCATAGAAACCCTCCAGCTCGATTGTAGTCACAACAGGACTACAAATCAAGCCATAATGCCAACCGCCTCAGCTCCCGATTCTGAAACCCGGTGGAAGGCTGGATATACGCTTCTAAGGCCTGACGATCATCTTCCCAACGCCATCGCGATATGCGCTGGCGATTGCGAAGGCCTCGTCGATGTGCTCGATCTGCCTGGTGTGGGTAAGCAATGGCGCAAACCACCCGGCGTGCGCGCGGAGCAGTTCCAGAGCCTCTTCCGTCTCGTGGTTCGATCGGCGCACGTTGAAAATGGTGAGCTCCTTGCGCCTCATAGCCGACCCATCCAGCGATACCAACGGTGTTGAATGAATCCCTGTCAGCGCGACGCGGCCGGCATTGCGGGCGAGTTGAACCGCTTGACCGGTGGTATGTTCCTTGGCCGCACAGTCAATGGCACAGTCCACACCGCGCTGCCCCGTCCCGCTGAGGATCTCCTTGATAGCTTCCTCGGGCTCGACCACGACGTCAGCGCCAATCCTTTGGGCCAACTCGCGGCGGTGCGCCAGTGGTTCAACGGCCCAGATTCGTCCTGCCTTGGCGGCTCGCAGTGCGGCGATCGTCAAAAGCCCGATGGGTCCCGCGCCGATGACTGCTACCGTTTCGCCGGGGCCGATCGACGCCAGGCGGAGCGAATGCAGTGCAATGGCGAGAGGCTCGGCCAGAGTCGCTTCGCCGAACGACATACCGGCGGGGATGGGACAAAAGTTGGCGGCCGGCAAGTTGACCAGTTCACGGAAAAAACCGGGATGAGGAGGGGTGCTGAGAAAGCGTATGTTGGCGCACACGTTGTGGTGGCCGCTCAAACAGAACTCGCAGTGATAGCAGTAAAGCGCGGGCTCAACCGCCCCGCGGTCGCCCTCAGCGAGTCCAGTAACGCCGGCGCCTGTCTTCACGATCCTGCCTGCGGGCTCGTGCCCGAGCACCATCGGGTAGACATTGGGAGTGCTGCCGACCGCGCCCTCGCAATAGGCATGCAAATCGGACCCGCACACGCCCACCGCCTCGATCCGAACCTGCACTTCACCCGGTCCGGGATCTTCAATCGGCATGTCAGTAAGCCGGAATGTCTGGGGAGCGATGAGTTCCGCGGCTCGCATCGAATCCTCTTCCTCAGAAACAATATCTCATCAGCAGGCGGGAACAAAAGACGAGCGGAGGGCTGCCCTGGCGGCGCATTTCTGGTGTGTTGTCGGCCAGTGTGAAGTTTGCGAAATCCTCGCCGGGATCGAACCTCCCGAGCGGCAAACATCTGCCGGGTTCCAATTGTTGCGGCGCGCTAGAATCTCGAAGCCAGAAGCTGTCTTTCACTTCCCAATCACATCCATCGCCACGGTCACGGTTTTGGGCGGCATGCATTGGCTGTTGTTGCAGGCCTGATAATGCAGCTTGCCCTGCACCAGGTGGTTGCCTCGCGTGGCCACAATGCGCGCCTGGATGATGAACTCGCCGGTGTAGACGTTGAGCTTCGTCTTGGGGTCAATCGGCAGCGTCACGTCCGTGCCGGCCGGGTAGCTGGCCGCTTCCAGCCGCGCGCCCGAGCCCGCCGGAATCGAGAAGGTGGTCGGGATCAGGTAATCTTCCTTGGGCGTATGCGAGTTGATGTGCAGCCCCGGCGCGATGCGGAAGTGCAGCGCCACCTGACTTGCCTTACCGGCTGGCACGGTCACCTGCTCGGGAAAGAGATATGCGACCGCGTCAACCTTTGCGATAGAGCGATCCTGTGCGTTGCTCCCAAATATCTGCCCTTGAGCTGCCAGCGCCGCCACCCCAGCAACAACCAGCGCAGCATAAACCTGTTTCTTCAATCCCACCATTGACTCCGATCCCTTCCCCCAGTCCGTTGACGCCCCTGTCTCGAACCTGGAAGCTACCAGCTAGAAGCTGCCTTTAATCCGCCAGCGCCTTGCGGATATTGCCCTCGATCTCGCTCGCCGAGGTCAATCCCATCTGCGCCGCCACCACCACGCCCTTGCGGTTCACAAAGAACGAGGTGGGCAAGTCGTCCACGCCGCCATAGGGCTGAGCGATGCCGTCGCCGCCCATCAGCACCGGGTACGGGACGCCCTCCTGGTGCACGAATTTTTCAACAGCCTGCTTGTCTTTGTCCCAGGCGGCCTTGTCGCTCGGCTTCACGTCGTCGCCCTCGGTGGAGATGCCCAGCACCTCAAAGCCCTGCGGCGCGTACTTGTTGCGCAGTTCGATCAGCCACGGCGTCTCGATCTTGCAAGGCGTGCACCAGGTGGCCCAGAAGTTGATGAGCACGGCCTTGCCTTTGTAGCTCGCAAGCGAGACTTTTTTCCCGCTCAGGTCTTCGAGCGTGAAGGCCGGCGCGGACTTCCCATTAAGCGGGGAGTTGTAAGTCAGCGTCCCGTCACTCAAATCGGGAATCATCTCGGCATGCGCCGCTGCGCTCGCCTCCGCCCGCTCGGCAGCCTGCTTGTGGTACTCCCAATTAGCCCACCCCGCCCAGCCGAGGATAGCCAGAATGAATAAAACCACAAAAAAAACAATTGTATTGCGCCTCACGGGGATAGACCTCTTCCCTTGATTGTACGAGCCGGAGCGCTCCAGTGTGAAACCGCGCACGGCCGCACGCTGAAGAAGCGCCCGGAAGCTGTTACCATCAAAAACCGATGAGCCAGCCCAACCCCAATGATCGTAAAGCAGAGCTTCGGCAGCCTTCTGCCCCTGGGCCGGCCGAGCTGGTCCGCACGGAAGCGGCGGCGCTCCTGGCCCTGGCTGCGCGGCTCGAGGGCTCCATGGCCGCGGATTTTGCCCGCGCCGTCGAGTTGATTCTGCGCTGCGGCGAGTCGAACGGCCGTGTCGTGGTCACGGGCATGGGCAAGAGCGGCATCATCGCGCAGAAGATCGCGGCCACGCTCAGCTCTACCGGCTCGCCGGCGCTCTTCTTGCATCCGGCAGAGGCGGTACACGGCGATGTGGGCGTGCTCATGCCCGGCGACGTGGTCATCGCGCTCTCAGCCAGCGGCGAGACAGAGGAGATTCTGCGCCTGCTGGCCACGCTCAAGCGCAAAGGCGACGCGCTCATCAGCTTCTGCTGCAATCGCAGCTCGACCTTGGCGCAGGCCAGCGATGTGGCTCTCGATTGCGGCGTTGAACGCGAGGCCTGCGGGCTGAACCTGGCGCCGACGGCGTCCACGACCGCCATGCTGGCCCTGGGCGACGCGCTGGCCATCGCGGTAAGCCTGCGCAAAGGCTTCCGCGCCGAGGATTTTGCGGAGTTACACCCCGGCGGCAAGCTGGGTAAGCAACTGGCTAAGGTGCGCGACCTGATGCACGCGGGCGACGACGTGCCCGTAGTCGCGCCCACGACGCCGATGACCGACGTGATCTTCGAGATGTCGTCGAAGAAGCTGGGCATTACGACGGTGCAGGAGGATGGCCGCCTGCGCGGCGTGATCAGCGACGGCGACCTGCGCCGCCTGCTCGAGCGCGAAGGCGGCGCGGCACTGAGCAAGACGGCCGGCGAGGCGATGAATCCGCATCCGAGGACCATTGGCGCGGAGGAACTGGCGGCGAAAGCGCTGGCGATTCTGGAAGAGCGCAAGATTACCTCGCTGATCGTGATGGATGCGGAGGAGCGCGTGGAAGGCGTGGTGCATCTGCACGATCTGTGGGGGGTGGAGCTGATCTGAGACACCTTTGCGGCGGTGATGCAATTCGTAATCAAAGGTAAGCACCTAGTCGGTCTTTGTGCGAGAATCTCTCATCTCGTGAAATTCTTCGAGAAGCGATGCCTCCACCAAGAGGCAGCAGCCCATGAGCATTGGAGCAAAGCCAAAAGCGCAAGAAATTGCTGCTGCCAGCTCTACCGCAATCCCGGCCTGCCGGACCGACCAGAAACAGAAGGATGCTCCACCCAATACGGCGAAAAGCGTCAGGAGGGTCATTCCAATGCCCCATATAAAGAGCCTCAGCCCCCATTTAATGAGCCTTTTCGCAAACCTCTTGGTGGAAGGAATGATCTTGGAGCCTTGCATGAACCTTCCCCGCTTCGCAGGCGATTATACATCCGGGCTCGTGAAGCGGCTCGTCGTGATCAAGCGGAACTTGCTTATAGCGGCCACGGCATCGCGATTCGCGGTATGATCTCGATAAGGAGCCTATGCTCATGGAGACCCGGATTGTTCGCGTTGGGAACACGCTCTCGGTGGAGATCCCCGAGGAGATTGCGGCCCAGGCGTCTCTTACCGCCGGCGAGTCTGTTGAGTGGGTTCCGAGGGGTCCCGGGAGCCTTTCGCTGGTTCGTACCTCTTCGCCGGGTGCTGAAACTGTCGCAAAGCATTCGAGTCTGGAGGAGTTGCTCGAAGGGCTGGAGGAGGGAACCCGGCTTGGAGAGTATGACTGGGGACCTCCGCGCGGAGCCGAAATTTGGTAGCCGAATACGTTCCGGAAGCCGGGGATCTGGTTTGGCTCGATTTTGATCCGCAGACAGGCCGCGAGCAATCCGGTCTTCGTCCCGGAGTCATTCTGTCGCCGAGATACTTCAACTCAAGAACAGGCGTCGCATATGCATGCCCGATCACGAGCAAGGTGAAGGGGTATCGGTTCGAGGTTGCTCTTCCCCCGGAATTGCCTGTGCATGGAGTTGTTCTCTGCGAGCACATGCGTAGCCTCGATTGGCAGGTCCGCAAGGCCGCTTACGTGGGACGAATGCCGGAGGCGATTCTTGCTCAAATCCGTGAGGTGGTTGCGGCGATTGCGGGTATTCCTCGGCAGCGCAGCGTTGGCGGCGGGTCCTGATCCGCGAAACATTTAGAATAGAGTCTGCTCAAACTTTGTTCTTGCGTCCGCCCAGCGGACGGGAAAGCACTTTCACACCTTTTATGCATCGTTGGTCGAAGCTCTTTATCCCTACCCTGCGCGAGGCCCCGGCAGACGCCGAAGTGGCCAGCCACAAGTTCCTGCTGCGGGCCGGCTACATTCGCCAGCTTGGCGCGGGCATCTACAACTACCTCTTCCTCGGGCAGCGCTCGCTGAACAAGATCGTCGCCATCGTGCGCGAGGAGATGGATCAGATCGCGCAGGAGTTCTACCTGCCCGGCATCCTGCCGCGCGAGCCGTGGGAGCAGAGCGGCCGCTGGACGGGCATGGGCGACAACATGTTCCGGCTCAAGGACCGCAAGGGCGCGGACCTGTGCC
>Ga0307374_10016008_pt1 | contig 10012 bp, 9 predicted proteins | sample OX3MG_FD_202532 | JGI IMG/M metagenome (GOLD analysis project Ga0307374, IMG submission 202532) | Soil microbial communities from Risofladan, Vaasa, Finland - OX-3 | ecosystem: Environmental > Terrestrial > Soil > Coastal area > Acid sulfate soil | place: Finland: Risofladan, Vaasa | collected...
CCTCTCTTGAACCGCCGTAGCAGGCTTTCGAGCGACTCATCCGGCCGCATCTCCACGCTCATAGGGCGTAACTATAGCACCGGCACGCCGGCTGGACGGACGTCCGCCAGCTCCACATAGCGCAGCAGCAGCAGGTCGCGGCCGACTGGCACCGCCAGGTCCACCAGCTCGTCCAGGTGGAAGGCAAATGAGATGAAGTGGCCGTCGCGGCGTATGTAATCGACATAGCCAATCCGGAAGATGCGGGCCTCGCCGTCCTTGCCGGGTTCCCAGCAGGCCAGGTAGACCTTGGTCCCGTTCTTGATGCGCCGCTTCTTATCGCCGCTTTTGAGCGCCTCGGCAGCTTCGGTCGAGACATCGGTACGGAGGCTGTAGCCCCAAGCGTAGTGCCGCTTCTTGGGGTTACGCGCTTCCTCGATGAAGCCTTGCCACGGGCCGTTGATGGCGATGCCGGCCAGCAGCTCCTTTTCGTCGGCCATCCGAGGCGACTGTAGCATGAGAAGTGTGAGCCTGGACAGCGCCGACCCCGCGGCGGAGCCGCGCATCCGGGCGGCGCGGCGGGCGGTCATCTGGTCGGCGTTCCTGCTGCGCAGCGGGCAATCGGCCGCGAGCGTGATCATCGGCTTTTACCTGGCCTTGCTGGCGCGCCAGGGCTTGCCGGTGGTGGCCATTCTGGCGGCGCTGCTGCTGAGCAGCAGCTACGCCGTGGAGCTGGTCGTGGCGCCGCTCATGGGCGCGCTGAGCGACCGCTACGGCCGCAAGCCGTTCATCATCGCCGGGCCGCTGATTGGCCTGGCGGCCATCCAGATTTATCCTCTCTCGGGACTGCTGCTGGTGCTGTTCCTGGCGCGCGGGCTGGAGGGGCTGTCGGCCGCGACGCTCACGCCGGCCACCCTCGGCTTTCTGGCCGACAACACCCGCGGCACGCACGAGGTCCGCGGCAAGACCATGGCCTACTTCGAGATCGCCACGCTGGTCGGCATCGGGGCCGGCTACGCTCTGGGTGGGCGCTTCTGGGAATTGCTGGGCCTCAATGCCTTCCGAGCCGCGGCTGGCCTGTACCTGCTGAGCGCGCTGGTGGTCTGGATATGGGTGTCCCACACGCAGCAGGTGCGGCACGAGCAGCGGACCCGGCTGGCCGACTACCTGGCAGTCGTGCGGCAGCCGCGCATCCTGCGCTTCGCGCCGGCCTGGCTGTGCGTCACCGCGGTGATCGGCCTGTGGTTCAACAACATCGTGTTCCAGCTGGCGGGGCCCAAGCATCCGGGACAGCTGCTGACGGGCGGAATGAGCGGCAGCCAGGTCAGCACCATCATGGGGCTGTTCGTGGTGGTGCTCATCGCCGGCACCTTTGGCTGGAGCCGGCTGTTTGGCCGCTTCCCCAACAAGACCACCATCATGGTGGTGGCGCTGTGCGGCATGTTCGTGGTCTGCTTCGCCCTGCTGCTGTTGAACCATCGCGGCGGCGACAGCAAGTGGTGGTTCGTCGCCCTGCTGCCGATCCTGGCGCTGGCAGTCGCCATCGAGAGCGGCTTCACCCCCGCGGCACTGGCCTATTTGGCCGATATCACCGAGGATTTCCGTGCCGATCGCGGCGTCATCATGGGCCTGTATTCCATCTTCCTCAGCATCGGCGAGGTCACCGGCGGCGTAGCGGGCGGCCCTTTCGCCCAGGCCTGGGGATTGGACGGAATGGTCTTCTTGACGGTCATTTTGGCCGCGGCGGCCACGCTCACCGTGGTGCTGCTGCGCCGCACCGACGCTCGCTTTCCCTCTCCCGCACTCGCCGTCGGCGTAGGACCGCGAGAGCGAATACCATCGGTCTAATGCCCAAGAACCTGATCGTCGGCCAATCGGGCGGCTGCACTGCCGTCATCAACGCCACCCTGGCAGGCGTCGTCGACGAAGCGCTCGGGGAGTCGGGCATCGACGGCATCTACGGCATGCTGAACGGCGTGCAGGGCTTGTTGGAGGGGCAGGTGGTGGATCTGCGAGCCGAGGCAGCCGCGACCTTGACGGGACTGCGCTCGACACCCTCGGCGGCGTTGGGCTCGTGCCGCTTCAAGCCCGATCCCGAGCAGTTGGAACGATTGCTGGCCCTGCTGCGCCGGCTGGAGGTGCGCTGTTTCCTGTACGCCGGCGGCAACGATTCGGCCGACACCTCGGCCCGGCTGGAGCGGTTGGCCCGCGAGCGTGGCTACGAACTGTTCGTCATCGGCCTGCCCAAGACCATCGACAACGACTTGCCCTTCACGGACCACTGTCCCGGCTACGGCAGCGTGGCCCGCTACCTGGCCATCTCGGCACTGGAGGCGGGGCTGGACACGGAGGCCATGCACCGCTTCGACCCGGTCAAGATCATCGAGGTGATGGGCCGCGACGCGGGCTGGCTGGCTGCCAGCTCGGCGCTGGGCAAACGCACGGACGAAGACGCCCCGCACCTGATCTACTTCCCCGAGCACCGCCTCGCGGTCGATCGCTTCGTGGAGGACGTCCAGGGTGTGTATGACCGGCTGGGCTACGTGGTCGCGGTCGTGCCGGAGCGGATCACCGACCCATCCGGCAATGTCGTCGCTCGCAGCACCGAGCCGACGTTCGTCGACGCCTTCGGCCACGCCTACTTCGATAGTCCGGCAGCATACCTGGCGCAGGAAGTGAGCGGCCGTTTGGGCCTGCGGGCGCGCTTCGACAAGCCTGGCACCTTGCAGCGCATGTCGATTTCGCTGGCTTCGCGAACCGACCTGGATGAAGCCTACATGGCTGGTCGCGCCGGAGTGCGGGATGCGCTGACAGGCGAATCGGGCTCGATGGTGACGCTGGTCCGGGAGCCTGACCCGGAGTACCGTTGCACCACCGGCCTCGCGCCACTGGCGGAGGTGGCCAACAATGTGAAGCTCATGCCTCGGGAATTCGTCAACGCCGAGGCCAATTTCGTAACGGAGGCTTTCGTGAAGTACGCAACGCCGTTGATCGGCGATCCCCTCCCGCGCTACGCGCGGCTGGCCAAGCACACGGTGCCAATTGAGTAGCGCTCACCCGCCAACCAAGCGGCTGGACGACCCACGCCTCCTTCAGGGCCAGGGCCAGTTCGTGGCCGACCTGGACCGGCCGAACATGCTGCACATGGCCGTCTATCGCAACCCGCACGCCCATGCCCGGCTGCTTTCGCTCAACGTCGAAGCCGCGCGGCAGAGCCCGGGCGTGGTTGCCGTCATCTCCCCCCAGGACGTTGCGGCCATGGAGCCGATGCCAGCCAGCGAGGTGCCGCAGCCGGACTTTGCCCGCGCCGTCAACCTCGAGCTGCATGAAACGGAAGTCCGCCTGCTCGCCGGCGGCCGCCTGCGCCACGTCGGCGAGCCGGTCGCGGTTGTCGTGGCGGAGTCGCGAGCCCAGGCTGAGGACGCTCGGGACCTCATCGAGATGGAAGTCGAGCCGCTGCCGGCCGTGGGCGGCGAGGCGGCGCTGACTGGCCCCGAGCTGTACGACGGGCTGGCTAACAACACCGCGGTGAGCCTGAGCTTCGAGCGCGGCGAGATCCCCGCGCGCGATCCGGCCCGCACCGTGAGCGGGCGGTTCCGCAGCTGCCGGCAGGGCGGCAGCTCTATCGAGACGCGTGGCGCCATGGCGATCGTCGATGCCACGACGGGCAGCGCCACCCTGTGGACGTCGACGCAGATACCACACCGGGTGCGCTTGGCCATCACGACGATCCTGGGCTGGCCCGAGGACCGCCTGCGGGTCATCACGCCGGACGTGGGCGGCGGCTTCGGCATGAAGACGCACATCGCCGGCGAGGAGGCGCTGGTCGTCCACTGCGCCGAGAAGCTGGGCCGGCCGGTGCGCTGGATTGCCGATCGCACTGAGGACCTGCTGGCGGCAGCGCAGGCGCGGGACCAGGTCCATGACGTGGACCTGACGGTGGACGCGGAGGGGCGCATCTTGAGCTTCCGAGACGACTTTCTAACGGACCTGGGCGCTTCCAGCAGCCGGACGGTCGGCATCGTGGCCAACAGCGCGCTGCACGCCTTTGGCCCGTACCGCGTGCCGCACATCAAGATCAGCGCGCGGGGCGTCCTGAGCAACAAGCCGCCCAGCTCGCAGTATCGCGGCGCAGGCCGCCCCGAAATCTGCTTCGCACTGGAGCGGGCGCTGGATATCGCCGCGCACCAGCTCGGCATCGACGCTTTCGAGATTCGGCGGCGAAACCTGATCCAGCCGGAGGAGATGCCGTTCCCCCAGGGCCTCCTGCAGCGGGACGGGGTGCCCATCCGGTACGACGCCAGCGATTACCCGGCGGTGCTGGCGCAGGCCCTGGACCTGGCGCAGCCCGCAAGCTGGCCAGGGCTTCGCGCCGAAACCGAGGCCGCGGGCGAGCGTTTCGGCGTCGGCTGCGCATCCTACATGGAGGCTACGGGCCGCGGCCCGTCCGAGGGCGCCCGCCTTCAGGTCGACCCAAACGGGCACGTCCACATCTACACCGGCGCGGCGGGCTCGGGCCAAGGCCATGCCACGACCCTGGCCAAGGTCTGCGCGGCGGTGCTGGACATTCCCCTGGAGCGCATCAGCTTGACCGAAGGCGACACCGGCCTGATGCAAAATGGCGTGGGCACGTTCGCCAGCCGCACAGCCGTGGTGGCCGGCAACGCCGTCCACCAGGCCAGCCTGGACTTGCGCGAGCACGCGCTGGCGACGGCCGCCGATCGCCTTCGAGTCCCCCCATCACAGCTTCGCTGGGCCGAAGGCGCTGCCCATGGCGAAGGCGGCCAATCACTCTCGCTGGCCGATTTGGCCGCCGGCTTCGAGACGGAGTTCCACTTCCGACCGGACACCGTCACCTGGACGATGGGCATCGCCGTCGCGCTGGTGGCCGTCGACCCCGGCACGGGCGGGGTGCGCATCCTGCGTTACGTCAACGTCCACGACGGCGGGCCCTCGTTGGACGACACCATCGTCGAGGGCCAGATGCAGGGTGGGGTGGTGCAGGGCATCAGCGGCGGGCTGCTGGAGGAATTTGTGTTCGACTCTGACTGCCAGCCCCAGGCCATCACGATGGCCGACTACATGATCGCCGGCGCCATGGAATCGCCCGACGTGCTGCTCGGCCACGTCGAGGCGCGGGGCAGCAACCCGCTGGGGATCAAGGGCGTTGGCGAGAGCGGCACCGTGCCCGCGCCGGCAGCGCTCGCGAACGCGATTTCGAACGCCCTGGGCGGGGTCGAATTGAACAGCTTGCCCTTGAAGCCAGACGCCATTTGGCGGGCAGCGAAAGGTACGATAGCGGCATAGACGAGCGCAATTCCTTTCGCCGGCACGAGAACGCCTGCTGCTTCTACCGCGAGCGGTGGATCCCAGACGACGGCAGGCGCACGCCCGACGGCGAGCTGATCCTGTATGAGGTCTACTGCCTGCAGGACAGGCCGCCAACCACCCCGGAGGAGCAGGCGCAATGCTTCCAGAAGCGCACCACCTGCTGGCGCACGGGCGAGTTGCTCAGCCGCATGCCTCGCGTAGCCGGCATGGTTCGGCCCAAAGCCGCCAGCCGGCGCTAGCGGCAGATTTTGATCGAGCATCCCGTGTAAGCTAGCCGGCGCATGCACAGCGCAGGCGCAGCTTATTGGATAGCGTTCTCCACCGTCGACGGCTTTGGGCCTGCTAAGGCTCGACGTCTGTTCGATCGGTTTGGCTCCCTCCGGCACGCCTGGGGCCAGAACGCTGATGCGTTGGTCCAGGCCGGCATAGACGGGCCGACAGCGCAGCGTTTCCTCAAGGCGCGGCAGACGCTCGACCTCACGCATGAGCTGGCGAGGCTGGACCGGGCTGAGGTGCAGGCCATCACGTGGGACGATGAGGCGCGCTATCCGCGGCTGCTGCGTCACATCGCCAGCCCGCCCGTGGTGCTGTACGTGCGCGGCGAGCTGCTGCCGCGGGACGAGCTGGCGGTGGCCGTGGTGGGCACGCGGCTGCCGTCGCCGTACGGGCGGACGGTCGCCCAGAAGCTGGCAGGCGAGTTGGCGGCCAAAGGCGTCACCGTCGTCAGCGGGTTGGCGCGGGGCATCGATGCCGAGGCGCATCGGGCTGCGCTGACAGCGGGCGGACGGACGATTGCCGTGCTCGGCAGCGGCCTGGACGTGATGTACCCGCGCGAACACGCCGGCCTGGCGCGCGAGGTTGCCGGCAGCGGATCGGTGATCTCCGAGTATCCGCTCGGCGCCAAGCCGGACGCGGTGCACTTTCCGGCGCGCAACCGCATCGTCAGCGGCTTGAGCCTGGGGACCATCGTCATCGAAGCCGGCGACACCAGCGGCGCTCTCATCACCGCCCGATTCGCGGGCGAGCAGGGCCGCGACATCTTCGCAGTGCCCGGCAGCATCTTCAGCAAGCAGAGCTTGGGCGTCCACCGGCTCATCCAGGACGGGGCCAAGCTGGTAGCCACTGTCCAGGACGTGCTGGACGAGCTGAACCTGGGCATGGTGGCGCATCAGCTGGAGATGCCGGTAACCAGCGAGCCCGACGATCCGCTGGAAGCGGCGCTCCTGGCGGCGCTCAGCAGCGAGCCACGGCACATCGACGACGTGGCTCGCGCGACGAATCTGCCGGTGGCCCAAGTGTCCAGCGGTCTGACGATGATGGAGTTGAGGGGTCTGGTGCGACAGGTGGGCGCGCTGGGCTACGCAATCGCCAATTGAAAAAGCCCGAGGCCTCTCCGCCTCGGGCTTTCGACGGGGAATGGGTTAGGCGGCTGCGACCGTTTCCGCGGTCTTCAGAGCTTCAATCTCGAGAGCGATCTTGATGTCCTCGCTGACCATGAAGCCACCGGTCTCCAGGGCGACGTTAAAGCCAAGGCCCCAGTCCTTGCGGTTGATGGTCGTTTCCCCACTGAAGCCGGCGTGCGTGTTGCCGTAGGGGTCCTTGGCCTGACCGGAGTAGACCACGTCCAGCGACACCGGGCGGGTGACGCCGTGCATCGTCAGATCACCGGTCATGCGGTAGCGGTCGTGTGCGGCGCGCTCGATGACGGTACTTTTGAAGGTGAGGGTCGGGTAGTGCTCGACATCAAAGAAGTCGGCCGAGCGAAGATGGCCGTCGCGCCTCTCGTCGTTGGTCGAGATGCTGGCGGCGTTGATGGTGGCCGCAACGGAGGAAGCGGTAAAGTCGTCCTCATTGAATTCGATAGTGGCCTGCACGTCGGTAAAACGACCGCGAACGGTCATGATTCCCATGTGCTTGGCCGAGAAATCCACCTGGCTATGCGCAGCGTCAAGATTCCAACTCATTTTCCTAGCTCCTTCTGCTTCGTATCTTACTTACGTTTGATAAGCTAACTATACGGTGTATTGCTGCAGATTGTCAAGTAGCTGGTAAATGGAAACCTTTAAGGCTGTCGACCACTCCTCGTGCATCCGTTTCCAGAATGCCATTGAGCTGATCGGCCGGCGTTGGACGGGCGCGATCATCTACGTGCTGATGAATGGCGCGGCGGGCTTCTCGGAAATCCTGCCGCAGATCCCGGAGCTGAGCGACCGGCTGCTGTCGGAGCGGCTGAAGGAGCTGGAGGACGCCGGTGTGGTCAGCCGGGAGGTGATCCCCTGCCGGCCGCCGAAGGTCAGCTATGAGCTCACAGACAAAGGCCGGAGCCTCAAGCCGGCGCTCGATGCCATCGGGACCTGGGCATCGGATTGGCCAGCGGCGTAACGTGCCGCCAACGTACTTATAGTGAGACTCCGAACCAACCTGAACGCGGTCGGGTTGGCAATCGTTCTGGGATTGAGCGCCTGCGGCTCGGCGGCTGTGCGCTCGCCATCACCCTCGCTGGCGACGCGCGCCGCGGTGGTGACCCAGAGCTCAGATGTGCCGGCGCCTCAACCGTCAGCCGCCACCCCGGCATCGGCAAGTCCGGCCAACACGCCCGCGCCATCGCCCACCCCTGGCTTCAACGGCCAGTCCGACCTGGTCCCCACAGGCTACCCGACGCCCACTACGGCCGGCCAGCGCCTGGTTGCCGGTGGCCCGCCACGCGACCCGGGCCCGCTGGACTGGGCGCATCCCGGGCCTTACTTTCCGCCGGCCTGGACAGACTTCAACCTCAACAGCTTCAATACCTCGCAGCGGCTGGCTACGACCTACTACTTTTACTGGCACGACCTGACCGACCCCGCACGCAACGGGCGATACGTCAACCAGCAGTTCGACAGCCCGCCGGACCTCGCCCACTACAGCTTCCTGCTGCCCGAGACGCACGAGCGGCAGTTCACCGACATGGTGGACGCTGGGCTGGACTTTGTGCTGCCGGTGTACTGGGGCGAGCCGGGCCACCCCGGCCGAACCACTTCGGAGACCTATCCCCACTACTGGAGCACCGAGGGCATCCCGCCCATGGTGCAGGCGCTCGACCGGCTCAGCGCCGCCGGCAAGCACCTGCAGGTGGGCATGTTCTACGACACCACCATCCTGGCCAACGCCGATCTGACCACTCCGGCGGGCAAGGAGTACTTCTACGTCAACGTGCGCGACTTCTTCTCGCGCATCCCACCGAAGTATTGGGCGGCCATCGGCGGCAAACCCATCGTGTGGCTGTACGACACGTTGTGGATCTCGAAGTTCGATCAGTCCAGCCTGGACTACCTGTCCGACCGGTTCGCCAAAGACTTCAACGGCTTGCGGCCGTACATCGTGCGCGAGGTGCAGTGGGAGAGCAGCAAGGGCGTTACGCCGTCCCAGACCCTTCACTCCGACGGCCTGTACGGTTGGGGCGCCGCGGCCAACGGCTACAACCCGGCCCCCAAGCTCACGGTAGCGGAGGTTGGGCCCGGCTTTCGCAACACCGCCTACTGCAAGGGCGGCCCGGCCAAGAACTGCTTCGACATCAACCGCCAGGGCGGCGCCTTCTACGAGCGCCAGCTGCAGCAGGCCGTGGCGGGGCCGCACAACATCATGGCGGTGGAAACCTGGAACGAGTTCAGCGAGGGCACGGATGTGGCCGAAACCGTCCAGTACGGGCGGCGCTACATCCAGCTCACCCGCCAATACGCGGATCGCTTTAAGGCGACGCGCGTTCGGTAGAAGGAGTCAAGCTGGGACTCGAGCCTTGGATGCCGTCTTGATGGCGTTCTCGATAGTCTCGAAGTCCTCGTCCGAGAGGACGTGGACGTTGCCTTGAAAGGCGAGTTGCCAGTGGGCGGCGGGCCACTTCTTGACCCACTCGAGGGCGGGCAGCAGCTTTTCGGCCGAAACGAACTGATCGGGCAGCAGCACCAGGCCGGGCTTGATCGAGAAACGCCACGGGTAGGGATATTCGCCGGTTTTCTTGCTCTCCCAGATGCGGTTGCCGCGATCCTCGAAGTACGTGTCCGTGACGATCGCCGTGCCTCCGAACTTCTGGATACCCGTCAGGTAGAACAGCACGCGGTCCCCCAGCTGCACGCGCTCCGCCTTCTTGCGGTGCCGCTCCTTCATGCCGGCAACGGTAAACCCCATCGACCGGTTGACCTCGAAGTTATCCGCGCCCGATACCAGCATCCAGTTCGTTGGCATGCACTCTCTCCCCTTGTTGATAGGCCTCGTCCAGGATTTCCACAATGTGCTTGACGGCCATCTGGCTTCCCCGCTGCCGCAAGCCCGCTTGAAGCTGAATTATGCACCCTGGATTGGCGCTGACAACCACGCTGGCGCCGGTCTCGGCCGTCGATTGAGCCTTTTCGGCCATGAATCGCCGCGACAGCTCGGGCTCCGTGATGTTGTAGATGCCGGCGCTGCCGCAGCAGCGGTCGCTGTCGCGCATCTCAACCAGCCGCAGACCCGGGATGGCCCTCAGCAGAATCCGTGGAGCCTCACGAATGCGCTGGCCGTGGGCTAGATGGCAGGGGTCCTGGAACGTGACAATGCGCTCCAGGGGCCCAAAGCCGCGGTCGAAGTCGATGCCGGCCAGGAACTCGGTCACATCCTTCACGCGAGTCGCGAAGGCGGCGGCGCGCTGGGCGTATTTGGGGTCGTCGTGCAGCAGCTCGGCGTAGCT
>Ga0307374_10016009_pt1 | contig 10012 bp, 16 predicted proteins | sample OX3MG_FD_202532 | JGI IMG/M metagenome (GOLD analysis project Ga0307374, IMG submission 202532) | Soil microbial communities from Risofladan, Vaasa, Finland - OX-3 | ecosystem: Environmental > Terrestrial > Soil > Coastal area > Acid sulfate soil | place: Finland: Risofladan, Vaasa | collected...
TCGATATCGTCTCGGACTCATGAGGGTCCTTTCCGTCGCCCGGGCCACGGGAAGGACGACCGGGTCGCGCACTGCGCGGCCCGCTGCTTCCTCGCTACGCCATCGTCCGCCCGTCTCTTCCTCGGCTCGAACCGAAGGCCCCCTTCACCTCGTCGGCGGCCCCCCTCACGGTCGGGCCTGCGGTGCGCTTGAAGGCTGGCACGGTGTTCTGCCGGAGGACCTACGCAGAAACCGCGCCAGGCCTAACGGCTCCCCGCCGCGCACCCTTAGCCCTCCCCCACCCTTCGAGCCACCGACTCCCCCTGCGCCTGAAAGGGAAGACCCCACTCTCCTCGTCCAGGCCGGGTGAGCGGTGAGCCCCCCTGACGCAGCGAGGGGGCTCACCCCCGCCCGGCCTTGGGCCGGAGCCAATCCCACCCACAGAGAGGAGGACTCTATGAGTCATTTCACGGTTCTGGTCATCGGAGAGGACGTCGAAGGGCAGCTCGCCGGCTATGACGAAAACATGGCGGTGGAGCCGTACCGGCTGCCTATCGACCTCGCCGAGGCCAAAGACATGGCCCAGCACTATCTCGGCATCGACCCCACGACGATCACCGCGATCACCCCGGCACTTGCCGCCCGGCTTATCGCGCATATGCCCGCATGGAACGGCGGAGAAGGCGGCTATGACAGCGACGGCGGCCTGTACTACCTTTCTCACTACAACCCCGACAGTAAGTGGGATTGGTACGCCGTCGGAGGCAGGTGGACAGGATTCTTTCGCCTGAAACCTGTCGGCGTCGGCATCCTCGGCGACAGCGCGCTCGACCCCCTCGAACAGATGGTAAGCAATCTCCTCACGCGCGTGGCGCCAGCCGACGTCAAGATACTCTCAAGCGACACGCCTGCCCCCCAGCCTGGAACAGCGGACCAGGCGCAGAAACGCTCCATCGACTGGGAAGCCATGATCGCAGAAAAGGCTGCATCCTCCCTCGCGATTTTCCGGTCCTACGAGGACTGCTTCGCCGGAAAGGTCATACCCCGCTTCAAGGACTTTCTCACCCGCGCCACCGACGCGCACGCCGCCCGGGCCGCGTACTGGGCAGATCCCGTCATTGCTGCGATCCGCTCGCGAGAGTGCGAACGCGGGGAATCCCTCACGTGGACGAGCGACTACCGCTCCTTCTTCGCGGACGGGAAGCTCGATATTTTCGTCACCCGGCAGGTGTCGGGGCGGATCGCTACCTACGCCGTGGTCCGCGACGGCGAATGGTTTGCCCCCGGCGATATGGGCTGGTTTGGGATGAGTAGCGAGAGCGACCACGAGCAGGACACGTGGCACGCGCAGTTCTTCGACCGGTTCATCGCGCCGCTTCACAACGACGCATGGCTTACCGTCGTCGACTGCCATATCTAGCGACGGTCGCACCCGATGTACGGCGGGGCCGGCCACCGGCCCCGCCACTAAGGAGGGCCACTTATGCAAAACACGCCCGGTTTTCAGGACCGCAGGTGACGACCCAGTGATCGTTTACGCACACGACGGGCGATTCGTCGCACGCCCTTCAGATAGACGGCGGGCGCGTCCGCACGATCGGGCTCGAAGGCGAGCTCGGTTGTCACGGTCCCTGCCGGCGGACCTCTGCACGGACCGCGCCAGGCGGGCGGACCCGCTCCCCTCGCGCGCCTTTGAGCCCTCCAGCCCCTCGCTCCCGACGCCGCCTCTCCCAGACAACGAGAGAAGACTCAAACCCTCCCCGTCCTGGCCGGTCAGAGGTGAGCCCCCCTGACGTAGCGAGGGGGCTCACCCCCGCCCGGCTCCGGCCGGGGCCACTACCACCCGCACACAGGAGGAGATCGACGATGTTAAGCTTTCGTAAGGGCGCCACGGGCGCCAAGATTTCCTATCCCGCCGACGCGGCGCACATACTCCGGCGCTTCGAGCGAAAGCGTCAGGAGCATTTTATCGCGCTTACGCTCAACGGAGCGCATCAGATCATTTCCGGGTACGTGGTCACGATCGGCCTCCTCAATAAGACGATCGTCCACCCGCGCGAGATCTTCTATCCCGCGATCAAGGATAACGCCGCCGCGCTCATCCTCGCGCACAACCACCCGTCCGGCAGCGTCGAGCCCAGCCGCGAGGACCGCGATGTCACCAAGCGGCTCTACGACGCCGGCGAGCTCCTCGGTATCCAGGTTCTCGACCACCTCGTTGTCGGCGAGAAAGGGCACTACTACTCCTTCTTGGAACATAACGAGATTGGCCCTGGCGCGTCCCCGTCCTCGTTTGCGACGGAGTGAGTCGCAGCGACGTAAGCCCGGCCACAGTGGCCGGGCACCTTTCCACCCTTGCAGGGAGAGTAAATAGCATGAACGCTGTAGTCCGTATGTCGAAGGGGGCTCGCCGCTGCGCGGTCCTCGCCGTCGACCCAACCTTCCCCGAATCGGCCCTCGCACGACCGCCGACGGAAGAATTCTCGAGGATTGGAGCGCTATCCCCACCACCCAACTCGTCCAGCGCGCCCTTATCTGGGCCACACTGACCTGCAGGAACGCCGGGTGAAGCGGCGCTCCCGCTCTCCTCGACGACAGGCCATCGGCGGGAAGCCGTTTCTTCGCACGCCCCTAAAATAGGCGGCGCGCTCCTCAAGCCGGCCGGCGGCGACGTATCTGCACGGTCGGGCTCGAAGGCGACGCTCGGCTGTCACGGTCCCTGCCGGCGGACCTTTGCACGGACCGCGCCAGGCGGGCGTACCCGCTCCCCTCGCACGCCTTTGAGCCCTCCAGCCCCCGCTCCCGCCGCCGCCTCTCCCAGACAACGAGAAAAAACTCAAACCCTCGCCAGGCCGGGTAAGTGGTTGAGCCCCCCTGACGTAGCGAGGGGGCTCAACCCCCGCCCGGCCCTGGGCCGGGGCAATTCCGCCGGCACACAGGAGAGCAATGCAATGCCCGACCAAACCCTACCCGATTGCTACCAGTTGATCCGCACCCCGACCGGATCGACTATCGTGCCCGTGCCATCCCACTCTCCCTCGGCACGGGAGCCAGACGATAACGACGACCCGCGACGGTTGCTCGCCGAGTTGCGCCGCGAGCTGCGGCGCTATTATCTCTCCTGGCACAACGTCGCAACCGTGAGCGTCCGACGTACGCACGCCTGCGACACACCGGGATGACTCCGCAGCGCAACCGACGAGAGCGCCGGCCCGCATCGGGCCGGCTCCATCACCCACAGCAGATAAGGACACCTTCGCCATGAAGTACCACGATGCGCGCGCCTTGACCGTTACCCAGTCGACAGAGGTTCTTGGAGCGATGATCGACTCGGCTCCTTTCTGCCACGTCGTCAATCGCCCCATCGACTCATGCCAAGCAAAAGCCACCTTCATACACGACAACGGGGAAGACACGACGACCGCTACGCACTGGGAACGCGCCGCCGATATCCTCGCCAAGGCAGGTAACCGCCTGCGAGGCGAGGGAATCTCATTCTAGCTGCCTCATCGCCGGTTGACTTCAGCAGAGCCATGGCGGAGCAGTCCGCCGCTCATGCACCGGGCCCGCCGGCACGTGGGAGCAAGGAGGAAACCAATGCCCGTTTTCGACGAACTCTACCAGCGCACCGAAACTATTGTCACGGCCTACCGCGGTGATTTCGACCATGACAGGGGCGAAATCGCGAAATCACCCGGAGTCCCCTTCCTTCACTTCGCCTATGCGTATGGCACGTACCTTGTGATGTTGCACCCCGCCGACTCGCCTCTCTGGCCCCCGGAAGGCCAGGAGGTTCCCTATTTGTTCGCACACGCCGACCGCCACCGCATCCTTCGCGGAGCGCAGGCGCTCATCCGCGCGGTTCTGTGCGAGCACCCAACCGGCGGGCTCTGGAGCTCCTACGACGGCACGCGCCTCGAATCGGTCACCGTCCAGCGGGCACAAGCAATCGTAGATAGATACCTGTCCGATGTCGAGAAGGCATGGATCTCGGCCTAGTGCAGGGCCTTCGAGAGGGGAAGGGGAATCCCCTCCCTTCTCTTTCTCTCCATGGCGCTACGCTCGCCTACGCCGCCGGTCGAGCGCGCCAGGAGTAGGAAGGGGGACACCCCCTTCCCAAACCCCAAAACTCCCCTTCGCCTCGTCGGCGGCTCCCCTCAAGGTCGGGCTTCGGCGCACTCGGCTGGCACGGTTCCCGCCGGAAAACCTAAACGGGAACACGCGCCAGGCGGGCAGACCCGCTCACCCTGCGCGCGCCCTCGCCCTCCCCCAACCCTTCGAGCCGCCTCCTCGAGGTCACCGAGAGGAGAACTCCCTCGTCCTGGCCGGGTGAGAGGTGAGCCCCCCAGGGACGTGAGGGGGCTCACCCCCGCACCCGGCCCTGGGCCGGGAACATGACGCGCCAGGAGGAGGAGACTCATGAACAGTCTCAATTCCATCTTGATCGAGGGGAATCTCGTCGATGATCCCCGGCTCTCCGAAACCCCGAAGGGTACGCCCGTGTGCACCTTCTCGATCGCATCGGATCGGTTCTATAAGGCCGACGGCGACGTTGAGAAGGAGGTTTCCTTTTTCGACGTAGAGACCTGGGGGCGCCTCGGCGAAGCGTGCGCCGAGAATCTCAAAAAAGGCCGCGGCGTGCGGGTCGTCGGCAGGCTCAAGCAGGACCGCTGGCAGCAAGACGGCCAGCAGCACAGCCGAGTCAAGGTCGTCGCCGAGCACGTCGAGTTCAAGCCTCTTCCGCCGACGGATAACGTTGGGAGCGCTCAGACGTCCGAACCACTCGTCCCCGCCAGCTAGCCAGACAGCACGCCACGTTTCCGACGGGGGGCCCCACGGCCTCCCGTCGTCGAAAACCGGCATCACGCCTGACACCACACAGGAGGCACTCATCCCATGCTCAAGATTCTCGTCATACTCGAAGACGGCGGCAAGACGGCCACCGTTCTCACGAATGGCGCACAGAGCGTCGATATCGCGCTCACCGACAGCGTTGGCGGCTACCGCACAAAAAGCCTGCCTCTCTCGCTCCAAGCTGAACCCACCATCGACCTCTGGGATCGTTTCTTCGCGCGCAGGGTCCGTTTCTCGCAAACAGTCTTCTGTACCGTCACGATTCCCGACTCGGTCGATCTCACTGCCCACGACATCAACGACTACCTCGACGCAAACGACACCTGGCCGAACCCGCTTGACGGAGCCTGGGAGCCCATCGACAACATCCAAGACCTCGGCCCGGCAATCGAGGCCGTCGTGACCCTCACCACCACCGAGGAGGTTCCCCCTCATGACTGAGCTCGAACGAACCGCCAACTACCTTCGCGAGCTCGCCCGGCGCTACACCGCGCAGGGCCTCGTCTACGCAGTCGCGCTCGCGATCGCGCAGCCCGAAGCGCCGCTTACGGACTGTCGCCTCTCCGATCACCTGTTCGCCTGGCGCACCGTTCGCCGTCTCTGCGATCTGGACTGCCAGGACTCCCCGTCCCTCCTGCGAGTCTCCCCTCCGGGGGCGAACGCCTGCCGCTCACCCTCGCCGAAGCGCACGATGCCGCGCTCGCCCGCGCCGCCACAGACGCTCCCGCAACTCGCGCTGTGCGCATCCAGCCGCGAGTCGTGCACACCATAGAGCTCCCCGCCGACGTTCCCCTCGCGCCTGACGCGCTCACCAACTACTTCAACGACCATAGCGGCTTTCCCAACGTCCTCTACCGCGGAGAATGGCAGCCTCTCGAGCCCGCGGACATCCTCCCGGACGCCAAGGCCGGCTAACTTGACCGCCTGCGGTACGCGCATTCGCGCGGCCGCCAGCTCTACTTTCTTGCATATGTCTGCACAATCTCCTCGCGCGCCCTACGAAGAGATACGAAGGGGGCCTCAAGGCCCCCTTTCCGTGAACCCCCGTATGACTCCCCCGCTGCCGTCGCCGGCCCTCCGTTCGCCCCCATCCAGTCGCGCTTGGCTGGCACGGTTCCCGCCAGAAGACATAAGCGGGAACACGCGCCAGGCGGGCAGCCCCGCTCCCCTCGCGCTCCCGCCTACCCTTCAGGCTCCCTCCAGGCCGCCTCCTCGAACCTTTCGATCGGAGAACTCTCACCGCCAGGCCGGGTGAGCGGTGAGCCCCCCTGACGCAGCGAGGGGGCTCACCCCCGCCCGGCCCTGGGCCGTGGCAATGGCGCACGCAGACAGGAGGGGAAAACAGATGGTAACCACCGAGAACGCCCGTAAGGTTCTTGACGATCTGGTTGAGAGACTCAATTCGCACGTCATCGCCCGATTCATAGAGAAGCGGCTTTTCTCGCAGGAAGCCGATATCCCTATGCGCAAATGGTCACTGCTCAATCAACTGGTGGCGTTTTGCTCCGGTACCTCCGACGCGCGCGGTTTCCGCCAGTGGCTCGCCGTCGGACGCCACGTCAAGCGCGGAGCGCACGCCTTGTATATCCTCGTGCCGATGATCCGTACCACGACCGACAGCCGAACCAACCCCGAGACCGGTGACGAGGAGGAGGAGACCCGCGAACGGCTTTCCGGTTTCCGTGCCATGCCGGTCTTCCGCGTCGAGGATAGCGAAGGCGAGCCCCTGTCCTACGGAGAGGCGATGGACGCCTTCGACCCCTCACGTTTCCCGCTCTTCGACGTTGCGCGCAATCTGGGCCTCACCGTGACGAAGGAGCTTACGACGAGTTGCTACGGGTACTATTGCCACGACGACAACAAGATCGCCCTCGGCACCGACGACGTGACCACCTTCTTTCACGAGCTTTCCCACGCCGTGGACTTTCACCTACCCGCCCATAACGAAAGCTACGACTTTGGCGAATGCGTCGCGGAGCTTTCTTCCTGCTTTCTGTGCCACATCTACAACCTCCCTCACCAGGAGAGCCGCACGAAGGCCTACATCGAGCGCTACCAGGGCAAGGCCCACGTCGCCTTTTCCATGGTCCACGTGATCGAGCGCGTGATAGCGATCTACGAGCACATCGCTTCCCACACCACCGCCACCGCACCGCTCTCGCTCCCCGCGTGAGCGGTGCGCGCCGGGCCCTCTGCGCCCGGTAACGACCACCAGCGCCGGAACCCTGCCTCCGGCGCAAAGGAGAACCGAATGCCCGAGACCCCCGAAGAGAAGGAGCGCACCGAGCGCTATCTCGCTATGTACCGCGATGAAGTCTGCTCCTTGTGTGGCGCACAGATCACGTACTTCGACTCCACCGACTTCGAGGGGCCGGACATCATCATCCAGTGCTTTCGCTGCGCAGCCGGCCACGAGTTTCACGCCGTATTTCGCCTCGCCGACGTTGTGCGAGACGAAGCACTCGACAGCCCCCGGTGACGGCGGCCGCCGCTCGCGCTGCCGTAACCCCACGGTCCCGTCCGAAGTGCGTGGGACAAAGGAGTACCGTATGCCCCACATCATCAGAGTTTCGGTTCACGGCGGAGTCGCCGACGTGGATGAGACGACAATTCCCGCCGGCGTTGAAGTCCATGTCGTTGACTACGATAACCTCACCTACACCCAACGCCCCGAAGACCTCGATCCCGACGTATTCGCTGCACCTCCCCGCTCCGTACGCATCCAGCAGCGAATCGTGAACGTCGTCACGTTTCCCGCCGACCTGCCCTTCACCCCCGAAGCAACTACCCGCTACTTCGACGAGCACGGCGGCTATCCCGACGTCGACGCTGGCGTTTGGCAACCGCTCGGTCCGGCCGACATCCTGCCCTGATGCTCACTCGTCCGGGCGGAGGCACTGCCCGGGCCGCTTTTCCCCCAGGTTTCCCTACGCGCCCTCTTTCGCGTTCCCCTTGCCCGAGGGGCGGATTGAGAGCACCGATGGATTGTGCCGCACTATCCGTCCCGACGTCCCTCCCGCCGTTAGCTGGCAGCCGTTTTTGCGAGAGGCCAGCCTCGCGGCTGACACGCGCGCGCCACGCAGGCCTCCCCCGCGCTCCTTCAGTCGCCTCTCCCGTCGGCTGCGATTGTCTGTGCACCGCGTCTGCTCCTTTAAGGTATCGAAAGCGAGCTCTCCACGCTTGACTCACCGGTTGTGCGGCTTCCTCCCTGACCCTGGGGAGCCCTGTGCCGTGACCGCTTCGGTCGGTGGCGAGCCCTCGGTCGCCCCCACACGGTCGCACTCGGCTGGCACGGTGTTCTGCCGGAAGACCTATGCAGAAACCGCGCCAGGCGGGAAGACCCGCTCCCCTCGCACTCCCCCCTACCCTTCGGCTCCCTATACAGGCCGCCGCCTCCACCCTGGATTCCACAACTCTTCTCGCTCACGCCGGACGGGCGCTCTTGCTCTCAGGATGGGTGAGGAGCAAGAGCCCCTCGTCCGGCAGTGCAGCCGGGCACACTCCAGGGTCAGGGAGGAAACCAACCATGTCCATTCGATCACTCGAGCGCATCGCTCGCATCGATTCCCGCACGCAGCTGGCACAGTTCCGCGAGCGCGTCAGCGCCACCTACATCGACGGCAACATGACGACTGTCGAGTTCGCCGAGTATCGCCGCTACCTCGCCCGCGTCGGCGCGAGCCTCACCCCAGCGCGCTGACCGCGCGCCCTCACGCGGAGGCCTCGCTCCACCCGAGGTCTCCGCGCATCTCGCGCTCCCACGCTCCGCAAAGAGTTACGAAGGGGGCTCACCGCCCCCTTCCGTGAACCCCCCAAAAGACTCCCAGCTTTCGACCTCGGCCCTCCGCTCGCCCCCCACCCCGGTCGCGCTCGGCTGGCACGGTTCCCGCCGGAAGACCTAAGCGGGAACGCGCGCCAGGCGGAAAGACCCGCTCCCCTCGCTCCCCTCCCCCCTACCCTTCGGCTCCCTACGACCGGCGCCTCTCCCTCCTCTCGAGATCGAGAGCTCCTGGGGCGGGCAGTGTCTCTTGCCCACTGGGGATGTGAGGGGCAAGAGCCCCCGCCCGCCTCCGCCGGCGGAAACAATGGTGGGGGGGCAACCGAGCTAAAACCAACAGTCCGGCGCATCGCCTGAGCCAGGAGGAGAAGATGAAAGAGCAGGCCCTCGTCACCCGCTTGGTAAACGGCGGGATGGTCACCGTGTATCAGATCCCGCCCAAGCGCATCAACCACCGCGTCTACCGCTACCGCGTGAGCGCGTGCTCCGCAAACGGCGAGTATCAGCACGTCTTCTGCCCGACCGAACTCCTCGCCGAAAGCTACTTCCAGTCGCTTGGCGATGAGCTCGCCGTCGGTTGCTGCGCCCGCTAAAGGGCAGAGTCCGCCGCAGAGTGACAGCGGCGCACCACGGCTTGCCCGGCAACACGCCTGAGGCGGGACCAATCCCGCACCGCACACAGGAGCCAGAGTATGTCGATCAATGTCCCTGAGCACGTCGCGCGCATTGTTACCCGCAAAGACCTTGCGACCTATCGGCACCGCGTCAGCCACCGGATGGTTTCGGCGGCCGTAACGCGGCTTACCCTGTGGCAAGCCCAGACGAAGGAGGAATATTATGGAACATGTACCTTACCGCATCAACGTATTTACCACCGGAGCCCTCGGCGACCCCGCGGCCGGTTATTCCTACCAGGCGTGGAACCCCGATCCGAAGATGGAGCGGCGCATGGCCCGCCTGCCGGGCTCGGGCTCCTTCTATTGGCCCAGCGCTCGCGCCGCCTACCGAGCCGCTCGGCGGTTTGTGAAAGAGCCGGGAGTCGCGCAAGTCAAAATCGAGACGGTTTCCGGTATTGAAGTCGCTCGGCTCTTTGGTTCCCCAGTCGCCGGCGTTCTCTCGCTCCTCGCCGAGTGTGCCGAGGCCTTGCCGGCCCGCGAGGATTATTGACATCCCGCCGGAGGCCTCCACGGGGAGACCTCCGGCAGAGAACTCGCTATGGCATAGACCCCTAAAGATGGCGCATTGATCGCCCCCCTCATGGATTACTCGACTGTTCTGTACTACACTACCGGCAAGGAGAGCGTACCCACATGAAGACCTATTTCTACAAGGCCATTATCGAACCGGCAGAAGAAGGCGGCTTCAGCGCCTACGTTCCAAAACTCCCAGGTTGCATCTCCG
>Ga0307374_10016010_pt1 | contig 10012 bp, 3 predicted proteins | sample OX3MG_FD_202532 | JGI IMG/M metagenome (GOLD analysis project Ga0307374, IMG submission 202532) | Soil microbial communities from Risofladan, Vaasa, Finland - OX-3 | ecosystem: Environmental > Terrestrial > Soil > Coastal area > Acid sulfate soil | place: Finland: Risofladan, Vaasa | collected...
CGACGTCGAAAAGCCCGCCGGGCAGCGTCTCACCGACCTCACGGTCGACGGTAACGGCTCAGACTCGCTCGGCGCCGACGTCCAGGGCGTGGCCGGGATTTCGCAAGACGGCTCGTATGCCTATTTCGTCGCCAGGGGCGTTCTCACCGGCGGCGAAGAAAACGAACACCACGAAAAGGCTGCGGCCGGCGAAGCCAACCTCTATCTGCGCCACGCAGGCGCGACCACGTTCATCGCGAAGCTCGGGCCGCCTCCCAGCTACGAAGCCGGCGGTCCGAGGTATCAAATCGAAGCCTGCGACTGGGCTTCCACCAAGTTCCCGGGGTACAACGCGTCTGCGACAACGCGTCAAACAATGCAGCCTTGCCTGACCTCTCGCGTCTCCCCCGACGGGCGCTTCCTCGCCTTCAACTCGCACAAACGCCTGACCGGCTACGACAACACGGTCACGGCCACGGGCGAACCATCTCTTGAGATCTTCCGCTACGACGCCGTCAAAGGCGAACTGAGTTGCGCCTCGTGCGACCCGCGAGGCACGCCTCCAACCGCGGCAAACACGTTCGAACAGCCGTCGATCAGCGCATCTCTCCCCCCGGGTGAAGACTGGCTCAAGGTGCCCACGATCTCCACCAACCAGCTCTCCGAGGATGGCCGGGTCTTCTTCTCGACGACCGATTCGCTTCTGCCCGCGGATGAAGATGGCAGCCATTTCGACGTCTATGAGTACGATGGCAGCGGGCTCCATCTCATCTCAGCCGGCGTTGGCAACAACGACTCCTCCTTTCACAACGCCAGCCTCGACGGCGCCAACGTCTTCTTCACAACGGCCGACGCGCTGGTCAGCGCCGACACCGACGAAGGCATCAGCCTGTACGACGCCCGTGTCGGCGGTGGGTTCGTCACGGCGCCCGTTGTCGGTCCTGGTGGAGTGGTGGAATCGCCGGCGTGCACGAGCGCAGAAGCGTGCAAGCCGCCGCCTGGCGAACCGCCGATCGAACCGTTTCCAGCGTCCTCGGCGTTCGATGGCGCGGGGAACCTGATCGTCCCTTTGGTGACCTCGCCGACGCAGGGGAAGCCGAAGTCGCGCGCTTGTGGAAAGGGCCTTCGCAAGGTGAGGCTGCGTGGCAAGAGCGTGTGCAGACGCGTGCACAAGCGCAACAAGCGCAAGAAGACCGCGGCGCGCAAGCGTAAAGGAGGTCGCAAATGATCCGGGGAGCTCGACACGGCCGCTGGCTCGCGGTAACGTCATTCTTGGTGCTTGCGCTTGCGCTCGGCGCAGCGCCGGCGTGGGCCGGGTTCATTCATCCATTTGAAACCAGCCTCTCGGGGTCGGGCAGCCCTGCCGGCTCGTTCACGCCGGAGGGCGTCGCGGTCGACGGCTCCGGCGATCTGTACGTGTCGGACAACGCCCACGACGTCGTCGACAAGCTGTCCTCCGCCGGCGCTTATCTGTGTCAGATCACGGGCGCGGGGGAAAGCTCTAGCTCCGCGAGCGAGTGCAGCAAGTCCGCCCCCGGTCCGGGAGCGTTCGGGTCGGCGTTCGGCGCTGGGCTCGTCGAACCGGGCGGGGGGTTCCTGTTCCCGGACTACACGCACCACGCGATCGACCGCTTCGACGTGACGGGCGCATACGCGCCGCCGCAGCTCTCGGTCCCCGGCTCGGGCACGCCCGTGCAGGTCGCGCTCGACGCCGCGGGGAACGTGTACGTCGCCGATCCGCACAATCACGTCGTGGACCGCTATGAACCGGCCACGACGATGTGGAGCACGTTCGCGACTGGGGCGCCTGGCGCACCGTTCGAAGTCGGGAGTCCCTCCGGTGTGGCCGTCGACACCGATCCGTCGAGCGCGTCGTATGGTGACGTGTACGTCGCCGACGCCGGTCGCGGCGTGGTCGACGTCTTCGGCGCCGATGGCGCCTACGAGTCGCAGATCGCCTCGACGCCCTCGGGCCCGTTCTCCAAGAAAATAGGCCGGCTCGCGATCGCTCCGAACGACGGGGACCTGTTCGTCGCGGACACCCTAAAACACGTCGTCGACGAGTTCGCGCCGGGTGGGCGTTTCGTCTCTCAAATCGCGGTGGCCCCGTCTCCGGCCGCGAGCGCGCCGGTCGCTGTAGGGGTAGATCCGGTGAACAGGACGGTCTATGTTGCAGACACGGCGAACAATCTGATCGACTCCTACGCGAGCCTGCCCGTGCCCAACGCGCTGGCCGGCCCAGTCACGGAAATCCAGGACAACGCCGTGACGCTCAACGGTCATGTCGATCCCGACACCGCAGATGGCGGCGGGCAGGTCACGCAGTGCAGTTTCGAATACGTCGATGCGGCGCACTACGAAGCGTCGGCGGCGAACCCGTACGCGCAAGGCGCGACGGCGTCGTGCTCTCCCTTGCCTCCGTACGGCGGCGCCCAGGACGTGAGTGCAAACATCGCCGGTCTCACGCCCGAGACCGTCTACCACTTTCGGGTGCGGGCCGCGAACGCTAACGGCCCCGGCTACAGCGAAGACGCCACCTTTACGACGGCGGGTCCGCCGAGCATCGACAAGGAGTTCTCGGTCGTCACCGGTGTCAACGCGACGATGCATGCCGAGATAAACCCGTTTGGGCACGACACGACCTGTCAGGTGCAGTACGCAGACGATGCGAGCTTCCAGGTCTCTGGCTACGCGAGCGCCACGACCCTGCCGTGCTCCCCTGAAGACCTCGGCCCCGGTTTCGGCGACGTGCATGCCGCCCTGACGCTCACGGGGCTTCGGATCGGGACCACCTACCACTACCGCTTCCTTGCCGGGAACCAGAGCGAGTCGGCCACGGGCGCCGATCGCACGTTCGTCACGTTCGGGATGTACGGGGAGAGCTTCGAAGTGATCGACGAAGCGGGCAACCCTTTCACCCAGGCCGGTGGGCACCCTTACGAACTGCGGACCTCCTTCCATGTCAACTGGAGCGAAAACGTGGGAGGTAACCGGTATGCGGAAAGCGATCATCCCGAAGACGCCCCGACCGGCAACCTCAAGACCGTCATCAACGAACTCCCTCCGGGCCTGATCGGCAACCCCATGGCGACGCCGAAGTGCACGCGCGCCCAGGTGATCAAATACCACTGCAGCGGCGCCGATCAGGTCGGCAGGATGACCGTCAATGAAGCGGCTGTCAGCGGAGGGGGATTCCACTCTGCCGGATATAGAGCTGGGATCTACAACGTCGTGCCGCCGAAGGGCATCGCGGCCGAGTTCGACGCCAATATCGAACAGCACGTGACGATCCACATCGATGCGCGCTTGCGCAGCGGCAAAGACTATGGCGTGACGGCCGAATCGATAGGAAATTCGGCGCTGACGGGCGTCTCGGAAGTGTTCGTCCATCTGTGGGGGGTGCCCGCGGACCCGAGCCATGACGCCGAACGAGAATGCCCGGAACCGAGCGGCGTCGGACGGTACAAGCCCTGCTCGGCCAACGAACCCCAGCTCCGGCCGTTCCTGCGCAACCCGACTTCCTGCGTGGGCCCGTTGAGCACGGTCCTTGCCGCGGACTCCTACCAATCGCCGGGCCTGTTCGACGAACACACGCTGCCGATCGAAGGGAACACAGGCTGTGACAAGCCCCCGTTCACCCCGTCTATCTACGCGGCGCCGAGCACGGACGCGACGGACTCGCCTTCGGGGTTGAGCTTCGATCTGCACGTCCCTCAGCCCGAAGAAGCGCAGGGCGTGGCGGAGTCCGATGTGAAAAACGCCTCGGTCACGTTCCCGCCCGGCTTGACGGTGAATCCGTCCTCCGCGGATGGCCTGGCGGCATGCAGCGAGGCGCAGGTCGGGTTCACCGGCTTTGCCGAACTGAACAAGACAAGCGAACCTGGCGTGCGCACACCGCAGTTCACGCCGCTTCCCGCGCAGTGTCCGGACGCCTCGAAGCTCGGGACTGTCGAGGTCGACACGCGGCTCCTGAACCATCCTTTGGTCGGCTCGATCTATTTGGCCAAGCAGGGCGAAAACCCGTTTGGCTCGCTGCTTGCGATCTACATCGCGATCTACGATCCGGTCACGGGCGTGGTCGTCAAGCTTCCCGGCGAAGTCAAAGCCGACCCGACTACGGGCCAGTTGACGACGACGGTCGACCAGAACCCGCAGGTCCCCTTCGAAGACTTCAAGATCAGCTTGTTCGACGACCCCAAGCGCGCGGCGTTGACGACGCCGGCGACGTGCGGGACGTTCACGACGACCTCGACGCTGACGCCGTGGAGCGGTGGAGCGCCTGCGTCGCCGTCGAACGGCTTCGAAATCAGCTCGGGCGGCGGCGGCGGCTCGTGCCCCGCCACCGCCCCGCAGGAGCCATTCGCGCCGTCGTTCAGCGCCGGCACGTACAGTCCGATCGCGGGCACGTACAGCCCGCTCGTCTTGAAGTTCGCCCGTGAAGACGGAGATCAGCAGCTCAGTGCGGTTGACGTGACGTTGCCGGAGGGCTTGCTGGGGAAGCTCGCGGGGATTGAACGCTGCTCGGAGGCGGCTATCGAAGCGGCGCAGGGCAGGACCAAATTGGGTGAAGGACGCCTGGAGGTCGAACACCCTTCCTGTCCGTCGGGCAGCGAAATCGGGCTCGTGAACGTCGGTGTCGGCTCGGGCGCTCAGTTCTATGTCAGGGGCCATGCGTACTTGGCCGGGCCGTATGAGGGCGCTCCCTACAGCGTTGTCGCTATAGCCCCTGCTACGGCGGGCCCGTTCGACCTGGGTGTTGTCGTGGTGCGCTCCGGGCTGTTCATCGATCCGAGCAGTGCGCGCGTGACCGTCAAGAGCGATCCGTTCCCGACGATGCTGTACGGGATCCCCGTGGATGTCCGCTCCGTGTCTGTGCAGGCGACTCGTCCGCAGTTCACGCTGAACCCTACGAGCTGCGCGAAGATGAGCGTGACCGGCACGATCGTCTCCACGCAAGGAGCGAGCGCGAACGTGTCGAGCCCGTTCCAGGTCGGTGGGTGCAACAACCTGCCTTTCAAACCGTCGTTTGCGGCGTCGAGTAGCGCGATCGTCAGCCGTAAGGAAGGCGCCTCGTTGACCGTTCACGTCACCTCGGCGGCGGGGCAGGCGAATATCGCGAAGGTCCATGTCGATCTGCCCAAGCAGTTGCCGGCGCGTATCGACACGTTGAAATTGGCGTGTCTCGAGGCGGTGTTCGCGGCGAATCCCGCGGCCTGTCCGGAAGGGTCGCGTGTGGGGGTGGCGACCGCGGCCACTCCGCTCCTGGTCAATCCGTTGAGCGGCCCCGCGTATCTCGTCTCTCACGGTGGCGCGGCGTTTCCGGATGTGGAGATCGTCTTGCAGGGCGAAGGCGTGACGGTCGTGTTGGACGGTAAGACGAATATCAAGAACGGGATTACCGAATCGAGCTTCGAAACGGTTCCCGACGCGCCGATCGACTCGTTCACGTTGAGCCTTCCCGCGGGTCCCCATTCGATCCTTGGAGCTCCGGGGTTGAGCAGTTTGTGTGGGCAGAAGCTCGCGATGCCGACGACGTTGACGGCGCAGAACGGGCTCGTGTTGCAGCAGAGCACGAAGATCGCCGTTACGGGCTGCGTCAAGGCGAAGGCGTTGACCCGCGCGCAACTGCTCGCGAAGGCTTTGAAGGCGTGTCGTCACCGGTACAAGGGCGCTAAGCATCGCGGCCGGCGTGTGGCGTGCGAACGCGCCGCGCGCAAACGGTACGGGGCGAAGGCCAAGCATAAGCGCGCACGCAAGAAGCGTAAATAGGCATGTTCGTGCGCATGCGCTCGAAGGGCCGGTGCGCCGGGCTGCTGGTTGCAGTCCCGTGTGTCGGTTTGCTGTTGTTCGCGCCCGCCTCGTCGGCGGGCGAAGTCTCGTTCAACCCGTCGCCGTGGTGGCATGTCGGCTCGGGGGAGCGTCCGAGCATGCTGGCCCAGGGCGGGGAAGGGGAGATCGTCGTCACGGCGGAGAACCTCGGCGACGCGGCGACGGTAATCCAGCACGCGTCTGTGCCCGCGACGCCGGTGCTGATCGACGACACGCTCCCGCCGGGCGTCGAAGCGACCGGGGTGGCGGGGGTTCAACCGAAGTTGTACGGCACACCGACGGAAACCACCGCGTTGTCATGTGCGGCTGAATCGGTGTCGCACATAACGTGCGAATCGACGGTCCCGTTGGTCCCGTATGACCAGTTGGAAATCCGCATCAAGGTGCGAGTCCACGCGAACGCTCACGTCTGCGAACTAGCGTCGAGCTCGTGCGAACACAACGAAGTGCGCGTATCCGGCGGCGAAGCGCCGGCAGTGCAGATCACGCGGCCGCTCACGATCTCACAAGTCGCCGGCCCGGCGCCGTTTGGGGTCGAAGAATACGAGTTGACCCCTGAAGAAGAAGGCGGCGGCGTGGATACGCAGGCCGGCTCGCATTCCTTTCAGGTGACTGGCACGATCGCCCTGGACCAGGGCGCCGACACCGCGTCTTTGACGAGCCCGCCGCTGGTCGGCCCGGCTGTGCCTGCGCGAAAGATCCTCGCGCGGCTGCCGGTGGGTTTGGTGGCCGATCCGAGCACGGTCGCGCGGTGTCCCGAATGGCAGTTCCTGTTGAGCGACGGGGAAGGCTTTGCCTCCGAATGCCCGGAGCAGGCAGCGGTGGGTGTCGCGTCGGTCACGGCGCAGGACCCGAAAGGCGGGGGCACGTTCACGGTCGCCGCGCCTGTGTTCAACGTCGAACCGCAGGGCGGGGAACCTGCGCGGTTCGGTTTCTTCGTCCCGTTCGCAAACGTCCCTGTGTTCCTGAACACGAGCGTGCGCAGCGGTCCCGGAGAAGACTGGGGCGTCAACCTGAGCACCGGGGAACTACCGGCGAACGCGGGCCTGCTCAGTGCCCGGGTGACGTTCTGGGGCGCGCCTGATGGGTTGGCTCACAAGGAATCGAGGGGCTGGGGGTGTCTGGAGTACGCGCGTGGGCACACCGCCGTCTCCTACGAACCGTGTGTGGCGCTGTCGGACGAACTGCATCCCCCGGCGCTCGTGCGGATGCCGACGTCGTGCAGCGGCCCGATGCAGTCCAGCATGCAGGCGGAACCGTGGGCGGCGAAAGGCGAAATGGAGCCGTTTGGGCCGAGCGAAGCGCTGCCCGGGCTGTCTGGCTGCGATCAGGTCCAGTTCACCCCCACGATCGCAACGGAACCGACGACGCACTCCGCCGCTTCCCCGAGCGGCTTGGCGTTTGACTTGACGTTCAACATCGAAGGACTGACGACGGCGGGCTTGCTTGCGCAATCGGACCTGAAGGACACGGTCGTGACGTTCCCCGAAGGGATGACGATCGACCCGTCCGCGGGGGTCGGGCTGGGCGCCTGCACGCAGGCGCAGTACGCGGCGATGACGCTCAGCTCACCGCCGGGGGTGGGGTGTCCTGAAAATTCGAAGCTTGGGACGGTCGAAGTGCAGACTCCTTTGTTGTTCACGACGGTGTACGGGTCGCTGTTCTTGGCCCAACCGTATGAAAACCCGTTCAGCGAAGCGGGTCATCCGAATGGCTCGCTGCTGGCGTTGTATGTCTTCGCTCGCAGTCGCGCCGATCGGGGGATCCTCGTCAAGCTCGCGGGGAAGGTCAGGCCCGATCCGAATACGGGACAGTTGACGGTCACTTTCGAAAACGACCCGCAATTGCCGTTCGGCCAGTTCAACTTCCATTTCCGTGAAGGACAGCAGGCGCCGTTGATCACCCCCGCGACATGCGGGACATATACGACCGACGCGCAGCTCACGCCGTTCTCAGAGCCATCGTCTGTCTTGAACGACACAGCGAGCTTCCAGATCACTTCAGGCTCGGAAGGCGCGCCGTGCCCAACGGGTCCGTTGCCGCCGTTCGCGCCGCGGATACAGTCGATCTCGTTGAACAGTGACGCTGGGGTGTTCAGCCCACTGTCGGTCGAGCTGACACGCACCGACGCGATGAGCGAGATCTCCACGTACTCGACCGACCTTCCGCCAGGACTAACAGCGAACCTGACCGGCGTCCCGTTCTGTCCTGAAGCCGATATCGAACTGGCCCGCCACAAGACCGGGCTGGCGGAGGAGAACGAACCATCATGTCCGGCGGCGAGCTTGATCGGTCACTCGCTCGTCGGCACAGGCGTCGGCTCCGTATTGGACTACGTTCCCGGCGCTCTGTACTTCTCAGGCCCGTTTCACGGCGACCCCTTTTCGGTCGTGAGCGTCACGAGCGCCGTGATCGGGCCGTTCGACCTGGGGACCGTCGTGATCCGCTTCGGCTTGTCGATCGACCCCTACACCGCGCAGGTCAGGGTAGACCCGACAGGATCGGAACCGATACCGACGATCATCGACGGGATAGTCACGCACGTCCGCGACATCCGCGTCAGCATCGACAGGACCGGGTTCACGCTCAATCCCACCAACTGCTCTGTGCTACCCGTCTCCAGCACCCTCACGAGCGACGACGGGCAATCAGCGACGGTCTCAGCGCCGTTCCAGGCCACGCACTGCGAGGAACTCCCGTTCAAACCGACCTTCAAGGTCTCGACGAGCGGTCATACGAGCCGCGCGAACGGTGCGAGCCTCACCGCGAAGCTCACGATGCCACTCCGGCTCGGGGACGAGTCGAACATCAAGGAAGTCAAGGTCGACCTGCCAAAGCAGCTCCCGTCGCGGCTCGAAACGTTGAAACTAGCGTGCACCCAGCAACAGTTCGCCGCGAACCCGGCCGGGTGCCCTTCCGGGTCGCGGATCGGGTACGCGAAGGCGAGCACACCAATCATTCCCGACCCGCTGGTTGGGCCGATGTACTTCGTCAGTCACGGCGGCGAAGAATTCCCCAGCCTCATCATCGTGCTGCAGGGCTACGGCGTGAGCGTCGACATCGTCGGCTCCACCTTCATAAACAGAGCGGGCATCACGAGCACGACGTTCAAAGCGGTCCCCGACGAGCCGGTCGGCAACTTCGAACTGAACCTACCCGAGGGTCCCTACAGCGCTCTCGCGGCGACCGTGAGCCTGTGCAAGGCCACGCACACGATCCTCGTCAAGCGCAAGGTGCGGGTCAAGATCAAAGGACGCAAGCGAGAGGTCACGCGGAAGGTGAAGAAAACCGTGCGGGGCCTGGTCATGCCGACCCTGTTCGTCGCGCAGAACGGCGCGAAGATCAAACAGAACACGCCGATCGGCGTGACCGGGTGCGGGAAGGGCAAGGCGAAGAAGAAGCGCAAGGCGCGCCGGCACGCCAAGCACCACGGCAAGCGGAAATAGGCGCCGCCGCCTGGAGCCGAGCGTCTCATCCCGGCCGTGAGCCGCTTCGCGGGGCGTCCGGGCTGATTCGCTCGGCTCCACCGGCGGCTTGGCGTTGCTGCTCGCCGGGGAGGCGTCCTGCGAGCAGCAGGCCCGGGAGCGCTTGCAGGGTGGCGCGCAGGATGGTCGGGTGCTTGGTCGGCTGGATCGGCGGGTGCAGCTGGGCGCGGCGGTGGACGATCACGCCGATCACGCGGCGCTTGCGGTGCAGGGCCGGGTCGGCTTGCAGGAGGCGCAGCTGGGCCTGCATCTTGGCGAGCTGGTCGGTGTTCGGGGCGGCGTTTTTGGCGTCGATGATCCAGATGAGGCCTCTTCCTCTCGTCGCTTACGATGAGGTCGAGGTCGATGCGGACACGGGCCCCCGCCCGGCCACCAGCGGCCGCGTCGGCCGCTACAATGACCGATGCAGCCGCCCGATTGCGTCGACCGTCTCGTGGTTCAAATACCGTCCGGTTAGGGCGATCGATTCGTTCAATCCCAACGTTCGTCCATCCACGGGCCCGGCGCCGGGATGAAGTTCTACAATGCCGAAAAACCGGGTAGGCGGCGATGCTCGGCTGTGCGTTGGGAGGAGCTTGTGGGCTCGTTCTATATCAGCGAGGACGTGACGCACGATGGGGTGGTCGTGCTGGCCGCGGGCGGCGAGATCGACTACGAGGCCAGCCCGCATTTGCGCAAGTGCATTTCAAGTCACTTGAAGGCGGGTAGCACGCGCGTGA
>Ga0307374_10016011_pt1 | contig 10010 bp, 7 predicted proteins | sample OX3MG_FD_202532 | JGI IMG/M metagenome (GOLD analysis project Ga0307374, IMG submission 202532) | Soil microbial communities from Risofladan, Vaasa, Finland - OX-3 | ecosystem: Environmental > Terrestrial > Soil > Coastal area > Acid sulfate soil | place: Finland: Risofladan, Vaasa | collected...
TTGCGTTCTTCGACCGGGCAATTAAGGTTGCCACGAACACGCCTGATGCCGGATTCCCGTATATGGCGTTCGAAGGTAAGGCGCAGGCCTTAGTCGGGCAGAACAAACTCCGAGAAGCAAGGGATACGCTTAATCAAGCATTGGCGATTGCGAAAAAGAACGACAAATTCGGCCATCAATCACAAATATTCATCCAACTTGGAGAATTGGATCTCCAGACCGGAACCCGAAACGAGGCAACAGCATATTTGGAGGAAGCAGGCCAACTTGGCTGGACGCATGCGTTCTATCGCATGGCCGATCAAGCCTTCTCTGATCTCACCAACATTTACTCCGCAGGCGGAGACCTCAAATCCGCTGCCCACTATGCCTCCCTGGGTTTGGACGCAAGTCGGCGCGTCGGGGATCGCTATTTCCTGCCGCGCGACCTTACTGTGCTCGCTGATCTAAAAGCGCGCGAAGGTCATGTCGCCGAGGCAAACACATTGTACGAACAAGCGGAAGAGGTGATTGACGGGATGCTGGTCAATGCCGACGAAACCTATTGGAGCAGCTCTCTGGCAGGTGCGATGGGCAATACGTACTTGCATCATTTCGAACTCATCGCACGAACCGGAAATGTAGCGCGTGCGCTTGATATTCTCGAGCGCGTGCGCGGCAGGACCGCAGCAGCTCTTCTGGAAGACAGGGTGTCGTTTAGCAATGACCAATCGTCCGCTGTGCAACTGCTGGCGGCGACCGTCTCCGAGCTTCAACTCCATCTAATGCGCTCGAACAGCACCACGGAGCGCCGGGATTTGAACAATCAGCTCATCGAATACGAACGTCGGTTAGACTGGACAAGGAACGACCAGGACGCATCGCGGCACGAATGGCTTGAAAAGCCTGCATCCCTGAAATCGATTCAGGCCGTTCTCCATCCCAACGAGCTTGCGCTGGAGTATGTTCTGGACGAGCCTCACGCTTTCTGCCTTTGGATTTCAAAGGAACACGCAGGTCTGACCGCCTTGCCAGTTGGAAAACAGAGAATTCGCGCGCTAACGCAAACCTACCTCAGCAGCATTCGGGCGAAACACGATAGTGTTGGAGTTGCCGAAGAACTTTACTCGATTCTCTTGCAGCCTGTGACGCAAGCAGGCACACACGACACTTTGATTGTGGTTCCTGACGGCATTCTGTATTTCTTGCCCTTGGACACGCTCCGTGAGCCTGATGGCTCCTTCTTGGCAGAGTCGCGAACAATCAGTTATGTTCCCGCAATGACTGTTCTGGATGTTCTAAGAACCAGAACCCCGCCAAACAACCCGCAGCATTCCTTCCTCGGGGTTGGAGATGTCCCTTACCAAGACCAGGGCGACGTATCACCAGACCTACCAAAGCCCGAAGGAATTGCGAAGACAGTCTTGCGCGGTCTATCCAATACGCTAGGGACTCCGCTGCACGATCTCCCGCAGACTCGCGCGGAGATTCTCGATGCCAACAAGATTCTCGGCAATAATGGCGTGATTCTCCTCGGTTCTCACGCGACTGAGGCCACATTTGAATCTGAGCCTCTCGCAGATTTCCGCATCGTTCATCTTGCCGTACACGGATTCGCCGACAGCCGTTTCCCCGAACGAGCAGGGTTGGTGTTGGGGATAGACCCTCGCGATAATGGCCTTTTGCAGATTCCCGATATCATGCGGCTTCACTTCAATGCCGACCTGGTTACGCTCTCTGCCTGCGACACGGGTGTTGGCAAAGTCGAAGGTGAGGAAGGAATCACGAATCTCGCTGAAGCGTTTTTGGTAAGTGGCGCGAAGGCGGTCGTCGCCAGCCTTTGGAGCGCAGACGATACATTCACTTCGGACCTGATGAAGCGCTTCTATACTCACTTGGCGCAAGGCGAGGACAAAGCGACGGCTTTGAGAGACGCGAAGCGTGATTTGCTGGCAAAATACGGAACTCAAGTTTCGCCTTATTATTGGGGAGCATTCGTGTTAATCGGAGACGGCGGGTCGGCCATTCCTCTGCACTAGCCATGACTCTCGACGCCAAAGCCAGAGAAAAAATCTACGCGCGGGTGTGCGAGCTCGTCGGACGAAAGCATTTCGATCCCGGAATGAACGGAGCCAACTGGGAGGAATTGTCCAAAACTAGGAAGGACAAAATTCTACGGAGTAGCACCGATGAAGAGTTTGAAAAACAGATACAAGAGCTACTGAACGAACTGAAGACCAGCCACACCGGGTTTCGTCATTCCAAGAGTCCGAACATTCCCGGCCGCCATGCCATTGCCGCCACATTTATGCGCTGCAACTTCGATGGCGACCAACGCTGGATGTTCCAGGACGTTCACGAAGGCGGCCCAGCGCACGTGGCCGGCTTGCGGCCCGGCGACATACTGCTTCAGGTCCGAAATCGAGAATTGAAGCCGCCCGAGCCGCCGATTTTTCCACTGGGAGACGATTCCCAGTATGTAGTGCAAAAGCCAGACGGCAAGCGGGTCATGGGAACGTTGAAGGTGCCATCACCACGCTCCAAGAGTCGTCCTGTAATCGCTCCCAAAGCAGTCCTCTGTTCGCAGTTACCCGACGGAGTCGGTTGGCTCAAGGTGACCATGTTTCCGGGTGCTGTTGGAATTGATCTTGCTCACATGCTGGACACGGCCATCGCACACTTGAAGGATTCGACACGGCTCATTGTTGACCTTCGCGGGAACACCGGGGGAGGAATTGGTGCATTGCGGCTAATGAGTTATCTGACTCCCGGAAAGAAGGAGGTTGGATACAGCCTCACGCGTGCGCGTAAAGAGAAGGGATATGCACGCGAGAAGTTGCCGAGATTTGGCCGGATACCTTCGCATAAGCCGACTCTTTTATGGCTGGCGCTGCGATACGGCTTTATCGACAAGTCGATTCTCGTCGTGACAGAGGGCCTCGGTCCGCAACGATTCCACGGCCGCGTCGTGATCCTCGTAAACGAGCACACATCCAGTGCGGGCGAAATGGTTGCTGGATTCGCGGAAGAGAATCAATTGGCGACGATCGTTGGCACAAAGACGCCAGGGCGACTGTTGAGCGGACGAACGTTTCAGGTCGGCTCGGGTTATATTTTGGGTTTGCCGGTGGCGGCTTATCTGACGTGGCAGGGAACAATTATCGAGGGCAAAGGGGTGTGGCCGCAGATTCCAGCCGAATTGGCACCCGACAAGCTCATTGCGGGCCAAGACACTCAGATGGAACAGGCCCTCGCATTGATGAAAGATGCCTGATGGCAACCTTCAAGCCGCACGACATTTTGTGTATCACCTGCGCCGTAGAGTTCCTCTGAGGCCCACCACCGCTTGCAGCAGCAGTGAGGAAAGGTCACTTCTGCGGAGCTTGAACCATTGCCAGGATCACATTGTCTGGAACGCCTGCGGCTTTTACTGCTTCAATGCTGCGGGACTGGTATCGAAAGCGCAGGGCGAGTTCATGACCAACTCCAGTGTAAGCTCCGAGCGGACCAACTCGCATACAACTCTGCGCCACTCACCTCTCGCGCCGCACGCTCGATATGAGTTCGCGTGTTTCTTTTTCTCGTTGTGAGAATTCCCGCGTCATTTCCTCAGCCGTAAGTTTTGTCCCAGACGTGGGATCAACCAGCTCGGCTCGGCAATGGTTCCATAATTCCTGCCACTCCTCAGCCGCTTTCCGGTACGTTTCTGCATCCTTTTCAAGTTGTTCGATGAATCGACTTGCCGCGTCGTCCATGAAGGCCCCCCCACCACTGTTTCGTCGCGCCTTTACCTTAATGCTACTGCGTTGGCAGAATCTAGTCCTCATTTCAATGGCCGCAGCGGATACTACCGTCAAGATTGCGCGATGAGGAGAGATTTGAGGAATTTTTTTGCAAACCCGTTCGGCAAGAAGCCAGCGAAGGAACGCGTCGGAAGTCGCTCGCAGATCGACTACGACACCGAATACCACAGGTACCGCGACAAGGGTCTGCGTCAGCTTGCTCAGGGGAGAGCGGCAGATGCGATTGAGGCTTTAGGACACGCGGCGCTTCTATCGCCTACCGACCCAGCAGCACATTTCGACCTAGGACGCGCGCTCCAGTCTGCAGGGAAAGTTGAGGCTGCACGACATGTGTTTCTGCGTGCCCTGAATCTAAACCCAACTTCAGAAAAAATTCGGTCCACCTTGCTTGCCCTGCCGCCTCTACCGCCCGGACGAGGTGATTTCAAGCTCAACCAACTGCTCCGGGTGTCAAACATGGAACTCGCTTTTTTCGTCGATGAAATTAAGAAGGGTGGCTTTGGAGCCGTTTACATCGTAAACGAGTTGCTGGGTGACGAGCGTTGGGCGATTAAGACTTTTCAGGCAAAATTCCTGTGGAGCGATGAAGACCACAAACGGTTTGAGCGCGAGGCATTAAATTGGATAATGCTTGATCGCCATCCGAATATTGTCAGCGCAAGGTCTTTGATGTCTATCGAGGGATTTCCATGCCTTATGCTTGATTATGTGTCTGGCGGCAATGTGGCGGAACTGCTCAGCAGAGGTCCACTCTTGCTGACAAGCGCGCTGAAACTGGCGCTCGACCTATGCGATGGGATGGCATATGCGCACGCTAAACTGGGCATTATCCATCGCGACATAAAGCCGTCCAACTGTCTTTTGACAGAAGAAGGTATTCTGAAAGTCACAGATTTTGGGCTGGCGCGAGCATTTTGTGACGCCCAAGAAAAGTCGCTGGGGCTTTCGGAGATGCCCATCGAAACCAAGAGACTTTTCACTACAGTATTGGGCACGCCCCAGTACATGGCACCGGAGCAATTTCACCCCGGGGCAACTCTGGATACTCGAACTGACATTTACTCGTTTGGAGTCATGTTCTACGAAATGCTGACCCGAGACTTACCGCCACTCGGGTGCTTAGCTTCATCACATATCGCCGAAAGCACACACGTTTGTCAAATTCCAAATCCTCTTAGCAAACTCATCCTTAGCTGCGTTGAAGCGAACCCAACGAAGCGACCGACCAACTTCCATCAGGTTCGGAGTCTTTTGGAGGCCGCTCACCGGGACCTGTTGGGCGAAACCGCGCCGCCAGAAGCCGGACCTATTGAAATGACGGCCAGCGATTGGACCGGAAAGGGACTCGCACTGGACCACTTGGGCCATTCTGAGGAGGCTTGCGCTTGCCTAAAACGCGCCGTCGATCTTTCTCCAGCGGACGCCACCGTGTGGATGAACTACGGCGGCCAACTAAGAAAATTGGGGCGGCTTGAGGAATCGCTTTCGTGTATTGAGAGGGGATTGCAAATCGATCCCAACGAACCAGGACTTTGGAAAAACAAGGGACTCATCCTTGACTCGCTCAATCAGCCAGAGCAGGCGCAAATATGCCTTAAAAAGGCCATCGAGTTACAGGGCGACATGTTTTTTTTCGAATATCAAGCACATGATCTGGGCGCGCAGCTGAGCAGAATGGGGGACTTTGATTCCGCACTTCAATGTTTTGAACAAGGCCTTAAGAGAAATGAGCGCGATGCGCAACTCTGGCACGACAAGGCGATTATTTTAGGCCGGATGGGAAGATCCGAAGAAGCGCTGGCAAGTTGCAACGAGGGTCTGGCAATTGAACCCCGGAGTTACGCACTTTGGTGGACTGAGGGGGCGATCTTGAATGAAATTGGCAGACTTGAAGAAGCTCTTCTCTGTTACGACCGAGCTTTGGAGATTGGGCCGGGAGATGTCAGCCTGTGGATTAACAGGGGAGCAGTTCTGTTGGCTTTGCAGCGCTACTCCGATGTCCTAGCGTGCTGCCAATCTGGTTTGAAGACCTATCCCGATAATTGGATTCTTTTGGCAAATAACGGGCGCGCGCTCCTCAAACTTGGACGGTGCGACGAGGCTTTAGCCAGATTTGAAGATGGGTTGAAGGTTGCGCCGCGGCAGGCGGTACTTTGGGAGTGCAAGGGCCACGCACTTTACGGTCTCAGGCGATGGGAAAACGCCCTATCCTGCTTCGAATATGCCCAAACCCTAGCGGCCCTAGCAATCCTCGAAGAGGACCAGTCTGAATATGAATTCGGGCGCTGGGAAGAGATGCTCGTTTGTATTGACAAATTGCTGGAAACCAATTCGCAAGACGCGGCCTTGCAGGAAAAGAGAGGCAGCGCGTTGGTGGAGCTCGGGCGTTTTGAAGAAGCCCTTGAATGTTATGACGAACTCCTCAAAAGCGAGCCGGAGAATCCCAAACTCTGGTTGGCGAAAGGGCAAGCCTTGAGTCGTGCGAGCCGCTTTCACGAATCGCTTGTTTGTTTTGACCGGGGTTTGCAGATTGAACCCACTTTTGTCCTGTGGAATTGCAAAGGCAACGCGCTCAAATCGCTCGGGAAACAGGGACAGGCAGAAGAATGCTTTCAGAATGCCCACAGTTCAAGACTGCCAAGACGGTGTCGCTAGGTGCAGGTGCTGACCCGATACGGACAAGTCTAGCACCCCATGGCGCTCCTGTTCCAATACGGTTCCAATTGCTCGGAGGGCGAGATCAACAGCAAGAGCCGGCTGTGCGGCGACGCGCAGTTCGTCGGCATCGCTGAAACGGTCGAAGATTTCGAGCTTGCGTTCGATGTGCAGAGCGCGGCCCGCGGTTGCGCCGCTTCGGATACCGTCAGAAAGGCCGGGGATAAGGTCTGGGGCGTGCTCTATGAGGTCCCGGATTATCTTATCGACCGCAAGACTGCCATGGCGTGCGGGCGCAAGTCGTTTGACGAAGTCGAAGGTGAGGGCACGAACTACAAACGAGAAACGATCAAGGTATGCAGGCCGAGCGGTGAGATCGTGTCGGCCCTGACCTACACTGTCAAGTCGCCCAAGGCTGGTTTAAGGACGAATACTGGCTATGTGCGTCTCATCGTGTACGGCCTCCGCCAGCACAAGATTTCTGATGAATACATTGCCAAGGTGAAAAGAATTGCTGCCGCGAATAATCCGGGCATTGCTGCGGCAGTGGAAAAGTTGTAAGGGGCATCCGAATCCTAACCGACAGTCGTGAGCTAGATGCCCAAGTTGAGTGTGTGATTCTTCCGGGCCGTGTACCCGCCGTGTACCTCGGTTGGACGAATGCGGCATCCTTGGTGTTTTCCCCGTTAGTCCCCCTCGGATCTAGTGAGCAATTATCGGATAGGAATTCCACTCCTGACCCGGCTTCCGAATTTGAAGTATGTATGTGCCTAGACTTACCGAAGACACTCTCAGCACCACTCGAAGGGTTGTAACGCCGTTGCTGAGCTTCGCCGTACCAATCGCGGTCACGAGCGATTCTCCCGATCGCTTCGCAATGCGAACATCGTATTCGCCCTCGCTGCTTCCGAGCGGGAGCAAGATACTCAAACGAGACGCCTCACGATTCACTTCGAGTGGCTTGACTCCAGGATTTGGCTCGACGCCGCGCGTCACAGACCAATCTCTCAAATCCAATGTCGCTGTTTGAACGGTTTGCGTTCTGTTATGCCACCGAACGAATGCCCATCCCCCAATCGATGCGCAGACCAAGATACTCGCCGCGATTGCAAGTAGCGTGCGTTTTCGACGAAGTTGGTAGGTTTTTTTAAACTGAGAGAAGTCCCGATAGCATGGGCTGCAGGAGCCGAGGTGATCCAGCCACTTCTCCGCTTCCGCGAGCGGCACCCTGTGGGAGGCCATGCCTTTCAAGACGTCGAAGGGCGGGCATCCGACGCGTTCGGGATTCGGGAATTCTGTGAGCAGACCGCGGCCCAGCGCACCCAGGATGTGCTTTTCTTCCTTCGCGGAATATGGCTTGTCGCTCAGAGAAGTTCGCCTCGCATAAGCTTAAATCCGAAACGGCTCCGAATCATATCTAACTTCATTTCTGGTCCTTCGTGCCTGCTTTTCGCTCGCGCAATAGCTCCGTCATCACGTCGCGGGTTTTCTCTAATCCTCGGTGAAACCTCATCTTTGTTTGGTGCTCGCTCAAGCCCAGGCGCCCTGAAATTTCCTTCCATGAATAGCCATATTGCCGCGCGCTCCAAACCCCTCTTGTCCACTCATCCATGTAACCAATAATTTGCTTAACGGTAATCGTACGTTCGAGTTCCGAAACCCATTGAGTATCGCGTGCGCCTTCCAGTCGCTCAAGGTCCAGTGTTGACGACACCGGCTCAATTGTTTCCAGCCGCCTGTGCTCGCGTTTCAGGACCCGGTTAAAGCGGTGATGAAAGACACCTATGAGGTAGGACTGAAGATCAGCGATGGGAGGTCGTTCGCCAACTCTGCGCTGGCGCGTCTTTGAAACTGAGCGAAGTACACTTTCCCAAGTATCCGCTGCTAAAGCAGTTTTGTCTGAGCTAACGACCGTGTCGCTTAATTCGCGTCGCGCATGAGCCAGTACACGAGGCCACGCTTCACGAGCGGCACCCAACAATTCTTCGTCTATCGGGTATGGAGCCTTATCCTCTCCGTGCTTGCTTCCCAGAATCACCCACTCGCCATACGGGTCCGGTTTGTGCACGGGGTCGCTCGTTTTGTGGCCCACTAGGCCGAACAGCATGTAGAGCGTGCCATTGTGTTGTATGCAGTGTCAACAGAACCAGGCAGACAATGCACTCAGATCTTTTTTTCGATTTGTCTTGTTACTTTTTCCCCGTTGCATGTTCCCTAGTAAGTGAGGGCAGTTCTCGCGGATTCTTCCCGCGGACAAGGCGACGCCGCGAGCCTTCGACAACCCACCTCATCGCGCGCATGACCTGGAATTCGGGCGGACGCGAGAGTGGGACTAGCTGTACGAGGCAATTTCTGGAGTTCCCATGAAAGAAAACCTCAAGTGCAATTGCGCTATTTGCAGCGTCGAGCGGCTTCTCTTCCTATCCGTAGCGGAACCGCCTGGCACCGAGCGCTTCTTGAAACTGGCCGCCAACTCGCCAGGACTTACGACTTTCATCAACGCGTCTGCGCTCATCCACCACCTGCACAATCAGAAAGATGGTGACTATCGCCCGCCGTCAGTCAGCGAAGTCCTGGCCGCTCTGATCCAAGCCGGGCCAGCGACCCGTGACCCGGAAATGAGCCAGTCTGTCTTGGTTCTCGCCTTCATGCCGGCCATCCACCGCACGTACCGGGAGACCTGCGCGTGGTTTCAGGAGATTTCTACCGATGACATCGCGCAGCAGATACTTCTATTGTTTCTCGAACTCGCCGCTTCAGCCCCCCTTGGGCTGTTGAACGGCCAACTGTCGTTCGCACTCGCGCGCAGCCTCCGACGAAACACGCTTCGCTGGGCCAGGCGCCAACAATTGATGTTGATGGATCGAGAGCGTTTCGCCGAGGAGCGCGCAGTGCAAGACGAACCGCGCGAGAATGCTCACTTTGAATCCATCTCTCTTTTGCGCGACTTTCTTGACTATTCCGTGCGCATCGGAATTCTCTCGGGGTTCGAGCGCGATCTGCTCATCAAAGTCAAATTGGATGGATTTATCGCGAAAGAAGTCCTAGACCGCCACACCGTGCTATCGCCGAAAGCCATACACCTACGGGTACAAAGGATCATGAAGAGACTGCAAGATGCAGCATGGGAGTTTCCTTCTCCAAACGGGAATCCGACAACCGTTCTGAAATCACCGGAGTTAGAAAAGAGAAAAAATCTTTCAAAAAGTATGAGCACTTTTTCTTTGAGCACTTCCACCGAATTTTTGGCTATAGGTAATAGTAGAAGGCAACTCTCGCTGGAATCCTCGCCCTCGCGGAGCAAAACGAAAACGCAGCAGTTCTTCACAAAACTCACTGGAACTTGCTGATTCTCGCGACTCTACTGAAGGCGATTGGGCGAACTCGGAGTACCTGGAGCGGCTTCGCGGCAGCTTGCCGCAAATTCATCCTCCGGCTCCTCACCCTCCCATTTCGCCCGGCTAAGCCCGCGAGAGGTTGCCTTCGAAACCCTATGCGGGCCCGGCTCGCATCATCCGAAAGGAACTCACCAGCCATGAAGCAATTCTTTCGCAGGAAATTCCGCCCGCGCTT
>Ga0307374_10016014_pt1 | contig 10009 bp, 9 predicted proteins | sample OX3MG_FD_202532 | JGI IMG/M metagenome (GOLD analysis project Ga0307374, IMG submission 202532) | Soil microbial communities from Risofladan, Vaasa, Finland - OX-3 | ecosystem: Environmental > Terrestrial > Soil > Coastal area > Acid sulfate soil | place: Finland: Risofladan, Vaasa | collected...
AGACCGCCCGCGAGCTCGTGCTCGGGTTCTTTCGCGACCCCGATCTCCGGTATATCTACCCGCGAGGAGTCCCGTAGTCAACTAGCACGTTAGTAGTGCCGCTCACAAATTTCGTGCGCGAGCGCCGCCTTGGTGTCCGTCGCCTCCGGCACGGCGCACGCAGGCATCGTGGCTGAGCATTCCATCGCGAACCGGGCCTCCTGAAATCGGGAGCGGTCTGCCGTGGCTTGGCAAGACCCTAGCAGAGTGTCGCGCTGTTTGCAACTCCCGCGACCGCCGGATGGGAGCCACATCCATTGCAGAATACCTCTATTTCATGGGCCATTTGTGATGCGAAGGAACAGTCATGGAAGTTGTTCCGTCGGCCCGTGATGGCAAAGAATTCGACTCCGGAACATTCGCAATCCCTCCCCGTCGCCCCAGTCCCGGCGCGCATCGACGATCAGCCACCATCCATCTGCTCCCCGGGGGCCATGAATACTTCGTCCCCGGTGCAGTTCGGACGAGCAATGGGTGCCGATCATTCGCCGCGCGAATGGGTCGGGGATCGGCGATGCCGAAACAGTTCACCTGGGCCAACCTCATCCGCCGGCGGCCGATGTCCCCGGCCGACGATCGCCGAGCGTGCCTCCTCCGGTGGGGCCGCCGCGAGTCCCCGGGCCCGGCCCGGTTTGCCGGGCCGGCGATCCCCCGCCGCCCGGGGGCGGCGAGCCGGCAGGACGGTGGCCCGTCCGCCCGTCCGGTCCCGCGGCGCCGTCCCTCGCCCCTGAGGAGCCGCCGCCGAGCTGGCGGGACAGGTCGCGGCGGCAGTCCGGCGATGGCCGGGGACCGCAGGCGGTCACGCTCGGCGCCATGGACGTGGCGGAGGGTATCCATTCCGTCGCGGTGATCTGCCGAGCCGTCCGCGGTGGTGGGCGCCGGTCCATCCCGCCTCGCGCTCGGGCGGCTCGACGATCGTCGCGTAACGCCGGCGACCCGCACTCGTTAGGAAGAGGGCGACGACGTGCCGCGCGGTGCCGACGGACGGGCCGCGGCGGAGAGACCGGGGCCCGCCACGGGGCTTCACGAGGAGGGTCGTCATGGATCCGCAGGTCGAGGAACGTCAGGAAGTGGAAACCCGATCCACGGTCGGTGGGGTACCAGTCCGCGAGGGGGCTACGCGTCAGGTCTACAGCCGGCGCGCGGCCGTTCAGCCGGGCTACCGGCCCGTGCAACTGGTCTGGCTGGCGGTCGGCGTGGTGGATGTCGTGCTCGCGATCGATTTCATATTCAAGATCCTGGCGGCGCATGCGGTGGGCTTCGTCGGCTTCATAAATGCTGTCGCCGGCGCTCTGTCGGTTCCATTCTCCGGAGTGTTCAGTACCGCCACCGCGACGGGGCACGTGGTAAGGTGGGCTGACATCATCGCCATCGTGGTGTGGACGTTCGCCGCCTGGGTGGTCGTTCGCCTGATCACGATCGCCTCCACGCCTCGGATGTCGACGGGCCGCACCGTTCCAGGCGACGGCCCCAGCGTCTGAATCACGTGCTCCAGTGCCTCCCCGCGCCGCCCGGGCGCGCGGAGGCAGAGCGCTCCCAGTGCTCCACGGACCCGGTTCGGGGATTGCTGGGAGCGCCGAGACAGATGGTCCGCCGGCTGGCCGTGGCCACTGGAGAGCGAGGCCGATGAGTGGCGGCCCCTGATCGACGCCGCCAGGAGGGCGGCGGAGATCGGGCGCGACCCGTGGCCTCCTCCCCTACGACAGGGCACCGGCGAGTTGTCGTGCGGGCTCCTCGGAACGCATCTGGTCGTCACCGGGCCCGCTGCGGTTGAATGACCGACATGCCCGAGATGCCCGAGGTCGAGGCGCTCACGCGACTGCTCGACCGGCGGATGGCCGGACGCCGGGTCGAGCGGTGTGAGCTGGCCTCGTTCTCGGCCCTCAAGACGGTCGCGCCACCGATCGTCAGCCTGACCGGTCGGGTCGCACGGGGGTGCCGCCGCCGCGGCAAGTATCTGTGCCTCGACTTCGACGGCCTCTGGCTCGTCGCCCATCTCGGCCGGGCCGGCTGGGTGCGCTGGTACGACGGCCTACCGCCGCGTCGGGCCCGTCCCACCGGCTCCCCGCTGGGGCTGCGGGTCGGACTCTCGTCTCGAGAGGACGAGGGATGCGGCCCCGGGTTCGATGTCACCGAGGCGGGGACCCAGAAGCGACTCTCCCTCTGGGTGGTGGAAGCGCCGAGCCAGGTCGAGGGGATTGCGACCCTCGGCATGGAGCCGTTGGACCCCGCTCTGGACACCGACGCCCTGGCCGGTCTGCTGAAGGGTGCCGGCGGCACCGTCAAGTCGGCCCTGTCCACCCAGAGCCTTTTGGCGGGGGTCGGAAACGCCTACTCCGACGAAGCCCTCCATGCCGCACGCCTGTCTCCGTTCAAGCTCGCGCGCAACCTCACGGCGTTGGAGGTCGAAGCCCTCCGCCTCGCCTTGGTCGGGGTGCTCCGGGAGGCGGTCGCGAGAGCCGACGGCTTGGATCCGGCCGCCCTCAAGGCGGAGAAACGGCGTTCGATGCGCGTCCACGGTCGGGCCGGGGAGGCCTGCCCCGTCTGCCATGACACGGTGCGCGCGGTCGCGTTCGCCACCCGCTCGCTGCAGTACTGTCCTACCTGCCAGACAGGGGGCCGACCCCTTGCCGATCGGCGGCTGTCACGGCTGCTGAAGTAGCCGAGGGGGAGCCGACAGCGCCCGCGTCCGGCGGCCCACGTCGTCTCTCGCAGTCCGAGTCGGACATGGTCGGGGAGTGGCGGCCGGTCGGACGAGACCATGACCGAGATGGACGAGATGGTTCGGTCCACCCGGCGGGAGGCCGGCCGAGCCGACCGCCCCGGTCGCGCGCCTTCACCCGTCGAGGCCGGTCACAGGGCTGGATGTCGGCGTCAGCCGCCGAGCGCTGATGCGGTGCGGGAGCACGGTGCGCATCCCCGGCCGGGGCGGGGCGAATCGCAGCGGGACGAGGCCGCTGGGAAGCGCGATCGAGGAGACAGCCCCGCCTTTCCGCTCCAGGCCCGCTGGCGCGAGGGGCCGCCGCCACCAGCGATGACGGTGCCCACGGTGTGGCGCCTGGTGCGCGCGCCATTGACGCACGTCACCGCCTCGGGCCGGCATCGCTGCGGTGGCGGCGGAGCAGCTGGCCGCGCCGGCCCCCGAATCCGCGGTCGATCGCGCGACCGCCGTACACTCCCCTTGGATGGCGCGCCCGTATCCGACGGTGCTCGATCTGATCGGCCACACGCCGGTGGTGCGGCTGCAGAGGATCGCTCCGCCGGGGGGACCGACCCTCCTCGCCAAGCTGGAGCAGCTCAACCCGGGCGGATCGGTCAAGGATCGGATCGGCCTCCCCCTGATCGCGCGGGCCGAGCGCCAGGGGTGGCTGCGGCCGGGGGGAACCATCGTCGAACCGACCTCCGGCAACACCGGTGTCGGCCTGGCGATGGCGGCGGCGATCAAGGGATACCGGTGCATCTTCGTGATGCCCGACAAGATGTCGAGGGAGAAGGTCGCGCTCCTGCGCGCCTACGGGGCCGAGGTGGTGATCTGCCCCACCGCGGTGCCGCCGGAATCGCCCGCGAGCTACTACTCGGTCTCCGACCGGCTGGCGGAGGAGATCGAGGGCGCCTACAAGCCCGACCAGTACTCGAACGAGGCCAACCCGCAGGCCCACTACACGACCACCGGCCCGGAGATCTGGGAGCAGACGGGCGGTGAGCTCGATGCCGTGGTCCTCTCGGTGGGGACCGGCGGCACCATCTCCGGCACCGCCCGGTACCTGCGGGAGCGCAAGCCCGGGCTGCTCGTCGTCGCCGCCGACCCGCAGGGATCGATCTATTCGTCTGCCACCGTCCACCCTTACCTGGTGGAGGGGATCGGCGAGGACTTCTGGCCCAAGACGTTCGATCGGACCGTGGTCGACGAGACGATCGCCGTCTCCGACCGCGACTCGTTCGCCACCGCCCGCCGGCTGGCGCGCGAGGAGGGCCTGCTCGTCGGCGGGTCGGCCGGGACCGCCGTGCACGCCCTGCTGCAGGTCGCGCGCCGCTTCCCGCCCACCGCCACCCTCCTCACCGTCATCCCCGACGGCGGCCGTGCCTACCTCTCCAAGTTCTACGACGACAGTTGGATGCTGGAGTACGGGTTCCTGGAGCGTCCCGGCCGCACCCCCTCGGTGCAGGAGGTGCTGCGGTTCAAGGCGCGGGAGGCGCTGGGGGCACCCCGGCTGGTCACGGTCGGCTCGCACGAGAAGGTGGGCCAGGCGATCGGACTGATGCAGCGCCATTCGATCTCCCAGCTCCCGGTGGTGCGGCACCCGGCGGCGGAGACCCTCAGCGAGATCGTCGGGTCGCTGCAGGAGCGGGGCCTCTTCGAGCGGGTGTTCCGCGACCCCGACGCGGTCCACGAGGACGTCGCCGAGGCGATGGAGCCACCGCTGGCGGTGGTGACGCCGACGTCCTCGCTCGACGAGGTGTTCCAGGAGCTCTCCCACGGCACGGCGGTGGTGGTCGCCGACGAGGGCCGGGCCCTCGGCCTCCTCACCCGCGCTGATCTCCTGGAATACCTGGCCGGCCAGCGGATCGACGGCGGATGACGGCGGCCGCTACCCCCACGCACCGTCGAGGGCGCGGCCGAGGTCGGCGACGAGGTCCCGGCCCGACTCCAGACCGACCGAGAGGCGGACCAGGTCGGCGGGGACGGCGTGGGGCGAGTCCGCGGTCGAGGCGTGAGTCATGCGGAGGGGGTGCTCGACGAGGCTCTCCACCCCGCCGAGGCTCTCGGCCAGGGTGAACAACCGGGTGGCGGCGACGATCCGCAGCGCGGCCGCCTCCGAGCGCGCCCGGAACGACACCATGGCGCCGAAGTCGCTCATCTGCCGGGCGGCCACCGCGTGGCCGGGGTGGTCGGGAAGGCCCGGATAGAGGACGGACGCCACCTGGGGGTGGTCGCGCAGCCGTGCCACCACCGCGCGGGCGTTGGCGCACTGCTGCTGCATCCGCACCGCCAGCGTCTTCAGCCCCCGCAGAACCAGCCAGCTGTCGAACGGGCCCGCCACCGCGCCGAGGGAGTTCTGCAGGAACGCCAGCCGCTCCGCCAGCTCCGCGTCGCGGGTGCCGAGAAAGCCGCCCACCACGTCGGAATGCCCGCCGAGGTACTTGGTGGTGGAATGCAGGACGAGGTCGGCGCCCAGCTCCAGGGGGCGCTGCAGGTATGGGGTCGCGAAGGTGTTGTCGACGACCACCAGGGTGCCCCGGGCGTGGGCCGTGGCCGCGGCCCGGGCGATGTCGACGATGGACAGCAGCGGGTTGGTGGGGGATTCCAGCCACAGCATGCGCGTCGGCCGGACCAGCGCTCCGTCCAGCAGGGTGGTGACCGCCTCGGAGCCGATGGTGTCGAAGTGGTAGCCCTTGGGCTGCAGGACCTTGGTGAAGAGGCGGTGGGTGCCCCCGTACACGTCGCTGACCGCCAGGACCCGGTCCCCGGGGCGGAGCAGCTCGGTGGCGGTGGCGGCCGCGGCCATGCCGGAGGCGAACGCGAAGCCGTGCGTCGCCCCCTCCAGCGAGGCGAGGCACTCCTCCAGCGCGCGCCGGGTGGGGTTGCCGGAGCGAGAGTACTCGTAGCCCTTGTGGCGGCCGACCGCCTCCTGGGCGAAGGTGGAGGTGGCGTAGATGGGGACGGTGACCGCCCCGGTGGCAGGATCCGGCTCCTGTCCCGCGTGGATGGCCCGGGTCTCAAAGTCCATCAGCGCGATTCTACGTACGGTCGGGTAGTGGGGCCGGCGGTCACGGCCGCCTCGGCGGGGCCGGCGGCGTGGCGCGGCGCCTGGAGCCGGTCGCAGGCGGCGACGCCGGCCACCACCGCGGCGGCGGCGAAGGCCCAGGCGGGAACGTGGGGCGCGAAGAGCTGAGGACCACGAGGGCTCCGACCGCGGCGACCCGACTCCACGGCCAGACGCGGAAGTCGGTCGCCTTGACGAGCGCGTGGCCGGCGAGGAAGATCGCCGCCCCGCCGAGCAGGAGCCGGGCCAGCGCGCCGCCGCCGCCCCCGCTCGGCCGGGTGAGCACGCGCTCGGCGGCGGCGGCCACCAGGATGATCCCGAAGATCATGACCGGGTGGATGGCGTGGGACGCGGAGCGGCCCAGCCGACCGGGGTCGCGGGAGGCGGCGAGGGCCCGGGCGCCGGCCTCGGCGCTGTGGTCGACGTAGACCCACCAGAGGGCGACGCACCCCACGAACGCGGCTACCAGGGCCGCCGCCGCCGCCGGGGTGACGGCGCGATGGTGGGCGAGGGTGGCGCCGATCACCACCACCGACTCGCCCAGGGCGATGAGCACGAACGCCCCCGCGACCGCGGCCGACAGCCACAGGCTGGCCAGGGCGAGGAGGAGCGCCCGCACCGGGAGACGCTCCGGATCCGGCCAGTTGGTGACCCAGGCGGTGTAGGCCCAGACCAGCCAGACCATCGCCCACAGGAGGAGGACGCCCAGGGCGCCGGCGAGGGTCGGTCGGTCGACCAGGCGGCGCGAGAGCGGGGTGACGGCGAAGACATAGACGAGGAGGAAGAAGAGCTCGACGGGGGTGACCCGTCCGGGGCCGCCGGCGGGGCGGAGGAGCGGGGCCGCCCGGGCTCTCGTCAGCCCGCTCCCTCCTCGCCTCGGGCCAGGCGCGTCCCCGTCCTCGCCGGGGCGAGACCGTTCCCGGCGGCGAGCGCCCGGCGGCCGGCGCCGATTGTCGGGTCGACGCGGCCGGGCCTCGGTCCCACCCCGGCGCGCCCCAGGCGGTCAGCGCCGAGATAGTGGAATCGTTCCAAGATTGGAATCTACTTGCACGATGGGCTCGGGGCCGCCTAGCATGGTCGGGGTGGCTGACCGCATCCCGACCGACTGGCTCGCCGCTCCCGCGACCGGTGGCCATCCGCTCGCGGCCGCGCTCCGCCTGGCCCGCGTCCGGGTGACCGCGACGCGGCTCGCCGCCTACGACAGCCTGCTCGGCCACCCGCATGCCGGCGCCGACACCGTCGCTCGGCTGATGCGGGCCCGTCTGGGCGCGGTCTCGACCCAGGCTGTCTACAACGTGCTGGCCGGCCTGACCGCGGCCGGCCTGGTCCGCCGGATCGAGCCGGCGGGAAGCCCCGCCCTGTACGAGGTCCGGGTCCAGGACAACCACCACCACGTCGTGTGCCGCCGGTGCGCGGCCACCGTGGACGTGGACTGCGCCGTCGGCTCCGCCCCCTGCCTGCACGCGTCAGCCACCCAGGGCTATCTCGTCGACGAGGCCGAGGTCACCTTCTGGGGCCTCTGTCCGGCCTGCCGCCCCGCCCCGCTCCACCCCGCCAGCAAGGAGGACTCGCATGGATGATCTGCGTCCCGTGACGACCACCGACGCCGGGATCGCGGCCGCCAGCGACGAGCATTCGCTCACCGCCGGTGCCGACGGCCCGATCCTGCTGCAGGATCACTACCTCGTGCAGAAGATGGCCCAGTTCAACCGAGAGCGGGTGCCCGAGCGGGTGGTCCACGCCAAGGGGGGCGGCGCCCACGGGTTCTTCGAAGCCACCGAGGGCGCCGAGCAGTGGTGCCGCGCCGACTTCCTCCGCCGTGGCCGCCGCACCCCGGCGCTGGCCCGCTTCTCGACCGTCGCCGGCGAGCTCGGCTCGGCCGACTCCGCCCGCGACCCCCGCGGCTTCGCGCTCAAGTTCTACACCGAGGAGGGCAACTACGACCTGGTCGGCAACAACACCCCGGTGTTCTTCATCCGCGACCCGCAGAAGTTCCAGGACTTCATCCACTCCCAGAAGCGCCGCGCTGACACCCACCTGCGCGACAACGACATGCAGTGGGACTTCTGGACGCTCTCGCCGGAGTCGGCCCACCAGGTCACCTTGCTGATGGGGGACCGCGGCATCCCGCGCAGCTGGCGCCAGATGAACGGGTACGGCAGCCACACCTACCTGTGGGTCAACCCCGGCGGCGAGCGCTACTGGGTCAAGTACCACTTCAAGACCGACCAGGGAATCGGCTTCTTCACCGCCGCCGAGGGCCAGGCGATGGCGGCCGAGGACCCCGACTGCCACATCCGCGACCTCCACGCGGCGATCGCCGCCGGCGACGCCCCGGTCTGGACCCTGTTCGTGCAGGTGATGCCTTTCGCCGCCGCCGCCGACTACCGCTTCAACCCGTTCGACCTCACCAAGGTCTGGCCCCACGCCGACTACCCGCTCACCAAGGTGGGACGGCTGGTCCTCGACCGCAATCCCGACAACTACTTCGCGGAGGTCGAGCAGGCGGCCTTCGAGCCCGCCAACATGGTGCCGGGGATCGGGCCCAGCCCCGACAAGATGCTGCTGGGGCGGCTCTTCTCGTATCCGGACACCCACCGCCACCGCATCGGCACCAACTACCTGCAGCTGCCGGTCAACCAGCCGCGGACCGCGGTCCACAGCTACAACCGGGACGGGGCGATGCGCTATCGCAATCCCGCCGACCCGGTCTACGCCCCCAACAGCTACGGTGGCCCCCGCGCCGACCCCCAGGTGATGGAGCCGGGGTGGGCGGTGTCGGGGGAGATGGTGCGCGCCGCCTACACCCGCCGCCGCGAGGACGACGACTTCGGCCAGCCCGGCTCCCTCTACCGGAAGGTCCTCGACGAGGCCGCCCGGGGTCGGCTGGCCGCGAACATCGCCGGCCACCTCGGGGCCGGCGTGAGCCAACCGGTGCTGGCGCGGGCGATCGAGTACTGGCGCCAGGTCGACCCCGACCTCGGTGCGCGGGTCGCGACGCTGACGGGGGCGGCGACCCCGCCGGCCGGGGCGGCGACCGAGGCCGTGGCCATCGGGGCCCGCTCCCCGGGCTGACGGAGACGGGGTGGCAAGGGCGCCGGGGCCGGCCGCAGCCGGCCCCGGGCCCGTGGCCGCGTCAGGCGCCGCCGGGGCCGAGCTCCGAGCGGCGGAAGCAAGCCCGGTCGTGGTCGTTGACCAGCCCGGCGGCCTGCATCAGCGCGTAGGAGATGGTGGGCCCGACGAAGCGGAACCCCTCCCGGCGCAGCTCCCTGCTCAGCCGCTTCGCCACCAGGGTGGAGGCCGGCGCCCCGTCCCCGACCGGCCGCCGGGGCTGGAGCGGACGTCCGTCCACGAATCCCCAGAGGTAGCCGTCGAAGCTTCCCCGCCGCCCCTGGATCGCGAGCAGCGCGCGGGCGTTGGCGACGGTGGCCTCGACCTTGAGGCGGTTGCGGATGATCCCGGGGTCGGCGAGGCAGCGGGCGACGTCGGAGGCTCCGAAGGCGGCGACCGCGGCCGGGTCGAAGTCGCAGAAGGCCCGGCGGTAGCCGGCCCGGCGGCCCAGCACCGTCTGCCAGCTGAGCCCGGCCTGGGCGCCCTCCAGGGTGAGCAGCTCGAAGAGTCGGCGGTCGTCGTGCTCCGGCACGCCCCACTCCTCGTCGTGGTAGGCGGTGAGGAGTGGTCCGGTGGCCCAGGCGCAGCGCGCGACGGTGCGTCCGGTCATGGCGACCGCCCGAGGCGACCCCCGGTGACCCCGCCCGCCTCGCGCTCATGCCGCCCGAGGAGGCGGCCGAAGCAGCGGTCGACGAGTCGGCGGTGGGACTCGGGACCGACGATCACGGCGCCGACCCGCCCCTCCGCGAGCTGACGCGAAGGCTCCGCCGCCGGGGAGCGGTCGGGGGCGAGGGTCGCGCCCGCCTCCCGCCGCTCGACCGCCGTCACGAGGGGACTGGGCGGCGGCCCGGTGGCGATGGTGCGGCCGGGGCCCGCCTGGAGGCGGAACTGGGCGCAGTCGGCCCGACCGCGGACGACCCGGTCGGTCGCCGGCCTCGAGACCAGCTGAAGCGGTCCCGGGACGACGTCGCCGAGCAGGTCGGTACCCTCGCCACGGGTGCGGTCGATGGTGGTGCCCGCCATCTGCCCGGCGCCGGTGAGGAGCACCGTCACGACCGGCGACACCAGAACGAGGAAGGTGCCGGTGGCGCCGA
>Ga0307374_10016016_pt1 | contig 10009 bp, 10 predicted proteins | sample OX3MG_FD_202532 | JGI IMG/M metagenome (GOLD analysis project Ga0307374, IMG submission 202532) | Soil microbial communities from Risofladan, Vaasa, Finland - OX-3 | ecosystem: Environmental > Terrestrial > Soil > Coastal area > Acid sulfate soil | place: Finland: Risofladan, Vaasa | collected...
TCGATGAGCGACGGCGTGAGCCGGCCGACGAGGTTGGCCGGATACCCGAACACCGGGTGGGAGAGGTCGACGCCGGCGAGGATGCGCCACGCATTCCCGCAGAGCGGGCTCAGCGAGTGTTCCGCGAGCCGTGACATGAACGCCTCGTAAATGGTCGGCTCCACGCGGTGCGGGTCCATGACGGCGTCCCAGGCGGTGAGCCGTCGGCGCGCGCTCTCGGCCACCGTGCTCGTGCAGCTCATCGCGCTGAGGAGGCGGATGACCTGGCGTGCCGGCGGACAGACGAGATCCATCTGCGCGCGGGCCATGTAGGCGAGATCGACGACACGCTCGGAGAGCAACTCACCGATCCGCAACGCCCGATAGCCCGACATGTAGTCCGCGCCGATGTAGTGGGGGAAGCCCTCGCCGACGATGCGGTTGTTGGCCGTGATGATCTGCTGCTCCGCCGGGTCGAGCATGCTCGGCATCTCCTCCGGCGTGAGATATCGCGTCCACACCGCGTCCCCGGTCCAGCCCTGCACCGGCAGCCCGCTCGGCTTGCGCTTGCGAACGGGCACGCGCCCGGAGAGGAGGTAGCCGATGTGCCCGTCGACATCGGCGTACACGACGTTCTGCGAGGGGGCGTCGAAGGGGATGAACGCCTCGCGGAAACTCTTCCAGTCCGTCGCGCGCTGTAAACGCAACAGCCCTTCAGCGCCACCGCCGGGCTGGAGCGCGGTCCACTGGAGGGCCAGTCCGCGCCAGATGGACCGTTCGGGATCCTCGATACGCTCGACAATCGGACCGTGGCGGGTGACGACCACCTCCTCGAGCACGTCGGAGGATCCCTTCACGTGGATGATCTCGCGCAACCTTCGCGTGGGTTCGAAGCCCCGTTCGGTGCGGAAGCGCTCACCGGCCGGCGAATCGAACTCCTCGATGACCAGGTCCTGGCAGTCGGCGAACGAATTGGTGAATCCCCAGGCCACGCGCTTGTTGTGGCCGATGATCACGAACGGCAACCCGGGCATCGTGACGCCGGTGGACTCGAAGTCCTCGCCAGCCTGGATGTGCGCGGCATACCAGATCGATGGCACACCCGGGACGAGGTGAGGGTCGTTGCAGAGGATCGGTCGTCCGGTCGCCGAGCGCTCGCCCGAGACGACCCACGAATTGCTCATGCCGCCGGCGGTGGGGATCCAGCGCGCGGCTTCACGGAACATCCCCATGAGCTGGGAGCGGCTGTCGGCGCCACCCGAGGCGCGGAGTGTCGAGGCGAGGATCGTGGGATTCGCGTCCGGGTAGACGATGTCAAGCCGGGCGGCGTGCTCGGGGCCGATGGCGCGGAGCAGCTCGAGGCGCTGCAGCTCCGCGTCCCAATTCATGCTCAGCCCGAGCGCCAGCAACTTGAGGGCGGCGAGGCTGTGCATCGGCTCCCACGGCTCGGGGGTCGCGCCGATGAGACGGTACTCGAGTGGGAGCGGCCTGCCAGAGCTCGTGATCGCGTTGACGCCGGCGGCGTACGCCTTGAGCATGCGGCGCGGCTCGGGGCCGAGCCGGAGTTCCTCGTCGCGCGCGACACGATGCAGCCCGACCCGACGAATGAAGCGGTCGATGTTGACGCCGTCGGTGCCGATCAACTCGCTGATGCGGCCGGTGGCGACGCGCCGGGTGACCTCCATCTGCCAGAGCCGGTCCTGTGCATGCGCGACGCCCATGGCAAACGCCGCGTCCTCCATCGAGGTCGCCGAAATATGGGGGACACCCCAGCGGTCGCGGCTGATCGTGACGGTCTCGATGAGCCCCGACATCCCGAGGCGCCCACGCACCTTGGGCAAGGACACGCCGAGGAAGCGATGGCGCGCCACCAGCAGGGCGATACAGAGGACGACCACCAGGGTCGCCAGCGCGATGAGGGCATAGATCATTTGAAGCGGTCTGGGAACGTACTACACTCGCGAGCCCATGGCCGCAAGAACCCCGCTCTACGAGAGGCATGTCGCAGCCGGGGCGCGCATGGTCGAGTTCGGTGGCTTCGACATGCCGCTGCAGTACACGACGATCCGCGACGAGCACATTGCGGTGCGCACCCGCTGTGGGCTCTTCGACTTGTCCCACATGGGCGAGGTGCGTTTCACGGGCGATGACGCGCTCGATGCCATCCAGCACCTGGTCACCAATGACGTCTCGCGCCTCGACGTTGGAGGCGCGCTGTATGCGGTCATGTGCAATGAGGACGGGGGCATCGTCGACGACGTCGTGGTGTATCGCGACACCGGCGGATACATGGTCGTGATCAACGCCGCGTGCCGCACGAAGGACGTCGAGTGGATGCGTGGTCGCCGTGGCGACGCCGCCTTTGCGGACCTCAGCGACGATCTCGCGCTGCTCGCCGTCCAGGGGCCCGAGGCCGTTGCGCTGGTGGGCAGCCTGAGCGCGGATGAGGTCAGCGACGTCCGGCCCTTTCACTACAAGGACACCAGCGTCGCCGGCGTGCACGCAGCGGTCTCGCGCACCGGTTATACCGGTGAGGATGGCTTTGAGCTCTATGTCGACGCACCCGCGGCGGCCAGCCTCTGGGACTCGCTGCTCGAGGCCGGAGCGTCGAAAGGGCTCCTTCCCTGCGGGCTCGGTGCTCGCGACACCCTGCGCCTCGAGGCCGGGTTGCGCCTCTACGGCCAGGACATGGACGACCACACCGACCCGTACAGCTGCGCGCTCGGCTGGACGGTGAAGGCGCAGAAGGGAGCATTCATCGGAAGCACCGCGCTTGCCCGGCTCGATCCCAAGCACCCGCCGCGCCGGTTCGCCGGGATCACGCTGGGAGGCAGGGCGATCGCCCGCCACGGTCACCGGGTCTTCTCCGGCGGCAAAGATGTCGGCGAGGTGACCAGCGGAACGTACAGCTTCACGCTCGACCACTCGATCGCCACCGTGTCGGTGGACGGCGACCTTCCGCTCGACGCGGATCTCTCGATCGACATCAGGGGCACGCTGACCGCGGCGGCGGTCGTGCCTCTTCCTTTCTATCGCCGCCCCAAGGGAGCCTGAACGTGGCAGACCTCTCCAACTACCGCTTCACCGCCAGTCATGAGTGGGTCCGCGTCGAGGGCTCGAATGCGACCGTGGGCATCAGCGACCACGCCCAGGCGCAATTGGGCGACGTGATCTTCCTCGAGCTCCCCGAGGTCGGCGCCACCCTCGCGGCGGGGGCGAAGTTCGGCGCTATCGAGTCAGTGAAGGCCGCATCCGATCTGTATGCGCCGGTCGGCGGCACGGTGACCGAGGTCAACACCGCCCTCACGGATCATCCTGAGCTGGTCAACTCCGACCCCTATGGCGACGGCTGGATGCTTCGACTCGAAGGGGCGGCCGAGGGAGGCGCGTTGCTCGACGAGGCCAGGTACACGAAGCTGACCGGCGCCTGACCTAGACTTCTGGCCGGGGTCAGCTAGCTCAGCTGGTTAGAGCGCGCGGTTCACATCCGCGAGGTCGAGGGTTCGAGTCCCCCGCTGACCACCAACACATTGAGACCATCGTCGTCCGTGCCAGCTCGCCAGGCGCCGACGCGCGACGAGCGCGGCCTCAGCCGTTGCCGATCTGGCTCAGACGCGGGAGAAGCGTCTCGCCGAGCTCGCTGACGACCGCGGCAGGGTCGGGCGGAATGTTCCGAACATCGACGAGCTCGATCCCCAGGGTCGCGTATCGCTCCATGTCGCGGAGGAACCCGTCGATGTCGTCGCGCGGATCGCCGGCGAAGTTCATCGTCTTCTTGATCTCGTCGTAGTCCCTGCCCTCGGTCTCGCAGTGGGCCTTCAGCACATCGAGCTTGCGGCTGACCTCGTCATAGCCCAGAGCGAACAGATTGCAGGCGTCGCCGTATCGGGCCACGAGCCTGAGGGTCTTCTTCTCGCCGCCGCCGCCGATGAGGATCGTGGGCCCGGGGGTCTGAATCGGTCGCGGCGAGCAGATGGTTTCGGCGAGCTGGTAATACTTGCCCTCGTAGGGTCCGTCGTTGTCGCTCCACATCTGGCGGCAAATCTGCAGCGTCTCCTCGAGACGCTCGAATCGCTCGCTGATCGGCGGGTACGGCACACCGAGTCCCTCGTGTTCGCGCTGGTACCAGGCTGCGCCGATGCCGAACATCGCGCGACCTTCGGACAGCACGTCCAGCGCGGTGACGATCTTTGCGAGCAGGCCTGGGTGGCGGTACGTGACGCCGGTGACCATGAGCCCCAGCGTCAAACGCCTGGTCTTACCCGCGACAAAGCCGAGCGATGTGTAGCCCTCGAGCATCGGTTCCTGCGGAGGAGCGAACCCCTCCATCTGAAACCAGTGATCCATCATCGTGAGCAGGGTGAAGCCGGCGTCTTCGGCTGCCTGCGCGGTCGCTGCGAGCTTCGGCCCGAGCTGCGTGTTGCCACCGAGCCCGCTGAAGTTCATGAAATGCACGCCAAGTTCCATCGAACCAATCCTCGTGAGCTGACGGTGGCTTCCGGCTACCAGCGTAGCGGTACGAGCTTTTCCGTCCGCTCGCAGCATCCGGCGTACACGGGAAACGTGCGACGGTGCAGCTCCTCGCCGGCAGTGATGTGGTGCGTCGTTGACCGCAGGAGCGAGACACCCGGCTGGTAGGCTCCGGGGCATGAGCGACGACCGTCCCGTCCTGCTGTTCGGTGAGACGTATCACCATCCGAACATCCTGTACCGCACCGGATTCCTGTGCCCCGACCCAGTGGTCGTCGTCGACAACGGCGGCAGCGACACAGTCCTGTGGACGAGCCCTCTCGAGGAGGGTCGCGCGCACAAGGAGTCAACGGCGGGTGCAGTGCGCAGCACTGCGGGACTCGACCTCGCGCCGACGCCGGCAGGCGGCAATGAGTTCTCCGGGTGGGCAAACCTCGTTACCGCGGTCTGCCGTGAGCACGGCCTGAGCGCTGTCGACGTCGACGCCGATTTTCCAACCGTGCTCGCCGACCACCTCCGGCAGCACGACGTCGACGTCCGGCCCCGCACCGACATCTACCAATACCGGCGTCGCATCAAGACCGCCCGGGAGGTGGAGTACATCACGGCCACGGAGAACGCCGGGATGGCCGCGCTCCAGAAGGCCATCGACGTGATCGCCGCGGCGGAGATCCGCGACGGCCTCCTGTACCACGAGGGTCGGAAGCTCACGAGCAAGGACCTCATCCACGCCGTCGAGAGCGATCTCCTCGACAACGGCAACAGCACCGAGGACTCGATCTGCTGCGGTGGCCCGGAATCGGCGGATCCGCACCGCACGTCGAGCGACGTCATCCGCGTGGGGCTCCCCATCGTTCTCGACATCTACCCGTTCGACAAGCAGACGCGGTACTGGGGCGATATGACGCGGACTGTCGTGCGCGGCACGCCACCTCCGGAGGTCGATCGGATGTGGGAAGCGGTGCTCGAGGCCCAGCAGGCGGGGCTCAACGCCGTCAGGCCCGGCGCCAACGGACGCGACGTGCATTTCGCATGTTGCGAGGTCTTCAAGCACCACGGGTACGGGTCGCTGGCCAGGCCGTACCGCGACATTCAGAGCGAGGCGCGCTTCATCCACGGCACGGGTCACGGGCTCGGCCTGGAGATCCACGAGTTCCCGCGCATCAGCGAAGCGGACGTGGTGCTCGAGGTCGGCGACGTCATCACCGTCGAGCCCGGTCTCTACGACCCGCGCCTCGGAGGCATCCGGATCGAGGACCTGGTCGTCGTCACCGAGACCGGCTGCCGGAACCTCACGGCGCTGCCCAAGACGTTCCATCTGGACTGAGAACGGCTCCTGCTACACTGCTGACGCTCCTCATTCGAGGAGCGTTTCCACATAACGCTTTCCTGCGCCCGGATCGCGACCGCCTGATCACCTCGGCAGTCGCAACACCCCGTGCGTCGCAAGCCCAGAGGAAAGGAGGTGCCACGCATGGTGCGTGACTACGAACTGATGTACATCGTCCGGCCGGAGCTGGAGGATGACGCCGTGCGCGTCGCGGTGAAGTCGGTGCGCTCGTTGATCGAAACCCACGGGGGCGAGGTCGTGAAGACCACGCTCTGGGGCAAGCGCCGCCTCGCGTACGAGGTCAAGCGACTTCGTGAAGGCCACTATGTGCTGGTCGTCTTCCAACTGGACGGCGCCAAGGTCGCTGAGATCGAGCGGTCCCTGCGCATCCACGACACGGTATTCCGTCACCTCATCGTCGTCCATGAGGGCCCGATGCCGGATCCCGAAGCGGAGATCGAGGAGATCGAGGGTCCTGTCGAGCCGGAGCCCGAGGGTGACAGCACCGTCCAAGCGGAGTCCGCGGACGCCGAGGATGATCTCGCAGCAGAGGACGTGCCCTCTGCAATCGATGACGACGAAGGAGATATCTGATGGCCGGTTCCCTCAACCGAGTGATGCTCATCGGCAGGCTCACCCGTGACCCGGAACTCCGCTACACGCCGAGCGGAACCGCCGTGTGCAACCTCGCGATCGCGACCAATCGATACGGGAGTGACCCGGCGACCGGCGAGCGCAAGGAGTTCACCGACTACCACGACGTGGTCGTCTGGAACCAGGGCACGCGCAAGCTCGCCGAGACCACCGCGCAATACCTGCAGAAGGGCCGCCTCATCTACGTCGAAGGGCGGCTGCAGACCCGCTCGTGGGACGACGCCCAGAGCGGCACCAAGCGCTACAAGACCGAGGTGAATGCCAACGACGTGCAGTTCCTCGACAGCAGCGGCCGTCAGGAAGGTGCTCCTGTCGGTGATGCCGGCGGCGGTCCCGCGCCTGCCCCCGGCCCGGCCGGTGGCGACGTCGACCCCGATGACATTCCGTTCTAAGTTCTGAGCCTGGAGATCCATGCCTGATTTCGACCGCCGCCGCCGCAAGGTGTGCAGCTTCTGCCTGGAGCACATCGACTTCATCGACTACAAGGAGGTCACCCGGCTGCGCCGGTACCTCTCCGAGCGGGGCAAGATCCTGCCGCGCCGCATGACGGGGACCTGTGCCCGTCATCAGCGTTCGCTGACGGTTGCGCTGAAGCGGGCACGGCATATCGCGCTGCTGCCGTTTGCGGAGCTGCGCTAGCTTTTCGGGCTGGGCAGTTCGTAGATCACGGCTTCCCATAGGGTCCTCGGTGCAGCCTCGACGGTCAGGTTGATGGGGCCGCTGCTAGTCGGTTTTGCGGCTACTTGAGTCCGGATGGCGCCATTCGCGCAGTTTTGCGTAACCCAGTTCGTTGATCCGTCGGAGGCCGAAATGTCGACCGCACCCGTGCCGGTGCACGCGTACTGGACGTAATAGGGACCGGTGGGGAACAAGGTCTCGAGGCTCGATGTGCCGACTCCGTATGTCATCGGCACAACGACGTGCGCGCCGGCCGGCCGGGTCGTTGCTCCGAGGCTTGGCAGCGGCGGCACTGGACCGCTATCGGCCACAGCAACTTCCCAGGTCACCGATGGGCCGGCGGTGATCTCGAGGCTTAGCGGCTTCCCATGAATCGCCGGTGTGTAGTTCAGCGGAACCGTGCTGCCATAGACGACTCCGGTTCCGCTGCACCCGGGGACGGACGATCCCACCAGATTGTTCGTCGAGTGCACGTTGATTGCACCGCTACCGGAGCAGGAAAACACGATGAAGAGGATGCCTTCGGGCGTGAAGGTCGGCAGCAATGCTGAGCCGGCACCGCGCGTGAGGTGAATCACCATGTGGGTGACCGACGGCAGACCTGCGGTGATCTGGGAGGCGGGTGGCAGCAGGCGGAAGGTGTCGGGGGGCCGGCCGGCAGGTGCCGGTGGCTTCGCGCCGTGGTGCCCGGCGAGCTCGGCGCCAAAAACCCCGACTCCCGCGGCCACCACGGCGACTCCCGCAACAGCCGCGATCACATTGAGAGTCCGGCGGCGCCTGTGACCGACCGGCGCCTCGAAGGATGTAGCCGAACGTGGAGGGCTTTGCCCCTCGATGTGCTCGTAGAAGGACTGCAGTCTGGTGTCCAGTCGGGAATCGATGTCAAGCATCGCCGAGCTCCTTTCGCAACGTGGCAAGACCGCGCGCGACGTGCGTGCGCACGGTTCCCGGCCGGCATCCCATGAATGCAGCGCACTCGTCGACTGAGTATCCGTGCCGGTAGTTGAGGGTGATCGCGGCACGCTGCTTGAGCGAGAGCCGCCGGTAGGCGCGTTCCATGTCGATGGTGTCGACGCCAGGACGCCCAAGGGTGGCTGAAGTCGCGTCCTCGTAAAGGGTGAGCGGAGGCCAGCCTCGCGAGCGGAGCGTCCGGCGCCGGCTGATGCAGTGATTGACGCAGACCCGCGTAAGCCATGCGGCGGGTTTCTCCATCCCGGAGACCGAGTCCCACGATCGCCAGGCTTTCAGGAGCGTCTCCTGCACCGCATCCTCGGCCTCACCCTCGTCGCGCAGGATCGATAGAGCGAGCGTGTAGAGACGCCTCGCGTCCGGAACCGCGACCGCTTCGAACGCCCGATCCGGCAGTGCTCCGCTCGGAGATATTGCGCTCACCGCTGCAATCACACCCTTCCTAACGCGTCGTGGAGCGGTTTTGCTGACACGCCGCACCTATACTGAGCCGCAGGCGCATGCGCCATCACCGGGCTCGTCTTCTCCACGTCCTCGTCCTCGCCCCGGTCGCCGCGATTGTCGCGGGTGCCCTCGGCCCGACGCCCCGCGCCCTCGCTGCGCCCGCCAGGGCGCCGGCGCCGATCGTCATCACAGTCGATCCCGCTTTCGGCGGTCAGCCGAGTGCAGCGAACCCGAATATGCCCTTCGACCCCGGGGCGATCGGTGTGAACGGCGTCCTCGAGAAGGACGTCGACCTCGATGTCGGAGAGCGGCTGGCGAGACTCCTGCGAACCGACCTCGTCGACGTCGTCATGACCCGGAGCACCGACGTCTACGCGTCCGATTCGCAGCGGCAGCGCAGCTCGAGCCGGCACCACGCGGTGCTCGTCGTGAGCATTCTCGCGAACACTTCGAACAATGCGAAGGCTGCCGGGTCGCTGGTGACTTACGCGTCAGCTGCGAGCAGGGCGTTCGCGCAGACCCTGAGCGACGCTCTCGGAGCGGGGACCACTCCCGACGGTGTGCCCGACCTCGGCGTGTCCCCTGATCTCAGAGCCTGGGCGGACAGTCACGTTCCGACCGCCGCCGTGAAGATGGCGTACCTCAGCAACCCACCTGAGGCGGCGCTCATGACGACCGCGGCGTTCCGTGACGACGTCGCCGCGGCGATTCGCAGCGGGCTCGAGGCCTATATGCCCACGATCGTCGCGCGCCGCAACGAGATCATCGCCTGGCGCAACGCGCATCCGGGCTCGGTCTCGCCGTCATTGAATCCAACGTCGGCGAACATCCCAGAGGGAACGGGATTCCGGTTCGGCCCGCTGATGCTGTGGCTGCTCGCGATCGCGGCGGTTGGGCTGGTGCTGCTGTTCCGCGACGCGGTCGCGCGCGTGCTCGTCGTGGTCATCGCGGTGACCGCGCGTCTGTTTGGTGCGCTGATGTGGTTGCAACGAGCTGCCATCCGGCGACAACGGCGGCGCCGAAGGGAGCGAACCGGCACCCGGGCTGAGCAGCCGTACGAGCCCCGTCGTCAGCGGGCTCCCTCGGTGTACGACGACATCCCGCTCTGAGACGCTGCGACGGGGACCTCGATTGACCCCGCGATCGTCGTCCCTTCACCAGGCACCGAGCTGATCTGCAGTTCTCCGCCAAGCGCATCGAGACGGTCGGCCATGTTGGTCAACCCCGCCCCGCGCTTCATGGACGCGATATCGAAGCCCCCGCCGTCGTCCGTCACAGCAAACGTGATCCTGTCCTCCTCCCCACGCAGCCGCACCGTGACCTGCGATGCCTGCGCGTATTTCTGAACGTTCTGGAGAGCCTCGAGCACACAGAAGTACGCGGCTGCCTCGATGTCCTGCGCATACCGGCCAATCGCTTCGGCTTCGACAGACACCGGCGCCGTTGCCTTCCGCGCCTGCGACTCGAGGGCTACCAGCAATCCTC
>Ga0307374_10016017_pt1 | contig 10008 bp, 11 predicted proteins | sample OX3MG_FD_202532 | JGI IMG/M metagenome (GOLD analysis project Ga0307374, IMG submission 202532) | Soil microbial communities from Risofladan, Vaasa, Finland - OX-3 | ecosystem: Environmental > Terrestrial > Soil > Coastal area > Acid sulfate soil | place: Finland: Risofladan, Vaasa | collected...
TGACTCGTACAACCACTGGCGCATGACACAGGTCGGGTTCCACCCCGGACAGCCCGGTACCATTGGGACACCCGCCACTGCCCCGGCCACGACCGCCCCGCACGCGCCAGCGGTGCCCACACACGGCCCAGGCAACCCCGCGTGGGAGGCTCTGCACAAGAAAGAGCTGGCGGCTCGCGCGGCAGCAGGTGCCGGCGCGGGTAGCGGCGCGGGTAGCGGCGCGGGTAGCGGCGCGGGTAGCGGCGCGGCTGCACCACCGCCCACCACGGCCGCAGCGCCCAGTCCCACTGTGACAAGCTCGCCGATCATTTCCTCATTGGTCTCGCAGGTGCCGGACTGGACTCAGACATCTCAGCGAATCCAGCAGCTGTACGCTCCGGCGCTGAAGTCGCTGCAGGACATGCAGAACGCCGCGGTGCACGCCGCCTCGCTGCGGTCCGCGGACATCGCGTCGTACCAGGACTTCGTGACCAAGCAGGCTCAGCAGGCCCAAGACCTGATGGCGAAGACCAACACTGGATACACAGGCCTGACAAACCAGGCATCAACGAACGTTGGTGGTGCCCTCACCGACGCCCAGAACATTGTGGCGGCGAACTCACAGCTTGCAGACCAGTCCGGTCTCGCCGGCGCAGTCCAGGCATCTGGGAACACCCTTGGTGCCGCGCAGACCTCTGCGCAAGGCGCGGCAACCACAGCCCAGGCCCAGAGCGCCGGGGCCATCGCCGGTCAAAAGTACGCCATGGACATGGCCGCCAACGAGCGCATCGCAGCACAGAACCAGCAGTCCAACCTGGAAGTCAACACCTTCCTGCCCAAGATGTTGGAGATTCAGCAGGCGATACCGGCTGCGGTCTCGGGTCTGTGGACGACTGAAGAGCAGCGCGCTATTGAGGCGGGTAAGATCGCCATGGCAGGCCAGATCGCCAACATCAGGGTGGCCGGTCGGCAAAACGTCGCCAACACCAGGGCCGCGTCGTCCAACTACGCGACGGATGTCCGCTCTGAGACGGCACGTTACGTCGCAGGACAGAAGGACGCTACGTCCACCACGAACTCCTGGATCAGGGCGAATGCGAGTGTGTCTGCGGCGACAATCCGCAGCGGCGGTGCTGGTCAGCAGGCGTTCGTCAAGTCCATTGCCAACGGCCCGAATGGCACCGGCACTGACTGGCCGACCTTCGCCTCTAGCGACTCGCAGAGCCAGCAGCAGATGCTCGCGGGTGCCTTTGCCATCGCGAAGATCCAGGGTGTGCCGTTCAAGGTCGCAGCGTCGGCACTCTACGGCCACATCTTGGGTACGTCAGCCCAGGCGGTCTTCAGCGACCCGAACAACCAGGCCCAGTACCAGAACACCTATAATGCCGCGGGTGCCTGATGCCTGGCGTGGGCCTGCCAGCCATCCCAGCAAACTTTGGAGCGCCCTACGCAGCTGGTAGGGCGTCTGCTGGTGGCGGCGCGAACCCGGGCATCGGCGCGCTCATGTCCTTTGCCCCGAGCACCACATCCACGTCCTCGTCTGCGGGGGGCTCGCCGCTTGCAGGGCTAAACGCACTCTCGGCGAAGTACGGCGCTCACCCCAAGAGCGGTGGCGGCGGTAGCTTCTGGGGTGACCTCAAGGCACCGTTCTGGACTGCCATGAAGGTAGTCAACACGCCGTTCGACGCCATCGAAACGGGCCTCGGTGACGCCGCAATAGCTGTCCATAACGTGGGGGCGGCCATCGGTGGCAACAAGCAGTCCAGCTACCTCCCCACGCACGACTTCTACGCCAGCTTCCACGGGTCATCCCCCGGCTCAGATTTCCTGGGCCGGCTGGGCGTTGGCCCGGGGGCACTGCGCACGTATGGTGGACTCGCGCTCGACGTGGGCACGGCTGTCGGTACGTCATTCCTGGACCCGCTTGGGCTGGTCGGGCTTCCGGCCAAGGCCGCGGACGCCGCTGGTCACATTGCGGCGATTGGTGGCCGCGCGGGTGACGCGGCCAGGGTCGTCGGGGAGTCGGGCTTCGCCGGACGGGCTGCGGAGACTGGGTTCAAGGGCCTGGGTGACATCGGTAAGACCGCGCGCACGGCCGAGAAGGTGGCCGGCAACCCGTTCACCAAGTTCGAGCCGGCAGCACGCGCCGCAGCCAAGGTATCTGACTACACCAGCACATTCACCAAGGGTGCGCGGGTTGCAGATAAGGGAGCGAACCTTGCCAAGATGGGTAAGCTCGCACTGGCAAAGGGGATCACCGAGGCACCGTCCGCCGGCATCACACTTGACCGCGCAACCAACATCGCGAAGATCGGCCGTGCGTTCAGCGGAAGCTCGCAGAACCTCTCGCGAATTGTCCCAGGGATTCTAGGCAAGGCAGCGCGCGCCGGCCGGGATCTCACTGGGCCTCGCGCAATGGCACGTGCGTTTAAGGTCGGCGAGGAAGCTGCCCCTGCAGCCGAGCCCGCCCAGCGCGCCGCGTCCATCGGTGAGCGTTTAGCGGCGAGTCCCGAGATCAACCGAAGCCTGGTGCGCAACGCACTGGACAACCCCGCGGTATCGCGTGGGGTGTTCGACGGCGCAAGCCCGTCGGCGTGGAACGCAATCGGGGATACCGTTCGTATCGACCCAGGTCGTGCGGCGAACATCGTCGATGCGGTTATGGGTGGCGATGCCGGTATCCACGGGAACGTCGGTCAGCTCCTGCACGAAGCGATGGCGGCTGAGGCCGCGGCCAAGGAGATGCCGAACTTCGGGGTTCGGTTCGGGCCGCGGTGGGCAGCGAAGATCGGTGATGCTGAGCGGTTCGCTCCCATCGTGAAGGGTAATTGGGCGAAGCCCGCGATGTTCGTCAAGTCCATGAAGTTTGGCAAGAAGGGGCTCGGCGCGCTCGACTCCATGTTCCGTGTGCACGCATCACAGATGCTCGCGACCAGCGCCAGAATGAAGGCCAAGAACTTCGAGGAACAGATCGCGCACATGGCCGACTACCTGAATAACGCCAAGGTATTCGACATCACCCCGCAGGAGTCGATGCTACTCGCGACCAAGATGCACGCGGGCCGCATCACCCTCGATTTCGGTAACGACCTCAAGCTGTGGATGGAGCACCAGGGGCTGTGGACCGACAAAATGACACAGTTGGACGAGGGGATGCAAAAACTGTTCAACGAGTTCAGCAAGTCCGCGGGGTGGCACACCGTCGATGAAGTCTTGGCTCACCTGGACCAGCAGATCAAGGGCTACACCGACCTCCATCCCGAGGCGTTGAATGTCGGTGCGGATGGTCTGCCTGCGATGTACGACGGCGCGGCCCACCCGGAACTCGCCAAGCTGATCGCGGCGAAAGAGAACCTGGCGAGCCTCGGCCCGTACGCCCCGACCCTCATGCACGACGACGTGCTCAAGGCCCTGAAGGAGCTGTACAAGAAACAGGGGTTCTCCGGCCAGTCCAGGATTGACGCGCTGAAGCTGGTCAACGCCGACCCGCGGATGTCCAGGAAGGAAGCATCGGCGCTGGGGTGGATGACCAAGGAGCAGTTCGCGACGGATGCCAAGACGGCCGCCGCCGGCCGCGCGCCGAGCGAGGGTGTGCAGATGACCGACGCACACATTCAAGAAATGACGCGCAAGATCGCCGAGGACGCGGGACGCAACGTCTTCCGTGACACGGCGGTGCAGCTGGTGGGGGCTGACGGCAAGCAGATCGCAGGCATTGAGTTCCGGCCGGCAATCGACGCCATCGCCATGTTCAAGGGCCGCGCGCAAGCCGAGGTGCGCATCGCGCTGGACCATGAGATCAGCGTCATCGTGGACAAGGCGGTGGCGGCGAACCCCGAACTGGCGCTGACCGGGACGGCGAAGGCCGAGCTGAAGGCCCGACTCGGGTCCGAGTCGTACGTCGGCGGCAAGCCGGGTACACTGTCCAGCCACTCAGCTTTCGCGAAGCTGCAGAAGGCCACCATGTACATCAAGTGGATGATGACCACTGTGAACCCGAGCCACTACATCAAGGTCGCCACCCAGGACTGGATGAATACGTGGGTCACCGGCAACTGGAGACACATCGCGTCCGGCCCGGTGATGCCGTGGACCAAAGTTGCAGGTTTGGACAAGCTGGACAAGTTCGCGTCCCCCGAAGAGCTGGGCAAGATGATTGACCTGGGGAACGGTCGCATGGTGACACAGCTGGAAGCCCAGTACGTCAGCCACCTGATCGGTCTCGGGTTCATGCACGGCTACGTGGGTGAGGAAATCGGCCACGTCGGGCAGGAGCTGGGCTTCGGCATGAAGGGTATCACCGAGGACACTTCGAACCCCCTGACTATGTACGCCCGTGCCATGAAGCGCGCCAACATCAACCGCGACAACGCACAGCGGATGCGGACCTTCCTCAACCACTGGAAGGCGGGCGACACGCCGCTTGAGGCCGCGGCCAAGACCATCCGGGTGAACTTCGACTACGGTGCCATGACGGACGTCGAGAAGAACATGATCCGCCACCTCGTGCTGTTCTACTCGTGGTACAAGAAGAACACCGAGCTGCACGTGTGGGGCATCGCCCACCGGCCCGCGCTGTACGCCGCGGTGAACACGGTGGAGCGTGACCGCCCCAAGCAGCTCAACGAGCCCGGCTACTACGCGACCTCTGGGCTGCTTCCGCTGGGCGGTCTCGGCCAGTACGGGTTCGGCAACCCCGTCGCAGACGCTGCCAACAACCTGAACCTGGACCCGTGGACCGGGGGCAGGCAGTGGCTGAGCCGCCTCACACCGCTCGCCCTGGTGCCTGCGGAGATCGCCGCCAACACCAACGTTGCCAAGGGCATACCGCTCCAGAACACACCGGGCCTGAACCAGCCGTCGGTGTTTGGTAAGATCCTGCAGGAGCTGGGTGTGCCGCAGGGCACTGGCTGGACGATGTCTTCCAGGTTCACGCACGGCCCGGCCTCGCCGGCGACCGACCCACGGTTCAACCTACTCGCCGACCTCTTTCAGCCTCCGGGTGAGCCCGGGTTCTACACCGGTTTCCAGGGTGGGGAAAGCACCTCATCGCTGCTGGGCCGACTCACCGGTATCCGTCCGCACACTGTTGACCAGCGCGCGGCCCTTGCACAGTTGCACAACAAAAACTGGGCCGCCATGTCGCAGTCCAAGTCGCTCCGCCGGCACGGTCAGCTTCCCTAATTTGAGGTAGCCTATCCTGAAGTTACTGTTGCTCAAGTTCACTGTTCTACTGTTACTGATTGTCCCCACGAAAGCCACAATGCCACAGCAGTTCACCCCAGACCAGATCAACACCGCACGGGCCATCGAGCAGGTGTATCAGAAGTACGGACTCGATCCGTCGGGTGGTATTGCTGTGGGATTTGGCGAGTCCAACATGCGCTCCAGCGCCCTGCAGCAGGGGGGCGGCGGTGGGGTCGGCGTGTTCCAGGATTCTCCAGGGGGCGCTCTGACAGGCCACAACACCGCCTGGGCTCAGAACCCCATCAATGAGGCCACACAAGCCGCACAGGCTCTGGTTGCAGCCGGCGGTAGGGGGCTGTCGGGACCGGCGCTACAGGCACTGCAGGTGAAGGTGTTTGAGAAGCCCGGGAGTCCGACCAACGACCTCAACCCCGCGCACTACGCACAGGCTCTGCAGCTAATGAAGGCCGCGGGTGGTGCCAACGCGGGTACCTTGGCAGCCGCCGGGGCCGCGGCCCAGAACGCGGTGAACAACGGCAGCGGCAGCGCAACACCGACGCCCTCGCCACAGGAGCAGGGAACGGCCGCGCTCGCGGGCTTCGCCCCCACCAACGCAGCCGAGCGCGCCAACCCGGGCGGGTACGCAGGCAGCGATATGCTGACCGGCATGGACCTGATGACTGGCGCGGCCTTCGCGAAGGCCGGAACTTCTGCACCTGCGGTAGCCAGCGGTATGACAGCAGGTGCCGCCCCGGCCGCGGGTGCACCGGCCACGCCAAACGCCCAGGGGTTGGTGAGTCCGTTCGCGCCAAAGACCGTGCACAACTGGGCGGGCACCGACTACGGTGTGGACTTCACGTACGGCAACGCCAAGACCCCCACGCAGGCAATGGCCTCGGGCACAGTGGCACGGATAGGCAGTGGCTGGAACCACGTCGCCGGCCCGTTCCAGTCCGGGGCCGCGGTGTGGATCAAGCTGGATCACCCCATCGCCGGTCAGCCCTACATGTACTACGCCGAGGGCATCCCGAACGTGAAGGTCGGACAGCGCATCGGTGCAGGCCAGAACGTCATGTACGATACAGGTGAGATGGGGATCGCCCCCAACCCCAACGTGAGCACCGCGGGGCACACGCACCAGCCTTCTGGCGTTGTCATGAACAAGGTGCTGGCACAGTTTGGATTGAATCACTAATGGGAAGTGGCATTTCGGTCCCGCACATTGGGGGCACTTCTCCGGTGGTCACCAAGACCGAGGCCAACGCCAACCTGCAGCACCTGCTCAAGCGCCTGAACAAGCAGGACGACATGCTTGCACACCTCCTAACTGAGGTAACGGGGGCGCGCGCCGACGCGACTGGGGCCGTGGCGCTCGCCACAACGGCAGCTCAGGGCACCCTCGCTGCACAGGAGACCCTTCAGGCCCTGGTTGAGGAAATGAACAAGCGAGATGAAAAGGACCGGGCGAATCTCACCGAGCTGGGTGGTGAGGATCTGGTCATCCGTAATCTGAAGTTCCTGAACCTGATTATTATGGAGCGTGATTATCGGCGCAAGCTGCTGATCCAGGTGGCGGCGGTCAGTGGCGTCGTCAGCTCACTTGTTGGGGCTTGCGTACTACTGCTTCATCTCGGCGGCGTCTTGTGATGTGGCACGAACCCACAGAAGGAGAGCGCCGTCTTGCACGAGCAAAGGAATTGGGGCTTCTCTAATGGGCCACTGGTTGGGATACTGGCTAGGCTTGACCAATGCTGCTGGCCCGGTGTACTCGTTCTGGTCAGGATTCGGCAGCGACCTTGGTGAGCTTGCGCTGCTGGGAGGCGTGATCAGCATCGCGCGGCACGGTAATTGCCACGTCAGGGGCTGCCTGCGATTTGGCAAGCCGGTGGCTGGCACACCGTACCGCGCGTGCCACACGCACCACCCTGACCACGAGGGATCAGCTCGCAACGTGAGCCTGGAGACCATCGTGAAGGCCCACGAAGACTCTGGTCAGTAATGCCGTTCAGGTCAGAAGAGCAGCGCCGCATGATGTGGGCGAAGCATCCTGACATTGCTCGGCGCTGGGCACGCGAGTTCCCAGGGCAGAAGAACCTCCCCCTGTATAACTCGGCTCAGAAGTACCTCCAAAAGCAAAAGCCCCCAGCCCCGAAGGACTGAGGGCTTGCGCCCACCGTTGGTGGGGTGATCAGGCAGCCGGAGGCGCGGGGGCGGGAACCGGCACCGGGTCGGGCAGGATTGCCTCGGCGGCAACCTTGATTGCGTCGGCCTGTGTGATGGCGGGCGTGAGGTCCACATGGTCAGCGGTGACCCGTGCATCAGCTTTCGCGATTGCGGTTGAGGCAGCGGTCAGTGCCGCGGTGAGGTCGTCGAACTGTGCCATTTGAATCCTTTGGTTTTCGAGGACGAAGTACAGAAGCTCGCGCTCACTGCGCTCGTCGAGATTTATGCCTTGGTGGCAGTGTACCATGTCAGGCGGTAGGCGGCGGATCGGGGGCTAACGATGCGGCAGGTGCGGGGGCAGCGGGGGGCGGGGGAACCGCAACCTCAGCGGCGGTGACCACCGGGTCAACCAGCGGAAGCGGGGCATCCGCCGCGGGGGTCTCCAGCTGGGTCACGACATCCTGCACGGCAGCGATCTCAGGTGCCAGGGCGGGGTCAACCTTCGCGACTGCGGAGGCCAGCGGGGCTTCGTACTGCTTTGCGGCAGCTTCGACCTTGGCGATGAGGGCAGCGTGCTGCTTCTCAAGGTCCACCAGTTGCTGGTAGAACGGAACGTTCTTGAGGTGGCCGTTGGCCTGCCATGAGCGGAAGCCGTGGAAAGCAATCACGATCACAGCGGCGATGCCGGTGAACGAGAGCGTTCCGGTCGAGGTCAGGTTGCTGGTGATGGCACTTCCAAGAGCACCGCCACTCGCGCCAAGCGCGCCGAGGACTGTAGCAAGAGAGCCCCAGCCGAAGCGTACCGGTGGTGCGGGGTTAACAGCAGTAGTCATGAAAGCTCCTTAGTTGTCCTTGCCGGGGGTGTTAACAAGCCACCACCAGCCGTTGATCGGGCCGACCGCGCGGAACCCCTTGGGGATCTTGTTCTCGTGCGGCTCTTCACGCCACGGCCCGAGCTTCCGGTGCGCGACGACGGGGTGAATGATTGGGTTGATGACCGGCTTCTTGACCGGGGGCGAAACGTAGAACCACTGGCCGAAGTTCGCGACCACGGCCTGATTGAGGTCCACCTGTACGCCACCGACATAGTGACCGTTTGAGTACTGCCTGAGCTGGGCCTTGAGATACCAGCGCCTGCTCGACCAGGCGTAGGTTTGCCAGCCGAAGTGCGCGCCACGCTGCATCTGCCGCGCAACTACCTCGTAACCACCGTACACACCTGTCCGGGACTTACCTAAGACACTGAAGACACCATCGAAGTAGGCATCGGTGAGGTGTGCGTTACCAGCCGTGTCATAATCGACGGCGAAGAATACGGGTACACCAACGGGAGCGCCCAGGGCCTTGAGGTATGCAACCGCCGCGCGAGCGTCTGCCACGCCAGCGGCGTAGCCATCGAGGGCACGATTGGCCCAGGTTTCCCACACCGTGACAATATCAATGTGGCCCGCGTGTGCAGCCAGCGCCTCTTCGCGCGTGAGGTTCTTGGCGTTGCCGACACCGGACAGGTACCGCGCGATGAAGGTGAGGTTGTGTGCCTTCAGCGTCGCCGGGGACGGCGAGTGGGATGCACAGTCAATTCCGTAGCGTGCCATTCAGAGGTCCCAGGGGGGATTTTCGAGTAAGAGGCCGGGTGGGTAGATTTCAAAGGTCATGGCCGCGGGGTCCAAGCACATCAATAACTTTGCCAGTCATTCATAACTCCGGTGGGTAGATTTCAAAGGTCATGGTCACACTGTACCACATTGGGGCGCTCCTTCGCAACACGTTTCCACTTTGACATGACAGTTGGTGCAGCGAAGTGAGGCGCGTACTGCCACCAACGGCTTGCCACACATGGGACAGGGCGGCATCATTCGGGCTTCCAGTCGCCCCACTGGTCGGTGTCCGCGTCGAACGCGGGCGGCGGCGGCTGGTAGGACGGGACCCACTGGGGGTCGCCGACGGGGAGCAGGGTCAGCTGTTCGAACGTGAGGGTCGGTGCCATGGGCGCTCCAAAGAAGAGCGGCCCGGACAACTCACGGGCCGCATGACGAAATGGACAACCAGCATATCACTCGTCGGGGGTGTCACCATCCCCTGACTGGGGGGCCTCGATGGCCAGGTCCGGTACGAGCGACAAGGCAGGCTTCGGCGGCGCGGCAGTGAGCACCGACCCGTCGAAGGGCTGCACCAATGAGAACGATGCGTGCGCCGACCCACCGAGGCCCGCCTGATCGGGCTGGCTGATGATAGACACCTCGTGGATCGTCAGCACCGCGTCGAGGGGCACGTTGGGGATGACAACACCGAAGGAATCGGACATCTCACCCGCCTCGTTTTCACCCTGCTGTAGGAAGAGAATGCCAACCTGCACCAGGCGAGCACCGGTCTTGGGTACGTCAGTCATGCGAGGCTCCTTTGTAGGGACTTGAGTTTGAGCGCGGCCTGCACACCGTAGTTGATCAGGTCCAGCACCTCTTCGAGTGCGTCCTCCAGCACAGCGTTCAGGTTCTTGGACTCGAACGGCTGCGGTCCAGACACCGTACCACGTTCGAACGCGAATGTCGAGTTCCGGTCCTGGCACATCTGAATGATGTCCTCAACAGCATTGTTGTATTCGTCACGCGTCATGTGGTCCGCCCGTCTGCTTGAAGTAGTAGTAGTAGAGGTGTCGGAGGGCGTCTCGATTATGTTCCA
>Ga0307374_10016018_pt1 | contig 10008 bp, 10 predicted proteins | sample OX3MG_FD_202532 | JGI IMG/M metagenome (GOLD analysis project Ga0307374, IMG submission 202532) | Soil microbial communities from Risofladan, Vaasa, Finland - OX-3 | ecosystem: Environmental > Terrestrial > Soil > Coastal area > Acid sulfate soil | place: Finland: Risofladan, Vaasa | collected...
GCCAACGGCGTGCTGGCCTCCGGATGTTCACCTTCGGGGAGGGTTCGGCGTAGAAGTCGCCAGATCCGTACCCTGCCTTGCCGAAGCCGGTTTCGATGTAGCACCCGCCGTGACCATCAAAGCGTGCCGTCGCGGAAGCGCCCTGGATCGAAGCCGCGATGTTGTCGGCCACAACCAACGCTTGGGCATGGGCGAACACTCCCGCTCGCGGGAGAGGCTTGCCGATGCTGAGTGGGAGGTGGGTGTTGTCTCCAATTGCGTACACCCCTGGAAACACGGTGGCCAATGTCTGTCGATCCGCGTCTATCCAGCCACTCGTTGAGGCCAGAGCTGACGCTGCGACCACATCTGGGAGTCGGATGGGCGGCATGTAGACCAACAGGTCGAAGGCTTCGGACCTCCCGTCCGCGAAGTCGGCGCGGCCTGGTTCGGCGGCGGTGATCTGGTGGGACGGGTGGTAGTCGATGCCGCGGTCGGCCAGGATGGCCGTGACAGCCGCTGACACATTGGCTCCGGCCACCCCCATCGGTGCCGGTTCCGCAGAATGCACCGCGACATCGACAGTCCCCCGTACACCTCTATGGCGCAACGCGGCGTCGATAAGCAGTGCGGCCTCGTACGGGGCGGCAGGGCAGCGATACAGCGGGGCGGCTGTGACCACCAGCACTCGCCCTTTGGTCACGGCGTTGACGGCCGGCGCGAGTCGCTGCGCCCCGGTCAGCGTGGCGAAGGTCTCGCCCGCCTGTTGCAGTCCGGGAATCGTGTCGGTGGCATAGTCCGCGCCGAGTGACACGATCAAATGGTAGGCGGCGATCTGCCTCCCACCAGCTGTGACCGTTCGGGTGACCGGGTCGATGGCCTCGATGTCTGCGATGACCACTTCGATGCCCCGACGTTGCAGTGACTGCAACGGCCGAGTGACCTGGTTGGGTCGGCGCCGTCCGGACATCACCCAGAGGTAAGAAGCAGCGAATGTGAAGTCGGCGTCCCGGTTGATGAGGATGACCCGGTGGCGACGCTCCAGGCGGCGGCGTAGCCGATTGGCGGCCGCGACGCCGCCGATGCCGCCGCCAAGGACCACCACGGTTTGAGCGGGACCGTGATTGTGAGCAGCCACTAGAACACCAACACCTTGTCGGCGTCGACGGTCATCGCGGTCAGTTCATCCATGGTGCTGCGTGTGGCTCCCTCGGTCAGCTCGGCGTCGGTGAGTCCCCGGGCGTCCATGCAGGTGCCACACACCCGCACGGTCGCACCCTTGCGGAGCGCGTTTGCGAGCATGCGTTCAACGTTGTAGTACCCGTTCGGCGTCTGCTGGCCCGATTTCGCCGCGCTGGCCGAATCGCCGAGCAGGAACACCGACACGTCGGCTGCCTCGTCTTTGGCGAGAAGGTTGGTCGCTAGCCGTAGACCGTTGTAGACCCGTTCGGTGCCATAAGGGGGGTCGTTCAGGATCATCAGGATTTTCATTGCGTCAGACCTCTCGTCGCTCGGTCCCGTAGGGCGGGTGGTTGCGGATGAGCAGCACGTTCATGCTGGTCACGCCTCCCCGACAGCGACCGGCAGGCCCGCCAGCCGCCACTCGGGCATGCCGTCCTCGAGCCGGCGCGCTCGGAATCCACGATCGCGCAGGAGCTCGACCGCCTGGGGCGCAAGAACGCAGTACGGGCCGCGGCAGTAGGCCACGACCTCGGTCCCCTCGGGCAGGCTTCGCAGCCGCGCCTCGAGCTGGTCGAACGGGACGGAGACGGCCCCGGGGATGTGGCCCTGGTCGAACTCCTCGGGCGGGCGCACATCGAACACAACGACCTCGCCCTGTTCCATCAAGTTCAGGAGCTGCTCGCGGCTCACAGGTTCGAGTGCGTCGCGGGCGAGGAAGTAATCGCGGACGACCTCGCCAACCTCGGCAAGCCGGCTGCGCGCGAGATCGCGGAGTGCTACCGAGAAGCGGAGCACCGCGTCGTTGGCGAGCCGGTAGAGAACGCGGGTGCCCTCCTTGCGGGTCTCGACCAGGCGCGCCTGACGGAGCACCTGGAGGTGGTTGGAGGTGTTGGTGATGCCCATTGAAGCGCCGGCAGCGAGATCGTCGACGCTCCGCTCCCCCTGAGCGATGAGATCGAGGAGCTCGATGCGCTTGGGGTTGGCCACGGCCTTGCCGATGCGGGCGAACTGCTCGTAGAGGGTGTCCTTGACCTCGCGCCCGTCCACATTTGCCTCCCGTTATAGATCCAGTAATATCTGGAATCTTAGCAGATACGATCACTACGGGAGGTTCCATGGCATCGCCGGACATCGTTCCGTTCGTCGACGAGGGCCTGGGCAACTCCTCGTACCTCGTGGATCTTGGCGACGGTCGCGCCCTCGCGATCGATCCCAGCCGCGACCCAGCTCGCTATCTGGCCGAGGCGGAACGGCGCCGGGTGCACGTTGCTTTCGCCGCCGAGACCCACCTCCACGCTGACTTCGTTTCGGGCAGCCGCGAGCTCGCTGCCCTTGGCGCCACCGTGCTCGGTTCGGCGGCGGGTGGCCTGAGGTTTCCGCACCGCGGTCTCGACGACGGGGACGAGGTCGATCTGGGCGGCATCACTCTGCGTGTCCTTGGGACGCCCGGTCACACCCCCGAACACCTCTCCTACCTGCTGCTTGACGGCACCCGACCCAGCGCGCTCTTCACCGGCGGCTCGCTGCTCGTGGGGGCTGTGGCTCGGACCGACCTCATCAGCCCCGCTCGCACCGAGGACTTGGCGCGGGCGATGTACCGCTCGATCCGAGACCGGATCATGCCCCTCCCGGACGACCTACCCGTCTATCCAACCCACGGCGCCGGCTCCTTCTGCTCGGCCCCGGCCAGCGCGGAGCGCACCACGACGATTGGACGCGAGCGGGCTAGCAACCCATTGCTCGCCGCTCCCGATGAGGACGCGTTTGTCGAGCTTCTGCTCAGTGGCCTCGGCACCTACCCGCCATACTTCCTCCGCCTCCGCGAGGTCAGCCGCTGCGGCCCGCGCGTGTATGGGCACACCCCGCGGCTGCCTCGACTTTCCGCCGCGGCGGCACGCCAGCGCATGAGCGAGGGCGCCGAGGTCGTCGACGTCCGCCCAGCAGCCGCCTACGCCGCTGGGCACGTTCCGGGCTCGCTCTCGATCGCGCTGCGCCCAGCCTTCGCCAGCTGGCTGGGCTGGTTGGTATCCCCGGAGCGGCCCATCATTGTCATCCTCGATGCGGATCAAGACCGCGCTGACCTCGTCAACCAGGCGCTCAAGGTCGGCTACGAGCACCTCGCCGGCGAGCTGGCGGGCGGTATCGCCGCCTGGCGTGCCGCGGGCTTCGAGGAGCATCGGCTGTCGCTGATCGACGCGCGCGAGCTACCCGAGATACCGCTACTCGACGTCCGCCAAGCCGCCGAATATCACGCCGGCCACATCCCCGGTGCGGTCGCGGTCGAGCTCGGGGCGCTCGCGGCGGCAGACGACCTCGTACCCGGGCCTCTGGCGGTGATGTGCGGCCATGGCGAGCGGGCGATGACCGGCGCGAGCTTGCTCGAGCGCACCGGGAGGACCGGGCTCGCCGTCGTCGTCGGAGGGCCCGATGAATGGGCCGCCCTCCCGGGGAACCGACTCGTGATCAGTTCGTGAGTTTCGGGAGCGCAGGCGGCGCGTCCCGGCTTGGCATTCGCGCCAATCTTGGCCAGTTCTCGCTGCTCGTCGGCGTCAACGCGCTGGTCGGGGGCATGATCGGGCAGGAGCGCACCGTGCTGCCGCTTCTTGGCCAGCAGGTCTTCCACCTCGAGGCGTTCACCGCGGCACTAACCTTCATCATCGCCTTCGGTGCGGTCAAAGCGGTGACCAACTTCTTCGCCGGGACCCTCTCCGATCGCGTCGGGCGCAAGCCCGTCCTCGTCGCTGGCTGGCTGGTTGGGCTGCCCGTACCGCTGCTGCTCATTTGGGCGCCGTCGTGGGCTTGGATCATCGCCGCCAACGTGCTCCTCGGCATCAACCAGGGGCTCACCTGGTCGACCACGGTGATCATGAAGATCGACCTCGCCGGCCCGGCCCGGCGCGGGCTGGCCATGGGCCTCAACGAGGCGGCCGGCTACGGGGCTGTCGCCGCGACCGCGCTGGCCACCGGCTTTCTGGCGGCCCGATACGGGCTCCGGCCCGCCCCCTTCTACCTCGGCGTCGCCTATGCGGGGCTGGGTTTCGGCGTGTCGACGCTCTTCGTCCGCGAGACCCACGCGCACGCCAAGCACGAGGCCAGTCAGCACATCGATCGCTCGGCCGCGCTGCACGACGCCCTGTCGACCAAGGAGGTGTTCCTGCTCACCAGCTTCAAAGAGCGGGCGCTGAGCGCGGTGTGCCAGGCGGGGATGGTCAACAATGCCAACGACGGGATGGCGTGGGGACTGTTCCCCCTGTACTTCGCTCGCGCCGGGTTGTCGATCGCTGCTATCGGGACTCTCGCCGCCCTATACCCGGCCGTCTGGGGCTTCGGGCAGCTGGTCACCGGGGCGCTCTCTGATCGCGTCGGCCGCAAGTGGCTGATCGCCGGTGGCATGTGGGTGCAAGCAGGCGCGATCGCCCTCATTGCTGTCGGCAGCAGCTTCGCGGTCTGGGCGATCGGCGCCGTGCTGCTCGGAGTGGGGACCGCTATGGTGTATCCGACACTTCTGGCCGCAATCGGCGACGTCGCCCATCCGACTTGGCGCGCTTCATCTGTCGGCGTCTACCGGCTCTGGCGCGACGGCGGCTTCGCGGTCGGGGCGCTCCTCGCCGGTGGCGTCGCCGACCTCTTCGGGATCGCGACGGCGATCTGGGTAGTGGCGCTGATCACCGCCGCGTCGGGCGTCGTCGTCGCACTGCGGATGTATGAGACGCACAACCGTGCGGGCAATCAGGCTGTCAGGCCAGACGGAACGCCGCAGACCGCTGCCCTCCCGGCGCAGGAGGGGACCGCCCCGGTGCCATGACCATCCCGGCAGCGCAGCTCCCCGGAGACCCCCTCGCTGCCGCCCGCGCCTACGACCGGTGGTTCGACGGGGGCTGGGGCCGGTACGCGTTCGACATCGAGGTTGCGGCGATCCGTGACGCCCTCGGACCCCTGCGCGGAGCGCGGATCCTCGATGCGGGGTGCGGAACGGGGCGGCTCCTCCAGCACCTGATCGCGGCCGGGGCGCGGCCCACCGGTCTCGACGCAGATGCAGGCATGCTCGAAGTCGCCCGACAGCACGTACTGGTGCCGCTGGTTCGCGATGACATCTGTGCGCTTCCCTTCCAGAGCGAAACGTTCGACGCCACGGTCGCCTTGACGGTGCTCGAGTTTGTTGATGACGTGCCGCGCGCGATTGGCGAGCTCTGCCGGGTCACCCGACGAGACGGACGCATCGTCGTTGGCGCGCTCAACCCGCGTAGCCCCTGGGGGGTCGCGCACCGCCGGCGCTTCGAGGACCCGCTGTGGACCCGTGCGCGCTTTCTGACTCGCCGCGATCTGCGCCGTCTCGGCGCCACGTGCGGACAGGTGCGTCTCCATAGCGTCCTCTTCGCGCCTGGTCGAGTGCCCAGAGCACCGCTGCTCGGTCGTGCACTCGAGGCCGCCGGGAGGGCGGTGCCTTGCGCAGGCGCTGTTCAGATCGTCGTCATCGAGCGCAGGTCGTGAGATGGATGTGACAGGCGAATTCGCCATCTGCCCGCTCGCGCCGGCCCTCGAGATGCACATCGACGCCGCCCTCGAGACGGTCCGGCACCGGGGCGCGGACGCGGCCCTGTCCCTGAAGAGGGCGAGCGCACAGTGATGGAGAGCCTCCTCAGAGGGCTCCCGCGATGGACCGCGGTGCTTGCCGTCGGCGCGCATCCGGATGACGAGTCCTTCGGCATGGGCGCAGTGCTCGCCGCTTTTGCCCATGCTGGGACGAGCATCACCGTGCTCAGTTTCACCCACGGCGAGGCATCGACGCTGCACGACGGCGACGGTGATCTCGCGAACATCCGGGCTAGCGAGTTCGCCGCAGCCGGTCGGGTGCTCGGCGTCGCGAGCTCCGAGCTGCTGGCCTACCCGGACGGCAGGCTAGCGGAACAGCCCCTCGAGGAGCTCGCTGAGCGTGTGCGCGACGCCACCGGGTCGGTAAGTGCCCGTGGGCTCCTCGTCTTCGACGAGGGAGGAATCACCGGCCACCCAGACCACCGGCGGGCCACCGAGGCGGCGCTGGTCGCGGCGGATCGGATCGGAATACCCGTTCTCGCATGGGCGATCCCCCAAACAGTCGCCTCACAGCTCAACAGCGAGTTCGGGACCGCCTTCGTGGGCCGCGTCGACCGCGATCTCGACACGGTCCTGCGCGTCGACCGGGCCCGCCAGCGACGCGCCATCGCTGAGCATCGCAGTCAGTCGGCCACCAACCCCGTGCTTTGGCGGCGGCTCGAGCTGCTCGGCGATCGCGAGTGGCTGCGCTGGCTACGGCCCGCCGCGGAATTGCCACCCTCTTAGCGCAATGGCCGTGCAAGCGCCGCGGGAAAGAGCCCCGCAACAACTTCGGGAACGATTGGAATCGTCGCCGTCGCGTCGTCGTCCTCGCTACGCTGCCCACGCAAACCCGTATGGCAGCTGACGAACCGCCGATCCTGCGCCCGAAACCCTACGGCGAGCCTTCCATGTTCCGGGTCCAGAACCTTTTGCGCGAAGGCCGCCGCCAACGCGACCTACCAGACGTGCCTGTCCCCCGCGTTTGCCTGCTCGACCCCGACGGCGATGTGGTTCGCCACCTACAAGCCGCCGGGCTCGCGAGCCGCCATCCCGGTTGGGCGTGCTACCACTCTGAACTCTGGGTCACCCACCGCGGCGACCAGGACGTTGGCATCGTGCCGTGCGTGGTGGGCGCTCCCTATGCTGTGCTGGTCGCCGAGGAGCTGCACGCATCTGGTTGTGAGCTCATCGTGTCAATCACATCCGCTGGCCGCGTCCTACCTTTGGGCGACCCCCCCTACTTCGTTTTGATCGAGCGTGCGTGGCGGGATGAAGGCACCAGCCTCCACTACCTGCCGCCCAGTGAGTGGTCGCACCTGCGGCCCGTGCTGCTCACCCTTCTCGATGGGGCCTTTGAGGGACTCGCGGAGCCGGTCAGCGTGGGACGATCGTGGACGATCGATGCGCCGTTCCGGGAGACGGAGACCGCGATCGCCATGGCCAAACATGCCGGAGTCCACGCTGTGGAGATGGAAGCCGCAGCACTCTATGCCTACGCGACCGCGCGCCAGCGAGACATCGTCTGTGTCGCCCACGTCACGAACGACATGGGTGTTGGCGGAGATGACTTCGAGAAGGGCTCCGACAATGGCACTCACCGAATCCTTGCGGTTGTTGACGCCATCGCGCGCGTGTGGAAGGTGGGTCGATTCAGGGTCGGCGACGCCCCATTACGCCTCGATGCAATCTAGTCATCTCAAGAGGATTGAGGTGCGCTCGAATGGTCGCGACAGGGGCACGGCTGGAGGAACGAGGTCGTACGCTCGGTGACAACAACCGTACAGGGTTCCAACTGGAGGCGACTATGGATCCAGCGGCGCCAGAGGTGGAGTTGCGAGCGCGAATACGACCCTTGCGTGCCGGTCATGGCTGGTGCGGTGGCAGGTCGGCTTTGTCGGCATGCAGGAGGGCGTAGCGCGCAAGGAAAAGGGTTAGAGGTCATGGACATACGGGTTGAGTCTTCGTCGACACTTCGAAAATGCCCGTATCGCTGCGTGTCTTCGCCGACTGGAATCCCGTGTCCGCCGTGGTGGCCGCTAGCCGCAATCTCTTCGGCAACAACATCGGTCCTCCGCCATCTGGCGTGTGGTCGCTCGAGCATCCGGAGATCACTACCATCGGGTTGGCGCTGATCATCATCGTTGTGTTCATTCCGATCGGCGTACGCCGATACAGCCGTACGTCGCGTTGAGCGGGGGCTCGGTCCGTTCTGGTTCGTCTGAGTCCCGTCGTTTGTGTTCATGAAAGGCGCCTTATACGCAGTCGAAAGTAGTGCAACGCAACGTGGGAAGGCAGCCTGGTCAGTGGCAAGGGCACGGTGCCCGGCGAGCGGCGCGTTTCCCGAACTCCCTCACCTGGAACGCGCGGGCTGAGCCGCGCGCCAGCGGCACCATCCCTGAGGAGCTGAACGCCGCCGCCCATGCGGGGTGCCTGTCGATGGCGCTCGCCTCAGGCCTCAGGAAATGGGGCTGGCCTGGCAATCCCGAGCGTGTGACCCGCCGGACCGAGCGAGTAAGTCCTCGGCGGAGGGAAGAGCGAGGGCGAGACCGATCGACGCAACACGGGACATGTCCGCCCGCCCCCACCCGGGCGAGGAACCTGGTCCTGCTCTGGGGCTTGTTGCCGAAGGGAGCTTCCTCGGGTCGCCAGGTCGGTCAGAGTGCCGCGTCGGCCGCTAATGGTGTGGGTCTGAAAGATTGGGCGATGAAGCGCTGCAGGCGTGCCAATGGGGCTAGCTGAAGGGACGGCTTGGGCGGGAAGAGCCCCATTGCCCACCCGCTCTGGGCTTCGGGGGTGCGCTTCACCAGCTGTTTGAGATTGACGACGGCGGCGGTGAGCAGCGCCTGGATCTGCACACTCGGCCGGCGCCGAAACTGCGCGCGCTCGAACCCGTGCTTGGTCTTCAGCTCGGCCATGGCGCGTTCGGCCACCACCTGTCGACGAGCGAGCCGACGGCGACCCTGCCGTGTCTCAACGTGAGCGCGAGCCGCATCCAGAGCGATCGCATCCCAGGTCCGCATCAGCTGCCGATCCACCCTCCCCGGCGTGCACTTCATTTTCAGCGCACAGGTCGCACAGACACCGCGCCGCCGGGGCCGATACACCGCTTTGCCCAAGGTAAAGTGCTCTGCCGCGCGCCGGAGCTCCTCGCCTGCCGGGCAGATGAAGACATCTCGTTCCGCGAGGTACCTGAAGTCCTGCAGCCCGAAGAGACCGAACTTGTTGCTGCGACGGCGCACGTTGAGGGTTGGCTTGACGCCTCGGACGAGGCACGCGCGCACGCCACCATCGCTGCCATACGCACTGTCCGCCACCAGTTCACGCGGCGGCCGCCCCAGATTCACTCCATGCTTCTCGAGCATGTTGCCGATGGAGCTGGCGTCGGAATCTCCGGCCGCGCCCACGTTGATCGCGGTGATGATGTTGGCCCGTCCCCCATCCACCATCACCTGTGTCTTGTAGACGAGCCGAGACCGTCCGTTGTGGCGGCTCTGGAGCTCGGCATCCGGGTCGGTGGTGCTCACCAGCGAGCGCCGCAGGGCGGGATGCTGGACGAGCGGCCCAGGCGTCGGTCCCGTGCCACCTTTCGGGCGCGGCGGTGCTGGTTCCGGCTCAGGATCGTTGACCGCAAAGAGATCGCGGACGTACTCCGCCGGCTCGGGAATCCGGGGCTGTGCAATGGCCCGCGACCGCAACGTGTCTCGTGCCGCGTTCGCGTCCGAGAGCGTCGAATCGAGGAACAGCACATCGCCCTGGATCAGGCCGCGCTCTTCGCAGAGCTGGACAATCCGCCGAAAGAAGACTTCGTACACGCGAGTCCCAAAACGACGACGCGCCTTGGTGAGGACGCTGTGGTCGGGGATCGCCTCGTCGAGTTCGTAGCCGAGAAACCAGCGCCAGGCGAGGTTCAACCCGGCCTCCTCACAGAGCCGGCGCTCGCTGCGGATGTTGTACAGGTATCCCAACACCCAGAGCTTGAAGAGCACCACCGGATCGACCGACGGTTGCCCGGTGTGGCTGTAATGCTTGGCCGCGAGGGGCCGCACGAACCCGAAGTCGACGGCCGCGGCGAGCCGGCGTACCAGGTGGTTCACCGGTACCGCTGCCTCCAGCGAGAAGCTGTAGTACAGCTTCGGCTCCGGCGCCTTGCTCCCCATCATGGCTGGCCCTCGACTGGATCGCTTGCTGCATCAGGTTCGCCATCGCCATTGACTCACATCCCGATGGGTTCGGCAACAAGCCCCAGAGCAGCACCAGGTTCCTCGTCCGGGT
>Ga0307374_10016019_pt1 | contig 10008 bp, 3 predicted proteins | sample OX3MG_FD_202532 | JGI IMG/M metagenome (GOLD analysis project Ga0307374, IMG submission 202532) | Soil microbial communities from Risofladan, Vaasa, Finland - OX-3 | ecosystem: Environmental > Terrestrial > Soil > Coastal area > Acid sulfate soil | place: Finland: Risofladan, Vaasa | collected...
TGCGGCGATGATCACCGCGTCGCCAGCGCGCGCGGGCGCGCCGAAGCGCTCCTCTGCGCCGCCGTTTTGCCAGACCAACAACCTCACGGTGGAAATGCCAAAAGAGTTTTTGCCGCTGCGCGTCGCGGGAAATTCGTACGTCGCGCGCGAAAATTCCGCCGGCGTCCTCACTTTGAATAATGGCTTCCCGCAGCCGGTGCAGGAAGTCGCGGCCGTCGTCGAATATCTTGACGCCAAAGGTAAATCGATTTTTTCGATGGCCTTCGCCGCCACGGCGAATCCGCTGATTTCGCCGATGTGGTTTTCCGATAATTTGCCTTCGCAATATTCCATCGCGCAGTGGAAAAAAGCCGTCGCGCCGGGCGCCACGTTCACGATTGGCGCGACCAGCGGCTTGACCAGCGCCGTATGTCCCGTGCAGGCGCGTGCCACGCTGCTGCACGTCGCATTTCAAAATGGCACCTCGCTCGATTGGTCCGCGCCGGATTGGCAGCTTCCCGTGCAGCCCGAGCAAATTCCCGGTAATCTCGAAATCGACATGCCGCCGCCCGCTTCCCTGCCCGAAAACTTTTTGGTCCGCGTGCACGTGCTCGCGCCGCTCGGCGCGATGATTCCCAGCGCGCAAATTCAATTGCTCACCGGCAAACCCACTCCGTTCTTCAATGAGATTCGCGATCAAATGCTCGATTGGCGCTACTGGTTCGAACTGCGCGGCGGAAAAGCGGTGGATGGCGACTTGCTTCTTCTGCTTCGCGTTCACGCGCCCGGCGAACGCTCAGGCGAAAATATATTTCGCGTCACTCCGGCGAACGTGCTCCAAACGCTCGGCATCGTGGACATTGTTCCGCAAACAATCCCCGGCGAATGGGCCGTTTTTTACGGCGGCGCGAACCTGATCAATAATTCCCCCGCGCAATCGCAGTAATGGCGCGGTTTCTGTGTGCCGTGGCAATGCGTTACATTCCAGAGGTCTCACTCGTACCCTAGGGCCACGATCGGATCCACGCGCGTCGCCCGCCGTGCGGGAATGTAGCACGCAATCAACGCGACCAATACCAACAGCACCGCCGCGCCCGCAAACGACACAGGGTCCGCCGCGCTGACTCCGTAGAGCAGGCTTTGCATCGCCCGCGTCAGCACAAGTCCCGCAACAGCTCCCGCAACCACGCCCGCCAGCGCCAGCGCAATTCCCTGCCGCAGCACCATGCGCATCACGTCGCCGGGCTGCGCGCCCAGCGCCATGCGAATGCCAAACTCATTCGTCCGCTGCGTCACGCTGTAGCTGATCAGCCCGTACAATCCCACTGCCGAAAGCAAAATCGCCAGTCCCGCGAAAACGGCCAGCAGGTTCGTCGCGAACCGCTGAGGCCCCAAAGACTCCGCAATCAGCGCGTCCATCGTTTTCAAATCGTGCACGGGCTGATTCGCATCCGCTCCGCGCACCGCTTCGCGAATGTACCCCGCAAGCGCGGCAGGATTCCCCGTGGTTTTTGCAATCACGAAGCTGTACGGCGCCTCGTGCTGATAGAGCGCGTAATAATAAACGCCCTTGCTCGAACTCTGCGCGCCCTCGGAGGACAATTCCTCGCCCGCAAGCTGATTGAATCGAATGTGCCCCACCACGCCCACAATCGTCGCCCACGGACTTTTCGCTCCATTGCGAATTTTCTGCCCGATCGGATTCTGATTCGGCCAGTATTCGCGCGCCAGATTTTCATCAATCACCGCGACAGCCTGGGAGCCGAGCCGGTCGTCGTCCGTGAAAATGCGCCCTTTCTCAATTGGAATTCCCAGCGCGGTAAAATATCCCGGCGTCACATAGCGAATGTCTCCATGCGGTCCGGGACTGCCCGGCGCAACCGGCTGCCCTTCGATATTGAATGAAGCAGACGCGTTGCCTCCTGCAAATGGCAGCGGAAATCCCGCGCCGGCTTCCGTGACTCCAGACGCGTGCGACAACCGGTCGAGCACGCCGCGGAAAAACGCGATCTCCTTTTCCGGTGTGCTGTATTGCGCTTGCGGCAACGCGAGCGCCGCCGTCATCACGCCGTGCGGTTGAAAACCAGGATTCACATCGCCAATTTTCGCCAGACTTTTCAACAAAATTCCCGTGCCCGCCAGCAGTACGAGTCCCAGCGCCAGTTCGCCCGCCACCAAAAACGACCGGAATCGCTGCCGCCCGCGTCCGCCCGCGCCGGAGCGCCCTGCCTCGCGCAACGCGCCGTAGGGATCCGTTTGCGATATATGCCACGCGGGAACAGCGCCGAAAATCAGCACGGCGACAATCCCGATAATCGCGGTGAAGAGCAGCACGTGGCCGTCAAGCGAGAATGTTGCCCCGGTCACCAGGCCCGCGGGCGCCGCAAACAGCAGCGCTTGAATTCCGTAGCTCGCCACCACAAGCCCCAGCAGAATCCCCGCAATGCCGAGCACGGTATTTTCCGCGAGCGTTTGCGCAATCAGCCGCCCGCGCGAAGCGCCCAGCGCCGCGCGCACCGCCAACTCCTTCGACCGCCCCGCGGCCTTCGCCAGCAACAGCCCAGCGATATTCGCGCACGCGATCAACAGCACAAACGCCACCGCGCCCGCCAGAATCAGTATCGGCGTGCGCAGATCGCCAAACACGAAAGCCGTCAGCGGCAGCAGGAACATGCCCCATCCCGAATCCTTCGCGTAGCTCGATGCCGGATTAGTGATCACGCGATCCGTCAGAATCCCCACGTACGCGTTTGCTCGCGCGAAAGAAACACCCGGCTGCAGCCGCGCCACGGCGAAATAATTTTCGTTGAACGTATTTTGTATCGCGAAATCCGTGGCAGGCAGGCCGAGCGGCGCCCACAAATCCGTCTGCGGATTCGGCCAGTGGAAATCCGGGCCCATCACGCCGATAATTCGGTACGGCTGCTGGTTCAGTTGAATCGTTCGTCCGATCGCGTCCCGCTGCCCGCCGAACCACCGCCGCCACGCCCCGTACGCAAGCACCACTTCATGATTCGCGTTCGGCTGATCCTCCGCCGCCGTGAACACGCGGCCCAGAATCGGCTTGGCCTCGAACGTATCGAACCACTGCGAAGAAACTTGCGCGCCGCGCAATCGCTCCGGAAAATCGCCCGCCGTGTAATTGAAGTCCGCTGACGTCTCGATCGCGACGGCGGCAAAAATTTGCTTGCTATCGCGCGCCTGCGCGAAATCCGGCGCGGACACCACAATCTTTTTCAGCCCCAGCTTGTCGTACTTCGCGCGCAGCGTCACCATCCGCGCGGGATGCAAAATTCCCGGCGGATGCAAAAACAGCGTGTTAATCACGGAAAAAATCGCCGTGTTCGCGCCAATCCCCAGCGCCAGCGTCAGCACCGCAATCACCGTAAACCCCGGCGCCCGCGCCAGCATCCGTATCCCATGCCGCACATCTTGGAATAACGTCCCCATCGCGCACCTCAAATCAGTCAAACACCACGATTCAATAGTCGGGAGCAAGCCGTGGCACAGGCTTCAGCGTCTGCACCCCGCGTCTGCGCCGTCTCGCCTTTGCAGTTCCTCGCCACTCGTCACTCGCCACTGCTTTCTCACCCGCCACTGCCTCTCTACTTTCCCGGAACCAGCGGCGGCGCGTACTTCGAGAGATTCACTTGTTGCCAATCGCCGTGGATGATCCCTGCGCGAATTTGCGGCGCCGTTTTTCCTTTGCGGTGCTGCTCATACGCGTAGAAAAGCTCCTTCTTGCAGATTTCGCACTCCGAGCCGTGCGTGTCTCCGTAGCAACTGAGCAGGCTTGTATGCCCCGCCGCTCGATCACAACGGCAATAGCACGGCAATTGGTACAGCACCGGCTTGATTTTCGCCGCAATCGCGTACGCCTTCTTGGTGAGCGGATCGGTAAACCCTCGCGCGGGCAGCGTCGCGGGCAAAGGTCCTTTCGGCGGAGCCGGATGATACCCTGGAATCGAATTCGCCGACGACTCGGCCCCTGACGGTGACATTGTCCGAGGTATCGTCGCTTGCGCCGCGATTCGCCGCGACCGCAATCCACGCTCCGCGCGAACGATCGGCACGGCCGCTGCGGCCATTGCAACCGCCGCCGCAAAAACCACTGCTGCAAAAATGATGCGAGAACGTTTCGTCATCTCTTCCTCCAAAGTAATTCAAAAACAAATCCGCGCGCGTGGCAAGCGGCTCGTTTCGCGAGCATTCGTGGCGCGTAGCGTATGTCCTGCAGCAACGTGGTCATCGAACGCGTCCCCCCAGGAATCCTAACGGTGCCGGGCAAACTGACTTCCGAAGGGCATGGAATGTAAGGCCATTATCGCCAATAGTTTATATGAACTGGCAATGTCGGCGTAGGGTGAAGTTGTTCGGTTGCGGGAGTGGGAGTGGCGGAAACGGACAGTTTTCTGGAGGCTCGAGGCTAGAGGCTGGAGGAGGCAAAGGCAAAATCGCGGACGGCTCCCGAGTTGCGTCCGAGCCTGCCGAGTGAGACGCGAGCGATAAAACCCGAGAACAAAAGCAGGAGCACACAGTAGGCCGGAGGTTAAGAGGATAAGGCCGAATGCGACAAACGCAAAGGAGCGGGTCGCGGTTTTGTAGGGGCGGATTTTCAAATCCGCCCGTGCGGGTCTGAAGACCCGCCTCTACAAAGGCCACAGCGACGCCACTACGCTATTCGTAGCGGAGGGCGATCATGGGGTCGGTGCGCATGGCGCGGCGGGCAGGGATGTAACATGCGGCGAGCGCGACGAGGATCAGCAACACGGCGACGCCGCCGAAGGTGAGCGGGTCGTGCGCGCTGACGCCGAAAAGCATTTTGGACATGAGGCGCGTGAGGGCGAGTCCCGCGGCGATGCCAATGGCCACGCCGATGAGCGCCATTTTCGCGCCCTGGCCGAGGACCAGTCGCAGCACGTCGCGCCGTTGCGCGCCGAGGGCCATGCGAACGCCAATTTCATGCGTGCGCTGGCCGACCAGATAGGAAATCACGCCGTAAATTCCCACGCAGGAAAGCAGCAGCGCGATGGCGGCAAAAATTCCGAGCAAAATCATTGAGAAGCGGCGCGCGGCGAGCGAACGGGAAATAATGCTGTCCATGCTTTCCGCGCCGTACATCACTTCCTGGCTGTTGATTTGCCCGATCATGTGGCGAATCGGTCCTGCCATCGCGTCGGGCGAGCCTTTGGTGCGCATCACCACGCCGGTGCCCTTGGACAGCAATGGCATGAATTTATCGGGGACCTGCATCAACGGGAAATAAAACTGCGCCTGCACGGGGCTTTTGCCGTTTTCGTCGAGGCCCCACTGCTTCACATGGCCCACGACGCCGACGATTTCGGCTTGAATGCCGAGAATTTCGAGGTTCACGCGCTTGCCGATGGGATCTTCGCCGGGAAAGAATTTACGTGCGAACATATCGTCAATGACGATGATCGTGGGCGAGTGGATGGTGTCTTCGACCTTGATGAAGCGGCCGCGTTCGAGCGGAATTTGCATCGCTTTCAAATAATCAGGTTCGACCAGATAAAAAAGGGCCCAGCTCATGTCGTTGTCGCTCGCCGGTTTCGGATGGCCCTCGAGCCAGAACGGCAATTCGGAATCGCCCTGCATCGGAAGCGCGCCGCCAATTGCGGATTCGGCCTCGACGCCGGGGAGCGACGCGAGAGCGGCTTCCATCTGGCGCGCGCCGTTCCGAATTTGCTCCGCAGGGGCCGCGGACATAGCCGGAGGGAACGCGATATTAAAAGAAAGCGCGTTGTGCGGATTGAAGCCGGGGTTGACGTTCCAGAGCTGCATCAGACTGCGAATCATCAGGCCGGCGCCAACGAGCAAAACGAGCGCCAGGGCCATTTCCACGACGACGAAAACTCCCTGCAGGCGATGGCGCGCGCCGCTCGAACCGCGGCCGCCCTCTTTTAGCGTCTCCTGCAAATTTGAGTGCGAGGTTTTCAGCGCGGGCGCGAGTCCAAACAGAATTCCCGCGACAATGGAGGCCGCCATCGTGAAAATGAGCACGCGCGAATCCAGCCCGATTTGTCCACTACGCGGCAACGCGCCGGGCAGAATGCGAATCGCCGCTTTTGTTCCCCACGCTGCGAGCAGCAGGCCTAAAGCGCCTCCGGTGACCGCGAGCAACAGGCTTTCGGTGAGAAGCTGCGAAATCACGCGGGCGTGGGTGGCTCCGAGCGCGGCGCGAATGGCGAATTCTCGCGTGCGGCCCGTCGAGCGCGCGAGCAAAAGATTGGCGATGTTGACGCACGCGATCAAGAGCACAAAGCCGACCGCGCCGAGCAGCACGTACAGAAGCGGCGCAACGTTGCCGACGATGTCCTGCTTCAGCGGGACGAGCGTGATGCCGTTATTTTTGTCAGCGTCGGGATAGGTTTGGGCAAGGCTCTGCGCGATGCCGTTCATGTCGGCACGCGATTGCGCGAGAGTGACGCCGTCCTTCAGGCGCGCCACGGCGTCCATGCCCATACTGACGCGACGGTCAAGAAAAGTCGGATCGGTCCACTGGCCGAGGGGAATGTAAACGTCGCTGAGCCGAAAATTGTTGCCGGAGAAATAGAAATTCGCGGGAATAATTCCGAGGACGGTGTACGAAGTGCCGTTGAGGTCGATGGCCTGCCCGACGATTTTGCGGGCGGCGCCGAACTTGCGCTTCCAAAAGCCTTCGCTGAGCAGCGCGACCGGCGCGGCGCCACCGTGGTCGTCCTGCGCGGTGAAATCGCGGCCAAGGACGGGCTTGACGCCCAGGGTATCGAAGAAATTCGCGGAAACCATTTCGGCGCGCACGCGTTCGGGCACGCCCGCCCCGGTCAAATTAAAATTGTCGGAACGATAGGCGGCGAGCGAAGCGAAGGAGCGATTGTCGCGCTGCCAGTCGAGAAAATTCGGATAGGAGATCGAGGACTCCTGAAAATTCGCGACGCGGGAATAGAGCGCGACCAGGCGATTTGGCTGCGGATACGGCAGCGGATTCAGCAATACGCCGTTGACCACGGAGAATAGCGCGGTGTTCGCCCCTATGCCGAGGGCGAGAGTGAGCACGGCGATGGCAGTGAAGCCGGGCGACTTGGCGAGCATTCGCACGCCGTAGCGCAAATCCTGGAGCAGCGTTCCCATTTCGATTCACCCCGATCGCCGATTCGCCTTAGCTCAGCGTGGCGCGCCAATCGCGCGCGATTTCGTTGTTGCCACTCTGAGATACGAACTTCGTCGCGGAGATGTTCCGTCGCCTGACGTCAAAAATGAAAATGTGCGCAAAAAAAAAGCGAGGCAGTAGGGTCGGGTCTTCAGACCAGACCCGACCGGACCAGGCTAGAGCCGAAGCCCCTACGAAGGCAAAAGAAAAACCTCAGGTCAATTCGCGCAATGGCGGCGCGAACCCTTCCTGCGTCAGTGTAAACGGGACCATCGCTTCGCTCAGGGCCTGCCCGAGCTACAAAACCAAAAATCACTCGTAGCGGAGGGCCGCCAGGGGGTCGAGGCGCGAAGCTCGGCGCGCGGGCAGGAAACTCGCCGCGAAACCAATCGCCGCCAGAACGATTATGGCCATCACAAGCGTGAGTGGATCGCTGGGTTTCAGCCCAAAGAGCAGCGAACTCGCCGCCTTGCTGCCGGCGAGCGTCAATCCCGCGCCCACCACGATGCCAATCACGATGAGCACGCCGACTTCGCCCAGGATCAGCCGCACCACGCTGCCGCGCTGCGCGCCGAGCGCCATGCGAATGCCAATTTCGTTGGTGCGCTGCGCGACGGTATAGGAAATCACGCCATAAAGACCGATGGCTGCGAGAAGCAGGGCGAGCGCGCCGAAAAATCCGCAGAGCGTGGCCATCAATTCATCTTGCGTCAGCGATTCGCGAATTTGCGTGCGCAACAGCTTGAACTGAATGTCAATTTCCGGACTTACGCCGGTAATCGTATCCTTCACCAAATTCAGCAAGCCGGCTGATACGGCGCGTGAGCGAACGAGAAATACGGCACCACTATCGCCAAACGGCGCTTCGATTTCCGTGCGCGGGAAATACATCACGGGCACGACGGGTACGTGCATGTCGTTGTAAACCGAATCTTTCACCACGCCAACGACGCTGTATAGCGGCCTCGGCTTCCCTGGGGATTCCCACATGCGGAACTCCCGACCAATGGGATTTTTCGCGCCGTTGAGGAATTTTTTCACGAACGCTTGGTTAACGATGGCTACCTTCGGCGACGTGGACGTGTCGTTCAAATTGAAGTCGCGCCCGGCGAGAATAGGCATCTCCATGGTTTGGAAGTAGCCGGAGCTGACGTAATCGAGCCACGCAGCTCCGTTCGGATGGTTGCCCTTGTCATCGAGGACCCACTGGTTGCTGCTGCTGCCGCTGACCGGCGAACGCATCGCCGCCGCCGCTGCAGTGACTCCGGGAATGGCGCGGATGCGGTCGAGCAAATTGCGCGTGAACGGCTCGCGCTGCGCGGGCGGCAAATTCAAACGCTCGAAATCGGTATTGACGACGAGCACGCCGTTCTCCTGGAAGCCCGGATCGCGGGTCAGCAAATTGCGCAGGCTGCGCGCGAAAAGCAGCGCTCCCGCGAGCAAGACAAGCGACAAAGCGACCTGCGAAGTCACAAGAACGCGCTGCAAGCGAAACCGTTCGCGGCCAGCGGTCATGCCGCGGCCGCCGGTTTTCAGAACGGCGCCTGGCGGAACGCTCCCCGCACGCAGAGCCGGCGCGAGGCCAAAAAAAACCGTCGTGAGAATCGCAAGCCCAGCGGCAAAACCAACGACGCGCCAGTCGGTGGGCATATCGAGAAAAATGGGACTATTCGGCGCGCTGATGAAGGCGATCAAAGAGCGGCTGAGCGCGGCAGCCAGCAATCCTCCGCACACCGCACCGACGATGGCCAGCAGCGCGCTCTCCGAAAGCAGTTGGCGAATCAGCCTCCCGCGCGTCGCACCGAGGGCGAGGCGTACGGCGATTTCGCGTTCGCGGGCGCTGGCGCGAGCGAGCATCAGATTGGCAAGATTCGCGCAGGCGATCAAAAGCACCAGGCCGGAAAGTCCCAGCAGCAGCCACAGCGGATCGGAAGCGTCCTGACGCATCGCCGAAAAGCCGTTCGCGGCCGGACGCGCTTCGAGCTTGTAGGCGAGGTAATGCTTCACGCCGCTGGCGTCGTACTGCGGCGGAATGGTTTCGTGCAGCACAGCGGGCGTTATAACGGCAAGCTGCGCGCCTGCGCGCCCAAGCGTCCAGCCGGGCTTGAGCCGGCCAAACATCGAGAGCCACCAGTCGCGGCGCGCGCCCGCGCTGGTGATGCGCGAATATTCGGCGGTGCGAATGATCGGCTCCGCGCACACCGACACGGCTACGTCGAAGCTGTCGCCGACGGAAACACCGTAAAAACTCGGCGGCGTGACGCCGAGAATCGGAAACGGATGGCCCTCGAGCGTCAGCGTCTTGCCAAGCACCGAAGCAGCTCCGCCATAGCGCCGCTGCCAGAACGCATAGCTGAGGTCCACTCCTCCGGAGCAGCCGGTCTGGTCGTCAACCGAAGAAATGAGCCGGCCGAGAAATGGCCGGATGCCGAGCGCTTGGAAAAATTCGCCGCTGACCCAAATCGCCTGCGCATTGTCCACTTCACCGCCCGTGGCGAGATTGAGTCCCTCGCTGCCCCAGGCGGCGATGGAAGAAAATGCCTGCTGGCGCTGGCGAATCTGCTGCCACAGCGGAAAAGTGAATTCGGCATATGGGCCGTTGAAGCTACCGCTGCCCCAGTGGTTTTTGTTCAGATGAACGATGGCGAGGGTCTGTGGGTCGCTCACGGGCAAAGTGCGCAGGCGAACGGCGTCGATGAGTTGAAAAATGGCGGTATTTGCTCCAATGCCAAGAGCGAGCGTGAGAATTGCGACCGCCGCAAATCCCGGCGACTTCGCCAGCACACGCAGTCCGTAACGAATATCCTGCAGGAACTCTCCCACCACGCCTCCCCTTCGGAAGTACGCACCGCGATTGGCAAAAGTTCCGCCATTACATT
>Ga0307374_10016020_pt1 | contig 10008 bp, 12 predicted proteins | sample OX3MG_FD_202532 | JGI IMG/M metagenome (GOLD analysis project Ga0307374, IMG submission 202532) | Soil microbial communities from Risofladan, Vaasa, Finland - OX-3 | ecosystem: Environmental > Terrestrial > Soil > Coastal area > Acid sulfate soil | place: Finland: Risofladan, Vaasa | collected...
GGGTGTTGCAGGGGTATAGATAGGGGGTTGATAGGGTATAGATAGGGGGTTGATAGGGTATAGATAGGGGGGTGGCTAGGGGGTATACGGGGTGGTGTATAGGGTATGAGCGGGTATCAGCCGTCATGATTCCAGCCTCAAAACGGGAACTTTTTGCCGACTATTGACAAAAAAGCCGTCGCCTGATAAACTGAGGCTTGACGGACGGATGCAAGCTACCCAAACCCCGGGAAACCGGGGCTTTTCGTTTTTACCGGACCGCAAAGCATTTTCCGTATGCGGCCCAGTACTGCTTGCCTTCCGGCTCGCGGTAACGGCAGGCCTCACTGCGCCTCCATGTAGCCGCCGCCCCAGGCCAGGCCCGAGCCCAGCACCGCGTAGACGATCTTGTCGCCCTTATGCAGCTTGTCCAGATTCTGCGCGATGACCGAGGGGCATCCCGCCGCCGCGATGTTGCCCTGCGCGTGCACGTTGCGCAGGTGCTTCTCCGGCGGCAGGCGCAGGTGGCCGATGATGGAATCCTGCATGACGTAGTTGGCCTGGTGCGCCACGGTGTAGGCGTCCTCGGCGTAGAGCCCCTTTTTCTGCGCGATGTCCTCGAACATCTCGCAGGTCTTGCGGATGGAGAACTCCCGCACCGCCGCGCCGTTCTGTTCGAAATGCCCGGCCGCGTCGATGACGATGTCCTCGGCGCCCGCGGGATCGGTTTCAAAGATCATGGGCTCGACCAAGAGCCTTCCCGCGCGCCGGGCGGACAAAACTTCCGCGGACGCGCCGTCGCCCCAGATATATCCGTCCGCGCTCTTGGGGGAATAGTCCGTGCGCGTGGTGTAGGCGCCGGTCTGCACGCACAAAATAAATTCCGGCAGGCGCGGCTCCATGTCCGAGAGAAACTGCATGTGCCGCGCGAAGGACGAGCAGGCGCTGTTGACGTCGCAATGGGGCCCCGAGCCCACGCCCAGGGCCTTGGCGATGAGGTTCGCGGTGGACGGGATGGTCTCGAAGGGCGTGTCGGTGTTGGCGATGACGAGGCCGATTTTCTCGGCCGGCACGCCGGCTTGGGCCAGCGCTTTTTTCGCGGCCTTGGCGCCCATGATGACCGGCGTCTCGCCGCGCGCGCGCGCGTGAATCATCGCTTGGACCGGGTTTTGGTTCTTGGTCTTTAAGATGTAGTCCTTGCTCAGGACCGAGTAGCGCTTGTAGATGCCCAGGCGGGACTTGACCCAGTCCGGCCCGCGCTCCAAGCCCACTTGCTCGTGCAGGAACTCGTTGGAAATTTCCGTTTCGGGGAGATAAGAGCCCATCCCCAGGATGGAGAGCACGGCGCTAAATCCCGGAGATGGACTCGCCGCCGTCGACCTTGATGACGGCGCCGTTGGTCCAGGCCAGGCCCGGCAGGCACAGGGCGTAAATCGTCTCGGCCACGTCCTCGGGCGTGGTCAGGCGGTGGAAGGGGTTGCGCAGGCGGGCTTGGGCCTTCATTAAGTCGAAATTGGGAATCGCGTTGCCGGCCGGGGTGTCGGTGATGCCGGCTTGGAGTATGCAGGAACGCGCGCCGTAAGGGGCCAGCTCCAGGGCCATCGCGCGGCAAGACGCCTCCAAAGCGCACTTGGCGGCCGAGACCGCGGCGTATCCGCGCCAAGCGACCTCGTTGCCCTCGGAGGTCATGGCGACCAGCCGCGCGTCCTTGCTCAAGAGACCGTCCTTCAAAAGCTCGCGGCCCCAGAGCAAATAGTCGTAGCCCATCATCCAGATGGTTTTCTCCAAATCCTCCTGCTCCAAAAGATTGTCCTTGTAGGGAATTTTGCTTTCGGCCAAAGCGTAGAGCGCGTCGCAGCCCTTTTGATGGAACGCGTCGTTGACCGCCTTCTTGAGCGCGTCGGGGGACGCTTGGACGCCTTGCGCCGCGAGCGCCTCGGAGAGCCCCTTGAGGGCTTGGCCGCGGAAGTCGGGGGACTTCGCGTCCACCATCAGCTTGCAGGCGCCGGCGGCGATGGAATGCAGGAAAAGGTGGACCTTGCCCTGGCCCGCGCGCTCGGCGATGCTCTCGAAGACCTCGCCGCGGCCGTCCTCGTCGAAGAGATTTACGTTGTGGGCGGCGAACTTGACGCCTTGCGCGCGGATCTCGTCGAAGTGCGGCTTGATGACCGTCTCGACCGCGCCTTCCTTGTCCTTGTGCGCGATGAGGATGTTCAGGCCCGCCCGGGCCAGGCGCTTGGCCGCGGCTAGGCCAAATCCCGAAGAGCCGCCCAGAATCACGGCCCAGAGGCCGGAGCCTTCGAAACGGCGGTCTTTTTCCATAAAAGGATTGTGCGAACTTGACGCCGCGCCCGGCGCCGCGGGGCCCGGCCGCGGCCTACTTCCGGACTTCGAGCAGCTTCTTCTTGACCAGATCGTTGACGAGAGCGGTCGCGTCCTTTTTGGCCTTGGCCTCGTCCACGTCGAATTCCGCGCAAACGGCTTCCACGATGGCGTCCAAATCCGCGCCTTCGCCCACTTTTTCCCAAATGACGACGCCGACCTCGTTGAGGGAGAAATATTCGCTTGATTCGAGGTCCAGGATGACGGCTTCCTTGTCCACCTGGCGCCACGCGGCGCGCTCGGCGTGCTTGTACTTCACGGACTCGTTTTTAGTCGCCATGAATTCGATGCCTCTTAGCGCAAATTAATTATGAAAACGTGGGGATATCCTAATAAATTTCCCCGTGCCGCGCAATCGCCGGTATGAGGCGGATGAAGGTCTCGATGTTGCCCTTGGGTCCGTGAACCGGCGATTCGAAAACGCCGGCTTGCGCGAGGCCCAGGGTTTCAGCCGCCGCCCGGACCTTGTCCAAGGCCGCGGCGCGGGCCGCGGGGTCGCGCACGACGCCCTTGGGAGCGAGCTTGGGCCCCACTTCAAACTGCGGCTTGACCAAGGCGAGAAGCTCCCAGGAGCCTTTCAAGCAGGCGATGATGGCGGGCAGGACCATCGTCAGCGAGATAAACGAGACGTCCGCGGTCGCGAAATCAGGCGCCGGATTAAACAGGGCCGGATTTAAATTCCGGGCATGGGCCTTTTCGAGGCTGACCACGCGCGGGTCGGCCGCCAATTTCGCGTGAAGCTGGCCGTGGCCCACGTCCACGGCGTAGACGCGGGCCGCGCCTTCTTGCAGGAGGCAGTCGGTAAATCCTCCCGTGGAGGCGCCCACGTCCAGGCACACGCGCCCGCGGGGCGAGACGCCCAGGCCTTTAAGCGCCGCCGCGAGCTTCAATCCCCCGCGGGACACGTAGGGGCATGGGGAGCGCACTTCGATTCGCGCGTCCTCGTCCAGCAAGGCGCCGGCCTTGGTCTGCGCGCGGCCCTCCACGAACACCTGCCCGGCCATGAGGCAGGCTTTGGCCTTGGTCCGGGTGGGCGCCAAGCCGCGCAGGACCAGCAGTTCGTCGGCCCTGACGCGCGATTTTTTCATGGGGCGAAAATAAGGCTAAACGGCGACGCCAAGAGCGGCAAGTTTCGCGCGCAAATCGTCGGAATCCCTGTAAAGGATTGCGTTGATGCCCAGGCGCCGCGCCGCGGCGACGTTCTCCTTGAGATCATCGATGAAGACGGTTTCCGGGGCCGCCGCGCGGGCTCTTGTTAAAGCCGCGCGGTATATCGCCGGTTCCGGTTTTCGCAAGCCCAGGCGGTAGGAAAGCAGGGCGCCGTGCGCGCGGCGCGGAAAGGAGTAATTGCGGCGGATGAAGTCGTAGTGAAGCTCGTTGGTGTTGGAGAGCAGGTAAACCTTGTGGCGCAGGCGCACCGCGTCCATGATTTTTTCGGTTTCCGGGTTCAAGGTGAAGTCGCACCAGGCCTTGGTGAATACGTTCCAATTCTCCTTGTAGCCGAGCTTCGCGCGGAAGAGCTTGAAAAATTCGGCCGGGGTCAGGATTCCCCGTTCGAGCTTGTCGGAGAGATGCTCAATCCAAAAATAGCCAGCGATGGTCAGCGGGGAGCGGCCGGTCGCGCGAGAGAGGTGCAGTACGAAGGCTTTGGCATTGAAGCGGAGGAGCACATTCCCGATGTCGAAAAAGACGACGCGGATTTTCGGCTTTTCTCCTTCCTTCATCACGTCCGACGGCGAAGAGTCAATTGAAGTCCGGCGGGAGAATGAGGATCGGGATATACTGCGCCGGCGACGGCGGCGTTTGCGCCGAAGCCTTCTTGCCGGAGGTTTTTCCGTTTTTTTTGTCATTGTTGAGCACGATGGGGGAAATCGAGATGGTCTTGTCGCCCCAATCCGTCTGCACCCGCGCCTGGGAAGGCGAGATTTGGGCTATCTCCTCGATGGTGGGATTGACCAGAAAATGGGCGCATTTCAAGCCGGAGACCATCAGATCACCGGGCGCATGGATGGTCCACCTGACGATATTGGAGGTCACGATGATTGTGTTGGAGTCGCGGCCGTGATCCTCCATGTATTTGTACCGGAAATTGCTCCGGTCCATCAGCATGGCGAGGCGGCCTTGGCCGATGACGAGCGCCAGCATGTGGTAGGGCTTGCCGTCCTGCGCTTTGCCCTCCGCTGGAACCATGCTGTCGATGCCGTACTTGGCCATGAGCGCGGCGACGTCCGGCCCGTCCACGAAATAAATCTTGTTCTGCGTCCAGGAAGGGTTGGTGAAAAGCTCCAAAACGTTGTATTTGCGCGAGACGGCCTGGGCGATCATGAGATCGGCGTCGGCCAAATCCAGGCGCCGAGCGTCCGCCGGATTGGCCTGCGGCAGGTTTTGGAACAAAAGGGCCGCTTCGTTTTGGTTGAGCGGCGCCAAGCCGGCCCAAAGCGTATCAGGTATGACGGGAGGCTCTTGAGCCGCCGCCGCGGGCTGCTGGACTGGGACGGCGATGGGCAACGGAACGGGAGCGAACGCCGATGGGGCGAAGCGCGCGGTCCCGGTTCCGAGCCCGTCGAAGCTTTGCGCCGAAAAAATAGACTCGAGACGAATAGTCTGGGGAAGCGCGGCGGCTTGGGCGATTGCGGCGGCGCCCAAGAACGCGGCGATGGCGGCTGATGCCCTTCGGAGAATAGGGGTCTTTTGTGCCATGGTTGCTGGATTATACTCTGGTATCTTCAGCCGATACAAGTCCCTTTCGGCCTAGAGCCTTCCCGGAGCGAAAGACCCAGAAGAGACTAGATGCGCAGGGACTCGAATCCGGCGAGCATGTCCTCGGCGCGAACGTCCTGGGGCCGGGCTCTGGCGAGAATTTCAGAGCGCCCGATTCCCTGCGGATGAGTTCGTTCCGGCTCTCCGGGGGAGTAGACGCCGAGGCTGGAAATTCCCAAGGCGCAGGCCAAGTGCAGCGGTCCCGAATCGTGCCCTATAAAGACGTCGCACAAGGACAGCGCGGCAGCGGCGGTAAAAAGGGAGCTTCCCGCCAAATCGTCGGCGTAATTCCAGGACGATCGCGGATTGGGGACGCTCCTGACGCGCTTAAGCTCCGCCGCCGTTCCGAACCAGAGGATCGAAATGCCGCGCTCCTCGAGCATGTCGGAGAGCCGAACCCACTCTACGATAGGGACGCAGCGCTGGGCCGCGCCGGCGAAGGGATGAAGCGCCGCCGTGCGGGGGGAAATCAGGGGCTCGAGCCGCAGGCGTTCTTGGGCCAGCGGCGCGCGATCAAGAGCGCAGGCCAGGCGCGCGTCGGCAAAGCCCAGCGGCGCCGGAAGCCGGGAGAGTTCCGCGAGAACCGGCTTGCGGGGGTCCGCGGCCGCGACCGCATCGGTCAGCCACCTGGATGTTCCCGGGCGGGCAAATCCCACGCGCCGGGGGACGCCGGCCAAGGCGACCGCCGCCGCCGTCTTGGCGGAGCGGGAGGCCAGCAGGGCCGCGTCGTACTTCGCGCGCCGGACCTCCAGCCAGGTCATCAAAAAAGGGGCCAAAGGTCCTTTCCCGCGTCCGGGACTTCTGTCCCAAAAGGGGTCCGCGGCGTGGCAGGCGTCGAGTCCGGGAATCAGGGGGGCGATGCCGGAAGCGTAGCGCTTGCACCAAAGCCCGACGAAAGAGCCCGGGACCAGAGATTTAAGCGCGGGAACCAGGCTCGCGGCGAAGACCAGATCGCCCAGATTATCCAGGCTGACGACGAGAAAGCGCCGCGGCGCTTGGGCCGGCGGCGTTTAAGAGTCCTCCCAGGCTTTCTTAAGCAGCTTGCCCTGATCCTTTATGAGCACCTCCACCTTGGCCTTGGCCTCCTCAAGCTGGCCGCTCAAGTCCTTGGCCAGGGCGACGCCTTTCTCGAATGTTTCCAGCGACCGCTCCAGCCCGTGCTCGCCCGATTCAAGCTCGGCGACCAGTTCCTCGAGCTTCTTGAGGCGCTCCTCGAAGGAGTCTTTCTTAGCGTTTTTCGTCATTGCACACCTCGCATTCGATTCGGCCTTCGGCCAGGCGCAGGCGCAGCCGGTCTCCGGGCCGCACTTGGCCGGCGCGGCGGATGATTTCGAGCCCGGGGAGCTTCTCGGCGATGGCGTAGCCGCGCCCCAGGACCTTGAGCGGGCTGTACGCCTCCAACTTCGCCGCGTTGAGCGCCAAGGCCTGCGTGGCCTTCCGCAGCGTCTGCGCCGCGCCGTCCTCGAGCCGCATCCAGAGATCGTCCAGGAATCGGGCCATGTCCTCGTAAATTCGCTCCGGGCTTTGCAAGAGGGGGTGCGATGACGCCCGCGCGAGGCGCTCGGAGAGAGCCTGGATTTTTCCGCGCAGGGCCGCGGCCAACTCCTGCTCCTGCGACTCGATCTGCCCGAGCACGGCGCGCCAATCGGGAGCCGCCAACTCGGCCGCGGCCGACGGCGTGGGCGCGCGCTGGTCCGCGACGAAGTCGGCAATGGTGAAATCCGTCTCGTGCCCCACGCAGGACACGATGGGGATCTTTGATTCGGCGATGGCGCGGGCCGCGATTTCCTCGTTGAAGGCCCACAAGTCCTCCATCGAGCCTCCGCCGCGCCCGACCAGGAGGACGTCTGTTTCCGGGAAAAATTTATTAAAATCGCGCACCGCGGCGGCGATTTCTTCGGCCGCGCCATCGCCCTGGACCTTGACCGGGTAAATCAGGACGCGGGCCAATGGCCAGCGCCGCCTCAGCACGGAGATCATGTCGTGGACCGCGGCGCCCTGTCCGGAGGTCGCCACGCCGATGCAGGCGGGGAAAACCGGCAATGGTTTTTTGCGCGATTCGTCGAAAAGGCCCTCCGCGGCCAAGCGGGCCTTTAACTGCTCGAAGGCGAGCTGCAGCGCCCCTTTTTCGCGCGGCTCCATCCAGGAGACGATGAACTGCAGATCGCCCCGCTTGACGTAGGACGAGGCCCGGCCGCGGACCAGGACTTTGAGCCCGTCCTCGGGCTTGAACTTGAGGCCCAGCGCCGCGCCTTTGAAGAGAACCGCGCGAATTTGCGCCTCTTCGTCCTTGAGCGTCAGGTAGGTGTGGCCGGAGGGGTAGAGCTTGCAGTTGGAGACTTCGCCCTCCATCCAGATTTCCGGCAGGCCGTTCTCCAGCAGATCGTGGATGAGGCCGTTGGCTTCGGAGACGGTGTAAATCCGGGCGCCGGCCGACGGCGCGGCGGCGCTAGTCTTCGCCATGCCCGTCTTCCTTCTTAAGGCGCGCGCGCAGCGCGTCCAGGCGCTTCTTGATTTCCGCCTCGCCGCCGAGGCTTCCGGGCTCGTAGAATTTGGCGGGATCCGGCATGTAACTCTGCGCTACGTGGTGCCCGGGATAATCATGGGGATATTTGTATCCCGCGCCGTGCCCGCGGCTTTCGGCGTCCATATTCGCGTCCCGCAGATGCAACGGCACCTCGCGGCGCGCGCCATTTTTGACCTCGGACAAGGCGGCGTCGACGGCCAAGTAGGCCGAGTTGGATTTGGGCGCTGCTGCGATATAGACCACGGCCTCGGCCAAGGGGATGCGCGCCTCCGGCATGCCCAGAGACTCGATCGCGCGGAAAGCCGCGTCGGCGATCAAAAGAGCCCGGAAATCGGCCAATCCCACATCCTCGGCCGCGCAGATAAGAGCGCGGCGGGCGATGAAGCGAGGGTCTTCGCCCGCCGAGAGCATCTTGGCCATCCAGTAGAGCGCCGCGTCGGGGTCGGAGCCGCGCATGGACTTGATGAAGGCGGAGATGTGATCGTAGTGGTCGTCTGATTTCTTGTCGTAGCGGATTTGCCGCCGTTGGATGGACTCTTCCGCGACTTCGAGGCTCACGCGCCGTCGGCCGTCCGAGGGTGCCGTGGACAAAACCGCGAGTTCGAGGGAGTTCAAGAGCCGGCGCGCGTCGCCGCCGGAAAATCTCAAGAGGTGCTTGGCCGCCTCGGGGGAGAGCTCTGCCTTCAGGGCGCCCAGCCCGCGCTTTTCGTCCTTGAGCGCGCGCTCCATGAGGCGCTTGAGATCGTCCTCCGAAAGCGGCTCGAATTCGAAGGCGGTCACCCGGGACAAAAGCGCGGCGTTGACGGAAAAAGACGGGTTCTCGGTGGTGAGCCCTATCATCATGACTTCGCCGCGCTCGACCGCGGGCAGCAGGGCGTCTTGCTGGCTGCGGTTGAAGTGGTGGATTTCGTCGACGACCAGAAGGGTCGGCTTGCCCAGGCTCAGATCGTAGCGCGCCGCGTCCAGGGCTTTTTTGATATCGGCCACGCCGGCGGCCACGGCGTTGAGGCTGGTGACCTTGGCGTCGATGGATTTTGAGACAATCGCGGCCAAGCCCGTCTTGCCGCAGCCGGGAGGCCCGAAAAAGACGGCGGAGGAAAACTTTCCCGATTCGACGAGGCGGCGCAGCATGCGCCCCGGCCCCAGGATTTTTTCCTGGCCGAAAAACTCGTCCAAGGTTTGCGGCGCCATGCGCGCGGCCAGGGGCCGGCTTTCGGGCGCAGAGGCGCCTTGGAAGAGCTCGTTCTGCGCGGAATCCTGCGTCATCAAGAGGCGACGCCCGCGGCCGACAGGGCGGACTCCAGGGTCCGGGAAAGCTCCTCTATTTTCTTTTCGAAGAAGAGCCGCTCCGTTTCTCGGCCTTCCTTTTCTCGGGCCAGCTCCGCGGCGTAGGCCAAAGCGGCCAGCACCGCGAGCTTGGAGCTGTCCGCGATTTTTTCGTTCTGCTCGGAAATCTCCCGGATTTTTTCATCCACCTTCTGGGCCAGGGAACTGATTTCGATGGGGGTCAGGCCTTCGATTTCCACCGTCAAGCGGCGGCGGAAAATTTCGACGTCGACCTTGTCGTTCACCCTATTTTCTCCAGCTTGCGGGAAATCTTGAGCAGACGCGCGCGCAGCCGGGCTTGCGCGGAGGCTCCCGCCGCCAGGCGCTTATTCTGCTCCTTCAAGCTCTTGTTCTCGGCCTCAAGCTTGGCCGCGTCCTTGGCCAGGCGCGCGTTGTCCTCTGCGAGTTGGCGCAGTCTCTTGGCCGACGATTCGGCCAGGGATTCCAACTTCTTGAGCCCGTGGAGCGTCATTTCCCGCGCAGGCGCGCGCCCAGGTTCTTCTCCAGGGCGCTTACGATGCCTTGGACGGCCGTCGCGACCTCGTCGTCCGTGAGGGTGCGGTCGCCGCGTCCGAAGAAAAGCCGCAGCGTCATGCTGGCCTTTCCGGCGCCGATGGAGCTTCCGGAGAAAACGTCGGTCAGGGCGACGCCCTGGAAGCTTTCCCCGGCCGCCGCTCGGACCGTTTTCTCGACCTGTTCATAGTGCGAATCTTCGGACAGGAGAACGGAAATATCCCGCCAGGATCCGGGAAATTGACTGTAGGGCTTAAATGGGAGCGCCGGACCGTTCGCGACGCCAGCCAGGGCTTCCAAGTCGATTTCAAAGAGGCAGACCGTCCGCGCTCCGAAATCCCACGCCGCGGCGGCTTGGGGGTGCAGGCAGCCATAGAGGCCGAGAAAAGAGCTTTCCCTTGATTTGCAGCCCGCGCCTTGTCCGGGATGAAAAAACCGCGCCGTATCGGCCCATCCTGAATTAGGAGGCAACTCCGTGCCATTCGTAGCGCGGAAAATCTCTCCGGCGGGTTCGGCAAGCA
>Ga0307374_10016021_pt1 | contig 10008 bp, 8 predicted proteins | sample OX3MG_FD_202532 | JGI IMG/M metagenome (GOLD analysis project Ga0307374, IMG submission 202532) | Soil microbial communities from Risofladan, Vaasa, Finland - OX-3 | ecosystem: Environmental > Terrestrial > Soil > Coastal area > Acid sulfate soil | place: Finland: Risofladan, Vaasa | collected...
AAGGAAGATCTGGGGGGCGCGGTCACCCACAATTCGACCAGCGGCGTGGCCCATTTCATTGCGCGCGACGATGCCGAATGCCTGGCGCTCGTCCGCGAACTGTTCGGCTTTCTCCCCTCCAACAATCTCGAAGACCCGCCGCGCCGGCCGACCGCCGATCCGGCCGACCGCCTCGTGCCCGCGCTCGACCGCGTCGTGCCCTCCGACCCCAGGCAGCCGTACGACATCAAAGAAGTCATTACGGCGGTCGTCGATGACGGGCAGTTTCTCGAGGTCCACGAGCATTACGCCCTGAATATCGTCATCGGGCTGGCGCGCCTGGATGGCCGCCCCGTCGGCATTGTGGCCAATCAGCCGGCGGTTCTGGCCGGCTGTCTCGACATCAACGCCTCGGTGAAGGGGGCGCGGTTCGTGCGCTTCTGCGACGCCTTCAATATTCCCCTGGTCACCTTCGAGGATGTTCCCGGCTTCCTGCCCGGCACGCAGCAGGAATTCGGCGGGATCATTCGCCACGGGGCAAAGCTCCTGTTCGCCTTTGCCGAGGCGACGGTGCCGAAAATCACCGTGATTACCCGTAAAGCATACGGCGGGGCCTATTGCGTCATGTCGTCCAAGCATATCCGCACCGACGTGAACTTCGCCTGGCCGAGCGCCGAGATCGCCGTCATGGGACCGGAAGGGGCCGTCGACATCGCCTATCGCCGGGCCCTCGAGCAGGCGCCCGAAGCCGAGCGCGAAGCGATGCGCGCCAAACTCGTCGCCGAATTTCGCGAGCGGTTTGCCAACCCCTACGTCGCCGCCGAGCGCGGCTACGTCGACGCCGTCATCGAGCCGGCCGAAACGCGCCGCAAGCTGATCACCGCCCTGCGTTCGCTCGAAAACAAGCGCGACACGAATCCCCGTAAAAAGCATGGGAATATCCCTCTCTAGCCGCGGCGCGCGCCAGCGGGAGAGAGTCCGTCTTCGGGCGTGCTAAAATTCCAACCGGTTGCCGGTTATGTTCCGCAAAATCCTGGTGGCGAATCGCGGCGAAATCGCCGCACGCATCATTCGAGCCTGCCGTGAGATGGGCATCCTCACGGTAGCCGTCTACAGTGAGGTCGATCGGACCTCGCTCCATGTGCAGATGGCCGATGAGGCCCTTCCCATCGGCCCGGCGGCGAGCCGCGAAAGCTACCTTTCCATCCATAAGATCATCGACGCCGCCCGGCGCACCGGCTGCTCGGCCCTGCATCCGGGCTACGGGTTCCTGGCCGAAGACGCGGCGCTGGCCCGCGCCTGTGACGCGGCGGGACTGGTCTTCATCGGGCCGACGCCCGAGGCCATGGAGCGCCTGGGGTCGAAAACAGAGGCGCGGCAAGTGGCGCGCCGCGCCGGCGTGCCCACAACCCCCGGCGCGCTCGATGCGATCGCCGATCTGGCCGGGGCGCGGTCGATGGCGCGCGAGATCGGGTTTCCCGTTCTCCTGAAGGCGGTTGCCGGTGGCGGCGGCAAGGGGATGCGCGCGGTCGAAAGCGATTCCCAGCTCGATGGCGCCTGGCGCGACGCCGGTTCGGAGGCAGCCAATGCCTTCGGCGACGGACGGCTCTACATCGAAAAATACCTGCCCAGGCCCCGCCATATCGAGATTCAGATTTTCGGCGATCACGAGGGCCACATCGTCCATTTGGGAGAGCGGGAATGCTCGATCCAGCGGCGGCATCAGAAAGTGGTCGAGGAGTCGCCCTCGCCCGTCGTCGACCCGGCCCTGCGCCGGGCCATGGGCGAGGCGGCCGTGCGTTTGGCGCAAGCCGCCTCGTACCGGAATGCCGGAACGGTGGAATTTCTGGTGGACGATTCCGGCCGCTTCTACTTTCTCGAAGTCAATACGCGGCTGCAGGTCGAACATCCGGTGACCGAGTCCGTAACGGATATGGATCTGGTGAAGATTCAAATCCGGGTGGCCGCCGGCGAGCCCCTCCCGTTCCGCCAGGAAGACGTGACCCTCCGCGGCCACGCCATGGAATGCCGCATCTACGCCGAAGACCCTGAAAATCATTTTTTTCCGTCGCCGGGTAGAATCGTCTCCATGAACCTGCCCGAAGGGCCGGGAATTCGCAACGATGTGGGCGTCACGAGCGGTTGGACGGTGCCGGGCGACTACGATCCCATGCTGGGCAAGCTCATCGTTCGGGGCGGCGACCGCGCCGAAACCATCGCTCGCCTGTCCCGGGCGCTCGAGGAATATTCGATCGCCGGAATCAAAACGAACCTGGGCCTGTTCCGCCGCCTGCTTCGCGAACCGGAATTCCTCCGGGGCGAATTTCATACCCGCTGGCTGGACGAATGGCTGGCCCGGCCGGCCGCTCCCGAGCCGCCGGCCGAGGCCATGGAAACGGCCGCCATACTGGCCGCGGTGCTGGCCGAAGCGCTTCCCGGCGAAGCGCGGGCGGAGGCGGCCGCAGGCCCAACAGATTCACGCTGGAAAGCGCAAGCCCGCGCCGATCAGCTCGAAAACCAGCCGCGCCGCTAGGAAAACCCGCCGGCAGGAAGCATAGCTGGTAGCCTGAACATGCGGGAACCCGAACGAGGCATTGACGAGGCATTGCCCAGGAATTGAACAGGAATTGACCGGGCCGATCAGCCCTTGAAGCGACCATGAAGCGCAACGTTCGAATCGAAGGAAAGAACCACAGCGTCGAGGCGGAACGCCGCGCCGGCGGCTGGGACTTCCGCATCGACGGCAAGCCCATCGATGCCGATGCCGCCGAAATTTCCCCGGGTCTCTTTTCGATTCTGCTGGAGGGAAAATCCTTCCTGGCGCGGGTCGTATCGGGCGGCGCCCGCCTCGAAATCGAAGTGGGGTCGCGACGGATGATCGCGGAGGTGAGCGATCCACGCCGGTCGCGCCGCAGCCGCGGGGAACTGGAACGGGAAGGGCACCAGCGGATTCTGGCTCCGATGCCGGGAAAAATCCTGCGCGTGCTGGTCGGCAAGGGCAGTCCCGTCGAAGCGGGGCAGGCGATCCTCGTGATTGAAGCGATGAAGATGCAGAACGAGGTCCGCTCGCCCAAAGCCGGAACCCTCGAGAGGCTTCTGGTCAGCGAAGCGCAAGCCGTGGGCGCCGGCGAGCTGCTCGCCGTCGTGGCGTAAGGAAAGAACTCAGAGAACGGAGTTGGAGCGCGCCGCCGGTTTCGCCGCGGAGGGCAACGGGGCGCTTTTCGGCACGCCCGCCGGCGCGGCCTCGGGGGCCAGGGCGGGGGCCGGCGCTTTCCCTCCCGATGATGAAGAAGACGGCTCTTCGGCCGGAAGTTCGCCCCCGGACGCGAGCAGGTCGCGCGCCAGGTAATTGGTGACACGGGCCTGGCTGCGCAGCGAGGCCAGGTAGGCGGCCCGCAACACCTGCTCCATGCGGTCGCGCAGGGCATTGCGAATCGCCTGTTGCACCTCGGGATCGGAAAGCTTTCGCTCGCCGGGCGAGAGCTTCGCGATCAGCCGGATGATCCGGAAACTTTTCTTGGTCCGAATGATTCCGCTGATCTGGCCGGGCTTGAGCGCCATCACAACCCGCTTCAATTCCGGATTTCCCTGGTTCAGCGCCGACTCCGGGATAAAGCCCAGATCGCCGCCCGTCGACGCCGTCATGGGGTCTTCGGAGTAGTCCATCGCCAACTGGGCGAAATTGGCTCCGGCGCGCAGCCGGCCGAGCAACATCCGGATCTTCCGTTCGGCTTGCCCCAGGGTGGTTGCGTCGTCGTTCTTCCGGTTGCGCACCTGCTTGTCGCGGTATGGCGTAACGACGATTTGGGCGACGTGGAATTCGGGCTCGGCGACATTGAAGGCGTCGTGGTTGCGGCTGTAGGCGGCGGAGATTTCCTGCTCGCTGATCCGGATATTCGAAACGATTTTCCGGTTGATCAGCTTCTGGATCGAGATGTTTTCCCGCAACTCGCTCTTGAGCTGATCGACCGTGATCCCGCGCAAGGCGAGCTGATGCTCGAAGGCCTGCTCGCTATAGGGCAGCTTCAGCTCGGCGAATTGCCGTTCCACTTCACCGTCGGTCGCCTCGAGTCCGAGCTTCTGCGCCTGCTCCCAGAGCAGCTCGTTGTTGACCAGTTCGTCGAGGATGTTCAGTTTCAGGAGCGCTTCTTCTTCGGGGGAAGGCTGCTGCCGCTGGTCCATCTGGCTGCGGTAGTACCTGTCGACCTCTTGCCGCAAGATCGGGTGACCGTTCACCATCGCCCATACGTTGGGGCCGGGTGGCGCGGAACGCTGGCAGCCCGCGGCGAGGCAGAGGACAGCCAGAACCGCTGCTGAAACGAGGATACGCTGAAACACTGAGGATCTCTTGCCCGATGAAAATCGCACGGCCGAGCCGGTTAGGCGGCTTTGGTGATGCGTCCGGACCGGATGCAGTCGGTACACACACGAAGCCGTTTGCGCGCGCCGTTGACGACCGCATGCACGCGTTGCAGATTGGGCTCCCAGCGGCGCCGCGTCTGATTGTTCGCGTGACTGATGCTGTTGCCATACTGCGGCTTCTTGCCGCAAATCTCGCACTGCTTTGCCATAACCGCTCCCCGGAAAACGAAATCGTAGGCGCAGACCCTTCATGTTACCAGAGATTCCTTTGACGCTCTAGGGTCGTTTGCGCGCCCGGTTTTGCAAGCTGCGGAATCAGCTGAACGGCAAGGCTTCCCGTCGTGCGGGCCATCGCACGACAACGACGCAAAATCCGATTAACGGATTTGTTTTCAGGCACTTGATTTTTGGCGAGCATCCGATGGGACGGAGAAACGTTTTCTAAAATCGGCTTTTTGCGCATCCGGGCTGCCTCGCTCAACCAATCGATGGCGGCCCGGGCGGCCCTCTTAGGACAACTTGGAGATTTGTCCATCGACCAATGCGCTCAAGGAGTCCTGTTTATCGCGAGCGACCCAGGAAGACACATTGGCAGCCAACTCTTTCAGGGTAGACCTGGCTTCCGGGAGCGACGCCGCCTCGACTTTTCGGAACGCGGCCACGTACTGGTCGACGAGCCGTTGCCGCTGCTCCGCCGCATGATGCCGGGTGACGAAATCGGAGTCGGCCAGTTTAATAATCGCCGACTTGAGATCGCCCCACCCCAGGTCGATCACAACGGGCTTGACTATCATGAACTCGCCCGTCATTTGAGACAGGCCGCCTATCTGCCGCATGAAATAGTCCGCGTCAAAGCCGCTCGGCCCCGCTTCCGTATCGATTTGCGAATAGGTCTGGGTCCAGGCACCGGGCCAATCGGCGGCAAGACCGATTCCGGGAATATGGAACATCCTGCCCTTATTCATCGGGCTGTACACCTGGCCCTGAAAACCGCCGTTCACACCGGGTTGATAGTTCTCGATGGTGGCGGGAATCGAGTTTTGCTCCCGCAGATTTCCCGCCTCCGGCATCTCGGGTGCTCGCTGGAATCCGGATTTCGCGTCCACCCGGGGCCAATGATTGTCGGTGACGGCCTTGGCGAGGGTTTCGATCAGCCAGATGTTGTTGTTATAGAGATCGATGAAGCTGGTGATGACCCCGCCATTTTCCGGGAGCTCGTCCGAATAACGGTATTCGTTCCCGCCCGGGCCGGTTTCCACGGTTTGCCGCCCCCCCATATGCTCCATCCCGATCGTGGCCACAATCGGCTTGAGACGCTCCGGATGCGGAAGGTAGTAATCGTACGCCGCCCACGCGGACTCGCCGCCAGGCATGAAATGCCGGCCGTCGAAATAGAAGGCCAGCGTTCGCGGCCTTTCCGCCCGGGGAATGTGATTGAAATAGGACATAACGGCCAGCATGCCCAGCCCACCCACTTCTTCGACCAGCGACATGGCGTCGGTGTGGGTCGCCAGCATGATCTGTTCGTCGAGCGGAGTACCGTAATGCTTCCCGGGCAGATAGCAGACGAAGGCTTTCGACATGTCGTCCTGGAAACGGGCGCGCAGGGTCAGGGTGGCGGATTTGCCCGCTTTCGCGTTGTCCAAGACCTTCGCTCCGTTCACCCGGTCCAGACAAAGCGTGGGGCAGTTGACGTAGATAAAATCCTTTCCCGGCACATTTCCCCCAATGGCCTTGCCTTTTGTCGTATACAGAGCCCGTTGGGTGAGCCCGAACGCGGCCCCGGGCGACAGGTCGTAAACGACAACCATGCCGGCGGCATGTCCTTTCATGGCGATGCCGGCCGCCTCCATGCTCTGCATCCAGCACCAACGGGAATGGTAGGAGCTCGCTACGCTGGCGGGAACCGGCTCGTACATGGGATACCATTTGCCCGGCGAACGAAATTCGTAGTCGTTCATGGCGTACGGTCCGAGGAATGCATCGGTATACGGGGGGTCCGGATAGGGCAAGGGCGGTACAACCAGTATTTTCCCCGCGATCTGCTCATCGCCCGGCGGATTCGCAAAGTCGTAATAGAGCATCGGCGCGGTGATTCCTTCGGGAGGCGTAAAGCCGGAAGTCTCGCCGTAGGAAGCAACCACCGGCACCGGCACGCCGCCGGAGACGAGATTGAGCACCTCCACGCCAGACCCATACCTGTGCGTCGAGGGATCGGGCCAATCGTCCACGATGTAATGTTTGTAGGGTATATCCACGGTATCGAGGTCGATGCCGCCCCGTTCCGGTATCTGCTCAATGAGAAAGTTTGTGAATTGCTGCCACCCGACCCCGCCCGCCCAGGTCGGGCCCCACTGGGATTTCAGATAGGCCCAGTTCCGGATTTGATCGGGGGTCATCATCCAGTCGTTTTGAATCCGCGGGAAAGCGGCAAATTGCGGGTTCGCGACCAATTCCGGCCGGCCGTTGGCCCAAAGCGACCCCCCCATTAATGTTGCGCCGGCAGCCATGCCTGCCGTTTTCAGGAAATCCCGTCGCGAATCGTCGGGTGATTGGTGGCGCCGTTTCTCTCTGCCCATTTCCTTTTCCTCCCCGTTTCGCTCGAGCGGCCCTACATCGTGGCATCGTCAAATCAAACCGGAATACATACGAGTGTCCGCATCAAAGAAGGCATTTTTCCTAACGTCTCAATGGGGGCGTTTCAGAATAAGCTGTGCCGTATCGCCTGTTACTTCGACACTGGTTCCCATGGCCCGCGAAGAGTCGGCTAACCGCTCCAGAATGTAATGGGCCTGATAACCCGTGGCGGGAGTCGGAAGGCCGCGCGTGGCGATGAAGGGCCGCGGGGATTCCGGAGTGCTATACGTCTGGGTGTCTGCCGTATTGACCTCGCCTCGGCCCATCTGATTCAGGACGACCGGTCGGAATTCGATCGATACCAGATGTTTTTCCTGGAACTGGACGGTAGCGACTACGCTTTGCCAGACAATTGGCTCGAGAAGCTGTTCCGCCTCCGTCAGCGGCAAGTTAAAGACGAAGTTGCCCAGATCATAGAAAATGGGCCGGTTGCGATAAATTTCAACACCCTGCACCACAGGCGCGCCGTGCATGACCACGATATCGGCTCCCGCGTCTATTTCTTCGTGCGTCCATTTCCGGATCCAGTCCGGCGGCACTAAACGCTCGGGCATCTCTTCGGCAAACATCTCCATAAAAGGCCGGTCATAAACGTGATTGTGTTGATACACGATGACCACATCGGCCTTTTGGCTGGCCTCGCGAATACTCCGCAGGATGCGTTGCTCATCTTCCGGGTTCGGCACATTCCCGGGTCCGACCCGCAACTCATCCACGCCAGGCCGGTCGGCGGTAGCCGACGCTCCCGGCTTAATGAACCCTGACGCCATCGCCACCAGGGCGACAGTGCCGTTCGGCGTACGCATGTAAGCCGGCGCCGCGGCCTGCTCCAGCGTGTCTCCCGTTCCGGCATGAACGATGCCGAGACGGTTCGCCTCTTGTATCGTGTTCTGAATTCCCGGAACTCCGAGATCCCATGAGTGATTGTCGGAAAGCGCAAGCATATTGAAGCCCATGGCCTTCAGCACTTCCATCGCTCCGGGCGGGGCGATGGAGTGGCCGTGCTGCGGCGCCATTTCGTTGGGTTGACCTTTTTTCGCGACTGTAGCCTCGAAGTTCGTAAATACAACGTCGCCCTTCAATAGCGGCGATATCGCCGGCACAGCCGCAGGCGCATACAGGCGGGTGTCGGCGCGAATCATCGACTGCCCGGCCAGGACAACGGTAAGTTTGTGCGGCTTCGGCAATACCGCAGCCGATGTGACGAGTACAAGGGCAAGGCTGCTTGCCGCCACTCCGAGGCGACCACGTTTTAACAGTGTTGCGATTCGCATTGAACTCTCCACCGTGAGGCTCGCGGACCATCGTTGAATGTTTCTGGCGGGCTTGCAGGCATCGCGTACCGAAGGTCCGGGTTTAGCGTTAAGGTTCTGCGCGCGCGCCGGTCATCATCACCCAAAATAACGGTCTTATTCTTGCCGATCGGCCCTCCGGCAGACACTCTGAATGGCTTTGGAAAAAAGGGTGGAATTGTTGCCGGATCGAAGAAGTGGCGAGCATCGAAAATCGGGGCCCGGTCGAAAACACAAACATCGACACGGAACCGATCGGTTCCCGATTTTGCTACCGCCTTGATAACCGCACCCGGCGTTCACTCATATTGCGCTGTAGGGTCTCTGGTGGCGATACTAATTAAGTTCTTGGGTAGCGTCAACACGCGGGGCGCCGCCGGGAACGCGTCCCGGCGCTTCCGGCATGGCCACGCGGCAAGGACGGTTGCCGCTATTGGACTGCATATTGAACTGAGTGGACCCAAAATAGAGTTGGAGCAATTGAGCAGCTCATTGTAAGCTGCTGATAGAGTGTTGTTTGCACCGTATGGGCGTGTAGCTCGGCTGGGAGAGCACCTGCTTTGCAAGAAAACAGGCAAAATCACACAAGTGCCGCATCTGGTGTCGCTTACGCGGAGCCACGCGGTGCAACCACCCTTCTCAACTGGACTGAAGTTGGACCGAACATTGTCAGGTCTTGTGGGAACGCCGTCGTGTGTTGCACGATGTGCCTTCTCACCGTCCCAAGTCGTGGCTAGCGGGTAAACAATTTCTCAATGGTCTTCATGGGATAGAAGAGACGATTGGGTTGCGTAGGAAGCGGTATGAAATCGTGGCGTAAATAGAATCCACGCGCTCGTTCATCTTTCGCGTCGACAACAACGACTGCCGAAGCGACTTCACGGGTATTTCCGAGAGCGCGCTGGAGTGCATCCAAGAGCAACAATTCACCGATTCCCTGACCCCGGAAGTTTCCACTGACAGCCAATCTGCCCAGGAGGGTCGCAGGCACGTTTGGATAGCGTGGGAGTTTCTTCGCAACATTTTCCGGGAGATCAGCCAGATTCACCAGATGAGCGGACAGCGTGTAGAACCCTGCGATTGTTGTGCCGTCGGGGGTGATGACGAAAACAGCCGCTACACGTCTGCTGACATCCTGTCCGGCCTGCTTTTGTAGGTATCGATCCAACGCTTCCACGCCACTGGAAAAGGCTGCACGATCGTGCTTAACGCTGAGCGACTCGATTCGGTAGCGAGTTTCGTCGTAGTTCTTGCTCACAAGGTGCCCAGCCGTCTCTTGTAGCGTTGCGCCGCAGCCTTCATGCGTGCGCTGGGCGCCGAAGGATTCAGCAATGCCTGCACAAACAGCTCACGGTCGCGGCCCGCAAGAGTCCAGACTTCGTGCTCCTGAATGGCGCGCGCGGCGGCATCATCAGCGCTCAACACCATGAAATCCGACAGGGACGTGCCTTTCAGGCGAGCTGCATATTCGATACGGCGCTTCTGCTCGGGATTCAGACGCGCTTCGATGCGCGCGATCTTCCTTTGGTGTCTCTGCTGCTTCAGGCTTGGGGGCATATGATCCTCACGTTGAAAGTGTACGGTAATCTGCCGTACAATGCAACTGTGCGGCGAAGACTCGCAAGACCTGGTGCGCGAAAGAGACCCGCCTGTCGAAGACCGTCTTTGAGCAAGGCCCGGCTTGACGCTCTCGTCAAGGAAGCTACAACTGACGCTTACAACAAAGATGAGCAAATCG
>Ga0307374_10016023_pt1 | contig 10007 bp, 8 predicted proteins | sample OX3MG_FD_202532 | JGI IMG/M metagenome (GOLD analysis project Ga0307374, IMG submission 202532) | Soil microbial communities from Risofladan, Vaasa, Finland - OX-3 | ecosystem: Environmental > Terrestrial > Soil > Coastal area > Acid sulfate soil | place: Finland: Risofladan, Vaasa | collected...
CGAGCACCCCGATGCCCGTCACCAACACCAGGGCCACGGTCGCCCCGGTGAAAACGGCCCAGGGCTGGCGGTAGTGGGCGGCCAGGTTGGCCGTGAGGACCTGCGTGATGTCACCCATCTCGGCCAGGACCACCACCGCGAAGGAGGTCAGGGCCACGCGGTGGCTGCTCGTCACCTTGGCCGCCGTCTCCTCGCCTTGGTGTTCCTCGGCCGACTCCCGGGTGACGAGGAGGTAGACAGCCCCGCCGGCGAAGAGGGCGGCCACCACCGCTTCGACGGCGCGATGGGGCAGCAGAGTCAGGAGGCGCCCGGCGGCCACGGCCACGGCGCTGTTCACCACCATGGCCGAGGCGGTGCCGATCCACACCGGCCATGGCCGGTACCGGCTGGCCAACACGATGCTCGCCACCATGGTCTTGTCCGGTAGTTCGGCGACGAAGACGAGGCCGAAGGTGACGGCGACGACGACCAGGCTCACGCCAGGCGGTCGATCCCCGAGGAGAGCTCCCCGGCCATGGCGCCCGACAAACGCTGGGCCACGGTCACGTTCACTCCCAGGCGCTCCACGGCCTGGGCGACGCTGCGTTGCCCGCTAGGCACCGGATGGTCGGCCAGGAACGACCGGACTTCGTCGGCCAACGCTGCTTGGCGGCACAGGCGCTGCACAGCGTCGAGCATGCGGGGGAAGATGTTGGCCGGAAACAGCTCCACCAAGGTGTCCCACTGCGAAGTCAGGCGAGCCCAGGTGGCCGGGCCGTTGCTGCGATGCCCCAGCATCTGCTGAATGAGGAACGGGCCGTTCTGCGTGCGGGCTTCGGTGGTGGCCACCTCGAAAGCACGCCGAGCCAGTTCCGGCTGGTCGAAGCCGGCCAGGGCGAAGAGGTAGCGGACTTCCTCCTGAGGCGTGCGAGGGGCGCGCTGGCGGGCCAGAAAAGCCTCGAATTCCTTCTCCCCCCCGGCGGCGGCCACCACCGCCACCACGGCCGGCGCCAGGTCGGGGTCGAGATCCGGCCCTCCGTCGAGGGCGGCCCCGTGCAATGCCATGCACCGCTGTCGGACCTCGGCGTCGGCTCCCACCGTGCCCAGAGTCCCCAAGAGCTTGGCCCGCAGTGTGGCGGTCCGCTCGTCGTCGTCGTCGGGGCGCCCCTGCCAGCCCAAGGAGGCGAAAGCCGGCCCGACCAGGGCCCTGGTGTATGCGGCCAGCACAGGGCGGTCCTCGTCGACCACGACGAGGTCGAGAAAGCCCAGCGCCGACGCGACCTGGGCCCACACGTCGGCGTCTGTCTCGCGGCGCAGCGCCTCGGCCAGGCTGAGGAACTGGCCGAGGCCACCGTGCCCGGCCACCAGCGCCGCCCACGTGTCACCGAGCAGCGTGGCCCGCTCCATGGGGGAGAGGTCGCCCACTCGGTCGGCCAGGGCCAGCAGTGACTGGTCGTCGTACTGGACGCGGTAGAAGCCAGAGGCCCCGGCGTTGACGAGCACCGGCTCCCGGGCGTCGGGGAGGGCGGCGGGTTGGTCAGCGAGCAGCAGCCGCCAGGGCTCGGCCGGCAGGGCGCTGAGAGGACGGGCCAGCACCGGCACTCTCCAGTCCCGCCCGATGGCGCTCGTCGCGTCAGCCGGGGCGTAGGAGAACGGTTCCTGGCGCAACGTGGTCACGTCTCCGGTGCGCTCGGCCACCACGATGGGGAAGCCTCCTTGGAGGATCCAGGTGTCCATGATCTGGCCCACCGGCTCCCCGGTGGCCTGTTCGAGAGCGTCCCACAGGTCGGCGGTCTCGGTGTTGGCGAGCCGGTGCTTGGACAGGTAGAGGCGGATCCCTTGGCGGAAGCGGTCCCCACCGAGGTAGCGCTCGAGCATGCGCAGAACGGCTGCTCCCTTCTCGTAGGTGAGCACATCGAACATCCCTTGGGCTTCCTCGGGTGGGCCCACCGGGTACTCGACTGGACGTGTGCTGTGGAGCCCGTCGGTACCCATGGCCGCCTCGCGCTCAGCGGCGAAGCTGGCCCAGCGTTGCCATTCGGGACGGAAGTGGTCGACGCACATGAGCTCCATCAACGTGGCGAACGCCTCGTTCAGCCAGATGCCGTTCCACCACTTCATGGTGACGAGATCGCCGAACCACATGTGGGCGATCTCGTGCGAGACGACGTCGGCCACGCGTTCGAGCTCGAGCCTCGACGCCCGATCGAGGTCGGCCAGCAATGCCGTCTCGCGGAAGGTGACGCAGCCGAGGTTCTCCATGGCGCCGAAAGCGAAGTCGGGGATGGCCACCAGGTCGAGCTTCTCGGCCGGGTAGGGGAGCCCGAACCATTCGGCGAAGAAACGCAGTGCATGGGCAGCTGCTTCCAGGGCGAACGACGTCATGGCCTCGCGGCCGGGCACGTGCACGACGCGTACCGGGATGCCGTCGACATCCACCGGCTCGCTCGACACCAGGGGACCGACGACGAAGGCGACCAGGTAGGTGGACATCGGGATGGTGTCGGCGAAGCGCAGGCGCCTTCCGCCGCCGGGCAGTGTCTCCTCGGACACCACCGGCCCGTTGGAGAAGGCATCGAGGCCGGCCGGCACATCCAGCGAGATGCCGAAGACCGCCTTTCGGTCGGGCTCGTCGAAGCAGGGGAAAGCGCGTCGCGCGTCGGTGGCCTCGAACTGGGTGGTGGCGATGGTGTGCTGGACGCCGTCGGCATCGGTGAACGTCGAGCGGTAGAAGCCGTGCAGCTTGTCGTTCAAGATGCCGGTGAACTCGAGCGTGATCAGCAACGGCCCGGCGGCAAGCGGCTCGCCGAGGACGAGTGAAATTCGATCCTGGTGTTCGGCGTCCGCCGGCTCGGCCGGCTCGGCCGGCTGGGCCGGCTGGGCCAGCTCGGCCAGCTGGACCCGCTGGGCCAGCCCGTCGCCGCTTGTCACGGTGGCCGATCGCACTTCGAGCTCCTCGGCATGGAGCGTGATCACCGACACCTTGTCGTGGGCCTCGGCCTCGATCGACACCGTGCCGCTGAAGGTGGCCGACTCGAGGTCCGGGATCAGATGGAGCTGGTAACGCCGCGGCTCGACGGTATAAGGGAGCCGAAAGCGCGACGAAGGGTCGCCGTCGGAGGGTGTGCGGTACGTCATTCGGGGCAGGCTACCGCTCACTTCACAGTAGGGTCCCGGTCCGTGCCCGACACCGATACCCTCGACGTCGTCGCCCTCGGATCGGCATTGGTCGATGTGCTGTGCCATGCCACTGAGGACGACCTACGTCTGTTCGACCTGGCCAAGGGGTCCATGGCCCTGGTCGACCTGCAACGGGCGGCCGACCTCTACGCGGCCCTTGTGCCGGCGGCCGAGGTCTCGGGTGGGTCGGCGGCCAACACGGCGGCCGGCGTGGCCGCCCTCGGGGGCAGGGCCGGATTTGTCGGCACGGTGGCCGACGACGAGCTGGGCGCCGTCTTCGAGCGAGACCTGTCGGCAGTGGGGGTTGTCACCCGCCTGGTCCGGCGCCGTGCCGAGCCCGAGGCCGACAGGGCCACAGGGCGGTGCCTGGTGTACGTGACGCCCGACGGGGAACGGACGATGGCCACCCATCTCGGTGTGGCGGCCACGCTCGGGCCCGACGACCTCGATGCCCATGTGGTGGCCGATGCCCAGATCCTCTACATCGAGGGGTACCTGTGGGACCTGGGCCCGGCCAAGGCGGCCATCAGGCGAGCGATGGAGGCGGCCCACGCGTCCGACGCCCTGGTCGCCTTGTCGCTGTCGGACCCGTTCTGCGTGCAGCGCCACCGGGCCGAATTCCTCGCACTGCTGCACGGCGAGGTGGATGTTCTCTTCGCCAACGAGGACGAGGTGCGCCTGCTCTTCGCGGCGGACCGGTTCGAGGCGGCGGTCGCTGCCGTGGAGGAGACGGGGGTGCTCGCCGCCCTCACCAGGGGCCCGGCCGGGTCGGTGGTGGTCGGTGCCCAGGGGGCATCGGCAGTGGCGGCGGAGGCCGTCGAGGCCGTGGTGGACACCACCGGCGCCGGCGACCTGTACGCGGCGGGCTTCCTCTTCGGTTTGACGCACGGGCACGACCCCGAGGGATGCGCCCGGCTCGGAAGCCTGTGCGCCGCCGAGGTCATCTCGCATCTGGGGGCGCGCCCGCAGGCCGACCTCCGCCAGCTGGCTGAGGCAGCCGGCCTGCTCTGACGCAGCGGCCGGCCGCTAGCGTGACCGCAGTGGAGGGGGCCGTGGCCAATTCCTGGTTGGAGCGACGCGTGCTGTGCTACGCCCACCAAGGAGGAGCCTGGGAGGCGCCTTCGTCGACGCTCTTTGCCGTTCGTCGAGCCCTGGAGGTGGGGGCGACCGGCATCGAGCTCGACGTGCACGCCACCGCCGACCGTCACCTGGTGGTGTGCCACGACGGCACCGTCGATCGCACCACCGACGGGCACGGGGCCATCGCGGAGCTGACCCTCGAGGAGCTGCGAGCCCTCGACAACGCCTACTGGTTCGCCCCCGGCGCCGATGTCACCACCGGCCTCGATGCCGCCGCCTACCCCTACCGTGGCCGGGCCCGAAACGACAGCGACTTCACGGTGGCCACCTTGCACGAGGTCCTCGACCTCCTAGACGCCCACCCCCAGGTGGCCGTGAACCTCGACATCAAGCAGACCGCCCCGGCGGTGGAGCCCTACGAGGCGCTGCTGGCGGAGGTGCTGGCCGCCCACGACGCCCCCGAACGGGTCATCGTGGCCTCCTTCCTCGACGCCGCCACCGAGGCATTCTCGGCCGTCGCTCCGGGAGTCGCGACGTCGGCCGGGATGCTGCAGACGGCCATGTTCATCCGTGCTGTCCGCCAAGGCGAGGATCCTCCGCCCATGCGGCACGTGGCCTTGCAGGTGCCGGCCAGCCATGGCGACCTGGTCCTCGTGGACGCCGAGCTGGTCCTAGCTGCTCACCGGGCCGGCCTGGCCCTTCACGTATGGACGGTGAACGATGAGAAGTCCATGGAGGCGCTGCTCGATCTGGGCGTGGACGGCCTTATCTCGGACCGGCCGAGCGCTCTGGTAGGCGTGCTCGAACGCCGGGGGCTCAGCGCCGGCCGGCCAGGCTCCTCACCTCGGTAGCGGTGCCGGCGACCGAGGTGGCGTTCAGACAGGCCTCAGCCGCGGCCGGCGTTGGGCCGTTTGCCGTGGTTGGCTTTCTTCTTCGAGCGGATCTTGCGCTTCACGGTGCGCTTCGACATGAGGAGCCACGCTAGCTGGTCCGACACCGCCGGCGCCAAGAGTAGCGTCGAGCTCGTGGAGCGCATCGGGTTGGTCGGACTTCCCAATGCCGGCAAGACGTCCCTCTTCAACGCCCTGACCGGGGCGGAGGCGGCAGTGGCCCCCCATCCCTTCACCACGACCGAGTCGTCGGTGGCGGTGGCTCCCGTCCCCGACGTCCGGCTCGACGCGTTGGCCACCATGAGCTCCAGCAAGAAAGTGGTGCGCGCCGGGGTGGAAGTGGTGGACATCGCCGGCCTGGTGGCCGGGGCGTCGTCGGGGGAGGGCCTCGGTAACCGGTTCCTGGCCGGAATCCGCGAGGTGGACGCCCTGTGCCTGGTGCTGCGCAGCTTCGACGATCCCGAGGTTCCTGGGGTGACCGACGCCCTCGACGCCCTGGGCACCCTCGAGATCGAACTGGTCCTGGCCGACCTGGCCACGTTGGAATCCCAGATCGACAAGCGCCGCAAAGCCTCCCGGGCCGACAAGTCGCTGGCCGCAGAGGTGGCCGCCCTGGAGCGGGCCCACGAAGCCCTGCAGACCGGCACGCCGCTGTATCGCAGCGTGCTCGACGCCGAGGACAGGGAACTTCGACGAGGCATGTTCCTGCTCACCGACAAGCCGGTTCTCGTGGTGGTGAACCTGGGGGAGGACCAACTCGAGAAAGCCGACGCCGTGGTGGCGCCGCTGGTCGATGCCCTGACGGGCCACGGCGAAGTCCTCGGCGCCTGCGTGCAGCTCGAGGCCGAGGCGGCACGCCTCGACCCGGCCGAGCGGGCCGAGATGTTCGAGGGCTTTGGTCTGGGCGAAGGAGCCTTGGCCCGGGTGGCGGCCGCCTCCTACCAGCTGCTCGGTCGCCGGATCTTCTTCACCACCGGTGACAAGGAGTCACGGGCCTGGAGCTTTCGCCACGGCGCCTCGGCTCCCGAATGCGCCGGTGTCATCCACTCCGACCTCCAGCGCGGCTTCATCAGGGCCGAGGTCATCCACTGGGACGAACTGCTCGATGCCGGGTCGTGGGCGGTGGCCAAGTCCGGCGGCCACATCCGCCTCGAGGGCAAGGACTACCACGTGCTCGACGGTGACGTGCTCGAGATCCGGTTCAACGTCTAGGCCGGTGGACCAGGCCGTCCCCGCCGGGCCGTGGTGGTTGCTGCGAGACGGCGAGGTGCTGGCCGCCGCCGAGGTGGCTCGCTCCACGGCGGCGAGGATGCGCGGACTGCTGGGCCGCAGCGGCTACGAAGGAGCCTTCTACCTGCCTCGTACCCGTGCAGTGCACACCATAGGCATGCGATTCGCCATCGACGTGGCCTATCTCGATAGCGATCTTCGGGTCCTCGCCGTCGGGTACCTGCCTCCGTGGCGTTTCGGGCGACCCCGGCGCGGCACGCGCAGCGTGCTCGAAGCCGAGAGTGGTGCCTTCGAGCGTTGGGGCTTGCGCCAGGGGGACCAGCTCGAGCTCCACGGCGGCTCGTGACCGAGCCCGGGCGCCTGGTGCTGGTGGCCACGCCCATCGGCAACCTCGGCGACCTGTCCCCGAGGGCCAGGGACGTCCTGGCCGGAGTCGACGTGGTGTGCTGTGAGGACACCCGTCGCACCCGGCAGCTGCTCTCGCACGCCGGCATCACCGGCCAGAAGCTGCTGTCGGTCCACGAGCACAACGAGATGGCGCGTCTCGCCGACCTGATCGACCGCATGGCCTGTGGTGCCACGGTGGCCCTGGTGAGCGACGCTGGGACCCCGGCGGTGTCCGACCCCGGTGCCCGCCTGGTGGCGGCAGCGGCCGAGGCCGGCATCGAGGTGAGCGCCGTGCCCGGGCCCAATGCCGCGCTGATGGCCCTGGTGGTGAGCGGGCTCGCCACCGACCGCTTCTGCTTCGAAGGCTTCCTGCCCCGCAAGGGGGCGGAGCGCCGGCGCCGACTCGAGGTCCTGGCCGCCGACGAGCGGACCACCGTGATCCACGAGACCGCCCCGCGCCTGGTCTCGACCCTGGAGCAGCTGGCCGAGGCCTGCGGGCCGGACCGGATGGTGGCCGTGGCCCGCGAGTTGACCAAGGTGCACGAGGAGGTCTGGCGCGGCACGTTGGCCGCGGCGGTCATGGTGTTCGCCGAGGGGCAGGCGCGAGGCGAGATCGTGGTGGTGGTGGCCGGTGCCCCCGAGGTCCCCGAGGCCGACGAGGAGGCCGTGGTGGCCGCCGTGCGCCGCCGCGTGGAGGCCGGTGACACCTTGCGTGACGCCGCCTCGGCGGCGGCCGTCCAGCTCGGCGTGGGGCGCCGTCGGGCGTACGAGCTGGGTTTGGCCGACCGGCGGAATGCGGCCGAGCCCGGCCCGGTTGCACAGCGAAGCGACCAGGAGGGAACGACGTCATGAGGGGATCGGCCATGGACAAGACCCAGGCCCCGGCCGTCGAGCCGGGCGACGTTCCCGTCGGCCGGCATATCGCCACCTTTGCCGCCGGCTGCTTCTGGGGAGTGGAGGACTTCTTCCTGTCGGTACCCGGGGTGGACGACGCCGTTTCGGGCTACACCGGCGGCCAGGTGCCGTCGCCCACCTACGAGCAGGTGTGCTCGGGCCGCACCGGCCACGCCGAGGCCGTTCTCGTGACCTTCGACCCCGCCGTGGTCTCCTACGAGGAGCTCCTCGCCGCCTTCTGGCGGCACCACGACCCCACTACCCCCAACCGCCAGGGACCGGACGTGGGGACGCAATACCGCTCAGCGGTGTTCGTGCACGACGCCGAGCAGGAGCGCCAAGCGGCGGCGTCGCTGGCGCAGTACCAGGCCAGGTTTCACCGCACCATCGTCACCGAGATCACCCCGGCCACCACCTTCTGGCCGGCCGAGCAGTACCACCAGCGCTACGTGGAACGCACCGGCCATGGTGCCTGCCACGTGGCCAACTGGTAGCCCGCCAGCTACCACGCCGCCCCCGGCGGCGGCGCCCACGGCGGGGATCGGTACGCTGAGCCGGTGCCGCGCTTCTACGTGACCACCCCGATCTACTACGTGAACGACGCGCCGCACGTCGGCCACGCCTACTGCACCGTCAATGCCGACGCCCTGGCCCGGTGGCACCGGGCCATCGGCGACGACGTCTTCTTCCTCACCGGCACCGACGAGCACGGCGTGAAGGTGGCCCAGGCGGCCGACGAGCACGGCGTCGACCCCCAGCAGTGGACCGACGTCACGGCCCGCCGCTTCATCGAGGCCTGGCAGGGCCTCGATGTGTCCAACGACGACTTCATACGGACCTCGGAGCCGCGTCATCATCGGGCCGTTTCCGACTTCCTGCAGCGCATCTATGACAACGGGTACATCGACTCGGGCACCTATAGCGGCTGGTACTGCATCGGCTGCGAGGCGTACAAAGACGAGTCGGAGTTGCTCGAAGGGCACGTCTGCCCCGATCACCTCAGGTCGGCCGAGTGGCTCGAGGAGGAGAACTACTTCTTCAAGCTGAGTGCTTTCGCCGACCGACTGATGGCCTGGTACGAAGCGCACCCCGACGCGGTACGGCCCGAGAGCAAGCGAAACGAAGCCCTCGCCTTCATCAAGGGCGGGCTGCACGACATCTCGATCACCCGTACATCGACGCGCTGGGGTGTCCCGGTCCCCTGGGACGAGCGACATGTCTTCTACGTCTGGTACGACGCACTGGTCAACTACCTCACGGCCATCGGGTTCGGGGAGGACGACCGCCGCTTCGCCGATTGGTGGCCGTCGGTCCACCACCTCATCGGCAAGGAGATCCTCCGCTTCCACTGCGTGTGGTGGCCGGCCATGTGCATGGCGGCCGGCATCGACCCACCGGCCCACGTCTTCGTCCACGGCTGGTTGCTGGTGGGTGGCACCCGGCTCTCGAAGACTCGCATCCGTCAAGCGGCCGAGGAGGCGGCCTCCTCAGCCGATCAAGCGGCCGAGGAGGGGACCGACGCCGTGCCGATCAAGTTGACCGAGATCGTGCCGTCGGCCTTGGTCGACGACTTCGGGCTCGATGCCGTGCGCTACCACTTGCTGCGAGACACGCCTCTAGGCACCGACGGGGAGTTCTCCTATGAAGGGATAACGGCCCGCTACAACGCCGACCTGGCCAACAACCTCGGCAACCTGATGTCGCGGGTGGCCACCGTGGTGGGATCGAAGTGCAGCGGCATAGGGCCGCGGCCCGAGCCCGACAGCCGTCTGGGCCCGGTGGCGTCGACCGTGGTGCGCCGCGCCGGCGAAGCTTGGGAGCGCTTTGCCCCCCACGAGGCGCTCGAGGCCACCTGGACCCTCATCCGGGAGACCAATGCCGAGCTCGAGTCGACCGAGCCGTGGAAGGCGGACCCCGGCCCGGCGGTGGACGGTGTGCTCGGCAACGCCCTCGAGGCCCTACGCATCGTGGCCATGCTGGCCTCGCCGGCCATGCCCGACACGTGTGCCGAGATCTGGCGCCGCCTGGGCCTGCCCGGCCGTCCCGAACAGCAGAAGCTGCCCGAGGCCGCAACATGGGGCGGCTACCCCGGAGATTTGGCCGTGGACAAGGGCACCCCGTTGTTCCCCCGACGCCGGTCGTGACCGAGGCCGGCGTCGGGCCGGGTGTTCCGGCATGGATCGACTCCCACTGCCACGTCCAGGATGCCTATCGCCCCGATGGCACCGACGAGCCGGCCGTGTTGGCCGCCGCCGCCGCCGCCGGCGTTAGTGGCCTCATCTGCATCGGAACCGACGCCGACTCGTCGCGCCAAGCAGTCGCTTTCGTCGAACGGTCTCGGTCGTCGGGCGCCGTGGTCGATACGTG
>Ga0307374_10016031_pt1 | contig 10001 bp, 6 predicted proteins | sample OX3MG_FD_202532 | JGI IMG/M metagenome (GOLD analysis project Ga0307374, IMG submission 202532) | Soil microbial communities from Risofladan, Vaasa, Finland - OX-3 | ecosystem: Environmental > Terrestrial > Soil > Coastal area > Acid sulfate soil | place: Finland: Risofladan, Vaasa | collected...
GATCGGTCCGTCCGGCGCCGGCAAAAGTACCCTGGCCGACCTGCTGTCGGGCTTGCTGGCGCCGACCGCTGGACGCATCACCGTAGACGGACGTGAACTCGAAGACCGCCGTACTTGGCGACAACGTGTGGCCTACGTGCCACAGGAGACCTTTTTGTTCAACGCCAGTGTCAGAGAAAACATCCGATGGACGCTGCCCGAAGTCAGCGACGAAATCGTCTGGAACGCGCTGGAGCAAGCGGCCGCGGCAGCATTCGTGCATGCGCTGCCGCAGGGCCTGGATACGGTGATCGGCGAACGCGGGATTCGCCTGTCAGGCGGGGAGCGGCAGCGCCTGGCCATCGCCCGTGCCTTGCTGCGCAAGCCACTGCTGCTGGTGCTGGATGAAGCCACCAGTGCGTTGGACCGGGATAACGAGAGGCTCATCCAGACGACCTTGTCGAAGCTGCATCGGCGCCTGACCATCGTCATCATCGCGCACCGTGAGGCGACAACTCTGGGTGCCGACCAGATCGTCAGCCTGCGGCACGGTCGCGTTGTCGGCATCGATCAGCGCGAGGACGCTGAAACGCTGCAGGCGACAGTGCTCGGAGGCCGGACATCGTGAGCGGCATGCGCGAGGTTGCTGCCGGTGCGGGTTCGGGAACCTCAAACTGTATCTCCTATGGCCTCATCATCCACAGCGAGATCGAGTTGCCGGAGTTGGAACCGCTCCCTGCTTCACGCGCAGGTGAGCCGGCGTCCGTGCAGATTCGTGTTCAGCCGGTCAGTGCAACGGGCATCAAGGACGGCAAGCAACTGTATCCCTGGCTGTGGACGAGCCCGCAGGAACTGTGGCTGAACGTTGCGGGCGTTGCGCGTTTCCTGATTCGCCAGGGCCGAGAGATTCTGATCGACCCCGAGCCAGGCATCGACGAAGACAGCGTCCGAGTCTTCCTGCTGGGCTCGGCGTTCGGCGCACTGCTGTTTCAGCGCGGCCTGCTGGTCCTGCACGGCAATGCGATCCGGATCGGCAATCGATGCATGATCTGTGTCAGCGATTCGGGCGCCGGCAAGTCGACGCTGGCTGCGGGCTTCATGCAGCGCGGGTACCAGGTCTTGTCCGACGATGTCGTTCCCGTAGATGACCGATATCAGGCTCTGACCGGGTTCCCGCGCATCAAACTTTGGCAGGAAACCGCTGACCGGCTGGGAATAGATACCCGGCCCTTGCGTCGGATCCGGCCCGAGACGGAAAAGTTCAACTATCCGTTGCCACATCCGTTCGCGGGGGAATCGCTTCCAGTCCGCTGGATTTATGTGCTCGGCAGCCATGACCGGAGCGAAACGCTGCTCGAACCGGTCCGCGGCATGACCCGCTTCGAGCTGCTGCATGCCAACACCTACCGCATCAGCTATATGCAGGGCATGGCGCTGCAGGCCAGCCATCTCAAAGTCTGCGGTGCGCTCTCCCGGCAGGTTCATCTGGTCAGGATCATACGCCCGGCGCAGGGATTCGAGCTCGACGCGTTGATGGACCACATCATGGCCGATATCGCGTCGAATCCGTAGCGCTAAAGTGCGCGCGACCCGTGGCGCCGCAGAGTAGGTCTGTGTGTGCCAACTGATCAAACGCTCGGGTCCCTCTAAACCCACTCCCTGTCGTTCCCGCGAAGGCGGGAACCCAGAAAATCGAAACACTGGATGCCCGCCTTTGCAGGCATGACGAATTTTTAGAGGCGTCCTATCGCTGATCGCAGGTTTTGCTGAACATGGCCTCGGCTACTCTTGATGCCGTCGTTGTGTCTGAACAGCATCTCTGGAACGTTTGACGTTGCCTGATTCAAAGGCTTCCGGGATACCCTGCTCTTCTTGATCGAATTCGCTCATTGCCTGCACCTCGATAGGCCTTGGTCGCTTTCCGGCTCGGGATGGTGATCTGATCCTGCCTCGATTCCACGTACGGCCAGCATCGCGAGGAGGCCGGTGCCGATCTCGAATACGCGCATCCCTGGTCTTACGTGATGAGCAAGCGCCCTGGCGCAAGTCTCGTTGCGCAACGAGTCGTGGACGATGCCGAAGTGCCAGATCGCCGCGAAGTGGCGCATGTGTTTGTCACCCTCACCCCGGCCCTCTCCCATCAAGGGTGACAGAAGGATTAGCCGGTGGAGCATTCACTGTCCGGCAAGCAATCCGCCCGACAGCATCTGCAACGTGGTGGCGCTCCAGCTCGAGTTGCCTTCCAGCAGTTGCGGCCCCTCGGGCGTCACAACCCAATCCCAAGCGATACCCCAAACATCCGGGAAGCGCTGGTGGGCCAGTAGACTGCAGTCGGCGAGCCGGGTCCACTCAGGCACGACCGATTCCGGCGTCAGCATCGCGTTCACCCGCGCGTCGCGCCGGCGCGCCTCTTCCTCGATCAGATCGTCGTGCGACCATTGCAACAGACGCCCACCGGCGGCGTCTATCGGCAGAATGACGTAATACGGGCAGCCGTTCCGCGGGTCGTGGCCGGCGGGGATCTCCAGCGTTGCGTTCAGACACTCCGATCCCCGCCCGTCATGCCGACTTCCATTGCGCTGGCTGATGAAGCGTACGGTGATGGCGTCGTCACCGACTGCGAGTGCTTGCAGATCCGGGTGGTTCTTCAGCCGCGGCTGAACCAACACATCGTCCTGGTTCAACAATCTGCGCCATGCCTGTTCGACTGCGGCTGGGGTCTTCAGCGACCGCCCGTCGAACATACGCCCGCACAAACCCCGCGGTTCTTGCCACGCCGTAAAGGCGCCGACGGCGGCACTGCCGCTGCGGGTCTTGCAGAATACTGGCACCTGTTCCTCCAGCCAGTCGCCCAGCTCGGCGGATTGCCCGCGCGGCAGGCAGGCCAGCGTCGGCACCATCGGCAGGCCGGCCGCGGTCAGTTCCGTTGCCAGCGCCAGCTTGTCCTGCAGCAATGTCAGCGACGTCGATGTCAGCCCCAGCGGCCGGCTACGCCAACGGTGGTAGGCAGCGACTTCGTGCTCGAAGACGTAATCCAGCGGTCTGGCGGACTTGCGGTACAGCCGAAGCCGGTAAACCTCAGACGGCGGGATGCACCAAGCCAAGCTGAGCGAGAGGACTCGCCAGGCCTGCTGTCTCAAACGGATGCTCTCGCTGGTTCTTACCCGCGGCCCAAAGTGGCGTACGGCCCGCCAGCTCGCCCGCCAAGCGTCGAAGCCAACCCAGCGCAGCCACAACCAGAGCTCCACCAGCAGCCACAGCACCCTCGGCCAGCGCCTCGGCCCGCTCCACCAGAGCTGCCGATGCAACAGAATATGGCCGTCCCTGCCCGACCCTGAATCTGGCTCCAAATAATGCCAGCCCAGCAATCCATGCGGCAGTGGCCTGGATACCAGTTCGCGGCGTAGAAAGCGCAGCCCTTGGCGCAGAAACCTCATCAGTCGGCGTCACTGCCATGCAGCCAATGGTTCAACTGGTAGACCGCGCTGGTATTCCTCGCGAAGATCATGGCAGACATCAGGTCCAAGCCGCCCTTTTTTGCGTTTTCGATCTCCTGGCAGAACTTGTCGCGATCAATGAGTTCGTCCAGCGCCGGATGCAACCGGGCCTCCTGGGCTCGTGCCATCTCAACCCAGCTGTGCAGGTCGTTGTCTGCAAACTCCTGAGATCCTCGCGCCGGACTCATGTCCTTGGTGGGCTTCCAAGTCACCAAGGCCGGCACCACACCATCGATGGCGCGGCGATGCAGATAGCGCTGTACGCCCCTGGGGCCGGTCTTTTCGAGGCCCGGCGTCGAAAGATACTGTTGCACCAGGCGCGTATCCCACAACGGCCAGCGGTATTCCACCCCATACGACGCCGCCATCAACGTACACGACTCGAACCGGCAAGCCACGTAGGGCGCATCAACCAGTCCCTGCAGGATGAAGTCGTTACCACGGCGATAGGGGGCGTCGTAGCGGGCAGTTTCCATATACGCCTGATGAATTCCCCAGCGTTTCACCACCTCGGCGCGCAGCAACTGGTGCGGCCAGCGCGCGTTCCACGCTGCCAGAAAGCCTGGGTTATATTTCGGCCGCCGACGGGACGTCGCCAGCAGTTTCCCGAGACGCAGGCCGCGGGTGAGCAGATTGCCGGGCAAGATGTTCCAGAGCAGGCCGTAGTGGTGATGGTCCAGCAACTCCAGACGCAGGTGCTGGCCCTCGTTGTGGCTCACCACCTCGTCGCCGCCAAAGCCCGAAAACAGCGTACGGATGCCGCGCAGGGCACATTCGCGGTAGAACGGCATCCCGCTGCTGCCCGTGCCGTGTTCCTCTGGGTAGCCCAGTACCGACTGTTCCCGCTGGATTTTTTCCAGTTCGTTCTGCTCTGTGACGGGGCTGGCGGTAATGAGATAGTTGTGGACGATCCTGCTGGCCTGACTGGTGGCCAGGATGTAGGCCGGTTCGAGTTCGCACACGGCGATGCCGAAACTGTACAGCCGGTCGCCCGGCTCACCGAGGAACCGCGCCAGATAGGCCGTAATCGCCGCGGAATCGATGCCGCCGCTGTTCTCGGTGCCGAGCGGGTACTCGCTGCTCATTCGGCAACGGATCGCCTGTTCCAGCAGCGCGCGATAGGCTTGCAGCCAGCGGGGATCACGGCGGCGGGCGGCGGGCGGGTCGTCACGCAGCCGGAACCAGCGGCGCATCCGCTCGCTGCCGCTCGCGTCCACCGTCAGGCAGTGGCCTGGCGGCAGCTTCACGATCTCCCGGTAAGCCGTTGCCTCGCGGCTCATGGAAATACCGGCGAGGTAACGCGCCATCCATTCGGGATCGGGCGTCAGTGTCAGGCCCTCGATCCGGCGCAGCGCGGCCGCCGTGGTGGCGAATGCCAGCAGGCCCGCGTTGAGGACGTAATACAGCGGTTTGACCCCGAAGGCATCCCGCGCCAGGAACACTTGGTGCCGCAGGGGGTCAGCGAGCGCCAAGGCAAAGTCACCAAGCAATTGCTCGGGCAGGGATTCTTGCCAACGGTGCCAGGCGGCCATCACCAGTTGGCTGTCCGTCAGGGTTTGCAGAGTGTCAGGCAGGAGGTCCAGGCGCGCGGCCAATTCGGCACGGTTATCCAGCCGCCCCCAGAACGCCAGCACCACGCCGGTTTCGGCGCAGCGGCAGGGCAGTTGCGTATCGCGCGATGCGGCGGCGTTGTCCACCCGCTGCGCCATCAGCCACAGGCGCGGCGACTGCCAGAGGCCTTCGAGATCGGGACGGTGGAAAGGCGACAGCGCGGCGCTGATGGCGCTGGCGTCTACCGTCTGCGCGGCCGTCAGTGCCGGGAGGAAACTCAGCAATCCTGCGAACATGGCTGTTGCTGTTTTCGCGTGGAACCGTCGTTGGGTGCTTGCATTCGTGCGCGGGTTAGCGGTAACAATGGCCGCACGCTCTCACTCGGATCTCGGGTGCAATACTTCCAAGGCGCCTCTAATAAGGTCGTCATGACCGCGAAGGCGAGCCCCAATATTCCTGCTTCTCTGGGTTCCCGCCTTCGCGGGAACGACAGGAAGTGTGTTTATGAGGCGACCTCTATTGATTAGAAACCAAAACCGCTTCTACACAAGTTGTTGAAGACGCCCAAGCGGACGGTCGGACCCCCGTACTCAGGCCTACCGGCGCTCTAAAACGTCTGTCATGGGAACGAAGTGGCACCCCTTCTTCACGCGCCGCTACTACATACTAGCTACAGCGCCGAGGCTCGCGCTACACCGCCAAGGTTGAGGCCCAGCCGTTTAAACCGACCGGTCGCATTTCGTTTCAGCTAGTGCCGGTAGCAGGAGGACCCACAACTTCGACGGAAGGAGTAGCCTTGCCGCAGGTATCTCCGAGGGCGGCGAGGCTGACGATATGTGGCGATACGTAAACGGCTCGCAACCGTGTGCTCGCGTTCAAGTCACTTGATGCATGCTCTGACTGGTGGGGCGAGTTGGCTGTTTTGGCGCTCATAAGCGTCGTTCCTCTTTAAGGATTTGGAAGACTACAACACTCGCCGACAAGAAAGTACGAGAGTCATGTGACTGACGGTAGCTGAACCTGACAAACGGTAGCTGAACCGTGGCAATAAAGCAATATTTCTTTCGCATTTTTCGTAACTTTGCAATCCACTCACACGGCCATCCGCATCACGCCGATGACCGTGTCGAGCGAGAGTCAAAACGCTGAGTTGAGCAGGGCACCGGACGGTACGATATCAGGTAGCACAATGCGGTACCAGGGTTCAATCGTTGGTCAGGCGGTGTCGGCTTCGGCCCGCTTGTTTCCAATACCCGGTTGTTGAAGACGCCCGAGCAAACGGTTGGACACCCCACTCGGGCCTATCGCCGCTCTAAAACGTCTGTATTGGGAACGAAGTGGCACCCCATCTTCACTCGCCACTACTGCACACTAGCTGCAGCGCCAAGGTTGAGGCCCAGCCGTTTAAACCGACTGTTCGCATTTCGTTTCAGCTAGCATCCGTCGGCCTTGGCACTTGGGCGCGCAATTGATTTGAGCGAATGCAGCCAACCGAACCAATGCGGCGAGCCCTGAATTAACTACACAGGGTGCCGGCGATTTCGAGCGTTAACCTGTTAAGGCGTCACCGGCACCCCGATCAACGGCGTCTTCACAGGCGCGGCGATGCCGATGAACTGGGTCACGCTGTCGCTGCCGAAGTTGGTCATCCAGATATTGCCGGAAGCGTCCACTGCCACACTGTAGGGTTGCAGCAGCGGCCCGCTGCCGTAGCCCGCTGACGGCGACAACGTCGTGCCGTCTGCATCCAGCTCACTGAGCACGTTACCGCGGAAGTTGGCCACCCAGGAACGGCCCGCGCCGTCGATGGCAACACTGTTGGGGCCCGCCAGCCCGCCGCCGGTGAAGCCGGTCTGCGACAATGGGCAGCCGGTCTGCCCGGCTGTGGGCGGATTGCCGCAACTCATCGGCGTATTGCCGCCGATCAGGATGGACAGACTGCTGCTGCCGAAATTGGCGACGTGAACGTTGCCTGACTCATCAATGGCGATACCAGTGGGCTGCGCCAGTCCGCCGCCGGCGTAGCCGGAAGCAGACACCGGCGTGCCGTTGGTATCCAGTTCGCTGACGCTGTCGCCGCCCTGATTGGCGGTCCAGACGTTGCCGCCGGCATCCAGCGCCAAGTTCGTTGGGAAGTTGATGCCGCCGCCCTTGAGCGGGCCGCTGGCCGTGCCCAACGCCGTCAATTTGGTCAGGCTGGCGTTGCTGTAGTTGGCCACCCAAGCGGCTCCCGAAGCGGTGATGGCCACGGCTATCGGGCCGTCCATGCCGCCGCCGACGTAGCCGCTGCTGCCGGAGACGGGTGTGCCGTCGCTGGCCAGCTCGGTCACGCTTTTGCCGCTGCCCTGCGCCCAATTGGCGATCCAGACGTTATCGTTCTGATCAATGGCCACACCGATGGGGCCGTCCAGACCGCCGCCGGTATAGCCAGCGACCGGCGACAGCAGGCGACCGTCCGGCGCGAAGACCGTCACCGTGCCCGGCGAGATGTTGTTGGCGACCCACACATCGCCGCCACTGTCGATGGCCAGCCCAGCCGGCTGCGACAGACCGCCGCCGCTGAGATTCAGCGCCAGCGCCCAATCATTGGGTGCAGCAGACAGCGCAGGGGTATAGATCGATGGCGGCGAGACCACCGAAAAAACGCCAGCGCCGTCGTTGCGCACCGCAGCCTGCCTTGCCACTGCCAGTAATGCCGACAGCGTGTCGGTGCTTGCTCCGGTGACAGAGAATACGCCGCTGCACGCCGCTGACGCAGCACCGCTCGAATTGACGCAGCCAGCCGTCAGGTTGGCCAGCGTGTCGAGCTTGCGCAGGGCGGCGCAGTTGGTCGGTTCGCCGCTGCCGGTGCAAGTCGTTGCATCGACAAAGCTGGCGACCGTGCCGTTGACCGCGTTTACCAGCCGGGCGAACGTGATCGCCGCGTTCGGTAGACCGGGTGATGAGCCGGAGACATTGACGTTGCCGGTGGTGGTGTCGATAAACGGCCCCAGTGCATAGACCGCTGCTGCCGTGCTTAACTCGTTGACGTTGACGCTGTCCGGAAAGCTGCAGCCGGGCTGGCTGTTGTCACAGTAGGCGCCGGCCACGGTCATCAGCCTGATCACCGGGTTAGCGCTGCCCGACCCGGCATTGCCGCCCGAAATCACCACGTAGACGATCTGGCCGTCGGCCGGATTGATCGGAATGTCGAAATGGCCGCTGCCGTCAGTGGCGCCGGTGCCCAGTTGAGTTGGCACCGCGCCGCTGTTGGCGCCGGCGCCGTAGATCACCACGGCTGAGCCGGTAATCGGCTGGCGGCCACCCATCGCCACGCCCTGTAGGCGGGTAGTGGTCGCGGGCGGCGGTGGCGATGCATTCGTCGCATTATTGGAACCGCCGCTACAGGCGCCCAGAGATAGAGCCAGCAGCGTCGGCAACGTCAGTCCAGGCAGTTTCATGTTTGTGCTCCGAGGTCGTTATCAGCGCGATCAACCCTGCTCCCTACGCTGACGCTCGCAGGGTCCGGCTTAAGCGGCGAATGGCTTGTCTATCAGCCCGGTGTAGGGCGGATCGTGATCCGCCTTCCGGGTTAAGCCAAGCACGCAAGGCGGATTACGTTTCACTAACCCGCCCTTGCTACTCGACATGGTAATCCAGCTTCAAGGTCCTGGCCTGTTGCGCAAGACGCTTGTCATGGCTCCATAACTCGGCATCCGCTGCAAGCGCCGTTGCGGCTAACAAATACGCATCGGTCAGACCGATGCCTTTGCCCATCAATTTGTGGCGCTCGATGAACTGTAGTACCTCGGCATCCGACGCCGTCGGCGCAATGGGAAGATTGGCCAGCAACCGCAGCGTTTCCCGGTGGGATTTCAAGTTGCCGCAGGCCAACTCACCCAGCACAAACGGGTGCATCAATACAGCGTTCCGATCCAGCAACGCGGCCAGAGCAGGCAATCCCTCGCGGAAATGATCGACCCAGACGGAGGTATCGACCAGAATCATGCAGTCTCGGATTGCCTGCGACGCACGATTTCAAGCCCCGGCTGAGAACCGCCCAGCCTGGATAAACGTCTTGCACTTTCTCGCTCGATAAGGGCGCGAATACTCTCGTTGACCAGGGCCGCGCGTTCCTTGATACCGGATACACGTTGTGCTTCTGCCAGCAGACCCTCATCCAGATTCACGGTCGTTCTCATGCGGTCGACTTTAGTGGAAGGCGTGATTGTAACGCATCACATGGTGCTTTTTGTGATGCACCATCACGGTCCGGTGGCAATCGAAACCGGGCTGTGTCCCGCTGCGAAGGGGCTGGTGGCCGTCTGAGTGAGCGCCCCACCGCTGCCGATGCTGTAGGCCGAGACGCTGCTGCTGTTTTTATTCGCCACATAAACGTAGCGGCCGCTGGGGTCCATCGTCACCGAGGACGGGGCGACACCCGTGGGTACCACCGCGCCGTTGGCGCTGAGCGTGCCGTCGCTGCCGATGGTATAGGCCGAGACGCTGTTGGTGTTTTGATTCGCCACATAGACGTAGCGGCCGCTGGGGTCCACCGTCACCGAGTACGGGCCACTGTTCGTGGCCACCGCCGCGCCATTGGCGGTGAGTGTGCCGCCGCTGCCGATGGTGTAGGCCGAGACGGTATTGCTAACTACGTTCGTCACATAAACGTAGCGGCCGCTGGGGTCCACCGTCACCGAGTACGGGGCGGAGCCTGTAGCCACCGTGCCGTTGGCGGTGAGTGTGCCGTCGCCGCCGATGGTGTAGGCCGAGACGGTTTTGTCGCCATTGTTGGCCACATAGGCGTAGCGGCCGCTGGGGTCCACCGTCACCGAGACCGGGGAGGTGCCTGTAGCCACCGTGCCGTTGGCGGTGAGTGTGCCGTCGCCGCCGAGGGTGTAGGCCGAGACGCTGCCGTCGCTATAGTTGGCCACATAGGCGTAGCGGCCGCTGGGGTCCACCGTCACCGAGACCGGGGAGTTGCCCGTAGCC
>Ga0307374_10016033_pt1 | contig 9998 bp, 6 predicted proteins | sample OX3MG_FD_202532 | JGI IMG/M metagenome (GOLD analysis project Ga0307374, IMG submission 202532) | Soil microbial communities from Risofladan, Vaasa, Finland - OX-3 | ecosystem: Environmental > Terrestrial > Soil > Coastal area > Acid sulfate soil | place: Finland: Risofladan, Vaasa | collected...
CAGCGCCGAAGGTGGAGTGAGGCTCTTCGCGCCGCCACTCGATACCTGGACGTCGTCGGCCTCGCCGACAAGGCCACGCTTGCGCCGACCAAGCTCAGCGGCGGAGAACAGCAGCGCGTGGCAATCGCGCGCGCAATCGTTCATCAGCCGAAAATGCTCGTGTTCGACGAGCCTACCGCCTCGCTGGATGGAGATACGGGCCGTAAAATCGTGTCCTTCGTCAGGGACCAGATCCTCACTGCCGAGCGCTGCATTGTGATCGTCACCCACGACAGCAGAATCTTCGAGTACAGCGACAGGATCATGGGCATGGAAGACGGGCGGATAACGGGCTTCGAGCAGGGAGCGGCCTATGAGGCCTAGGATAGAACTGCTGTTGGCGTTTGTCGGACTTACCGCCGGATTGATCGGAGCTTACTTCTATGGACTCCATGCCGTGCCACAACCGCCGGCGTTTAACCCGTCCGCAAACCCCTTCGAGAAGGGTATCTATGCGGAAGGTATCCTCGAGAGCTACCAGAACAACGGCGCGAACATCAACATCTACCCCAACGTATCCGGCACCATCGTCGAGATTCCCGTCCACGAAGGTCAATGGGTCCGCAAAGGAACAGTCCTGTTGCGCCTGGACGACTCGGTCCAGCGGGCCAGCGCCGAGCAACTGCGGTCGCAGGCGGAGGCCGCACACGCCATGCTCGAGGAACTCAGGGCGGAACCCAGAAAGGAAACCTTCGAGGTCTCAAAGGCACAACTTCTTTACGCGCAAGCGCAACTCAAGAACGCACACGACGAACTCGCCAAGCAGCAGACCTCATATCAATTGGAGCCCAAGTCCGTCAGCAAGTACACGCTCGATGACGCGATCAACGCATCGAAGGTCGCCACCGCCAACCTCAAAGTGGTGCAGAAGCAGTACGAACTCACCCAGGCCGGAGCGTGGATCTACGATATCAGGAACCAGGAAAAGACTTACGAGGCAGATGAAAAGGCCTACCTCTCCGCTAAAGCCCTGCTCGCCTGGTACACCCTCACCGCGCCGGACGACGGCAAAATCCTTGCTATTCAGGCCGCCGTAGGCAGCTACGTCGCCGCGCAGGGCACCTACGATACGTATACCCAGGGTTTCGATCCCGTCTTCGTGATGGGGCTCTCGGAGGAATATCTCAGTGTTCGATGCTACATCGACGAAATACTCATTCACAGGCTGAAGGCAGGACCTGAGATGCGCGCCCGGATGTTCATTCGCGGCACCACCATCAGCGTTCCGCTCGAATTCGTAAGAATACAGCCTTACGTGTCGCCGAAAATCGAACTGTCCGATCAGCGGCTGGAAAGGGTCGATGTTCGGGTGTTGCCGGTCATATTCCGTTTCGCAAAGTCAAATGATCTGCCGGTCTATCCCGGCGAGTTAGTGGATGTTTACGTCGCGGAAAAGTAGCTCGGCGCGGACCTGGCGTCGGTGCGTCTTCTGGCTGTTCGTAAAATCGCTCTGCGTCACCTTGCTTTCGTGCGGTCTCGCCGCCTGTGCTGTAGGCCCGGATTTTGCGCGACCTAAGCCGCCGGAAACCCAGCGCTACACCCACGAGGAACAGCCGGCGAGCACCATCGTGGCGGAGGGTGGCCCCCAGCGTTTCCAACGTGGGGCAACAATTGCCGCGGATTGGTGGCGATTATTCAAATGCCCGAAGCTGGATGCGGTGGTCACGCAGTCCTTTGCTTACAATCCTACTCTCCAAGCCGCGCAGGCAAGCTTGCGCCAAAGTCAGGATAGTCTTCGTGCCGGCTACGGCATCTTCTATCCGCAGCTCGGCGCGAGCTTCCAACCTACTCGCCAGCAATTTTCGCCTGCCCGCTTCGGCGAAAGCGCCTCACCGATCACCTTTAATCTCTACACCTTTTCGACGACGGTCGGTTACGTGCTCGACGTGTTCGGTGGCGAGCGACGCACCGTAGAGGGTCTGGGCGCGCAGGTTGACGTCGAGTACTACAACGCCCAAGGCACATACCTTACTTTATCGGGCAACATCGTCAACGCAATTGTGGCTGAGGCAGCCTACGAAGCGGAGGTCGAGGCGACAGAACAAATCGTTGGATTCTATGAGGAACAGACGAGGATTACCGCTGCGCAGGTCCGGGCTGGTACTGTTCCCTACGCGAGTTTACTGAGCATCCAGACTGAACTAGCCACTACCGAGGCGACGCTGCCGCCTCTTCGGCAGCAGTTGGCCCATACGCGCCACCTGCTGGCAACACTGGTGGGGCAGCCGCCTGGAGATTGGGCGCCACCGCAAGTCGCCTTTTCGGACTTGGCGCTTCCTGACGACCTGCCGGTGAGCCTGCCTTCCGACCTGGTCCGTCAACGTCCCGATATTCTTGTAGCCGAGGCCCAATTGCATAGCGCCAGCGCCCAGATCGGAGTGGCTACGGCGGCGATGTTTCCGAGCTTCACGCTGAACGCCAACTACGGTTGGAACAGCACTTCACTTTCTACTCTGTTTGGCAGCAGCGCCGCCTTTTGGACCTTGGGGGCGGGGCTCGCTACGCCGGTGATCCAGGGACCGACGCTCTGGTACCAGCGAAAGGCGGCGATCGACGCTTATCAGCAGGCCTTGGCGACCTACCGGCAGACCGTTCTTGCAGCCCTTGCCCAGGTTGCGGATGCCCTCGACGCGCTGCAGCATGACGCCGAGACTCTCAGTGCACAGTCGCAGGCGCTCAACACGGCGGCTGAGGCACTGCATTTGATACAGGCAAACTATCAGGCCGGCACGGTCAACTATCTGCAAGTCCTGATCGCTGACTATCAGTACCAACAGGCTAAACTTGGATATATCCAGGCGATGGGGCAACGTCTGCAGGACACCGCCGCACTCTTCGTCGCTCTCGGCGGAGGGTGGTGGAACGCACCCGAAGGCGCGCAGCATGGTTCATCAATCCAAGATACATACTGATACTAACAGCATGTAGTCCAACCAAGGAAGCTGTTAAAGTCTTTGCGCTCGCCACCAGGCGCGCACTATCCATTTTCGCACTTCTTCCGCAACGAGCATCACGGCCGCAAAGGGCACAATGAATAGCCACGCCCTGGCGCCGATCGCCCCGGTTCCGAAGATCGAATTGCCGAGCGGCGTGTATCCGATCAGCGCGACCAGCGCGATCTCGACGATCACTCCGCCCCAGATAAGCGCGTTGCCGAGAATCCCGGTCGAGAAAATCGAGCGCGTGGCGCTGCGGCACAGAAACACGTTCACGATCTGCAGCACGACGATCGCGCAGAAACACGCGGTGGTCGCTCGCAGGTACAGCGGATCGCGCATCGCGAGCGCCTGTCCATAGCGCCAGCCGGCGCCATCCAGGACGAAGAAGAACGCCGCCATCGCGATTGCGGCTTCGATCGCACCCAGGAACAAGTAGGCGCGCAGCGCCAGCGGCCAATCGAAGAGCCGCTCGTGCTGCGAGCGTGGTGGACGCTGCATCATCCGGGGGTCGGGTTTCTCGACGCCCAGGCCGAGCGCGGTCAGCGAATCGGTTCCCATGTCGATCGCCAGGATTTGAATCGGCGTGAGCGCCAGCGGAACGCTGAACAGCGAGAAGACCAGGTAGGGAATCAGTTCGGGCACGTTGTGGGCCAGAATGTAGGTCAGGAACTTGCGGATGTTGATAAAGACCGCGCGGCCCTCCTCGACCGCGTTGACGATGCTGGCGAAGTTGTCGTCCAGCAGCACCATGTCGGCCGCCTCCTTGGCCACATCGGTGCCCGCGATCCCCATCGCGATTCCGATGTGCGCGCTCTTGAGCGCCGGCGCGTCGTTGACGCCGTCGCCAGTGACGGCCACAACGTGTCCTTTTCGCTTCAGCGCCTCGACGATCCGCCTTTTCTGATCCGCGCCGACGCGGGCAAAGATGATTTCCGGAGTGTCCAGCGCCAGGCGCAGTTGCGTGTCGGTGAGCGCGCGTAACTCGTCGCCCGTAATTACCAGCGGTGCGTCCGAGCGTATGAGCCCGATTTCGCGGCCAATCGCCTTGGCTGTGAAAGGATGGTCTCCGGTGACCATGATCACGGCGATGCCGGCCTCGCGGCACTTGCGCAGCGCCTCCGGCACCTCGGGACGCGGAGGATCTTCGAGCCCCGCCAATCCCGCGAAGATGAGATTTTCCTCCAACTCTGCGCGCTGCCAGTCCTTCTCGAGCGGCCGGTAGGACATTGCGATGACCCGCAGGCCCTGCACAGCCATCGCTTCCTGCGCTTGACGAACTTTGGCGCGCAAGCCGGGATCGAACGGGCGTATTTCGCCGTCGGCCAGGATCCGGTCACACAGCGGGATGACCATCTCCGGCGCCCCCTTGCAAAAGAGCGTTGGACCTTCAGGCGTCGCATTCACCGTCGATAGCCGCATGCGGCTGACGTCGAAAGGAATCTCATCGAGCTTCTTGCAAGCTGGATGCGTGGACAGGAACCGCTCGCCTGTCTCGACCAGCGCGATTTCCATCGGATCGCCCAGGAGCACGTTGCTCCCCTGATGGTCGCCTCTCCGCAGATCGTGGCACAGGCTTGCGACCATAAAGAAAGGCCGGTACAGCGCCGCGGCCTCCTGCGCGACGCCGGGATCGGGCGCGCATTCCCGGCTCGCCCCAAGCAAGATGCGCCTTACCGTCATCCGGTTTTGCGTCAGCGTGCCGGTCTTGTCGGTGCAAATGACGGTGGTCGAGCCGAGCGTCTCGACCGATGGCAGGTATCGGATCAGAACGTGGCGTTTCGCCATTCGCTGCGTCGCCAGAACCAGCGCAAGGGTCAAAGTTGGCAGCAGTCCCTCCGGCACCATCGCGACGATGATGCCGATGGCGAAAATGAAATCTTCCCAGAAAGGAACACCGAGGATGCGGCTAATCCCGAAAAAAATCAGTCCGATAGCCACCGCAAGGATGCCGATCAAACGGCTTAAGTACGCGATCTGCTCGCGCAACGGAGACATTTCTTCCCGGCCAGTCTGGGTCAGATGTGCGATCTTGCCGAATTCGGTATGCATGCCGGTGGCAAAGACCACCGCTTGCGCCTGCCCGGAGACCATCGAGGTGCCGGCGAGCAAGATGTTCTCGGCGTGGATTATTTCCTCTTTGGCGGAGGGTTCCGCGGTTCGAAGCTTCGAAAGCGATTCTCCGGTGACCGTCGCGTCGTTGACGCGAACTCCGAATGCCTCGACCAGACGGCAATCCGCCGGAATGTTGTTCCCTTCCTCCAACAGGACAATGTCGCCCGGGACGAGCCGGTCTGCGAGCAGCCGGACCGCCTTACCTTCGCGCAACACCTCGACCTGTTGCGGCAGCAGCTCGCGCAACGCCGCCAGCGTTCGTTCGACCCGAAATTCCTGCCAGAAGGAGAACACACCGCTGACCAGGATGACGGCCAGGATCGCGTAACCGATCTTGGCCATGCCCTGGCCGGGGGCGCTCCATTCGGCCAGGAAGGCCAACCCCGCGGCGAGCCACAAGATCAAGGCGAAAAAGTGAATGAATTCCTTCAGGAACCGGATCAGCATCGATTCGCGTGCGATTTCCTCCACCCGATTGAAGCCGTACTCGGCGAGCCTGCGCTGGGCTTCAGCGGATGAAAGCCCCTGGGGATTGCTCTTGAGGCTCGCGATGGCATCGGCGGCGGAGAGCTGATGAATCTTCATCGCGAACGTGCGGACAATTCGATGTGATATGGCGCGGCTGCCAGCACGCTCTCAATTATGCCTTTGCGCGAATCCCGGAACCAGAAACTGACGGTCGCCGCGGCGCGCCGATGCGCCGCGCCTCTAAGAATGCGCGTCCACCAAATGCATGGCAAGTTAAGGGACACGCGCTTGACCGCATCCTGATAGCGGGTCAGCTCCAGAACACCTGACCCCGGAAACTGGCCGGTTCGCTCACTTTCTCTTGCGCCGATATTGGCTTTCCGCACGAGACACAAAGGGGATCGCGTAGCTGGCCCAACTGCGCGGAATTCGCACAGCGGCGATTTGCGCTTGACCGGCCAACGCTCTATGAATCAGGGCAGGCCGAATCGTTCGACGCGCGCACACAGGAGGTTCCTCATGGGCTTGCCCAATGGAGTTCACCATCTCGCAATCTGCACCAAGGACATCAAGCGGCAAATCGAATTCTTCACCCAGGTGGTGGGGATGGAACTCGAGGCGCTGTACTGGATGCACGGGGTCGCGAACACCTTTCACGGATTTCTGAAGCTCAGCGACAGCTCGTCGATCGCGTTCGTCGAATCGCCCGACATCGCGGATATCGAGCCGCAACCGGGCGTGTCGCACGCGCGATGGACCGCGGAATCGGTCGCGGCCGGAGTGATGCAGCATCTCGCGCTCAACGTCGATAGCGAGGCCGATTTGCTGGCGATTCGCGATCGCGTGCGCAGTCACGGCCATTGGATTCTGGGGCCGATCGACCATGGCTTCTGCAAGTCGATCTATCTGGCCGCGCCCGAAGGAATCATGCTCGAATTCTCGACCTCGGAAGGTCACGCGATCAATGCCGAGGCGTGGATCGATCCGGAAGTCGTCGCGCTGGCGGGAATCACCCCGGAAGAGCTCGAGCGCTTTAAGAGTCCACCCCGGTTCGAGTCACGCGGCGGAAAAGTTCCGCAGCCCGCGCCCGATCCGGCCAAGCCGCTCATTCAATACCCGGCGGGACGCGAGCGAATATGGACGATGAGCGACGAGGAAGTGTTGCGCACGATGAGCGAAACGACGCCTCCGGTCCAGGTCGGAAAGAGCAAAGCGGCCTGATCAGGATCGGCCCGCGCCGCCGGCGGCGATTCAGCGCAGCAGCGAAGAGTTGTCGCGCTGCTCGAGGATTGCGATCGCCTGCCGATAGCCCTCGTCGATCGCGAGCCGATACGCCTTCCAGTCGAGCATCCCGATTGTTTCGATGCGCGGCTCGATCAGCAGATCGACCTGCGGACGCAGATGGCGCACCTGCGCTTCGCTGCCTACCGTACCGGCGCGCATCAGCAACGCGACGATATTTGGCGAGCCGCGGCGCGCGGGCCGCAGCATATTGATCAGGCTCAACTCCTCGAGGATCCCGGCGCCGGCGGTGACCGTATGTTCGCGCATCACATCGACGGCGATGACCGGTCCGCGGCGCATCGCGAGCATCAGATCGATCGGCATGTTGTTGAGCACGCCGCCATCGACCAGGATGTGGTTGCCTTCGATCACGGGCGTAAGCACGCCGGGAATCGCGACGCTGGCGCGCAGCGCTCTCCAGATCGGGCCGCTGCGATGAATCCGGACCTGGCCGGTGGTCAGATCCGACGAGGTGCACACCAGCGTGCGCCAGCATTCCTCGACGTTGAGGTCGCCGAAATGCTCGCGCAGCCGCCGCGACACCTTGCGCCCGCGCGCCAGCGCAATAATCGGAATCGTATAGTCGCTCAGCGGATTGCTCGTGACGAAGGCCGGCACCAGATGCTCGAGCGTCTGGTCGCGATCCCACTCGAGCGCCGCGGTGGCCGCGATGATCGCTCCCATGCTCGCGCCCGCGTAGAGATCGATTGCGATTCCCGCCTCCTTGAGCGCGGCCAGCACGCCCAAATGGGCAAAGCCCCGCGCGCCGCCGCCGGACAGCACGATTCCAACCGCGTGACCCGCGATCAAGCGCGCCAGCCGCGCCAGATCAGAGGCGTTGCCCTCCCGCACGTGCGAGTGATGCGCGCCCGGGAAGCGCCGCAGGATCTCCGTGGTGTGCACGGCACGGCGCGCGTTGCCCCGATGCAGTATCACCACCTCGACGCCACCGTGGCGCCGCGATTTGATCATCGCCTCGAGCGCCGCGATGCCTTGCGCGTCAGATTGCGGGGCGGCGCGGACAATAGTCAGCACGCGGTCGGCCTGGCGCAGGCAAAGTCCGGTCCACGGCGTCGCCGAGCTGTCGCCGACGTAGAGTACGAAGTCGTGCGCTTCTTCAACATGCGCGAGCCATTCGGTTCCGCGCTCCGCGTCAGCCGATCCCGCGATCGCGGTTTTGCGCCCGAGCGCCTCGAGCGCACGAGCCAGCTCGCGGGCGAATTCAGCGGCGTCGATTTCGGCGCCAAGCGGCTGGATCGCGAGCGTTCGCGGCGCGTCATCGCTGGCCGGCCGGCGCGAGGTGTTGCGCAGGCGGCTCACCAGCAGGCCGTTCATGAAGCGCATCGCGCGCGGACTCGAATCGATCAACTGATCGAACGCCCCGCGCGGCATCCGCAAAAGCTCCGTATCGCGCAGCGCCTCGACGCGCGCCGAGCGCGGCTCGCCCGAGAGCAGCGCCATCTCGCCCACGGTCTCTCCCGCGGCGATTTGCGCGATGACGTGCGAGCCATTTTCGGCGGTGTTTGCGATCACACCGAGCCGCCCGGAGAGCACGATGAACATCGCGTCACCGGGTTCGTCCTCTTCGAACAGGGTCCACCCGCCGGGGATGCTCATCCATTCGAGCTGCGCGCAGATTGATTCGCGGACATCGGAGGCAAGTCCGGCGAAAATCGCAAGCGGCGCGGTCTTCGCCGCAACAATCCTGGTCAGGTCCAGATCTTCCATCGCAGACGCGCTCAACAGAGTATCGCCGCCCAAGAAATAAGCATTGCACACAAACTTGAGCAGCGATACGCGCCGCGATTTGCAATCCAGCCGCGTCGGCGGTGTGGGTCAAACTGCGCGGCGGTTGCCGCACGCCGCACACGCGGCTATGGTCGAATCAGGCGCATCGGAGGTGTTTCGATGAAGTCCAACCGGCCGCCGAGAAGCTTCGATCGGCGAGAATTTTTCAAGCGCGGAGCGCTGGCGGGCATCGGTATCGCGCTGGCCCCAATAGCCGGCACGCTCAGCGCCGGCACTCCCGCGTCGGGCAGCCCCGAGGTCCGGCGCTACGCCGCGCTCGGACGCATGGGTATCAAGATCTCGGACATCTCATTCGGTTCGAGCCGGCTCCGCGCCGGTCAGGAAGATATCGTCCGCCATGCCTTCGACGCCGGGATTAACTATTTCGACTCGGCCAATGAGTATGGCGGGGGCGAGTCGGAGACCACGATCGGCAACGCGCTCAAGGGCAAGCGCGACAAAGTATATCTCACCTCGAAGGTGATCACGGCTCCCGATACTCCGCGCGGCGAAATGATGAGCGCGCTCGAGGGCAGCCTTGCGCGGCTGCGGACCGATCACGTCGATGTGTATTTCAATCATGCGGTGAATAATGTCGAGCGGCTCAAGAATCCCGAGTGGCACGAGTTCGTTGCCGACGCGCGCAAGCAGGGGAAAATCCGGTTCGTAGGAATGTCCGGGCACGCGGGACACCTGATCGAATGCCTTGATTACGCAATCGACAACAATCAGGTCGATGTGATTCTTGCCGCGTACAATTTCGGGCAGGATCCTCGTTTCTATCAGCGCTTTCTTGGCGGCCTTGATTTTGTCGCACGCCAACCCGATCTGCCGCGCGTTCTCGACAAGGCGCATCAACGAGGCGTCGGAGTGGTGGTGATGAAAACCCTGATGGGCGCGCGCCTGAACGACATGCGGCCGTACGAGAAAGACCATGCCTCGTTCGCGCAGGCCGCCTTCAGATGGGTGCTGGCGGATCCCAACGTGAACGCGCTTATCGTCTCGATGACCAGCTCCGAGCTGATTGACGAATACCTCGGCGCCTCGGGATGGCGCACCGCGGCGGCTCCCGATCTGCCGCTGCTGCGCCGCTATGCGCAAATCAACGGCGCATCGTATTGCCGCCACGCCTGCGACGCGTGCGAAAGCTCTTGTCCGAACGGCGTGCCAATCGCCGACGTGATGCGCACGCGGATGTACGCACGCGATTACGGCGATCTGAGGCTGGCGCGCAGCGAGTACGCGATGCTCGCGAGCAACGCCTCCGCGTGCCTGACGTGTACGGCCAAGCCATGCGCGGGCGCCTGCCCGCACGGAGTAGCGGTAGCGGAACTCACCGCGCCGACGCATCGGATGCTCGCCTAGCAG
>Ga0307374_10016034_pt1 | contig 9998 bp, 9 predicted proteins | sample OX3MG_FD_202532 | JGI IMG/M metagenome (GOLD analysis project Ga0307374, IMG submission 202532) | Soil microbial communities from Risofladan, Vaasa, Finland - OX-3 | ecosystem: Environmental > Terrestrial > Soil > Coastal area > Acid sulfate soil | place: Finland: Risofladan, Vaasa | collected...
GGTCGAGTTTCTCGTCGACGCCGCCGGCCGGCACGTGTTCATCGAGATGAACCCTCGGATCCAGGTCGAGCACACGGTGACCGAGGAGGTCACCTCCGTGGATCTCGTCCAGGCGCAGCTGCGGATTGCCGCGGGCGAGCGGCTCGCGGACCTCGGCTTGCTTCAGGAACGCATCGAGATGCTTGGTGCCGCGCTCCAGTGCCGGATCACCGCCGAGGATCCTGCGCACGACTTCCGACCGGACACGGGCGTGATCAGCACCTATCGAGCGCCCGGCGGATCGGGGATCCGGCTCGACGAGGGGACGGCGCTCGGCACCGAGGTGCTCCCGTACTTCGACTCGCTCCTCGCGAAGCTCACGTGCCGCGGCCGGACCTTCGACGAGGCCGTCGACCGGGCACGCCGCGCGGTGGCAGAGTTCCGCATCCGGGGGATCGCGACGAACATCTCGTTCCTCCAGGCGATTCTCGACGACGACGACTTTCGTTCCGGCCGGCTGACGACCGCGTTCGTCGAGGAGCACCCGACGCTCCTCGCGGGACGCAGGAGCGCGGATCGCGGCACGCGCCTGCTCACGTACCTCGCGCAGGCGACGGTCAACCGCCCCTACGGCGAGCCGCCCGCGTTCGTCGATCCCGCGGCGAAGCTGCCGCCCGTCGACCTCGCGGCGGCCCCTCCGCCCGGGAGCCGACAGCTCCTCGACGAGATCGGCCCGGTCGAGTTCGCCGCGCGGCTGCGCGCGTCGGTCCCCGTGGCCGTGACCGACACGACCTTTCGCGACGCGCACCAGTCTCTCCTCGCGACGCGGATGCGCACCGCCGACATGGTCGCGGCGGCCCCGCACGTCGCGAGGCTGCTGCCGGGCCTGCTCAGCCTCGAGGCGTGGGGTGGCGCGACCTACGACGTCGCTCTGCGCTTCTTGCTCGAGGACCCCTGGGAGCGGCTCGCGCGCCTGCGCGACGCCGTTCCGAACATCTGCCTCCAGATGCTGCTGCGCGGCCGCAACACGGTCGGCTACTCGCCCTACCCGGACGCGGTGTGCCGAGCGTTCGTCGACGAGGCGGCGCGTTGCGGGATCGACGTCTTCCGGATCTTCGATGCGCTGAACGACGTCGGGCAGATGCGGCCGGCGATCGAGGCGGTCCTCGGTACGGGGAAGATCGCCGAGGGAACGCTCTGCTACACGGGCGATCTGTCCGATCCCGCGGAGCGGACGTACACGCTCGACTACTACCTCGCCGTCGCCGATGCGCTCGTGCGCGCCGGGGTCCACGTGCTCTGCATCAAGGACATGGCCGGCCTGCTCCGGCCGCTCGCGGCGCGGCGCCTCGTCGGGGCCCTGCGCGAGCACTTTGACCTCCCTGTTCACCTCCACACCCACGACACGGCCGGCGGGCAGCTCGCGACCTATCTCGCTGCGCTCGAGGCCGGCGTCGACGCGCTCGACGGGGCGGCGGCGCCGTTCGCGGGAATGACGAGCCAGCCGTCGCTCTCGTCCCTCGTCGCCGCCACCGAGCACGGGGAGCGCGAGACAGGTCTACGTCTCGGAGCGCTTCTCGATCTCGAGCCGTACTTCGCGTCCGTCCGCCTGCTGTACGCGCCATTCGAGAGCGGGCGTGCTGCACCTACCGGGCGTGTCTACCGCCACGAGATCCCCGGCGGTCAGCTTTCCAACCTCGCGAGCCAGGCGATCGCGCTCGGTCTCGGCGACCGGCTAGAGCTCGTCGAGGAGCTGTACGCGACGGCGAACGAGATCCTCGGCGACATCATCAAGGTCACTCCCACGTCGAAGGTGGTCGGCGACCTCGCGCTTCACCTCGCCGCGACGGGCGTGGACCCGGTCGCTCTCGCAGAGGACCCGGGGAGCTTCGCGCTGCCCGACAGCGTCCTGGGATTCCTCGCGGGAGAGCTCGGCACGCCCCCCGGCGGCTGGCCGGAGCCGTTCCGCACGAAGGCGCTCGCCGGGAGGGAGCCCGCGCCGGCGAACGCCGTGCTCACCGACGAGGAGGAGGACGTGCTTGCCGGGCGGGACGCTGTGTCGCCCGGGGACCTCGCCGGCATGCGGCGGCGAGCGCTGCTCTCGACGCTCCTCTTCCCTGGCCCTGCGCGCGAACTCGCCGAGTCGACCGAGGAATACGGCAACCTCTCGGTCCTGCCGACTCCGGCCTTTTTCTACGGGGTGCGGCTCGGCGAGGAGATCGAGGTCCAGCTCGCCCCCGGAGTCGTCCTGCTGCTCGCGGTGGATGCGATGGCGAGTCCGGACGAGCGCGGCTATCGCAGCGTCTACTGCCGGCTGAACGGCCGGCCGCGTGTGGTGTCAGTGCGCGATCTCGCCGCGGCGTCGACGAAGCCGACGGGTGAGAAGGCGTCCCCCGACGTACCCGGGGAGATCGGTGCGCCGTTCAGCGGCATCGTGACGCTCGCGGTCCGTCCGGGCGACCGTGTCGAGCCTGGTGGACTCGTCGCGACGATCGAGGCGATGAAGATGGACGCCCGGGTCTCGAGCGCCGCGGGCGGCGTCGTCGTCCGCTGCTCGGTCCCCGACGCCGCACGCGTCGAAGCCGGCGATCTGCTCGTCGTCCTCGGCGCGGGCAGCACCGCGTAGAGGATGTGGTCGCACGAGTGCACGGTCCGGCGCGGCGCACGGCAATACTCGAGGTGATGCGCACTCCGTCGCTCCTCCTCGCGCCCGCGGCGCTCGCGGCCACGGCGTTCGCTGGCCTCGGGTCGCTCGTCGCCGACCAGGTCGTCGAGGTCCGGCGCCGGCCCCGCTACCCGCACCGCGTCCTCGCGGTGGATGGCGACCGGGTCACCCTGAAGCGCAATCGCGGCACCGAGCGCGTCGGCACGTACGGTCTCGCCTTCCCGGGCGGGCACGCGGTCGCGGGCGACGTCGTGGAGCGGACGCCGGATGTCGTCGTGCGCCCGGTCGTCCGCGTCGACAGCGGGACCCTCGCCCCGGGTCGTGTCGCGCTCGACCACGTCGACGTTGGCGACCCAGCGACGGCCTTCGCGCTGGACTTCGCCGAGGTGGAGCTGCACAGCGATGTCGGCACGCTCCCTGCGTGGGAGGTGCCTGCGGACGGCGATACGTGGGTCGTCGTCGTCCACGGGTACGGCGGCACGCGTTCTAGCGCGCTGTCGTTCCTCCCGATGCTCCACGACCTCGGCCTGCCGGTGATCGTCCCCGCGTACCGAAATGATCCGGACGCGCCGGCGAGCCCCGACCGCCGCTACCACCTCGGAGCGACCGAGTGGCGCGATGTCGATGCCGCCATCGCTTACGCGGTCACTCGCGGAGCGACGCGCGTCGTCCTCTACGGCTGGTCGATGGGAGGCGCGATCGTCCTTCAGACCTGGGCGCAGAGCGCGCACCGCCCCCTCGTCGCGGCCCTCGTGCTCGACGCGCCGGTCGTCGACTGGCGCGCGGTCCTGCTCCACCTCGGCCGTCGGCGGCACATCCCGCTCACTCTCGTGCGATATGCGATGCGTCTCGTCGAGCGGCGGATCGCGGTCGACTTCGACGACCTCGACTGGCTGAGCCGGGCTGCCGAGCTCGACGTGCCCGTGCTCGTCGTCCACGGCGATGACGACCTCACCGTCCCGTGCGAGCCGTCGCGCCAGCTCGCCCGGCGTCGCCCGGACCTCGTGGCGCTGCACGTCGTCGCTGGGGCGGGCCACGTCGGGTCGTGGAACGTCGATCCCCATGGGTACGCGCGCGACGTGGCCGCGTTCCTCCTGCCGCTGCTCGCGCGCGCCCCCGCGTGACGGGGCGCGCCTCCCCGCCTGCCGTCGCGATCGCGGTCGGCGCCACGAGCTCGGACCGCGACACCGACACGCCGTTGCTCGTCCGTTCCCTCGAGCGTGCAGGCGTCGCGGCGCGCCCGCTCGCATGGGACGACCCCCGCGCAGACTGGGACGAGTACGACCTCGTCGTCATCCGCTCCACCTGGGACTACGTTTCCCGGCTCGGCGAGTTCCTCGCGTGGGCCGACTCCGTGCCGCGCCTAGCGAACCCCGCCGACGTCGTGCGCTGGAACACCGACAAGTCCTACCTGCGCGACCTCGACCGAGCGGGAGTTCCCGTCGTTCCCACGCGCTGGGTCGCCCCCGGCGATCCCGTCGAGCTGCCCGAGGGGGACGTCGTCGTCAAGCCGGCGGTCGGCAACGGGTCGCGCGAGTCGGCTCGCTTCCGGGCCGGTGACGACGCGGCGCGTGCGCACGTCGCCAGGTTGCACGCCCGTGGGAGCGTCGCGATGGTCCAGCCCTACCTCGACTCTATCGATGAGCGCGCGGAGACGGGCGTTGTCGTGATCGGCAACCACCCGAGCCACGCGATCGCCAAGCCGCAGCAGTTGGCCCGCTCCACCATGACCCGGCGAGACACCGGGATCGCGACGAGGAGGCCCTGTCTGGAGGAGCTCGAGCTCGCGGCCCGGGCCCTCGCGCAGGTGCCTGGCGGCCCGGACCGGCTGCTCTATGCGCGCGTCGACATGGTCGCCGGCGGCACAGGTGCCCCCGTGATCATGGAGCTCGAGGTCGCCGAGCCGTCACTGTTCCTCGCTCTCAGCGACGGCGCGGCGGACCGACTCGCAGCGGCCGTCGTCGGCGCGATCACGGCTCGCTGACCGGCCGAGCCCGCGGCACCCGCTCCCATGCGTCACCGCGGCGGTGGATGTACCGGTGCTCGAGCTCGAGGCGCGTCGGGTCCGGCGCTTCTGCGACGAAGCGGACCTCGACCTCTCCCGACTGCCGTCCCGCGGCGTTCGACGCGTCACCTGCCACGCGCCCTGCCTCCTCGTTCGGCCGCGGACGTGCGTGACGTGAGAGCGCCCTTCGGGGACGTGCCGAGCTGCGCTCGTAGCTCTACGGGCCGCCCGGGTCGACCCGGTGCATATGACGCGTCCCGCGCTCGCTCGTCACGAGCCCGGCGGCCGTCAGCACCCTCACGTGACGCGAGACGGCCGGGCGGCTCACGAGAGGCATGCCGCGAGCTCGCCGACGGCGGACGCGTCCGCGGCGAGGCGCCGAACGCGTAGGCCCGCGACCACGACGCCGCCAGAAGGAGTGCACCCGCGACCAGGAGGGGCGCGTCCTCCCGGCACCCTCAGCGAACGGAGAAGCCGGAGAATCCCTGCGGCGGCTCGGCCAGCTCCTCGACGGCGTCGACGACGGCATCTGTAGACCCCTCTTGGCACCACGCGACGAGTGCCGCGACCGCAGGTGCGTCGCCCTCGAACACGGCCTCGACGCGCCCGTCGGCGAGGTTACGCACCCACCCGACGACGCCGTGCCGGATCGCAACCCGCCGGCACGACTCGCGGAACCAGACACCTTGCACCCGCCCGCGCACCCAGACGTGACGGCGCACCGAGGGGTCGGCCTGACCGTGCATAGCGCCATTCTTCTCTGCCGCAGTGTCGCGTCGCGGGGGAGTCGACGGTCGCGTGCGTCGGACGCGTTCTGGGCGCTGCGCCGCGCCGGCGATACTCGCGACCCGTTCGGGACCCGGCGCGGCAGAGGAATAAGGTTGCGTGTACAATTATCTCGGCGCGAGCCGTCGGGCGAGAGCAGGTAGCGCGTGGCGCGGGCGGGTCCGTGACGGCGGGGCCCGAGGAGGGAGGCAGGAGATGGAGGTCAAGGAGCTCGGCCATATCGTTCTCTACGTCCGTGACGTCGAGCGCTCGGCACGCTTCTACCGCGACGTGCTCGGTTGGCGCCAGATAATGCCGGGCGACTCAAGCGGCCCTAGGGTGCCGATCGCCGCGTTCTCCGCGCCGTCCGGACGCACGCACCACGAGCTGCTTCTCATCGAGGTCGGGGAGGACGCCGCAGCTCAGCCGGCTGGTCGTCGAGTGGGCCTCTACCATTTCGGGCTGAAGGTCGGCGAAAGCGACGACGAGCTGCGCGAGGCGCTGGCACGCCTTCACGACTCCGGAACGCCGGTGCTCGGCGCGAGCGATCACACCGTCACACACAGCCTGTACATCTCCGATCCCGACGGCAACGAGGTCGAGCTCTACATCGACGTCCCGGGCGTCGACTGGCGGAGCGACCCGGCGCTCATCGCGGCCCCCGTCCGTCCGCTGCGCATCTGAGCCTCCGGGCGCCGCGCGTCGCGTCGGGCGGAACATCGCGGCTGACCGGCAGCCCCGTCAGGCCGTCGCGTCGACGAAGACATCCCCCTCGAGGACGGGGACGCACTCGCTCACATCGAGCTCGCTCGCCCATTCGGCGTCCTCACCGTGGCCCACCGAGGCGAGCTGGCGCGCGGATGCGGACGCCCCGACGAGGACTGCGGGCTCCGGAGAGAAGCCCGCCTCCGCGACCGAGGCCTCGGGCGAGCGCGTGCCGGGCAGGTAGCGCAGGATCGCGGCGGCACCGAGGATGTCCTCGACGGCCGGTCGCATCGTGCCGTCCGACGCGAGGTCCCCGGCAGCGACGACGCCGATCGGTCCCGGCATACCGCCGACGTACTTCGCGACCGCGCTCGCGTTGCGGAGCGAGCCCGCGACGACGATCGCGCCGGTGTCCGCCGCGGCGAGCGCACAGTTGGCACCGTTGAGCGAGGGGAGGATGACTCGTTCACCCTTCGGCAGCAGGAGGAGCGACGAGGGGGAGAGCGAGGGCCCCCCGGGGATCGAGCCGTCGGCGACGTAGCCCGACCGCGTCCCCGAGCGGGGCAGTGGCCAGTGCTCGGGTTGGACGACGAGACCGTGCGTGAGACCGGTCTCGACGGCCGTCGAGAAGCGCAGGACGTCGATGACGACGAAGGTCCGGCAGTGCGGGGCGAGCCGCGCGACTCCAGGAGCGCCCCAGTCGAACCGGAGGTCGAAGCCGTCTTGCGAGACCCATGACACAGCCGTCAGTCTGCCGCGCCCGACGCGTGCCGGCCAGCTCGTCTGGCGGCCGAGCCCGAGCCGCGATCCAATGGGGCGATGAGCATGCCAAGCGCGTCGTTCTCGGTCACTATGCGGGTGGAGCTGACCGACCCCCGGGGCGTCGGCGCGATCACGACGGCCGTCGGCGATGCCGGGGGCGTCGTGACCGCGCTCGACGTCGTCGAGTCCCGGGGCACGAGCCTCGTCCTCGACCTCACGTGCAACGCGGTCGACGAGGCGCACGCCGGTCGTCTCCAGACCGCGGTCGGCGCCGTCGAGTGCGCGCGGGTGCGCGCGATGAGCGATCGGACGCTGCTGCTCCATCTCGGCGGGACGCTCTCGGTGGTGCCCCGGGTGCCACTGAAGACTCGCGACGACCTGTCGATGGCCTACACGCCGGGCGTCGCGCGGGTGTGCCGAGCGATCGCCGCCGACCCCTCCGCCGCGCGCAATCTCACGATCAAGCGCAACACTGTCGCGGTCGTGACCGACGGCTCGGCGGTGCTCGGGCTCGGCAACATAGGTCCCGCCGCGGCTCTACCGGTCATGGAGGGCAAGGCGCTGCTCTTCAAGCGCTTCGCCGACATCGACGCGTGGCCCGTGTGCCTCGCCACGCAGGACACGGACGAGATCGTCCGCATCGTCGAGTGCATCGCTCCGGTGTACGGCGGCATCAATCTCGAGGACATCGCCGCGCCGCGCTGCTTCGAGGTCGAGAGGCGCCTGCGCGAGTCGCTCGACATACCCGTGTTCCACGACGACCAGCACGGCACGGCAGTCGTCGTCCTCGCGGCGCTGATGAACTCACTGCGCGTCGTTGGCAAGAGGATGAGCGACGTGCGCGTGACCATCCTCGGCGTCGGCGCGGCGGGAGCCGCGATCACGAAGCTCCTCCTTCGCGAAGGGGTTGGCGACATCGTCGCGGTCGACCGGCAGGGGATCCTCGCGCCGGACACCCCGGGTCTCGACGAGGTGCGCCGCGAGGTCGTGTCCCACACGAACGGCGAGGGGCGTCGGGGGGGGCTAGACGAGGCGATCGCCGGAGCCGACGTGCTCATCGGCGTCTCGGGACCGGACCTCGTGACCGAGGCGCACGTGAGGACGCTCGCCGCGGACTCCATCGTGTTCGCGCTCGCGAACCCAGATCCGGAGATCGACCCTGTGATCGCCCGCCGGTACGCGGCGGTCGTCGCGACCGGGCGCAGCGACGATCCGAACCAGATCAACAACGTCCTCGTGTTCCCCGGTCTCTTCCGAGGCCTCCTGAACAACGGTGCGAAGAAGATCACCGAGGAGGTCGAGGTCGCCGCGGCGAGAGCGCTCGCGGCGGTCGTCGCGAGCGAGGAGCTGTCGCCCGCCTACATCGTGCCGACAGTGTTCAACCCCGCGGTCGTCCCCGCCGTTGCCGCAGCGGTCGAGGGAGCATCGCGGCCAGCGAACTGACCGGCGCCAGCACAGAGGGTTGGCGCGGCACGCAGCCGCCACGCACCGTCAGCGCGCGAGGTGAAGGACGTCGCCGACGACGAGAGCCAGGACGAGCGCCATCACGACGGCGTAGATCACGGTGATCGCCCACCGCCTCCGGTGCCCGGCGAGCCAGAAGCGGCGGATCCCGCGCACGTCGAAGTAGAGGGCGACGATCCCGATCGGCAGCCCGACGGCAGGTCCCACGCTCGTCGCGGCGCCGAGCAGGGGAGTGAGGACCGGGAGCACGACGTAGCTGAGAAGGCACCGCAGCGCGGAGAGCAGGATCGATCCGCTGAACAGCCGCTGAGCCTGTGCCTGCCGAGTCGGGTCGGGGCACATGGGGACGCGCAGCAGGCGGCACATCGCGGCATCCGCCGCGGATCGCGGGCCGCCTGCCGGTGTGGCCGGGGACAGCGCGGTGTCGGTCATCGCCAGCTCACGGCACCAACGCTACGGCGTCGGGAGGCCGAGTACCAGCCGCGCGGGCTGGCGCGTGCGGGAACCCACCCCGTCGCGACAGCTCAGGCGCGGCCTCGAGGCAATGCACGCATGACGCCAAGCTGCTCGGCTCTTATGTCCGCGGTCTGGCCGAACACGAGGAGGAACATCGCCTCGCGGTAGAGACGCTGCGCGTCGTCCGCGAGGCCCACGGCGCGGCTCCCGCGGGCGACGACGAGCTCCGCCGCTGCTCGCGTCGCGAGCGCCGTCGCCTCGGCGCGCGCCCGAGGAACGCCCGCGTCGTCAGCGCCCTCGAGGCGCGCGCGGGCGCGCTCGACCTCGCGGGCGATGAGCTCCGAGCCGAGAAGGCGCGCGCACCGACGTGCGACCCCGAGCGCGAGAGCCCCGTTCGGTCGGAGCGCCGACCGGTCGCGTCGCTGCCACTGCTCGAAGGGCTCGAGGAGCGTGAGGCGGTCACCCTTCACGAAATGCCCGGAAAATGTGAGCGCCACGGTTGCGCTCGCGGATACAGCGGCGAGACCGAGCGGAGCCGAGGAGAGCGTCGGCCCGTCCTCGCCGTCCGCCAGGAGCCAGGCGACCGCTCCGTCGGCCGTCCGTGCTGCGACGTGGAGCACGTCGAGGTGGCCCCAGCCGGTCACGAAGGGGGCGGTGCCGTCGAGCAACCAGCCGCCGGGGTCCCTCGTCGCGACGAGGAGCGGCGGACCGGGCCGGCGCAGGGAGCCGAACGCGACTCCCGCGCGGACGCGACCTGCGGCGAGGTCCGGGAGAAAGCGGTCGCGAAGCGCGGGGGGCGCGGCCGCGAGCGCTCGCACGGCGTTGTGGTGCTGGGCCCAGACGAAGGTCGTCGTGAGGCAGCCGCTCGCGAGCTCCTCGAGAACGCGCGCGTACGTCGGTGGGTCCGCTCCGAGACCGCCGCTCTCCCTCGGAGCGAGGATGCCGTAGAGACCTGCGGCCGCAAGCGCGTCGAGCTGGTAGGCGGGGAAGCGGCCTGTGCAGTCCACATCGAGCGCCGAGGGGAACAGCACCTCGTCCGCGAGCCGCCGCGCCGACGCGATCGGCGCATCCGGGGCGGGAGGCTCGGTTGGCGCCACCGGCATCCCCGCCCCCCGCTCCTCGCCCGCCGCGCGCTCCACCCGGGCGAACCTACCGCCGCGCGCTCCACCCGGGCGAACCAACCGCCACCCCGCCACC
>Ga0307374_10016037_pt1 | contig 9996 bp, 7 predicted proteins | sample OX3MG_FD_202532 | JGI IMG/M metagenome (GOLD analysis project Ga0307374, IMG submission 202532) | Soil microbial communities from Risofladan, Vaasa, Finland - OX-3 | ecosystem: Environmental > Terrestrial > Soil > Coastal area > Acid sulfate soil | place: Finland: Risofladan, Vaasa | collected...
TTCGAGTTTCTTCTGACGTTGAAGAAGCTGGTCGCGCGGTTCAAATTCCAAGCGGAGTCCTCTCTGGGTGAGCCGTGCGCAGTATAGCGAGGGCGTTCGGGAAGCGTCAAGGAATCGGCGGGATAGGATACAGAGGCCCGCGAAACTGCACCCCCCCCCAAGCCTCGCCAAACTCTTCTGCAAACGGAATGGGTTCTCCTTACGGTCTCGCGTCAGTGGTATGATTCGGCGAACAAACCTATATCTTGAATCAATATAGAGGAGTTGGCTGTGGCATATATCGGCCACTCGGATGGGACGAGGAAGATTGGTTTTGACCCCGTTGACTTCCTGAAAGAGTCAGTGGACGAGTTTCTACAATCCGGAGCAGAGCCATCTAAAATCGCTAGCTGCATAATCAAGATTGCAACCGCAACAGAACTACTTCTGAAAGAAAAGTTAAAGAATCTCTCTCCATCGTTAGTGCTAGAGGCCATTGACGATGATGGACTTCAAGTCGCTAAGATTTGTGGTCTTTCCAAAAAACTGCTAAATCCGAGAGTCCTTGAGCGCATTACGATCAAAACTGCACCGTTCCCTAAACTGCTCCGCAGAACAGCTCACTTCTTTGACATTCAAGGTGTCAAAGACGATCTTGCGAAATTATATAGAATTAGAAACCAATTAGTGCATCACTCCGAGGAAATTGATCTCGCAGAGGTGAATCTGTTGCTCATAAATAAGATTTTTCCCTTCATCGAACAATTCACAAAAGATGAGCGGTTACTCACCTTCCGATTGGGGCCGGAGACATGGAAACAACTGAAGGCTTTGGCCGCACGAAGCACCGACATTGTTTTGACAGAAATATCCAAAAAGCTGGCTCATCACGCCAGGCTCGCTGAAAAAATTTCGGATCGTCGTAAGCATCTATTAATTGCAGGCGAACCTGAGAAGGACGTGATCGAAACCATTACCGAAACAAATCTCTTATGTCCGGCGTGTAAGAAAGCATCCCTGAGTACCTTCTCTCAGTGGGATGTCGATTATGATGAAACAGGCCCCTATGGTGTTCACTTTTCTACCATGCGATGTCGAGTCTGCGGCCTTGAACTTGATCAGGAAGAGATCGAAAGCATAATTGATACGTTCGAGACGTTCTTTGGCGAGGATCAACAGGAAGAAAAGGCCGCATGGCAAAATTCCATAGCAGAGCCAGATAATTCAGACATGCTTTAACATCGCGGCCAGCAACTTTTGGTTCTTGCGATGTGGCCTGCTTCGCCCCATTCTTAAATCAATAATGGCCCTGCGCGACAGGCCGCCTAATCTTACAAGTTTGCTTAAAGAAAGCTTTTTCAATGCGGGGCGTATTTTCGTTTCCCATTCATCCCGCTTCGGATCGACATATTCCGTGTAGATGTCCACTTCCGAGTGAACCAATCCAGATTCTACGTCTTCGATGAGATTTGATTCCTTTCCGATGTATTTGATTTGGTCAATTTGAATGTGCCGTCTCTGCAATAGGCCAATTGTTTGTTTTCCAGACGGATCGCTGTCCGCATCTGCGTTCTTTGTTTCCGGGTGAAATTCATATTCAATCAATACATCTCCATACGTTTTTACTCGCGCAGTATGCCGGTTGCCATAATAACCATTCGTTGTAATGCCGTATTGTTTGCCCGAATATCGGTCAATCCACTCCATTTTCAGCCATTGTCTCGGATCGGACTCGTAGGGAGCAATCAGGTGGAATTCTTCAGGATCACAGCCGATTGGATGGCCAAAGGAATTTACGTGGCAGGACAATAAGAAATTGAACGGCTTAATTTGATCTACGTATGCTTTTCCTTCATTGAATTTTGCAAAGGGCCGCCAAACGGCGGGGCTGCTAACGGTAATGCGTCCAATTGCAGGAAAATCCTTAAATTCCGGAGCCCTTACCGGAAAATTGAGCGTTTTTTGAATAATGTTCAGCCATGCCCGCCCAATCCATTTGCGATCTTCACTTTCCAGGTCAATTGGATTAAGCAGGTGCCCAAGGCCATGCTCTGACCATCTGTCTTTTTTATTGTTTGTTCCTTTTTGAAGAAGAATGGGATTCCCACGCTCATCTCTCAGAAAAGGCGCATAGCGCTTCGCGGAAATTGCCACGCAATAAATCTGTCGCTGTTTGTTTGTCGCCAGATCAAAATTATCATTTTCAATTTTCAAAATCGATCCTGGCACGGCATTCCGGTCGTAGGGATTTAGCGCCTCAAATCGCTTTGCGATCCCCTGGACCTCTGCCCAAGACAGTGCCTTTACAGCTTCGCGGTCATCCCCTGTTCGAAGCGGTCCGCCAAGGCACGGAACTATCCCGCCGTCTTCTGTGGCGACAATCGCCATAGAATCGGTGTCTTCCATTGCGTAGGTACTGTCCAATTTGGTAACGGTGTACTCCAGCAAGGCCAGCATCAACCGGGCCGCGCCTGTGATCAGGGAAGCGAGCGGCGGAAAGCAATATTCGCCGGGCACTTCAGGATGCATCGCCTTACAAACAAACGGGTCCTCGTCAATGCCGTAACATGTTGTTTTGATTTGTTTGTCCGATTCCTGGCGAATCATTTCCGCGTAGATTCCATAGCTAGCGCCATTCGCGAGTACCTTGAGAGCCAAATCAAGCCGTTCCTTCTCGATTTCGGAGAGGTTCGTGCGCGCGGACAACCGCTGGCGTTCTTCGATGACAACTTTGAAGAAATCTTGGGTCCTCGGATCGACCTCAACCGCGCTCCGCAGCTTCACGGATTGAAGGTCCGGCAGAATTCCATGGGCTTCAATCCGAAACGCGTCAACTATCTTCGGTAACTTTCTTGTGAGGAGAACCGAGACGATCACATCCGGCAGCGAAAACCACAGCCCATGCAGGGGGTTGTCTCCCTCGGAGTGGAGATAATTTATGCCTACCTGCCAATCACGGCTGGCAGCGTTGTAGCGGCTCCGGCAAGGCAAAATGTCGCCGTCGGGAATGAGCTTTACGAATGCGGGCATGCGTTCCCAGGTTTCAGGCTTAAACAGCTTGGAGGGGTGTGCCTTTAGCTCGCTGAGAAATTGAACAATTTCCTCTTGGCAGTGATCTACTACCCTGATTTCTCGGGCAATCACAAAACGCCAAAGCTTCATGTTGCTGTTGACGGTGGGATACATGGAACGAAAATCGGTGTAAACAACCGGCATCGCCACTTTACGGATATGGGCGCTGGTCCGTCCGCCGAAAAATGCGGACTGTGCGTAACCGAGATACTTCTTGGGAAAATCGGGCTGTCGTTTGAGGATCGGCTCGATGCCCATTTCGTGCAGATAGGCCTTGCCAATGGAGGCGGGCGAATAGGCTTTCGTTGGCTGGAGGCAAAGGTCGTGCCTGTCATATTCTTCCAGCAGTTTTACGGCTAATTCCGACGTTGCAAGAACATCGCGCCGGTTGTAGTCGACATAATGCTCTGTGACCTCGCCGTGCCGTTCCGCCGGTTGCTTCGGGTGCTCTACTCCGAAATCCTCGCATGCGGATTTTAGAGAGTGGCCTTTGTCCGTCAACGCAAACGCGAGCGTGCGCAAATCCAAGAAGTGACCACGGAACTTGTAGCCATCTTCCGGCTTGCCGGTTTCGGAGTATTCGGGGATCAGGTCCGTCTTGTCAGGCTCATCGCGCCCAGTGAAACCCTTCAGTGCCCGCTTGCTATCGATGTGTTTGACGCCAATTCTTGGTCGAAACTTATTTCGGCACTTTTGGCCTTCATTGTCGATGTACTGCCAAAGGCCCAAAGAAAAGCCGCCCGCAAACCGGCCACGCGCAGGCAAAACGTCATATGCAACGCGGGAGAAATCGAAGGGAAGATTGAATCCAACGAGCAGGCAGCGTCCCTTGTAGGCAGCGAAATACAGCTTATCCAAGAATTCCGAAAGGGTTAGCAAGAGAAGTTGCCGATTACCTTGCGCTGTGTCCCCATGATGGGTTTCGACATATTTCTTCAGGACGCCCAAGTCTGCTGCTGGCAAATCGTTAGCGTAAAAAAGTCCTTCTTCGCGACAATGGCCATTGACAATGAATCGGTAGCTGCCAAATGTGAGGCGCTGAGTAGCGTCAACTCGGCTCTCGGTATCGAAAACGAACATTGCGTTGGGGCGTCGCCACGGCTTGCGGGGATAGCGGTGCTCTTGCTTCGCGATCTGCGGCTCTGGATACGCACGGACGGCGAGGGGAAGCAAAGCGGGTTCCAATCGTTTTGGCCTATCGTTTTGGCGCATATTTCTCCAAAGGCGTACCCTTCCACCAATTTGAACCAAATCTTTCCGCAAGAAATGCGTCCAAGTCTTCGAGCATTTCGGGAATCCAAAGTATGAATTTGTCGATGAGGTAAAGAAGGAAATCGACAAAACCGCGTATGGAGGCGGCGGCGCGGAGCAGCGGGCTTCCGTCGGGATTTTCGAGAGTTTCTTTCGGCCAATCGTATTGATCGACACTGAGCCGGGCGCGATGATCGTTGACCGGAACCGGCATCGTCACTGGACTGTTAGACTTCCCCGCCACATGATGTTCATCTAGCGTTGTCTTGCCGTTCTTCTTCCGATCACAACGAAAACAAATTGTCGGACTGCTACCTTCTACGAGAGCTCTCGGTCGTGATTCCCCGCACGCGCATTGTGCGTTTTCGCCGACACGACGCTCAGCAACGGCTTCGCGCTGAAATGCGGCAATCGGATCACGAATTGGAAATCTTCTTCTCACTCACCCTACCTGCGCGTAAATCGATTCAAAAGACCAAACACCGGCGGAACCGAGACGGTCCAATTCCGTAAGGTCTGTAAATAGCGGCACTCGTTTGCCGCTTGCGTCAGTGATGCGCTTGCCACGGAATTTATTGAGTGTGGAGGAATCCCCAGTCTGGAGGTACTTCTGGACGGCGGCCCAATACCTCCCGAGGATCGTTGCTTGACGCGAGTCGCGTACTGCGATCTCGCGCTTTCCACCTTTTTCGTCCGGTGCCGGGATAGCGAGAATCCGCAGGAGCTTGTCTGTACGCTTTGCTGCGTATTGTCCGTTTTTTCGCTTCCGCAAGGCCGACTTGCCCAGGCGGGCGACAACTCTTGGATCAAGGCCGAACTCGCGTGAGGCGACTCGGAGAGAGGCGCGATCTGTCCGCATTTTTGAGATCGCGTGAGTGATGCGAATCCACCGATCCTGGGCCTGCGCGGACAGCTTGGAGAACTGTTTTGCTGTTCGAGGCACATTGACCGTTCTCGTGATTCGAATCTTGCGAGCAGGCCTCTTGGATCGGGTCGGTTGGCTCTTTCTGGCTCTGCGCCGTAGCTTGCGATTATTCTGTTGTTTCATAAATGTTATCCTTTAGACCGCTGACAACAGGCCCTTTTTTACACCCGGTTTTTTGTTATTACAGGACCCCAAGAAAGGCGCTGAGAGCCATCTGCTGGGGAGTTTTCTGGCGAACCTTCAGCGGCTAGTAGTGGGTTTTCTGGCGGCAGAGGCAAGTTACAATGAACTTTTCTGGCGAAGATTTTTCGGAATATCTCGACGAGACTCTTGACACGGTTTCGGGAGAAACCGAAAAACTGAACAAAGGTGGCCGCCCGACAATCGCGGACGATCTTCTGCTAGGCAGTCGCAATCAGTGGCGATCATTCTTTGAACAGTTCTGGCACGATATAGGCTGGCCGTTGTTGCAGATTCGCAGGCACAGAAACAGCACATTTAAGGACGTTCAGCAGGTTTTTAGGACCGTCGAGGGCAGACCACATTGCGATCACGCTAGGGCGTTTTTGGGTGGTGAACCACAAGAAACTACAGTAATGACGCTCCGAGAACAAAGAATTGCGAGCAGCAATCTCAGATTTGAGCTTCAGGATATGCAGCGTGCGCATCCAGAACTTCAGCAGGCTTGCGCCGTAGCACAAAGCGCAGTCGAACAAGCAGACGAAAATTATAAGATTCCCATGCAACTAGAAGCCGCACATCGACAAAAGGTCTCAAATCGACACGCAAGGAAGATCAAAGCGCGAGAAACGAAGTGCCTAGCGCTGGAATGCACTGTACGCAATCAAGAGACGTACCTGTACTGCTCTGAGTTGCTGGATTTTCTGCGCAGTCGGAGGTATGCGCTAAACCCAATCAGCCTTGCGAATGCTTTGGCCGGTCTGCCCGATATGCGCTGGCGGCAATCGGTTGCGCGATGTTCAAAGATGCTGGCGGACGCTGGCACGCAACATCCCCACGCGGTTTTTCAATTGGTTGATCGTCTAATTAGGCGCATCGGCGCGAAGCACTGCAAGTCTTTAGAGGATGGGTTTCGAACGGAGCTTCTGAAACTGCCAAAGAAGGAAACCTATCCCCGCGACTCGATTTGTGCGCAGTGGCGCGACTTCAGACTGGCACTTGAAGAGACATCAAAATCGAAGCATCCGCAAGGATTCATCCCTTACGCGATCACATCTGCATTCCTAAGGAATGTGTCTCGCCCAAAAACTTCGTTTGACAATGTTCTGGATGTCGAGGAAAGGCTAACTCTGAAAGCAAAATAATCACTATCACTGAGCCGAAAGCGTAAAATAGAAATTGAATAAAAGCGGGACGCGCCGGTGCGTCAACACCGAACGCGCCCCTGACCACCAAGGGAGAGCGACCTCCGATGGCAGCTACACAGACCGTATCTCAAGATTTCCAATACTGCAATTTCACCCCAATTGTGTCGCAACACGGAGTTGTAACTCTCTTCGGCTATGGCATCAAAATCCACGTTGATCGCGGACACTTGAAGATTCAGGACGGAATCGGCACTGCTCGGCGCGAAGCTCGGTTGCCGCGCGTCGGCCATGGACTGCGTCGTCTCGTTGTCATTGGCGCTGACGGATTCGTTTCGCTCGCGGCGCTTCGTTGGCTGGCAGACCAAGATGCTTCCTTCGTGATGCTCGACCGCGACGGTTCTGTTCTCGCCACAACCGGCCCCGTTCGCTCGTCCGATGCTCGACTGCGGCGCGCCCAAGCTCTTGCCCATCAATCGGGGGTTGCGCTGGCGATTTCGAAAGACCTGCTCGACAAGAAACTCAGTGCGCAAGAACAGTTGGTTCGCGAGAAGCTCCAACACTCGGGTGCCGCAGACAGGATCGCGGGGATGCGCCGTGGACTCCCAATTTGTCAGTCAATTGATGCCTTACGTCCACTTGAGGCTCTTGCAGCCAAGGCGTATTGGTCTGCATGGCGAAATGTGCAGGTCGATTTTCCGACCAATGACCTGCCGCGCGTGCCCGATCATTGGCGCACCTTCGGGAGCCGCGAATCGCCACTTACCGCGTCGCCCCGCCTTGCCGTGAATCCAGCCAATGCAATGCTGAATTATCTTTACGCCCTGCTCGAATCCGAAGCTCGACTGGCCGTCGCCGCGCTTGGACTCGATCCCGGCCTCGGTGTGATGCACTTCGACAGCCCTTCGCGGGATAGTTTGGCTTCTGACGTTATGGAACCGATTCGCCCTCGCGTCGATGCGTACGTGCTCGACTGGATCACGCGCGGACCGCTGCGCCGCGAATGGTTTTTCGAACAGCGAAACGGCAACTGCCGTTTGATGGCTTCGTTCGCACTTCAGCTTTCTGAAAGCTCTCCGACTTGGGCTAGCGCTGTTGCGCCACTCGCAGAGCAAATGTCCCGGATATTTTCGGCGTCCGTACCGAAACGAAGCAAGCGGATATTCCCGAGCACACGACTAACGCAAAATAGCCGTCGGGAAGGTAGAGGGATCTCAGATAATCTGTCGATTGAAGCTCCGCCCCGGCCAGAGAGTGTTTGCCGAAATTGTGGAAAATTCACCCGGGATGCTCAATATTGCAGAGCATGTTCTCCGATGGCATTGAGAGAGAATTTCATCGAAGCGTCGAAGTTGGGGCGCATCGCAACGCATACACCAAAGGCCGAAGCTTGCCGCGCGGCGACCATGCGGCGACAAGAGGCTGCCAAACGAGCGTGGAAACCGTCTGATTTGCCCGAGTGGTTGACCGCAAAGTTTTATCGCGAGGAAATTCAGCCGAAGTTGGCCACGTTCACGGTTTCGGCCATCGCGTCGGCGCTGGGAATTTCGAAGCCTTACGCGACGAATGTTCGATCAGGGAAGCGCGTGCCGCATCCGAGACATTGGCAGGCGCTTGCGCAACTTGTTGGTTTTGCGGTTCACTCGAAGAATGGTGATGAAAGCCAACTCGCTGGGAGGATGGATAGCTAGCCGGGTTATTGAAAACACCTCTAAGTTAATGATATCTATCATAGCTGGTTATGCCACGACTTCGAATAATAGCCGAAGGGGTAAATTCCAACGCTCAAGCTAACGCACGTGGACATTTGTTTGAAGGGTTGATTTCCACAGTACTGAGGAGTCGCGGGTTCGAAATTGACCGGATCCCCTCCGTGAATTACGCCGGAATGGAAATCGATATTGAAGGTCATGATGCACTCACGGATGTGCCTCTGTATGCTGAATGCAAGTGCTATGACACACCGATAGATTGCCCGAAGATCCAGGCATTCTATGGCAAGTACATGACTCGCTGGATAAACGATCGGCGGTCTCAAGGATTGTTTCTGGCAATACCAACCGTCAACTCTCATGCAAGGGGTTTCTATAACGAAAACTGTCGAGACAAAAAAGAGATCACAGTTTCTATGCTTGATGAAGATGCGGTTCTTCAACAGATCTTGCGCGGCAAGCTGACTGTTGGCCCTGAACTTATCGGCGCGAAGATTGCTCCTCAGATTGGTACTCCCGGCGACCAGATTTTGCTCTATTCCGATCACGGATGGATTTGGGTTCAATTCGTAGTTCCCAAAGGGGGCGCAATCGCCGATAGATGTGTATTGTTTGATGCTTTCGGAAATCCAATCGTGGAAAACTCGACTGTCGACTACGTTAGATCCACATGCCCAGATGTCAGCGGTTTCGAGATCATCGCGATACCCTCCTCTAGCGAGAGCGTTTCGAGGCTAGGTTCTCCGAGCAGTAAAGGTAACGTGGACGTAGACACCGAGCAGGTCGTCGAGGTGCGCGGGAGTTCCGCGTGGTTTGAATATCAGTTTCCCGCTTCTCCGGAATATTTTGTTGGCCGAGTAGATGTACTGAAGCAAGTGAGGGATTTCGCGGAGGCCATACTGGCGCGCGAAATCTCGGCGCGCGGATTGCTCTTTACCGGCAATTCCGGTTGGGGAAAAAGTTCGGCTGTCCTCGCCGCGGCAGATGGTTTGCAGAAGCAAGGACACCGTGCGGTTGTAATTGACTCTCGTTCCATTTCTTCAGCTCGGTCTGTGCTCCGTGTCTTCGAGTATGGACTAAGGAAACTCACGGCGGAAAGCGGTGATTTGTTTTCTAAGCAAGTGCCTCCGCTTACGGGATTCGATGGTGCTGCCAGCGCCGCTCTTTCGATTTCAGAAGACCTAAAGAGTAGAGGGCGAGTGGCGTTTTTGTTCCTGGATCAGTTCGAAAATGTGTTCTTCCTTCCCGAGGCACTCAGGCGCATTCGAGATTTCTTATTCAAGATGTGTGATTCCCAGGCTCATTTTGTGGTGGGTTTTGCCTGGAAGAGTGATCTGATCGGGGCCACTAATGATTTCCCATTTCACCTGAGGGATGCTGTTGCCGACGTTTCCAAGCGTATTTCCCTTGAAACTTTTTCTGACGTCGAGACGAATGCCCTATTGGATAAACTAAAATCTGAGTTGAGAACTAACCTGAGAAGGGATCTGAGATTCTTTCTGTCAGAATTTTCTCAAGGATTCCCATGGTTGCTGAAAAAGCTTTGCGCTCATGTCAAGGCGCAGCGCGAAGCTGGCGTTGTCCAGTCCGAAATCGCCAATCGATTACTCAATGTTGAGCAGTTGTTCAAGGAAGACATCGGAGGACTAACAGTTTGTTGAAGAACCCGGTTTTGCGATGAATTTCACGTTCATATTTCGTTGGAGACGGATCAGAGCGACGGCAAAGAGAG
>Ga0307374_10016041_pt1 | contig 9993 bp, 10 predicted proteins | sample OX3MG_FD_202532 | JGI IMG/M metagenome (GOLD analysis project Ga0307374, IMG submission 202532) | Soil microbial communities from Risofladan, Vaasa, Finland - OX-3 | ecosystem: Environmental > Terrestrial > Soil > Coastal area > Acid sulfate soil | place: Finland: Risofladan, Vaasa | collected...
CCGAGGAGGCCGGCTTGGCGGTCTTCTTCGGTTTTGTCGTGGTGGTCTTGCCAGCACAGGGCTTGGAGGTTGTTGAGCTCGGTGAGTCCGCGGGCGGCGACGGGTCTGTCGTGGTCGAGTTGGAGTCCCCATTTGCGGCCGCAGCGTGCGCACGCGAGCCCGTCGAAGTGTGGTGGTGCTCCTAGTTCGAGCGCGGTTCGCAGGTGGGCGGGGATGTGCCGCCCGAAGTGGGCGATGGTGTGGACGTTGACTCCATCGTGGATGACCGCCTTCAAGAAGGCGTCGGATCCGAGTTGTCTGGCGATATCGACGGGGATGGGTCCGCCTCCGATGATGTGACACGGCTCGCCGGGGTGGGAGTGTCCTCGCCTGTAGGCGTTGACGTCGCAGACGATCACCAGCTCAGCGCGCCGACCGCCACTACCGCCGCCGGCGGGAGAGGACACAAAGCTGATGAGGGCGTCGGCTGCGTGAGCGTCACGGCCCTCAGCGCGCCCGTACCGGTGGGCGTCTCGCCGTGCCCGGTACGCGGCGAGCTCCACGCGGCGCACGAACGGCAGGCCAGTATCGGGTGGTAGCTCTCCGGCGAAGCACACCATGCCCATCCGGTTGCGCCAATGGCGGAAATACCGGGCTTTGCGCTGGGCGGAGTGCAGTTCCTCGGCCGTTACCGACGCCATGCGATGCTGCCTGGCGTGATCGCGCACCTTCGACAGGTCGCCGTTGCGAGCGGTGGCCAGAAGCTGCAGCCGCGCGTCAGGAGACGATGCGGTGATCTCCGCCGCCTGGGCCAGAGAGATCTGACCATCCAGCATCGCCTCGCGAGTGTCAGGGCTACCACCCAGACGAGAGGCCGTTTGCAGCGCCTGGCGGGCCTGGGAACCCGTAGAACCACTGTGGCGGGCCAGCCAGTCCGCCCCCTCAGCGAACCCGCGATCCTTGTGAGCGCCCGCGTGGATCGCCCGGGCAGCGGCCAACAGCCGCGCCGCGCCACACGCCTTCTCCGTCGCTGCGAGCTCCTCGGCCAACACCGCACAATCCGCCCCGCTGTAAACCCCGGCGTCGAAGCCCACCAGCGCGACACGCAGGTCTTTCAACCCTGACAGCAAACCGGCAGACAACGGCACCTCCTCACACGAACAACCCTTGTGAGGAGGCCGTAAGCCCGACCTCGAGGCGCCACTCATGTTACTCGAACAAATGTTCGACGTCAAGGCCAGGGGGGATTTTCTTCTCTACAGAGGAACGGTCGCCTCGATCGCGTCGGCGCCGCTCACGTGATACACCGATGCCACGGCGTCGCGGGAAAGCGGTCCGTAGACGTGTGGGAAGAGGTCGCCGTCACGGGACGGTTCCCAGCGGAGCGCGTCGTGCAGGGGGTCGGCGTGCAGGGAGACGATCACCAGTTGGGGGTCGTTGGCGAAGATTCGGTGAGCGGTCGCAGCGAGCTGCGTGCGTGACGAGCAGTGAATGAAGCCATCTCGTAAGTCATCGGGCGAACCGTCGAATGCACCCGTCGTCTCGAACTCCGCCCATTCCGAGGGTCGGAGGATCTTGTAGACCAGCGCAGGGCTCAGAGTTCCTCGAGTGCATGCTCGAGGGACTCGACCTTGGTCGTCAGGGCGCCGGTGACCCCGGGTCTGTAATCGATCTTGATCACCGCGCTCACCCTGGGCGCCGTTTCGGCGACTGTCTCCACACACCCCTTGACGAGGTTCATCACGTCGTCCCAGTCGCCTTCGACGTTGGTGAACATGGCGTTGGTCTCGTTGGGGAGGCCGCTCGCCCGGACCAGCTTGACGGCACGAGCGACCTGCGCCCCCACGGAGTCGCTCCCGCCGATCGGAGTAATTGAAAATGCAGCGATCACGGCACGAGTGTTCCAGATCACGGACGGCTGAGTTGTACGGCGCCCCCGGCACGACTCGAACGTGCGACGCACGGTTTAGGAAACCGACGCTCTATCCTCTGAGCTACGGGGGCTGGGATATAAAACTGCTGGTCAAGTGGTCCTTTTGATCTCCCAATGATCAAGCAGATGGACGAATTTAGCTCCCGCGTCTAGAACGCGTCTAGAATCGGAACCACGGCTGGAGCCGGTCGCGGAGGTGACGACGATGCGAGGCACGAAGACAGAGGTTAGGCGCGGGGTGTGGCGTCTCCGGGTCGTCGCCGACTACGACCCCAAGACCGGCGTGGCGCGCCAGAGGTCGCGCACGGTCTATGGCACGAAGAAGATGGCCGACGACGCCTTGGCCGCTTTCGTCACCGAAGTCCGAACGGGTACGACCGTCGCCTCGACTGACACCCTCAACGCCTTGCTCGACCGGTGGCTCGACCATGTCCAAGCCGACCTGCAGCCGACGACGGTCCGCGGGTATCGGGACAAGCTCGCCAGAGTCCGCCGTGATCTCGGTGACATCACACTCGACGAGCTCACAGCGCAGCGGCTCGACCGGGCGTACGCACAGTGGCGCAAGGAAGGGCTCAGCGCGCAGACGATCCGACACATGCACCGAGTGCTTTCGACCGCGTTGCACCAGGCCGAGAAATGGGACCTCGTCGAGCGCGCCGCGACCGACAAGGCCACGCCGCCAAAGCATGTCGACATGCCGGTGCGCGCACCTTCGCCGGAGGTGGTCCTCGGGCTGATCGAAGAAGCCAGGGCACGGGATCTGCCGCTCCTCGCCGCCGCCATATTCGTGTCGGCCACGACCGGATTGCGTCGCGGGGAGCTGTGCGGTCTGCGGTGGAGCGACATCGATTTTGACCGGCGGACCCTTACTGTTGCGCGGTCGGTCAAGCATGACGACGGGCCGGGCTGGATCGTCGGCGATACCAAGACCCACAAGGTTCGAAGAATCGCGATCGATACCGCGACGATCGAGGTTCTGGCGGAGCATCGTGTCGTGATGGAATCGGCGGCACACGCGGCCGGTGTCACGATCAAGAAGGACGGATACGTCTTCACGCTCGACCCGACCGGCACCGCGCCGTGGAGGCCGGATTCTTACACTCAGGCGTTCAACCGCATCTGCTGGCAGACCTGTCCCGACTGTCGCGGCAAGCGACGCGGTGCTGCCTGTGACACGTGCGGTGGCAAGCGGTTGACCAAGCGGTTCGACGTCAGCCTTCAGGAACTTCGTCACTTCACCGTCACACAGGCCCTCGCTGCCGGCATCGACATCGTCACCACCTCCGGCCGCGTCGGGCACGGCGCTGATGTGGGGCTGCGCAAGTACGCCGCCTTCGTCCCGGTGCGCGACCAGGAGGCGGCCGAGGTTCTTGGAGCCCTGGTAAGGAGATAAGCGGCGGCATCAGGCGATGCCATCGCCGCTCCGCATCGACGACGTCGCTTCGACGAATACAGGCCAGTTGACCCGGTAGAGGCGGCCGATGTTGAAACATCCGGGGATCTGGCCGAGGCGAGCGGCTTTGTAGGCCGATTCGTTGGAGATGCCGATCCGGCGAGCCCATTCGGGGATGCTGATGAACTCCGGCTCGACGGCAGCGCCGTTCGTGTCGGGCCTGTCGTCGCACTGGGTGTCGGTGTGGTTCGGCCAGATGGTAAGTCGGATGCTGGTGACAGTCGGCGTGGGCGGTGGGTTCCAGGGTTCAGCCATGGCTTGGCTCCTGTTGGTCTGAGGCGCGTACGAGGAAGTCGATGACGGCGGGTAAGGGGATGCTTCTGTAGCGGCGTTCGCACAGCCGGTCGAGGTAGTCGTAGATGGACCACAGCGGGACGCGCCGGCTGGTGCCTCGGGACACCGAGTGCAGTTCCCCGTTGGCGACGAGCCGGTACGTGGTCGACCGGCCGAGACCGAGCAGTTCCGCGGCTTGATTGATGGTGAGGAGCAAGGGCAGCATCGGGAAGTTCTCCTGGTTGAGACGGACGCGATGTCCGCTTCGCATGGGCACGGGCCGGGGCTGGGGTCGTCCCCCGGCGATGACGTGATGGGATCGACGGAGCGCGTCTTGAACCGCGGCCGGGCTGAGACCTAGACGCCGGCCTATGGCGGCGGGACTCCGCCCAGCGATCGCAACACCGAACGCCGCGGAGGCGGTGGACCATTCGATCTGTCCGGAGCGGACGGCGTCGAGGGTCCGCACGACGATGTGCTCGGCGTCATCGTGATCCGCCGGGATTGCGATGTCGTGGGCGTCGGAATCGCCCACCGAGGTCGAGGTCGAGGACCGCAGCTGAGCCTGGTGGGCGGTCCGGAGATGCCGTTCGACACGTCTGATGACGAGACGGGCCGGATACGGATGTGCGCGTCCGGCATGGTCGCGGATGGCTTGCCAAGCGGCCGACATGGCATCGGCCGCGATATCGCCCTCACCCGACCAGGCGCCGCTGGTGGCAGCCTTCTTCCACCGGCGGCGCGCGGAGTTGCGAATCCCGGGGATCAGGGCCACCAGGATGGCGAGTTGAGCCAGCGGATCGTGTTCGGCGATGACGAGCAGGTCGCTGAGCAGCGCGCAGGACCGGTCGGGGTGCCGGAGCTGGTTGATGGCGGCGACCAACTCGCTAGGGGAGCGGTAGCGCGAGAGTCGTGGGCGGCGCTGAGCCCAAGCAGTGATCGTCGCTCGGCCTCGGGCGCCGGCGGACAAGGTGCGCCAGTGGTCGGTGACGGCACGGAAGACGTCCACATCCGCATCGTGAACCGGTGCACTTCCAAAGTCCTTCCAAAGTCCTTCCGAAGTCCTTCTTTCCTGTGTCGTTCGGCAAAGAATTCCGGAGGATTCGCGGTCTCGGCACGGCGCAGGGGCTTGTTCGGTCATCTCAGATCGCTTTCGGGGCTGTGAGTAGATCTGCTCGGGAGTCGGCGAGACATCCCACCTAATGGCCATCTGGGGGTCATCTGTCTCGGCCACCGTTGTTGGGACCGGCCTCGGGATTGCGAAATCAATTGCTCGCGAGCGGGCGCGGCCATCACCGGAATGATTCACATCGCGTTCCCCACCGAGTTCCCCACCGAACGGAAAATGGTGGGGAATCCCAACTGGGGAGCCAGGGACCCTCGTCACGGAACGCGTCTCACTCGGAGACCACCGGCTGCCCGACTCCCCACCGCGGCGCCTCCGAGCTGATGGGGAGTTCCCCAGCCTCTGCTGTTCAGACTTTCGGACCGCAGACGAAAGCTACGACCGCTCGGGATGGTGGGGTGCCCGGCTGGCTGTCCCGGAACCGGGGACGACGGGGGAGCCGGACGTGCTCTTCGTCCACCGGCGTCCCCAGCCGGTCGTGCCATCGATCGCGGGGGAGGTTCGCGCGCCGTTTACATGACGATGAGCATCGACTATCCAGTCCCTCGGACCGGCGAGGGCTGAGAGTTGTTGCGTCTCGCGAAGTTGACCGACGCGGAGTACGTGCTACGCCAGGTGGCCGGCGGCCTAGAGGACTACTACCTGGGTTCGGGCGAGGCGCCGGGTGTGTGGTCGGGTCGTCTCGCCGACCAGCTGGGCCTGGCCGGGGTGGTCGGGGCTGATGATCTGCGGTCCCTGATCGACCGGTGCCACCCCGTGAGCGGCGACTCGCTGGGTGACGGCCCGGGCCGCCGTCCGACGGTGCGTGCCATAGACGCGACTTTTAGCGCTCCGAAGAGCGTCTCGTTGTTGTGGGCGTTCGCCGGTTCGGAGGTGGCGTCGGTGGTGTCGATCGCCCATGTGGAGGCGGTCGAGGCTGCGTTGGGTTTCGTGGAGAGCCACGCGGCGGTCACCCGCCGCCAGGACCGCGGTGTCCGGGTTGGGGCGGCGACGTCTGGGTGGGCGGCTGCGACGTTCGTTCATCGGACCAGCCGGGCTGGGGATCCGCAGTTGCACACGCATGCGGTGATCGCGAATGTGGTGTGTCGCGACGACGGCCGGTGGGTGTCGTTGGACGCGACCGCGCTGTACGGGTGGGCGAAAGCGGCGGGCAGTGTGTATCAGGAGGAGCTGCGCCGCCGCCTGTCTGAGCGTCTCGGGGTGGGGTGGGGACCGGATCGCAACGGTTGCATGGAGATGACCGGCATCTCGGAGGCCCAGCTGCGGGCGTTTTCCAAACGGACCGCCCAGATCGAAGCCCACCTCCAGGCCAACGGGGCTGTTGTTGGGGACGCGAAGGCGAGGATGGCGGCGGACGAGGCTGCGAGCGTGGCGACCCGTCCGGCCAAGGACCGCAACCTCACCCCGCAACATTTGCGCGACCGGTGGGATGCTGAGGCCGCAGAGGTGGACCTGCCGATCGGGGAGGCGCTGCTTCGTGCTGTCCGAAAAGACGGGACACCATCACGAGGGATCACCCGGGTGCAGCTGGGGGAGTTGTTCGACCGGCTCGTCGACGCCGAGGTCGGCTTGTGCGCCCATGATTCATACTTCGGCGAGCCGCAGGTGGTCGCCGCTGTCGCCGCCTGGGGGGCTGGCCGTCTTTCGGTGTCGGACATCGAGGCGATCACCTGGCGGTTCCTGCAATCCGACAGGGTGGTCCGCCTTGTCGGACGGGATCTCACCGGTCGGGCCGGAAGCCGTTGGTCCACGGTCGAGCATCTCCGTCTCGAGGAGAGCGTCGTTTCTGATGTCTCAAGGCTCCGGCAGCGCGAGGTGAACGGTTTGGGCTCGGAGGTCGTAGCCACCACGATCTCGGGGACATCGGCTCTGGGGGATGACCAGGTGGCCGCGGTCAACCTGTTGTGCGCCCCAGGGCCGGCGTTGCGCGCCCTGATCTCCCCGGCGGGTTACGGAAAGACGACAACCCTTGCTATCGCGGTGGAAGCGGTCCGACGGGCGGGACGGCCGGTCCTGGCGGTGTCGACCACCAACCAGGCTGTCGAACAGTTGCGCCAGGCGGGCATCCCGGCGGTCACCGTCGCCCGTTTCGCTCTGACCGGCGCGCATCTCGACCCGGGGACCGTGGTGGTGGTCGACGAGTTCTCCCAACTCCCGACCCGCGACGCCCGTACCGTCCTGTCGGCTGCGACAGGGTGCGCTGGTTCGATGGTGTGGTTGGTCGGCGACCCGCTCCAGGCGCAGCCCGTCGGAGCGGGAGGCCTCGCCACCTGGGTCGCCGGCCAGGCGCGCGACGGGCGGCTCCCGGTCGCGGAGTTGACGGTCAACCGCCGCCAGGCCCACCCCGTCGAACAAGAAGCCCTAACCAGCCTCCGCGATGGGCGGGTCACCGAGAGTCAGGGGCTGCGCGACGACGCCGGCTGGGAGCACCACTTCGACAATCGCGACGACGCGCTCGCGGCGATGGCCGCCGCGGTCCTGGTCGACATCGACCTCTACGGGCCAGAAAACGTCGCGGCGTTGGCGGTGAGCCACAACGACTGTGAGGCACTCGCCGATCGCATCCGCGGCGATCTCGCCGATAACGGCGTCCTCACGGGGCCGGTCATTCAAGGCCCGGGATGGTCGGGGCCTCGCCAATACCAGGCTGGCGACCGGATCCTGTTGCACGCCCACGCAACACTTGCTGACGGAACGCGGTTGACCAACGGGACGGTCGCCACGGTCACCGCGGTCGACGACACGGGGCTCACCGTCGTCGCGGAGGGTCGGGCCGTCCCGGTCGTGTTGCCAGCGGGTTTCGTGACCGCCAGGCGGGACGACGGCCGCCCGCAGGTCTCGCACGCGTGGGCTCGCACCATTGATGGGGTGCAAGGCGGCACCTGGGACCAGGCGCACCTGTTGGCCACCCCCGCCCTGGACCGCTACCGCGGTTATGTCGGCCAGTCACGATCGATCCAGCCGACGCATACCTGGAACACCACCCCCAAACCTGTTGACGACCCCGCGGACCACGGTGGACGGCTCGTCCAGACTTACTCGACGCCGGCGGAGCAGATCGCCCCCGCGCTGGCCCGCGCGCAACCGAAGACCTTCGCCGCCCTCGACGACCCGTACCGCCACGAACGGCGGGTGCGCGCCGAGCAGGAGTCCCCTTGGGCGCGCCTCGACGACAGACCCCCTGATGTCAGCGAACACATACGACGCGCGGAGGAAATGCTCGCGGCCCGCGAGGCTGACCTGCGAGACGCGCAGGCTCGCGTCGCGCACTGGCAGGAACAGGCCGAGCGGACCGCCGGCGTTCGGGGTTTCACCCGCGGCCGGCGCCAGCAACATCACAGCGCCGAACACCAGCGCGAGACACAAACCTTGGCGGTCGAACGGGCAGCGCGGAGACTCGACGACGCCCGGGCGGAACACCAACAGCTACTCGACCGGCAGGCCGAACGGGCCGAATTCGACCGGGACAACCGTTGGCGGCACGACCGGATCGAAACCCTCGAAGCCCAACTGAAGCTCTACTGGGCGGAGACAGTCCTCGACGCGGCCAGAGATGGCCACCCCGCCGCCTACGGCAAACAACGGCTGAAGGAAGCGCGCCAGACCATCATCGAGCAGATCGAAACGCTCGGCGAGCGAACCACATCAGGCGAACACCAGCCGGAGGCAGTGCGGGGCATCGGCCATCCGCTGCGGGCTCTCACCGATATCGACCGGGCGATCCGACAAGCCGCCGACCGACTGGACCTGCACCTCATAGAACCGCCCAAGATCCCCCGGCAGCGGCGACCCGGGATGGACCCCGGCCAGATCCATTACCAGCACCTGCTCCATGAGCAGCTGCAGCCCACCGCGACCCCCACTCTGGGCATCGATCTCTAGAGGACGCCACTGGGGCCCACTGGATATCGGCGACGGACGCAGCAGTACGTCTCCGGCAGCTCATCGTCGACACCACAGACTGTTGAGGGTCCGTGCCGTGGGCGAAGATGACAAGGTGGAGCAGCCCCCGAAGAAGCGGCGAGCGCGCCGCGGTGAGCCGGCGCCCGACGAGGTAACCCTCGTCGTGCGGGGTGACCTACTCGATCCCGACGCCCTACACGAGGACGCTATCGACAACTTCGACGTCTACGGATACTGGGGCATATCCGTCTTCGCCGCGGTCGGCGAGTTCAACCTCGAATGGATCGGGTCCAACAAGCTGAACCGGGCCCGATGGCTGGTCGTCTTCCGAGCAGGAGATATCTACCGCTCCGGGCTCGAACTATGGGACACCGGGCAGAGCCCTCACTACGATGTTGTCCACGAAGACCCCGACGAACTGGTCGAGCGACTGATGGCCTGCCCGCACCGAATCATCCGCAACCCCACCGGACCTGGAGGATCGTGATGGCGCCTCCCCCGATCACTCTCCGAGCGAACCTGAACAACGAGGACGACGAAGGCCTCAACTGGAGCCTTATCCGTAAGGCCGTCGACCCTGACGCCATAGTCGAAGGCGCCGTGCTGGTGGCCGGATCGGAGCGATTCTGGTCCTGGGTGAAGATCCGCCGTGTCGACGACGACGGCCAAGTCCACTTCGAGCGCATCACCCCCGAAGAAGCAGCGAAATCCGTCCCTCGCGCAAGCTGAACTTCCGAGGGAGGAGGACGCGGCCACGAAGTTGGTCAACGGCGAAGCCGTCACGGCGGCCGCTGAACGGGCCATCGACAGATGGCAAATGTCTGTGCTGGGAGCTCGGCGCTGTGTGGCTGTGAGATTGGGGAGGTGGCGAGAGGGAGATTCCTGGTGAGCGGCCCCCCGTGGTTTGGTCCACCTCTTGTGTGAGTGCTGGTGATTTCGTTAGTACTCATGGAGGTGTTTGATGCCCGCTAGAAGGTTCACGGTGGAGCAGATCGTGGCCAAGTTGAGAGAGGCCGAACGTCTGCAGGGTCAGGGGATGACGATCCCGCAGACCTGTAAGAAGCTCGGGGTCTCCGAGCAGACGTTCTATCGGTGGCGTATCAAGTACGGGGCCCTGAAAGAGGACGAGGCGCAGCGGCTGAAGATCTTGGAGCAGGAAAACGCCCGTCTGAAGCGGATCGTCGCGGATCAGGCGTTGGACATCTCAATGCTCAAGGACCTCGCCAAGGGAAAATTCTAAGCCCGGCGCGCCGCCGTGATGCCGTCCGCTATCTGATGGGGCGTCACAAGGTGTCGGAGCGTCGGGCGTGCCGGGTGGTCGGC
>Ga0307374_10016042_pt1 | contig 9993 bp, 7 predicted proteins | sample OX3MG_FD_202532 | JGI IMG/M metagenome (GOLD analysis project Ga0307374, IMG submission 202532) | Soil microbial communities from Risofladan, Vaasa, Finland - OX-3 | ecosystem: Environmental > Terrestrial > Soil > Coastal area > Acid sulfate soil | place: Finland: Risofladan, Vaasa | collected...
GCGGGCAAGTAATCAAGGGCTTCGGGCCTTCCGGAGCGGATTCCCGAAGGGGCGGGCCTGTCCATGCGATCGCGAATAATAGGGAATCGGGCTTTCTTAGGCTGTATGGCGATTCTCTGCCTCGTTTACGTCATCGTGGCCATCTGGCTCAGCCGGATAGGCGCGTTCTGGAGCCCGGATTGCGGCGCGCGCTTTGCCGTGATCCGGGGCTGGATCGAGCACGGGAGTCTGATCCACTGGCCCTATGCTGGCGCTTCCATTGATCCCGCGGGTCAAATTCATCCGCTCGCCTTCTTCCTCTTCCATCAGGCCCACGGCTGGCGCGCGATTTACGCTCCGCTCTTCCCCTTGATGTCGGGTGTCATGTACCGGCTGATTGGTTTTGGCGGCCTTCTGGTCATCCCGGTCGCATGCGGTTTGGGAACCGCCTGGATTTTGGCGGTCATGGCGCGCCGGCTTGAGCTGCGCTGCCATGCTTTCGTTCCGCTGCTGATCGGCCTCGGGACGCCGGTTCTCATTTATTCGGTGGTCTTCTGGGACCACGTGGTGATGATACTACTCACCGCGGTGGCCGGATACGGAATGCTGCGCGCGCTGCAGGAGTCTCAGCCCCGTTTTGCCGTGCTCGCGGGCGCCGCGCTCGGCTTTGGAATCTGGATTCATGAGCTGATGGCAGCCATGTTCCTCGCCGCGCTGTTAGCCGCCATCCCGCTGCTCTTTCAACGTTCGGGACGGCGTCTCGTAACGGGGCTGATCGTCGGCTTCGTTCCGCTGGCGCTGTTGTGGATGGTCGGCAACAAACTCATTTATGGCGACTTCGGCGGACCGCACCTCATGGCCAACATGGGCGGCAATATCGCTGATCACCCCTTTTCCCGCAGTAAGATACTCAGCGTGCCAGAACTGGTCAATCGAATCGTAACCGGGCTGTTGGGCGCAGCCATCCATGGCGTTACGATCACGAGCGCCCAAATAGAACTCTTCTCCCTGTTTGTTTTATTCGGATTCCTGCTGTTCGCTTACATTCTCGCGACGTGGTCCTTTGAGAACAGATGCCCGCCGGCGTCTATCCTGTGGCTGATCGCCGCCGGTGTGGCGCTCTACCTCGGCATCCGGATCCAATGGGCCAATGGGTTATTCCAGGCGACTCCGCTCTTCATCGCAGCCCTCGCTATTCCGTGGGATGCGAAGCGGGGATCGGAGGGGTGCTTCGCGGACGGAGGACGGAGGACGGAGGACGGGGCAGAAGGCACGAGGCGCGAGGCGCGGGGCGCGGGGTCTGCACGGACGGAGGACGGAGGACCGGGGTCGGGCGGTGAAAACGGACTTGTGGGCGACTCGGGGCCGGCGGACGCCAGTATTTCGCCCGCCGCGCTTTTCTACGCCTGGGCGAGCAGAGCGTCGTGGGTCTACATTATCATCGTACTTCTCAATCCGGTGCCCTCAGGCGCCGATTGGGGCGCTCGATTCCTTCTTCCTGTGACGCCCCTTCTCACGATCTTAGCCCTGCACGCTTTTGAGGAGCAGTACAACGCTGCAGGTCCCATCTGGCGCCGTGTCGTGGTCGCCTGCGCGATTGTGGTCGTCGTTATCAGCATAATTTGCCAGTGTGAAGGATTGGTCCTGATTCAGCGCAACATGCGTTATAACCGGGATCTGATCAACCACGCTCTCAAGGCAAAGACCCCTGTCATCGTTTACACCAATATTGGAACAGGCCCGGAGATGACTGCGGCACGGCTGCCCGAACTTCAATTCATGGTTCGCAGCGACGACGATCTGAGCCTGCTCCTCCGGGTGATGCGCGCCCGCCACCTCAACGAATTCGTTTGCGTGGCCGATGACATGGGGCTCGTTCCGTTCGAGCGAATGGAAGACGGAGGTCCCTACCGGCCGGACCTGAATTCGCCCCATACCGAACGCCTGGTTGAAAAGGGATCTCAATCCATCCAGCCCGGTCCCGCACACGAAAATGGTGAACCAGTTCAGTTTGTAAGATTCGCGATACAGCGGCAGGACGCAGCAACCCACTCCCGCGAAACCGGATCCATCCGCCCGCAGCCATCGGGGACCCAGGCGCCAGTCGTTCTTCAAGCGGCCGTTCCGGGAAGCCATCACCGGAATCCATCAGTAGAGGCACGTACACGGGATAACGGGCTCACGACGGGCATCGCGGCGCAGTGCCGGAGCTGGGGTGCGGGAGCCCCGTACCTCGCGTCCTGGCGCCGATCACGCGGTACTCGCACGCCACCGCGCGGCGCCGAATTTCGCCCCCGAAAGTACATTTGACAAAAAAAACGGGTGTAACGTGTACAAACCTCATCCGATGGAGACCGCACCAATCAGGGCAGGACCGAAACCCGGGGATCCCGATGCGCGCCGAAAGACTGGTGGATTCGAAGACAATCAGGAGTGCCTGGCCGCTAGCCGCACGCGCGGCCGTCACCGGCGTCTTTCTGGTCGCGGCGGTCGGGAAGATAGTTGGCTTCTCGCAATTCGAAGGTACCATTCGCGCGTCCTATCTGCTTCCGGACCTACTTACGGTTCCTGCCGCAGTTCTTGTTCTCGCGCTCGAGCTCTTCGCGGCCATCGGTCTCTGGATCCCCCGAAGCCGGCGCCTTGCTCTTCAGGCAGCATCCTTGCTCGCGTGCGTCTTCCTCGCGTACGCCGGCCGGAGGTGGTTCCAGCATATCACCGTCCCCTGTGATTGCTTCGGGACGCTCTTCAAGATTCCACCGGCTGCCTCGGCACTGATTGATGTGGCGCTGCTGGCGGTCAGCCAGACCCTGCTGGCGTCTGAGTTCGCTCCGTCGTGCGCCCGCCAGATCAGGCAAAAGGCTGCGGGCATGTGCAGGCTGCTCCTGCCGAACGGCGAGGGAACTTCAGAATTCAAGAGAAGCGAAGGGATAATGCTGGCGGGCATGTTCGTCCTCTCGTTAGCCCTTTTTGTGGCCGCGTTGATTCATGGTTCCAGCAGCCGGCACGCGCGAGAGGCCGCGCTTCTAGCGTCCACTTTGAAAGCGACACCAGCCGAGGTCATCGGGCCGAATCGTGAATTCTACGGCAGTCCGCGGAGCCCCTACACATTGGTGGAGTTCGGAGATTATCAATGTCCGCCCTGCCGGGCGGCGGGTCGGAGGATACCGGCGCTGCTGAAGCGGTATCAGGGCAAAGTGCGCCTGGCTTTCCGGAACCTACCGTTGACGAATATCCACCCCTATGCCCTGCCCGCGGCGCTCGCGGCCGAGGCTGCCCGGGAGCAAGGACGCTTCTGGCCGATGCACGATGCGCTCTACTCCTCGCCGCTGGACGCCGGCGCTATTACCGCGATTGCCCGCCGCCTCGGCCTGAACATGATTCGCTTCCGGCGCGACCAGTCGACCGGGGCGCGCGCCGAAGTGGAGACCGATACGAAGGCCGCCGCGGCGCTGGGGGTAAGGTCCACACCCAGCTTCCTGCTTTGCTGCCCGAACGGCCAGGTTCTACGCCTCGGAAGGCTCGTTGATCTGCCGGACGCGATGGATGCTGAAGGCAGCGCCGAACGCCACAAAGGCCGAGCTGCTCAGTAAACTGAACCGCTTTCTGGACGGAGCAGGGAGGCGCGGGCACCGGACCGACATCTGATATTATACCGGAACCGCGCGCGCAGCGCCCGGTTCGCCATTTGGTTTAAGGGAGCGGAATATGAACCCGATACGACGTATTACGGTAGTGTTCAGCGCCATCCTTATGCTGGGATGCGCTCTGGCGACGTGGGCGGCTGGACCCTGTCCGACCGCGATTACCGCGAAGGAGGATCCCGGCGGCGACTGTTACATAGTTATATCCTATTCCGGATCCTATCCCGACTGCACTGACCAAACCTGGCAGGATGGAAGCTGCCCAAATGACACTGGAAATTCGCTGGCCTGCCAGTCGTTCGAGGTGTACTACACCAAAAAGGTGTTTGCGCCGACGGATCTCCACGATTGCCTTGGCGGATGCACAGAGACTGACTTCCCAAACCAGCATTATTTTAATGCGAGAAATGGCCCCAATAATTGTACGGTGAACGGCTGATGACTGTGCGGGCGTCGCAGCCCCATCGGCGGCGCTTTACCACGTACCGGAAAGCTGGAAAGCGGGCCGACGGCGACCGACTGGCCACATTATTGGCCAGTCCGTGCGTGGCGGGGAGGTTGGGTGTGAATAGGACCCAATCTGTGGTGCGCACCAGGATGGTCACGTACCCCAATTGGACTGCGTCGAATCCAGTCCGACCAGAAAGGAGTAATCAATTTCCGCTAGTGGTCCGTCAATCTTAGTCTGCATGGTGCGCCACTGCTCAGCTGACACATCTTAGATACGCGGAATGAATTTGACAAACTACTAGAATCGTATAAATAACAGAGAAGTTGCGCCGCGTCGGGGCTCGCATCCCACGCGAACGAAAGTCTCGGATGCCGGCGCGCCCCAGTTGAGATCGAGCATCACCGTCATACGGGCTCGAGCGCGCGCAGTGCCCGGCCCCCATGAAGTTAGGGAGGAGCAAATTATGAACCCGATACGCCGCGTTGTGTTAGCATTCAGCGCCATCCTTGTGCTAGGTTGCGCCATGGCGGCATGGGCTGGTGAGTCATGCCCGGTCGCCTACCCGGCGTGGCAGGCTCTCGGCGAATATTGTTACTACAGCGGGACCACGCCAGTTTGCAGTTCCCCCGGCTGGTACAGTGGATATTGTGAGGACGTCTACGGGCAGACGCTAGCCTGTGAGACGTTCACGCAGTACTACACCCTCAAGTGGTATACGCCAATAGATAAAAATTCGTGCGTGGACGGGTGCAAGGAGGAGGACATACCAAATCAGTACTTTACGAACGCAAGAAACGGCCCTGATGCCTGCTATATGGGAGGCTAAGGCTTGCGGGGATGTAGGATTCTCGATCGGCGCGTCTCTCGCCCGCGCGCTTGCACGGGTCCGCCGCGGAATTGCGGCAGCCTGAAATTAAATATGACGCCTCGAAGCGGGGATTGGGGACTGGGCTTGAAGGGTCCCCGATCCCCGCGAATTGATCGAATTGGGTGATCTTCAGGAGGAATTCGGATGTTCAACGGCTTTCTGTTATGTGCTGTGATGATGACAGCTATCGCCGGCGTGAGCGCCGCGCGGGGCCAAGACAGACCGCGACGCCTTGACGGCGACCGATTCACCGTAATATATCGGTACCGCACCGTGGGGAACAACGATCCGGCGCTGGCTGCCGCGGACTACAAGATGGCGAGCCGTTCAGTTACCGCAATGGAGGCAGCCGGGCACATCGACCGTTCCCAGGGGCAGCAGATTCTGACAGCTGAACTGTCATTAAAGAAAACTCCCCGCGAGCCCATGTCCGGAAAAGTAACACTTTCCTACCGTGATGGACGCCTGCTGTACGTTCTTGCGACCTCGCCGGGCGGCCAGCGACACTCCGAAGTCGTCCTATACGACGGCGGCACCACTTTCGAGTACGATTGTGTTAACCACGATTTAGAAATCAGGCCCGGCTTCGGGTTTGTGGAGATGGCCCCGTTTCCAATTAGCTCATTGGATTTGCCGTATCTTGCGGCAAGGCCCCGTTCGCCCCGAGCGGTTCCAGGTCCCACAAAGACCACGCGCACTGCGTGGTATGACTTTCCCCAGATCGGAGTCGTGATGAACGGCCGAAGCCCCGTCGTCGCGCCCGCCGAAGTACAGCTAATAGGCGCAGGTAAAGCAGCCAGACCGATCTCGGCCGCCATCCGCCATCGAGATGGCGTCCTCTTCCAGAGCTGGAGCTACGGGAGCTACCACAAAGTCGATGGCTCGTATTGGCCCGGAGTGATCACCTTCGCGGACTACGCGCCCGAGGGTCTCCTGGCCCCGGTTGGCGGGCGGGCCTTACGCCGGGAGACCGATACCTTCCGGCTGGTCTCGGCCTCCGCAGCGCCGCTGCCCGCCGCTTCATTCGATATTCGGCAGTGGCTTCACCCCGCGGATACCGTTAACGATTACCGCCGGAATCCCCACGTCGGTTACACCTATTATCCCACAGCAGGCAGTCTCGCTCAACAGGCGAGGGTCCGGCGGTTGATCGATTCCGGCGCGATCCGAGCTGCAACGGAAACAAGATCGAATAATCTCGTCCCCAGCGGATTGTTCCTACTGGCGGCATTCTGCATGGTGGGGTTGGCCGCCCTCTGGCGGGGCGTCAAACTTCGGGCGAAGCGATGAAGCCGATAGGTGTCGCGGACTGGCGGCATAGCCTCGGGTACGCTGTCGGCGTACTGCTCTTGCTGCCGTATCTGCTGCCCCGGACGTGGCTGGCTTCGATCTCACCGTTGTCCTACATTGATCTTCTGCACAGAGGCGCATCCACGCCTCTTACGCTCACGCTCGTCGCAGGCGCCTTTACGGCGGTGTGGTTATCGTATCATAGTGTGATCCCGGCCCGGCCCGATGCACGCCGGCTCTGTCACCTCGTGGGGATCTACGGCGCCGTGTTCATCGTAACTGCCGCGGCGGCGTTGCGAGCTGGGCAGTCTCCAGCGGGCCCCATGCTAGTGCTGATCTCACTGACAGTGGGACTTTTGGCAGCCCGCTTCTGCGGTTCCGGCCTGCGCGCAGCCCGGATACTCTGCTGGCTGGGCGCGCTGCAAGCTTTATATGCATTGGGGGATTGCGCACGCGGATACCACATTCTCCAATCGCACTCTGCGGTGCTGGCAGGCGGTACTCTCAATGATCCTGAGTCTCTGGCGAACATTCTGCTGTTCTGTCTTCCCCTCGGCGCCGCACTCGCGCTCACAGAAACGGCGGCTGTCGCACAGTTCGCTGCCCTGGTGGGATCAGCCGCGATGGCGGGCGCCCTGGTCCTCAGCGCGGATATAGCCGCCCTCGCGGGGGCTCTGCTGGGTGTCGTCTGGTTTGCCTACACTTTTTGCGGCCGGAATCGGCGCGTCGCCATCGCAGGGTTCTTTGTCGCCGCTGCTGTTTCTACCGTATGCTACGCTCACCTGCATCAGGGTCTGAATCGCTCCGTTGCCGGCGCCTCGATCCGTGCTGAGGCTCAAGTCTATCGCAGGGGATGGAGCGACTTTCGGCGTAACTGGATCACCGGTTCCGGCGCGGGCGGCGCAGGGACGCGTACACCGGCCGGCGGGCGCGGGGATGAGGTACGCATTGGGCCCGTCAGCGAGACCGCCGTACCCCTTCTCTGGATTGACGAGATGGGAATCGCGGGAGGGGTCCTGCTGATTCTCTTTCTCTGGTCGATCGCGCCGCTGGTCTCCTCCGGAAAAGGGCCTGACGCCCGGATTCTCGCCGCGGCGTGGGTTGCTGTCATCGCGGCCGGGTGCGTGTAGGCAGTTATTGGCATTCCCGGGCGACTGTATGCGAACGCGCTCGTCGGCGCGCTGCTGGGCGCTGCCTTGCTTGTAGGGCGAACTGAGGGGCGGAACCCGCCGATTACCCGCGAAGGGGCCGCCGCGATTCCCGGGGAGAACAAACCATGACACCACAACAGACCGTCGCATCGGCAGCAGTGCCGGCAGGCGGTTCACGCCTATCGCGCTGCATCCCGGCCCTGCTTGTGTTTGCCGGCCTCGGCCTGGGCGTCCGCGGAATACTGGGCCTTGTCACCACGAATGGCGTCTACACCGCCGGCCTCACTGAAAACGCTGGCGTCGTGCAAAACGGAAGTTCAATTCGACACTCCGTGTTTTTTCGGAATCTTACCCGCCAGCCTGTCGAGGTGATCTCCGAGCCCGGCTGCGGCTGCACAATTGCCGACGTACCAGACAGGACGATACCCGCGTTTGGCAGCGCCTCCGTAAAGGTTACTGTCCATACCGGGCTTACCGCGCTGGGTCCGCAAACGAAGATGGTCCAGTTTCTGCTGCTTTCCGGGCGAAATTCCTGGCAGAAAACGCTTCAGATCCGGATGATTGTGAGGGGAGGCAAAGGCGCCGCACGCGCCGCACGCAAACCTAAGGGCAAGGACCTCTCGCCGAGGCGTTCCACCGGGTGAGGGCACCTCAGGCCCTGAGCGCAGTGAGATTCGGGGGCTTGCCGGCACGGGACTCCGCCCTGGAGGCTGGCGCGTTGCTTTCTGCTACGGAACGAGGTCCTCGAAATGTCATTACCAGCGCGTTGGAATCGTGTTACGTTAGTCTGTATGGCGACGCTGTGCATGGTTTACATCGCGCTTGTAACGCGTCTGAGCCAGACACGCGCTTTCTGGAGCCCGGATTGCGGCGCTCGCTTTGCCATGATCCGGAGCTGGCTTAGGTGTGGAAGCCTCCTTCACTGGCCCTATGCAAGCGCCGCGCTCGACCCGCAGGGACAGATTCATCCCCTGGCCTATTTCCTCTTCCACCAGGCTCATGGCTGGTGCGCGATGTACAGCCCGCTGTTCCCGCTGCTGTCGGGCGTTATGTACCGCCTGTTCGGTTTTGCCGGTCTCTGCATTATACCGGTCGCGTCTGGCTTGGGAACCGCGTGCATACTTTCTATCACAGCGCGCCAACTTGAGCTGCGCTGTCATGCCTACGTTCCGCTGTTGATTGGTCTCGGGACGCCGGTTCTTATCTATTCGGTGGTCTTCTGGGATCATATCGTGATGATATTCCTGACGGCGGTGGCCGGATACGGGATGCTGCGGGCGCTGCAGGACGGTCGACCGCGGTTCGCGGCGCTGGCCGGCGCCGCGCTCGGCTTCGGAATCTGGATTCATGAACTCCTACTTGCCGTATTCCTCGCTACCCTGTTAGCTGCGGTCCCGTTGCTGTTCAGCCGGGCGGGCCGGCGCATTGCAACGGGACTGCTGATCGGATTCACTCCGCCGGCGCTGCTTTGGACAGTCGGCAACAAGCTCATCTACGGCAATTTCGGCGGTCCTCATCTCGCGGCCAATATGGGGGGCAATGTCGCTGATCATCCCTTTGGGCTCAAAGCAATACTCAGCCTCCCGGATCTGGTTAATCGGATCTTAACCGAATTATTGGGCACGGGCGCCGCGGGCATAATGATGACCTCCAGCCATAGGGAACTGTTCCCCTGGTTCGTATTACTCGGCGCACTGTTGTTAGCGTACGTAGCGGCGACCTGGCTCTTCGGCGCCCGGTGGCCGCCGGCGTCCGCACTTTGTCTGGCCGCGGCCGGCGTCTCCCTATTCCTGGTACTTGAGGTTCACTGGGCCAACGGGTTGTTCCAGGCAACGCCACTGCTGATCGCGGCGCTGGCTATTCCGTGGGACGCTGCGCGGACGCGGGACGGAGGACGGAGGACGGAGGACGGAGGAAAACCCACCACAGAAACGCGGGGTCCCTCAGAGGGCCGCAGAGGAGGATGGCTGGCAGAGAGCCGAGGACGGGCGGGAGAACCCGTAGGGTTGGCACCGGCAGCAACGGATATACCGCCGTCATCTCTGTTTTACGCTTGGGCGAGTAGAACGGCATGGTTCTACATCGTCATGATTCTTTTGAATCCGATGCTCCCTGGCGTCGATTGGGGCGCACGGTATCTTCTTCCCGTTTTGCCGCTTCTCGTGCTTTTAGCTTTGCACGCCTTCGAGGAGCAGTACCGCGCCGCGGAGCCTCTCTGGCGCCTGGCCGTTGTTGTTTGCGCCGCCGCCGTTGCCGTCGCCAGCGTTTGCTGCCAGCGCGAGGGATTGATCATGGTCCAACGGACGATGCGGTACAACCGGGACCTGATCAATCACGCTCGCGCACTCCGAGCTCCGGTGATTGTTTACTCCAGCATTGGTATGGGGGCCGAGTTCACCGCCGCTCGTCTCCCGCAGATGCAGTACATGGCACGGAGCTACGACGACCTGCAACTTCTGCTCCGGGTTCTGGACTATCGCAGGATCAGGGAGTTCACGTTCGTCACCGATGGCGCCGGGTTGGGACTCGTTGAGTCTATGGAACCCGTGGGATCTGGCCGCTCCTGCAGCGATTCTCGTGCGACCGAATCGCTGATCCCAAAAGCGTCCTCAG
>Ga0307374_10016043_pt1 | contig 9992 bp, 10 predicted proteins | sample OX3MG_FD_202532 | JGI IMG/M metagenome (GOLD analysis project Ga0307374, IMG submission 202532) | Soil microbial communities from Risofladan, Vaasa, Finland - OX-3 | ecosystem: Environmental > Terrestrial > Soil > Coastal area > Acid sulfate soil | place: Finland: Risofladan, Vaasa | collected...
CCGGCCAAGTCCGACTCGACGGCAAGCGCGTCGAGGCCGGCGCGCACGTCACCGCCGGGCAGCGCATCCGCGTGCCGCCGCTGCCCGCGGCAAGCCCGCCGGGCGCCAAGCCAGACCGTCCGCCCCCGAGCGACGCCGACGCGCGGATGCTGCAAGGGCGCGTACTCTATCGCAATGACGAGCTGATCGTCATCGACAAGCCTTTCGATCTGGCGGTGCAAGGCGGCACCGGGACCAAGCGGCATCTCGACGGACTGCTCGATGCGCTGCGCTTCGACGCCGAGGAGCGCCCTCGGCTGGTCCATCGGCTCGACAAGGATACCAGCGGCGTGCTGGTGCTCGCGCGCAGCGGCCGCGCCGCAGCCCGCCTCGCCGAGGCGTTCCGCGGCAAGAACGTGCGCAAAGTCTATTGGGCGGTGGTGGTGGGCGCGCCCAAGCCACGCCAGGGCAAGATCGACCAGCCCCTCGCCAAGCAGGCGGGACCGGCGGGCGAGCGCGTCGCCGCCGATAACGAGGACGGCGACCGCGCCCTTACCTTTTATCGCACCGTCGCGCGCGCTGCCGATCGCTTTGCGTGGCTGGCGCTCGAGCCGGTGACCGGCCGCACGCATCAACTGCGCGTCCACTGCCTGACGCTCGGCACGCCGATCCTCGGCGACGGCAAATATGGCGGCGCGGCCGCTCATCCTGCCGGCGTGCCGGGAGAAGCGCAGCTCCAGCTTCACGCGCGCGCGATCGCCTTGCCGCTCGCGGACGGCAAGATTCTCACCGTGACCGCGCCGCTGCCGCCGCATATGCGCGAGAGCTGGAATTTTTTCGGCTTCGAGGAAGGCAGCGAGCGCGATCCGTTCGCCGATCTCGCGCCCATCTTCAATAAAGCTGGGCGATGAAGCGCTTTTACACGAAAGCAGCCGCGGTTGCAGCCGGCGACGAATTTGCGGTCGAGCTCGACGGCAAGAAGCTGCTGACGCCGGCCAAACAGGAATTGCGTGTGCCGGGCCGCGCGCTGGCCGAGGCGCTCGCCGCCGAGTGGCAAGGCCAGGGCGCGACCGTCGGCCCGCTGACCCTGCCCCTGACCCGGCTGGTCAGCACCGCGATCGATCGCGTGACGCCGCGGCGCGCCGACATGATCGCCGAGATCGTCAACTATGCCGCGACCGATCTCTTGTGCTATCGCGCGGACGAACCGCCCGAGCTGGTCGCGCGCCAGCGCCGGATTTGGCAGCCGCTGCTCGATTGGGCCACGGAGCGCCACGACGCGGCGCTGATCGCGACCCAGGGCATCACGCCGGTGCCGCAGCCGCCGGCCGCGCTCGCCGCAATCGAGCGCGCGATCGCCGCCTATGATGCGATGCTGCTGGTCGCGCTCCAGCTCGCGACCACCGCCTGCGGCTCGGTGGTGCTGGGCCTGGCGCTGCTCGACGGTGCGGTGACGCCGGACGAGGCTTTCGCCGCCGCGCAGCTTGACGAGAGCTATCAGATCGAGCGCTGGGGCGAGGATGCCGAGCAGACCCGGCGCCGCGCCGCGCTCAAGGACGACATCGCGCTAGCGGCACGCTTTGCCGCGTTGCTGCGCGCCGACTAAGCTGCCACCCGGTCCCAAGGCTGCGGGGAGAGCCTTCATGCAGGATATTCTGCGGCGGTTGGAAGAAAAGCGCGCAGCGGCGCGGCTGGGCGGCGGCGAACGCCGCATCGCCGCGCAGCACGCCAAGGGCAAGCTAACCGCGCGCGAGCGGCTCGATCTGCTGTTCGATCCCGGCACGTTCGAGGAATGGGACATGTTCGTCGAGCATCGCTCGAGCGATTTCGGCCTCGAGGAGCAGAAAATCCCCGGCGACGGCGTCGTCACCGGCTACGGCCTGGTCAACGGCCGCACCGTCTTCGCCTTCAGCCAGGATTTTACGGTGTTCGGCGGCGCGCTGTCCGAAGCCCATGCCGAGAAGATCTGCAAGGTGATGAACCAGGCGCTGAAGGTCGGCGCGCCGATCGTCGGCCTCAACGATTCCGGCGGCGCGCGCATCCAGGAAGGCGTTGCCTCGCTCGCCGGCTATGCCGAGGTGTTCCAGCGCAACGTGCTTGCCTCGGGCGTGGTGCCGCAGATCTCGCTGGTGATGGGACCTTGCGCCGGCGGCGCGGTCTATTCGCCGGCGATGACCGATTTCATCTTCATGGTGAAGGACAGCTCGTACATGTTCGTCACCGGTCCTGACGTGGTGAAAACGGTGACGCAGGAGACGGTGACCCAGGAAGAGCTCGGCGGCGCGGTCACGCACACGACGCGCTCGGGCGTCGCCGATCTCGCGTTCGAGAACGATGTCGAAGCGCTGCTCCAGCTTCGCCGCTTCATGGATTTCCTGCCGTCGTCCAATCGCGGCAAAGCGCCGCGGCGGCCGACCCACGATCCGGCGTCGCGCGCCGAGCCCGCGCTCGACACGCTGGTGCCCGCCAATCCCAACAAGCCTTACGACATGCGCGAGCTGATCGCGAAAATCGCCGACGAGGGCGAGTTCTTCGAGCTGGCGCCGAACTGGGCGAAGAACATCCTGATCGGTTTTGCGCGGCTCGACGGCCATCCGGTCGGCATCGTCGCCAATCAGCCGATGGTGCTGGCGGGCTGCCTCGACATCGACAGCGCGCGCAAGGCCGCGCGCTTCGTGCGCTTCTGCGACTGCTTCAACATTCCGATCGCGACCTTCGTCGACGTGCCGGGCTTCCTGCCCGGGACTGCGCAGGAATACGGTGCGATCATCAAGCACGGCGCGAAGCTGCTCTATGCCTTTGCCGAGGCGACCGTGCCAAAGGTCACCGTGATCACGCGCAAGGCCTATGGCGGCGCCTACGATGTGATGAGCTCGAAGCATCTGCGCGGCGACGTGAACTACGCGTGGCCTTCGGCCGAGATCGCGGTGATGGGCCCCAAAGGCGCGGTCGAGATCATCTTCCGCGCCGATCTCGGTGATGCCGCCAAGATCGAGGCGCGCACCGAGGAATATCGCGAGAAATTCGCCAACCCTTTCGTCGCCGGATCGCGCGGCTATATCGACGACGTGATCCTGCCACGCGACACGCGGGTGCGCCTCTGCCGCGCGCTCGCGATGTTGCGCGACAAGGAGCTATCCAACCCCTGGAAGAAACACGACAACATCCCGCTGTAAATTTCCACCTCATCCTGAGGAGCGATGCGCAGCATCGCGTCTCGAAGGACGAACTAACTCGCAGATTCCGAATGGCCTTCGTTTACATGCTCAAATGCGCGGATGACTCTTATTATGTCGGATCGACTCGCGTAAGCCTTGAGGCTCGCGTGAATGATCACAATGTCGGTCGGTATGGCGGCTACACCGAATTGCGCCGGCCCGTTCGATTGGTTTGGGCAGAGGAATTCGAGCGCATTAGCGACGCCATTGCGATGAAGCGCAGAATCAAAGGCTGGGGTCGGGCAAAGAAAGAGGCGTTGATTGCAGGCGATTTCGCTTCGATAAACCTCCTCGCAAAACGGCGCTCATCCTTCGAGACGGCCGCTTCGCGGCCTCCTCAGGATGAGGACTGACTCGGAATGTTCAAGAAAATCCTCATCGCCAACCGCGGCGAGATCGCCTGTCGCGTCATCGCAACGGCAAAACGCATGGGGATCAAGACCGTCGCGGTCTATAGCGACGCCGATGCCGAGGCGCTGCATGTGCGCCGGGCCGACGAAGCGGTGCGGATCGGTCCGCCGAAGGCGTCCGAGAGCTATCTCGACATCGCGCGCATCCTCGCGGCCTGCCAGGAGAGCGGCGTCGAAGCCGTGCATCCGGGCTATGGGTTCCTGTCGGAGAATGCCAGTTTCGCGACCGCGCTCGAAGCCGCTGGCATCGTCTTCATCGGCCCGCCGCCGGCCGCGATCGCGGCGATGGGCGACAAGATCGCGGCAAAAAAGATCGCGCAAGAAGCGGGCGTCGCGACCGTTCCGGGCGATCTCGATACGGTCGCCGATGCCGAGGCCGCGATTTCGGTCGCGCGCGGCATCGGCTATCCGGTGATGATCAAGGCGGCGGCCGGCGGCGGCGGCAAGGGCATGCGGATCGCGGCAAGCGATGCCGAACTGCGCGCGGGCTTCCGCCTTGCCACCGGCGAGGCACGCTCGGCCTTTGGCGATGCGCGGGTATTCGTCGAGAAATATATCGCCTCGCCGCGACACATCGAAATCCAGATCGTCGCCGATGCGCACGGCAACGCGATCCAGCTCGGCGAGCGCGAATGCTCGGTCCAGCGCCGCCATCAGAAGGTGATCGAGGAAGCGCCGAGCCCCTTCCTCGACGACAAGACCCGCGCCGCGATGGGCGCCCAGGCCGTCGCCCTCGCCAAGGCAGCCGGCTACCGCTCGGCGGGGACCGTCGAGTTCATCGTCGATCGCAAGCACAAATTCTATTTCCTCGAGATGAACACGCGGCTGCAGGTCGAGCATCCGGTGACCGAGATCGTCACCGGCTTCGATATCGTCGAGTTGATGATCCGCATCGCGGCCGGCGAGAATCTGGGCATCGCGCAAAAAGATGTGAAGCTCTCGGGCTCGGCGATCGAGGCGCGTATCTATGCCGAAGACCCACGGCGAAATTTCCTGCCCTCGGTCGGGCGCATCACGCGCTATCTGCCGCCGACAGGCGACGGCATCCGCATCGACAGCGGCGTCGAGGAAGGCGCCGAAATCTCGATCTTCTACGACCCGATGATCGCCAAGCTGATCGCCAGCGGCGCAACCCGCGACGAGGCAATCGCGCGGCTTGCGGAAGCGCTCGACAGCTTCGTCATTCGCGGCCTCTCGCACAACATCGGCTTGCTGGCGGCGGCGATCGCCCGGCCGCGATTCCGCGCCGGCGATCTTTCGACCGATTTCCTCGCCAACGAATTTCCCGACGGCTTCAAGAGCGAAGCGCTGCCGCCCGAGTTGGCGGCTCAGGCGGTCGCGGTCGCGGGTGCCGCCCAGCGCATCGCCGCCGAGCGCGATGCCGCGAGCGCCGGCGCCGCGATTCCCGAGCGCTGGGTGATCGTGCAAGACGATTCGCGCTATCCCGCGCGATTGACCCGGCGCAACGAAACCATCGCCGTAGCCGGCTATACCGCGAGCCAGGAGGTAACGACATCGTGGCAGCCGGGCGACGCGCTGTTCCGCGGCATGGTCGATGGCCGGCCGGCGATCTTCCAGATCGAGCGCGACGGCATCGGCTGGCGCCTGCAGCGCGGCGGCGCGGTGCTCGACCTGAAAGTTCTCTCGCCGCAAGCGGCCGAGGCGCTGGCGCGCATGCCGGCGAAGAAGGTGCCCGACCTGTCGCGACACCTGCTTTCGCCGATGCCCGGGTTGCTGATCTCGCTGGCCGTGGCGGAGGGCCAGGAGGTGAAGGCGGGCGAGGAATTGGCGGTGATCGAGGCGATGAAGATGGAAAATGTACTGCGCGCCGAACGCGACGGCACGATCAAGACCTTGTCCGCGCGGCCTGGCGACAGCCTCGCCGTCGACCAAATTATCCTGGAATTCGCATGATCGCGGCCGTGCAGCTCGAGATCTTCGGCCGGGTTCAAGGCGTCGGATTTCGCGCCTTCGTCAGGCATTGCGCGCGGGCCCGGGGCTTGCGCGGCTGGGTGCGCAACCGCAGCGACGGCAGCGTCGAGGCGTTGTTGATCGGCGAGGAAGATGCGGTCGCAGCCGTGACCGAGCAATGCCGGCGCGGCCCGTCGCAAGCGCGGGTCGATCGCCTCGAAAGCCTGCCGGCGCAGGATGACGGCACACCCGATTTCACCGAGCGCGCGACGGTCTGACGCGATGGGATCGCAGCTTCGTCTTTTGGCCAGCCGGCGCCTTTCGGCCCTCTTCATCGCGCAGTTCCTCGGCGCGCTCAACGACAACCTCTTGAAGAACGCGCTGGTCATCCAGGTGGCTTACGGGCGTTCGGGCAGCGCGAGCGACATCGAGGTGATCGTCACGGTCGCGACGGCGCTGTTCATCCTGCCCTATTTCCTGTTCTCGGCGACTGCGGGCGAGCTCGCCGACAAATTTGCGAAGATGCGGCTCATTAAAGCGCTGAAGCTCTGGGAGATCGGGGTGATGACCCTCGCTGCGGCGAGTTTTCTCTTTGGCGGCGGCATCGGCATCGGGCTGACGATCCTGTTCCTGCTCGGTATTCAGGCCGCGTTCTTCGGCCCGGTGAAATACGGCATCCTGCCCGAGCTGCTGGGGCCGGACGAATTGCTGAGCGGCAATGCCGTGATCGAGGCCGGGACGTTCCTCGCGATTCTCATCGGCACGATTGCCGGGGGCTTGCTGATCCTCCTGGCCGACGGGCCGGCGATCGTCTCGGCGACGCTGCTGATCGGCGCGGTCGGCGGCTGGATCGCCAGCCTGTTCATTCCGCACACCGAAGGCCGCGCCGCCGGTTTGCGCCTCAACCCCAACATCGTGGCGGAGACCTGGAAGGTCCTGCGCTACGCCAATGCGAGCCGCGCGATGCGCTGGACCATCCTCGGCAATTCCTGGTTCTGGTTCGTCGGCGTCGCGCTGGTCTCGCAATTCCCCAATTACGCCAAGGACGTGATCGGTGCCGACAACCAGGTCGTGACTTTGTTCCTGACGCTCAACTCGCTGGGCATCGGCGCAGGCTCGCTGCTGGCGGGGCGGCTGCTGCACGGCCGCATCTCGGCGAGGCTGGTGCCATTCGCGGCATTGGCGATGGCGGTGTTCAGCGGCGATCTCTGGCTCTCCGACGGCCGGCATATCGGTACCGGGCTGATGAACGCCGCGGCGTTCCTCGGCGTCGCGCAGAACGCACGCGTGGCGTTCGATCTCGTCGCCATTGCGGTCGCAGCCGGCGTCTTCGTGGTGCCGCTTTACGCCCTGATGCAGGCAAAGAGCGCAACCGAGCATCGCTCGCGCGTGGTCGCCGCCAACAATGTCTGGAACGCGCTCTTCATGGTGGCGGCGGGTTTGGGCAGCGCCGTCATGTTGAAGCTGGGCGCCGGCGTCACCGATATTTTCCTGACGGTCGCAATCGCCAATCTGGCGGTCGCCGCCGGGAGCTGGCGCTTGCGCGCCAAGCCCCGGTAGAGAGCACCGCGTCAGGACGCGGCGGCTTCCTCGGTCTCGTCCTCGGCGGTCTGGACTGGGCCGGAATCCAGCCCCTTGGCCGCGGGATCGCGATCGACCAGCTCGATCACCGCCATTGCCGCGGCATCGCCGTGGCGAAAGCCGGCCTTGAAGATGCGGCAATAGCCGCCGCCGCGCTTGCCGTAGCGCTCGGCGAGGGTCGTCAGCACCTTGTCGGCGATCTTCTCGTCCTGGAGCGTCGCGATGAGGCGCCGGCGCGAGGAAAGGCCGCCCTGCTTGCCCATGGTGATGAGACGCTCGACCACCGGGCGTAGATCCTTGGCCTTGGGCAGGGTCGTGGTGATCTGCTCATGCTTCAAGAGCGCATGGCAGAGATTGTCGAACATCGCTTTGCGATGCGCCGATTTACGGCTGAAGCTGCGGCCTCGGAGACGGTGACGCATGATCTCTGCTCAATCGGCTCAATAGGGTTCCTCGAGGCGCTTCACCAGCTCCTCGATATTCTCGGGCGGCCAGTTCGGGATCTCCATGCCGAGATAGAGCCCCATCTGCGCCAGTACTTCCTTGATCTCGTTCAGCGATTTGCGGCCGAAATTCGGCGTCCGCAGCATCTCGGATTCGGTCTTCTGCACCAGGTCGCCGATATAGACGATGTTGTCGTTCTTCAAGCAATTGGCCGAGCGCACCGAGAGCTCGAGCTCGTCGACCTTGCGCAAGAGGTTCTTGTTGAACGGCAGCTCGGACGGACGCTCTTCCTCGGTCGCCGCGCGCGGCTCCTCGAAGTTGATGAAGAGCTGGAGCTGGTCCTGCAGGATGCGCGCGGCCAGCGCGACCGCGTCCTCGGGTGTCACGGCGCCATTGGTCTCGATGCTCATCGACAGCTTGTCGAAGTCGGTGCGCTGGCCCTGGCGGGTGTTGTCGATCTTGTAGCTGCATTGGCGCACCGGGCTGAACAGCGCATCGACCGGGATGAGGCCGATCGGCGCGTCCTCGGGCCGGTTGTCGGTCGCCGGGCGATAGCCCTTGCCGGTCTCGACGGTGAATTCCATCGACACCTTGGCGCCTTTGTCGAGGGTACAGATGAGATGATCGGGATTGAGCACCTCGATATCGTGCGGCAGCTCGATCATGCCGGCGCGCACCTCGCCCGGGCCATTGGCGCGAAGCCGCATGCGCTTCGGGCCGTCGCCGTGAAGGCGCAGCGCGATGCCTTTGACGTTCAGGACGATGTCGGTGATGTCCTCGAGCACGCCGGGCAGCGACGAGAATTCGTGCAACACGCCCTCGATCTGCACCGAGGTGATCGCCGCGCCCTGGAGCGAGGAGAGCAGCACGCGACGCAGCGCGTTGCCGAGCGTCAAGCCGAAGCCGCGCTCCAACGGGCCCGCGATCACGGTCGCGAACCGCGCCGGGTCGTCGCCCGGCTGCACCTCGAGCTGGTTCGGCTTCGTCAATTCCTGCCAATTTTTCTGGATTTGCGTCACGAGCGGACCCTCATGCGTTTAAGTCATCGGCGTGCGCGACCTGACTGGCCGCGGCACGCGCCAAATTAAAAATACCGCGACTAGACGCGCCGCCGCTTGGGCGGACGGCAACCGTTATGCGGAACAGAGGTCACGTCGCGGATCGACGTCACCTGAAAACCCACGGTCTGCAAGGCACGCAGTGCCGACTCGCGGCCCGAGCCCGGCCCCTTCACCTCGATCTCGAGGGTGCGCATGCCGTGCTCCATCGCCTTCTTGCCGGCATCCTCGGCCGCCATCTGCGCGGCATAGGGTGTCGATTTGCGCGAGCCCTTGAACCCCATCGTGCCCGAGGACGACCAGGCGATGGTGTTGCCCTGCGCGTCGGTAATGGTGATCATCGTGTTGTTGAAAGTCGCGTTCACATGCGCGGTGCCCGCGGTGATATTCTTGCGCTCGCGGCGGCGAACGCGCGCGGCGGCAGCAGGCTTCGATGTCGTCGCCATATCTTCCGAATTCCTTACTTCGTCGCCGTCTTCTTGCCGGCGATCGGCCGCGCCGGACCTTTGCGGGTCCGCGCGTTGGTGTGGGTGCGCTGGCCCCGGACCGGCAGGCCCTTGCGATGGCGAAGCCCGCGATAGCAGCCGAGATCCATGAGCCGCTTGATGTTCATCGCGACGGTGCGGCGCAGATCGCCCTCGACCTGATAGTCGTGGTCGATCGCCTCGCGGATGCGGAGCACCTCGTCGTCGGTCAACTCATGCACGCGGCGCGAATCCGGAATGCCCAGCTTCGCGCAGATCTTCTCGGCCGAGGTGCGACCGATCCCATGAATGTAGGTGAGACCGATCGGAACCCGCTTTTGATTGGGTATGTTAACGCCGGCAATGCGCGCCACCTGCGCTTCTCCTTAGATCGAATTGTTGGTTTCGGACGGTGACCAGACGCCCCGGTTGGCCGAACGCGCCTTATATCGGAATCTTTCCAATAAAGTCAACCTTTCGCCTTGTTTAGAATCGTTTCAATCTCTTGCGCGACCGCGTCGATCGCGGCCATGCCATCGACCGAGCGCAAGATACCCTTGGCCCGGTAGTAAGGCAGGATCGGCGCGGTCTGCTCGCGATAGGCCTTGAGCCGCGCCTTCACAGTCTCGGCATTGTCGTCCGGCCGACGGATGAACGCGTGTCCGCCGCAAACGTCGCAAGTGCCGTCTTGCTTCGGGCGGTGGTGGCGGTCGTGATAGGAGGCGCCGCAGGTCTTGCAACTGAAGCGGCCGCTGACGCGGTCGACCAGCGCCGCCTCGTCGACCGCGATCTCGACCACCTGATCGAGCGCGATGCGGTTCTCGGCCAGCATGCGGTCGAGCGCCGTCGCCTGCGGCACGGTGCGCGGGAAACCGTCGAGGATGAAGCCCTTGCCGCCGATCTGACCGATCCGCTGCTCGATCAAAG
>Ga0307374_10016045_pt1 | contig 9991 bp, 11 predicted proteins | sample OX3MG_FD_202532 | JGI IMG/M metagenome (GOLD analysis project Ga0307374, IMG submission 202532) | Soil microbial communities from Risofladan, Vaasa, Finland - OX-3 | ecosystem: Environmental > Terrestrial > Soil > Coastal area > Acid sulfate soil | place: Finland: Risofladan, Vaasa | collected...
TAGCCGAAATACTTCTCGATGATGCGCCGATAGATCGCCGTCAGGGCGACGAGATCGGCGACCGGCACGCATTCGTCAACCTGATGCATGGTCTGCCCGACCAGGCCGAATTCCAGCACCGGGCAATAATCCTTGATGAAGCGCGCATCCGAGGTGCCGCCCGAGGTCGAGAGCTTTGGCTTTTTGCCGGTCGTTTCGGCGATGGCGGCGACGGCAAGCTCGGTGAAGGCGCCCGGCTTGGTGACAAACACCTCGGCATTCGACTTCTGCCAATCGATGCGATGCTGCACGCGGCCGGCAGCCGCGTCTTGCGCACGCTGCTCGATCAGCGCCTTCAGCGCGGGCGGGCTGTGCCGGTCGTTGTAGCGGATGTTGAAACGCGCGCGCGCCTCGCCGGGGATGAGGTTGACGGTCTCGTTGCCGACATCGACCGACGTAAATTCCAGGTGCGACGGATCGAATTGCTCGCTGCCTTGGTCGAGCGGCGCCTGCAACGCGGCAATCAGCGTAACGAGCCCGCCGATAGGATTGTCGGCGCGGTCGGGATAGGCAACGTGGCCCTGACGGCCCAGCACGACGAGCGTGCCGTTGAGCGAACCGCGCCGGCCGGACTTGATGGTGTCGCCGACGACCTCGACATTGCTCGGCTCGCCGAGAATACAATGGTCGAAAGTCTCGCCGCGCTTCGCCGCCCATTGCAGGAGCTTGATTGTGCCGTTGACGGCGACGCCCTCCTCGTCGCCGGTGATCAGGAGCGAGAGCGAACCATTCTTCGGACGGCCGCCATTGGCCGCGAGATGATCGAGGGCTGCGGCGACGAAGCAGGCGATGCCGCCCTTCATATCGACCGCGCCGCGGCCATAGAGCCTGTCGCCGGCGACCTCACCGGCAAACGGCGCGTGATGCCAGGCCGCTTCGTCACCGGGCGGCACCACGTCGGTGTGGCCGGCGAAGACGAGATTGGGCTTCCGCTCGCCGACGCGCGCGTAAAGATTGTCGACCGCCGCAGTGCCGGGCTCGGCAAAGCTCGCACGCTGCACGTTAAAACCCGCCTTGGCCAAAACGTCCTGCAGATAGGCGAGCGCGCCGCCTTCCGCCGGTGTGATCGAGCGGCAGCGGATCAGATCGCGGGCGATGGCGACGGGATCGGCGGTCATCGTCGTTTACGTCCTCGCCAGCGGATCGGGGCCGTATTTGTTCGGACCCACGGTGCCGCGGCGGAAGCCAAGCTCGACCAACAGCGCGACCCCGAAAACCGCAAACGGAATCATGGTGGCGAGCGCAAGCATATTGCTCGAATCGTCGACCGCAATCGGCAACCCCAATACGTCGAGAAAGTCGAATACCGCATTGGCCGTGAAAAAAGCGATCAGCAGCCACAACGGAAGCAAGCGGTCGTGCGCGCGTTTCAGCGTTATGGCGAACTCCGGATAGGTGAAGGCAAGATCGACGATGGCGCTCAACCGATCGCCTTGAATCTGGCCGGCCAGAAGGCAGGCCAGCACATTAAGGACGTAAACCGCGCCCATGGCGATCCAGAATGTCCGGCGGCCGATACGGCCGTGAAATCCGTTGAGGAGGTAGACCCAATCCATCGGCACAACGCGATTACTCAATCTCGCAGCAATTCGTTGATGCTGGTCTTGGCGCGGGTCTTTTCGTCGACGCGCTTGACGATGACGGCGCAAGCAAGATGCGGGCTCGGCTTGCCGCCGGCGAGCGGCTTGCCCGGCAGGCTGCCCGGGACAACCACCGCATAAGGCGGCACCTCGCCCTGAACGACTTCGCCGCTATCGCGGTCGACGATTTTGGTCGACGCGCCGATGAACACGCCCATCGACAGCACCGCGCCTTCGCGCACGATCACGCCTTCGGCAACTTCCGAGCGTGCGCCGATGAAACAATTGTCTTCGACGATGACCGGCCCCGCCTGCAGGGGCTCCAGCACGCCGCCGATGCCGGCGCCGCCGGAAATGTGACAGTTCTTTCCGATCTGCGCGCAAGAGCCGACCGTCGCCCAAGTATCGATCATGCTGCCGCGGTCGACATAGGCGCCGAGATTGACGAAGCACGGCATCAGCACCACGCCCGGCGCAATGTAGGCGGAACGGCGCACGACGCAGCCGGGCACCGCACGAAAGCCGGCGGCGCGAAACTGCTTGTCGTCCCAACCATCGAATTTCGATGGGACCTTGTCCCACCATCCGGCGCGACCGGGACCGCCGGAAATAACGCTCATGTCGTTCAAGCGGAACGAAAGCAGGACTGCCTTTTTGAGCCATTGATTGACCCGCCAGGTGCCGTCCGCGGCCTTTTCTGCAACGCGGGCCGTGCCGCGATCAAGCAGACCGAGCGCCGCCTCGACCGCCTCGCGCACCGGACCTTTGGTCCCCGGTCCGACCTCTTCGCGCCGTTCGAAGGCGGCATCGATGGTCTCAGCGAGAGATTCGTCGCGGGTGGCGAGGTCGGCGGCCGACATAGAAGGTCCCCTTGCTGTCGCGGTTTGTCGGAGCGCGCCATGCCGATGTCAAGCGCTGGCCATCACGCCCTGCCAAAGCTTGGAACCCTTCTTGCATGACGCGCATTACCTGCAACAGCGATCAATGGGGATCGAATGATCACGATGGGTATCGGTGTCGGCGCCGGCGTATTTTATTGGCTGGCCGACTATCAACTGGCGTTCTGGATACTGGCGTACGCGATTATCTACGGTGCTCTGAGCGCATTGCGCGGCGATAGTCCGAAACACGCGAAACTGGCGGTTTATCGGCGCGGCACCGGCCTGACGATTGCGGTGCTGATTCCGGTTGCCTGGCATATCGGCACCCTCGCGGGCTATTTTAGCTAGCGCCGGCCAGCCGCGTCGCCTCGGTTGGCGGCAATGCCGCGTAAAAAACCGGCCAGATCGTCGGTGACGTGATCGACGTGCGGCGCGTCGCGCCCGGCAAGCTCCCATTCCTCCCGAAACACCTCGCGGGTGCCGGTTGGCACGATCAGCACCGTCGTCATGCCGAGCGCATGCGGCACTTCGAGATTGCGCGCCAGATCCTCAAAAATCGCGGCCTTGGCCGGGTCGACCTTATGGCGGGCGAGAAAACGGTCATACACCTGCGGCCGCGGCTTTGGCTCGAGCTTGGCAGCGGCGATGTCGAAAACGTCCTCGAAGCGCTCCTCGATCTCAAGCCTGCGCATTACCGTTTCGGCGTGGCGGCGCGTGCCATTGGTGAGAATGAGCTTGCGGCCGGGCAGAGCGGCAATCGCTGAGCCAAGCGCCGGGTCCGGCGTGAGCGGCGAGTAATCGATCTGATGCACGATTTCCAGGAATTCGTCGGGATCGAGACCGTGCTCTTCCATCAATCCGCGCAGGCTGGTGCCGTACCGCCGATAGTAATCCTTTTGCAGACGAAAGGCCTCATCACGCGTGACGTTGAGGAAGCCTGCGATGTAGTCGCGAATGCGGACGTCAACCTGTTCCCACAGATTGAGATGATGCGGATAAAGCGTGTTGTCGAGATCGAAGACCCAGGCCTCGACCGCGTCAAAACCGCGGGCAGAAAGAGAAAGCATTCCGGCGACTCGTTGTTGCCACACTTGCCGGCGAAGAGCCGATGCCGCTCGCCGAATCAGGTTTTAGCAATTGGCGCGCCGGGAGCAATGATGCGAAGGAAATTGCGTAAGACGGTTGCTTTGCTACAGGCAGCACTCATCGGCACGCTTGCCGCGGCTGCGATTGCCGGCATCGCGCTCTGGATTTCGCATTCCTGACGATCACGCGGCTTCCCGAGGCGCGGCCGCGATGCTTAACCTCCAACACGCCAACCAGCCACCGGAACGAGGCCTTTAAGGGCACCATCGTGCAGGCGCGCCGGGTCGCGTTCGCCCTCCATCGCCAGGCGGAGCAGCGAGCGCGCCAGTTCGTCCGGGCGCACGGTCCGGTTGCCTTCCGCCTTGAGTGTGAGCCACGCCTCGTCAAAGGCGGCCTCCAGGACGATCAGGGTTTGCGGATCGAACGAAGAAGCATGGAACCCGCGCATAGCCGACCCTCATCGAAATGCCACGGACAGGGATGTTGCGGAGAACCAGAGCATCGGCGTCAAGTTGGCCGAGTTTGTGACACGGCCGATGAAATATCCATGACTTGCGGTCGCAGCCCCGCCGGGGCGTGCGTTCGGTACGTTCATTTCCAGAGCTGAAACGCCAGCAACGCCGCCAACATGATGCCGCTGCCGGCTCCCTGCAGCGGGGTAACGAGCTCGCCGAGCATCAGTGCGCTGAGCGCCATCGCCGTGAACGGCTCAAGATTCATGATCAGTGCGGTGCGAAACGGGCCGATGCGGATTGTCGATACGAACATGAAGAGAATGGCGGCCGTCGTAGCGAGGCTCATTGCCACCAGAGCCACCCAACCACCGTTGGTTTGCGGCGGATCCCATGTTTGCGTCGCAACCGAAACCGCAACGAAGATCACAAGTTGCGCGATCACCGAATACCAGGTGGTCAGCCGTGCGTCGGCATCGGCGAGGAACGCGCGGCTGACGATCAGTACAACGGTGCGGCAGCACGCCGCGCCGAGCGCAAAAGCAATGCCAGCCAGCGCCAGCCCGGCCGGATGGGCGCCGATCATGACCGCAAGGCCGAGGAACGCAACCAGCGCACAGATGGCGCCGCGCCAGGTCAAACGCTCGAGGCCGCTCGCCGAAGCAACAAGTCCGGTCAGCAGCGGGTAGACGAAATAGGTCAGAATCGCGGTCGCTACGTCATTCGCCTCGATCGCCTTGAACAGGCAGAAGGTCAGCGCGGCGAAGACCACGCCGACGCCCAGCGACACCCAACGGATGCGCGGATTCGTCGGTGCCGCCGGTCCAAGCCGCAGCCACAATGTCAAAAAGACGAAACCGACCACGTTGCGGAACGACAGCATGGTGAGCACGCCGCCGTGCGCGTGGATTATGATTTTGGCGAGCACGTCGGAAACAGCGAGCGCGATCGCCGCGGCGAGGCCGGGAGCGGAGGAAAAAACGAAATTGAATTTCAAGGTAAGCCCGGCACTGTTGCAGTCCGAGGCATAAGCGGGTCCCGGGCATCAAGCAACCGGCCGCAGTTTAAGCTCGCTCATGTTCGGGAGTGGAAAGCGGAACCGGCCGCGCACGCCGCTCAAACGATTCTTTCAATATCGCCGCACCGCGAATGAAGGGAGCAATCAGCTCGCCTTTTATGGTGTGCGCCTGTTCACGATCCGGCTCGACGCCGAATTCAAGTTTTTCCGGCTGCTGCGAGGGAATGTAAAGCGTGCCGAACATCCAATCCCACAGCGCCAGGCAGCTTCCCATGTTCTTGTTGAAATGCGCCGGATTGCGCGAGTGATGAATCTGATGATGCGCCGGGCTCATCAACAAGCGGCCGAGCCAACCGGTGTACGCTATCCATAGTTCCGAATGTTGCAAATGAACGTAGACGTAGATGAAGAGGACGAGAATGAGATTGGTATCCGACAACCCGTATGGCAAAGCCGGCCGGCCGAGCAGGTAACTGCTGATGCCGGTCGCAAGCCCGATCGAAACCGCCAGGATGTTGAGAAAAATGCACATGTAGACCGGGTGGACGCGAAAGTTCGTCAGCGGCGTCAACACGGTCGCCGAGTGGTGGACTTTGTGAAATTCCCAAAGAAATGGAATCCGGTGCGACAGATAGTGGTTGAACCAATACCCAAGCTCATAGGCGAGGAACGCCATCACCGTGATGATGCCGCGGGCAACAAATCCAGGCAGCGGCGCCGACGGCATCGGGCCGAACGTCGCGGTCAACACGCCGACCAAACTTTGGCTCAGGGTCTCATAGGAAACCAGCGCCCAGCCGAAGACGATCCCGAATACGAATAAATTGAAGTAGAAATATCCGACGTCTGCGCGACTCGAAGGGCTGGCGACGATGCGTCGCGGAAACAACGCGCGCAGCAGTGCGCGAAGCCGGATGCGGCGTCCGCGCTTATGGCGCCTGAACGCAAGCAGGAGGAGCGCGATCACCAGCGCGCTCGCCAGCGAGAATAGCGAAATGTGCGATCCCGGCGCCAGAAACGCCAGGTTCAGCCGGCCCAGGAAGTACGCAATGCCCGCCGAAAAATCCAAGTGCGCCTCTGCCGCGTAGGGAAGGCGCAGACGTTACGCGGCCATTGGTAAAGGTCGCGTTGTCCCAACGCAGCATGCGCGGTTAACGGCGGATGAATCGATCAGTTATGAATGAGCGTGCCGGCGCCGAGCTCGGTGAACAGTTCCAGCAACACCGCGTGCGGCACCTTGCCATTGAGGATGACGACGCCTTCCACCCCGCGCTCCAGCGCGTCGATGCAGGTCTCTACCTTGGGGATCATGCCGCCGGAAATCGTGCCGTCGGCGATCAGGCGGCGCGCATCGTCGGCCGAGAGTTGTTTGATCAGCTGTTTCGACTTGTCGAGCACGCCGGGAACGTCGGTCAGGAGCAACAAGCGCTTGGCCTTGAGCGCTCCGGCAACGGCGCCGGCGAAAGTATCGGCATTGACGTTAAAGGTGCCGCCGTCGGCGGCGGCGGCGACCGGCGCCAATACCGGAATCAGCTCCCGCCCGAGAATTTGATTGAGCACGGTGACGTCGACCTTGTCAGGCTCGCCGACAAAGCCGAGATCGATGACCTTTTCGATGTGCGAGCCGGGATCGACGATGGTGCGTGTCAGCTTCCGCGCAACAACCATGTTGCCGTCCTTGCCGCATAACCCGATCGCCTTGCCACCGGCTTCATTGATGTAACCGACGATCTGCTTGTTGATCGAGCCGGCCAGCACCATCTCGACGACTTCCAGAGTCTTTTCGTCGGTGACGCGCAGCCCACCGGCATACTGCGACTGCACGCCGAGCTTCTTGAGCATGGCCTCGATTTGCGGACCGCCGCCATGCACCACAATCGGATTGATCGCGGTTTGCTCGAGCAGCACGATGTCGCGGGCGAATTCGCGCGCCAACTGCTCGTCGCCCATGGCGTGGCCGCCGTATTTGATGACGATGGTTTCCTCGTCGTAGCGCTGCATGTAGGGCAGCGCCTCGGAAAGGACGCGGGCGATGTCGTGTTCGGAAACGCTCATGCTGACTGGCCTGCTCGTTGAAGCCCAACTGAAACGAACGCTGCCTTTTAGCGGGCAAAGCGAGGCGGCGAAAGCACTTCCGCCGGCCCGTCGCGAAGCTCGCTCGTTGTCGTCAAATCACGAAACCCGGCAAGGGAAAACCAACTGTAATATCAATTAGGTCGCTCCCGTTCCAGGGATCGGCGGCAACCACGCATTCAGCGGCGTTCGCGAATCAAACGGTCGATCGCCGCACGCAACCTTGGGATACCGTCACCGGTGTGCGCCGAAGTCGCGAGAATGTCCGGAAAAGCCGCCGGACGCTTGCGAATGGACTCCATGGTCGCGAGGCGGGATTCGGCAAGTTTTTCGGCGCTCACTTGGTCGCTCTTGGTCAGAACGATCTGGTAGCTGACCGCCGCGCGGCCAAGCGTGTCGAGAATAATCTCGTCAGCCGCCTTAAGACCGTGCCGCGCGTCGATCAGCACGTAGACGCGCCCCAGCGTCGCGCGCCCATTGAGATAGGCGTGAATGAGCTTGGTCCAGGCCGCCACCTTGCTCTTGGCGGCTGCCGCGTAGCCGTATCCGGGCAGATCGACCAGCATCACCTGGTGCGGACCGCTGAAAAAAATCAACTCCTGGGTACGGCCTGGCGTGTTCGACGTCCGCGCCAGCGAACGTCGGCCGGTGAGCGCATTGATCAAGCTCGATTTGCCGACATTGGAGCGGCCGGCGAATGCGACCTCAAGCGTCCGCGCTGGCGGCAGCGAGGCAAGCGAGCCGGCCGCCGAAAGGAAGCTCCATTCGCCGGCGAATAGCCGGCGCCCCGCCTCAATCTCCGCATTGGAGAAATCGGTCACCGCGCTCATAACATCCAACCGCCTGGCCGCTCGCGCTCATCGTATCGCCGCAGCCGCGCGATTTCCATCATAGCGCGCGATGGTAGCCGGCGCGGCGATCGATCGGATCGTCGTTGAACTCGCCGCGCTATTGAAAAAAGGGGACGCAATCGTCCCCCTCGTTCGAGCCCACCGGCGTGAGCGTCGGCCGTTTTAAGACGGCGCCGCCTCACGCGCGGGCGATTTGACCGGTGCCGGCGCGTAGGCCGGATTCTTGCCACTGCCCTGGTAGCGCACGGCAGCTGCGACGGCGGAGATGCCAATTTGGCGGTAGCGCAAATGGAGGGCTGTGTTCTCTGAAGCAGCGCTGCGCTTTTTCTCGTTGTGGTTTGCGGCCATGGCCGTCACGTTCGACATTGTCAAAACCCGTTCCCTTTCATGAGCGATGACCAGCAATACATCGCGACTAGGGCGGAAATGGGCGGCAAATCGCGCCGTGTCGTGACATTGATCGCCGCTTCCGCCTCAAGGAGCAGATGACAGAATGGCTGGTAAACCCTCGGTTAATGAGTGCAAACCATTATTGACCGCCGGTCGTGCCGGAGGGACCGAAGCCCTCACGAAAGGTGAGACATTCCTGCAACACTTCGCGCTCACTTTGGTGCCAGACGGTGCGGAGTGCTGGAATGATGGTGACGATTTGGGTACAGAATCATGCAAGGCTGGGACGGTGGAATAGTGAGTAACTCATGACAATGCGTGCGCTTGTTTTCATCGTCGCCGCCCTTGCGCTTGGTGGCTGCGTTCAGGATATGGCGGGCGGGACGCTCGACCCCGCGGGCGAGGCTGGCTGGAAGCAGAAGGACAAGGATTTGATGTCCAATCTGCCGTACAATCAGGCTGCGGTTTCCGCAACGTTTCAGCGGCACATCGTCGAATATCACCGCAAGGAAGCCCCCGGTACCGTCCTCGTCGATAGCGACGATAAGTTCCTCTATTACGTGCTGCCGGGCGGCAAGGCGATCCGCTATGGCATTGCGGTCGGCGAAGAAGCGCAAGCCTGGAGCGGCCTCGCCAAAGTCGGCCGCATGCAAGAATGGCCGCCATGGATTCCGACCCCGGGCGAGCAAACGCGACTCGGACCATTGCCTGCTTTCGTGACCGGCGGCCCGCATAATCCGATGGGCGCGCGCGGCATGTATCTTTATTCCGGGAACAAAGACACGCTCTATCGCATCCACGGCACCAATCAGCCGGAATATATCGGCAGCGCCGTTTCCTCCGGCTGCATTCGCATGACCAACGAGGACGCGATCGACCTTTACAACCACGTCAAGGTCGGCACGCCCGTCGTGGTATTGCCGCCACACGGCGATGGACTGTTCACCCCGCGCATCGCGGGCGTCGACCGCAGTTCGGCCGCCTACTGACAATCCGACAAACGCGGTAGCAGATCGGGGCGCCGGACATGGTTCGGCGCTCTTTCTGTTTCGTCTCCGCTCAAGCGCCGAGATCGAGCCGCACGATTTCCGGAGGCACCCCGAGACGCGCCGGTATGACGCTGGTGCCGAGCCCGCCCGACACAATCAAGTGCCGGCCTTGCTCGACGATATGGCCATAAGCGAAACGCGTGCCGTATTGCGACGGCACAAAAGCCGGCCAGATCAGCGGCACGCGGATTTGTCCGCCGTGGGTATGGCCGGCAAGCGTCAGTGCGACACGCGATGGGACGCTCGGAAAGATGTCCGGCTCATGCACCAGCAACAACACCGGATCGTCGGTTTTGATCTCGGCCAGCGTTGCCGGCAGGTCGTCGACGCCGCGGAATTGGTGACGGCCGATGCGGAACGCGATTTGATCGCCGAGGCCGGCGAGCCAAAATCGGCGCCCCTCGCCGCCAAGCATGACCGCGTTGTTTTCCAGCACCGGAATATGCGCGTCCGCTAGCGCCTGCCGGACCTTGGCCACATCGTGCCACCAATCGTGGTTGCCGAGTATTGCCCAAGTGCCCAGCGGAGCGGAAAGCCGCGCCAATTCTGCGGACCAATCACGATAGGGAACC
>Ga0307374_10016046_pt1 | contig 9990 bp, 6 predicted proteins | sample OX3MG_FD_202532 | JGI IMG/M metagenome (GOLD analysis project Ga0307374, IMG submission 202532) | Soil microbial communities from Risofladan, Vaasa, Finland - OX-3 | ecosystem: Environmental > Terrestrial > Soil > Coastal area > Acid sulfate soil | place: Finland: Risofladan, Vaasa | collected...
CCCCGCGCCGCGGCGCCGGGCGAGGCGACCAGGTCGTCGATCATCGAAACATCGCCGCAGGTATGGACGAGACGCAGCGCGATTGGCCGAAGCTCGCGCGGCAGGGGCGAGAGATCGGCGGCCTTGCGGATCAGCGCGAACGAGCGGCGATAGATCGCGTCGGGGTCGTGGAGATAGTCGTAGCTGACCTCAGTCACGGCGCCCATGCGTGTGCGGATGGAGATGGCTGTGGGCGTGATCGTGATGATCGGCGTCGGTGCCGATGCCGCGGACATGATGGTGATGGCCTTGCTGCGGCGCGCCGGCCGCATCCTCGTAGCCGACGATTTGCGCGCGGTATTTGCACAAGCGGCAATTCATCGCCGGCTCGCCATCGACGATCTCCGCGACCCGCTCGGCAAGGCAGTCGAGCACCAGCGGATGATCGCGCAGATAGGATGCCTTGACGATCTCGATGTCGGGATGATCGGCGGCGACCCGGTCGCAGGCGGCGTAGATCCGCTTTACCAGCACGCCGGTGAAGAGGAAATACGGAAACACGATGATGCGCTTGAAGCCGAGCATGGTCGCGCGCCGCAGCCCCGGCTCGACCAGCGGCGCGGCCGTGCCGCTGAAGGCGACCTCCGCCCAGCCAAAGCCCAGCCCCTCCCACAGCATGCGGGCAAGCTTGCTGATATTGGAATTGGCGTCGGGGTCGCTGGTGCCGCGGCCGACCACCAGCAGCAGGCTCTCGCTGCGCGGCACCGCATGCACGGCGCGCCGCTCGGCATCTTCGATCCGGTCGGCGGCAGCCTTGATCAGCTTCGGCTCGATCGACAGCTCGCGGCCGAAGCGCATCTCGATGCCGGGATGATCGGCGGCAAAGCTGTTCACCTCCGAGGGTAGATCGTTCTTCACATGGCTGGCCGCGAATAGCATGCCGGGCAGCGCCAGGATACGTTGGGCGCCGCGCTTCGCCAGCGTCTCGAACCCCTCGCGGATCACCGGCCGCGCGAATTCGAGATAGCCGAATTCGATATCGCTCGCCGGCAGCAGCGATCGCAGCCCGGCCGCCGCCTGCTCGAATTCGGCGATCGCGTCGGGATCGCGGCTGCCGTGACCGCAGATCATTACCCCGGTTTTCATCGCTCTCTCGCTTTCCGCTTGTCTTTGGTCCCGCGCGCGGCCGATCTTGCCGCATGCTGTTCTTTGCGACGCCCGACCCGATCGCGATCCTGCTGCTGGCGCTGGCGATCGATCTCGCCTGCGGCGACATGGCGCCGGTGTTTCGCATCCTGCCGCATCCGGTGGCGGTCGTCGGCCACGCGATCGGGTTTCTCGACCGCCGCCTCAACCGCGTATCGCGCAGCGACGGCGCGCGCCAGGCGCGCGGCTCGGTCGCGGTGGCGCTGCTGGTCGCGGTCGCGGCCGCGATCGGTTGGCTGGCGAAGGCCTATCTCGGCATCGTCCGCTACGGCTGGGGGCTCGAGGCCGTGCTGGTCGCCATATTGCTGGCGCAGCGCAGCCTGTTCGAGCACGTCGCCGCGGTCGCGAAGGCGCTGCAGGCGAGCGGCCTCGAGGGCGGACGGCAGGCGGTCGCCAAGATCGTCGGCCGCGATCCCGACAGCCTCGACGAGTACGGCGTCGCGCGCGCCGCGATCGAATCGCTGTTCGAGAATTTCAGCGACGGCGTGGTCGCGCCCGGCTTCTGGTACCTGCTGCTGGGTCTGCCCGGCATCTTCGCCTACAAGGCCGCGAGCACGCTGGACAGCATGATCGGCCATCGCTCGCCGAAATATCTCTATTTCGGCTGGGCGGCGGCGCGGCTGGACGATGTGCTCAATTGGGTTCCGGCGCGCATTGCCGCGGCGCTCATCTGTCTCGCGGCATTGTTCTTGCCGGGCGCGCGTGCGGGCAGCGCTTTCCGCACCGTGATCGCCGATGCCAAGAAGCACCGCTCGCCCAATGCCGGCTGGCCGGAGGCTGCCGGGGCCGGCGCGCTCGGCCTCGCCCTGGGCGGGCCGCGCCGCTACGCCTCGACCGTGATGAACGAGCCGTGGCTCGGTGAGGGCCGCGCGCGCGTAACGGTCGCCGATATCGGCACGGCGTTGCGGCTTTATCTGGCCGCTGCCGCCTGTCTCGCCGTGCTGCTGCTGATCGGCGTCGCCGCGCGGCAATATCTCTGAGTTGGAGCGTGATCCGATAAGATAGAATCGGATCGCGCTCCAGACTTCTTGATTTTGTCGCATTGTCTGCGGCGAACCGCTGCACACTTCGCCGGACAAGGCTCTAGCGCGCATGCGCGACCTGCAGCAGCGCGTCGAGATCGACATGGAGGTCGATATGCCGCGCCAACGCATCGAGCGCGTGCTCGATGCGTTGATCGTCGATCAGGTCGAAATCCGGCGCCGCGCCCAGCTTCGTCAAGAAGGCGCGGCGGAACGCGTCGCTCGCGAACAGGCCGTGGAGATGGCAACCCATGATGCGTCCATCGTGCGATCGGGCGCCGTCGTCGCGGCTTGCCCCCTTGTGCTCGCCGAGCCGCAGCATCGGGCGCTCGGCGTCGGGACCGCGACTGCGCCCGATATGCATCTCATAGCCCGCAACCGCCGCGCCGCTCGCGACCTCAATGCCGTGCGCTTCGGTCAGCAGCTTCTCGCCGGTCATCTCGGTGGCGATGTCGAGGAGGCCCAGTCCTTCGGCCTCGCCGGGCGCCCCCTCGATCCCGCTTGGGTCGCTGACGCGCCGGCCCAGCATCTGGTAGCCGGCGCAAATGCCGAGGACGTGCCCGCCGCGGCGCGCATGCGCCCTGATGTCGATGTCCCAGCCCTCGCGGCGCAGCGCCGCGAGATCGGCGAGCGTCGCTTTCGATCCTGGCAGCAGCACCAGATCGCAGAGCGGCAGCGGTCGCCCCGGCGGCACGAGCTCGATCGCGACGCCCGGCTCGGCGCGCAGCGGATCGAGATCGTCGAAATTGGCGATATGCGGCAAGAGCGGCACGGCGAGGGTCAGCGCGCCGTCCCGCGGCATCGCATGCGGTTGGCGAAGCGCCATGCTGTCCTCGGCCGGGAGATCGCGGATGGCGTCGAGCCAGGGCAGGATACCAAAGCAGCGCACGCCGAGGCGCGGGCGCAAGATGTCGATGGCATCGGCAAACAAGCCAAGATCGCCACGGAATTTGTTGACAATGTAGCCTTTGACCAGCGCGCGCTCGTCGGGCGCCAGCAATTCATGCGTGCCGACGAGCTGCGCGATGACGCCGCCGCGATCGATGTCGCCGATCAGCGCTACGGGTACCTGGGCAGCGAGCGCGAAACCCATATTGGCGATGTCGAAGGCACGTAGATTGACCTCCGCTGGCGAGCCGGCGCCCTCGACCAGCACCAGATCGGCCTCGGCCTCGAGCCGCGCGAAGCTTTCGAGCACGCGCGGCAGCAGCGAGATTTTCTCGATCTGATATTCCTGCGCCGACATCGCGCCCCGGGTCTTGCCGCCAACGATCACCTGCGCGCCGCGCCCGGCTTGCGGCTTCAGCAGCACCGGGTTCATATCGACGCGCGGTGCGACGCGCGCGGCGCGCGCCTGCAGCGCCTGGGCGCGGCCGATCTCGCCGCCGTCGCTCGTTACCGCGGCATTGTTCGACATGTTCTGTGGCTTGAACGGCATGACCCGCAGGCCGCGCTGCGTGAAAGCGCGGGCGAGGCCCGCGACGATGACGGATTTCCCGACATCGGAGCCCGTGCCTTGCAGCATCAGCGCCGGCTTGCGCATCAGAACTCGATGCCCTTCTGCGCTTTGACGCCGCTGCGAAACGGATGCTTCACCATCGTCATCTCGGTGACGAGATCGGCGATCTCGATCAGCTCGGGCTTGGCGTTGCGGCCGGTGATGATGACGTGCAGGTCGCGCGGCTTGGCCTGCAACGTCGCTATCACCTGGTCGAGCGGCAGATAGTCGTAGCGCAGCACGATATTGAGCTCGTCGAGCAGCACGAGGTCGTAGGCTGGATCGGCGATCATCGTCTTGCTCGCGTCCCAGGCGGCGCGCGCCGCGGTGATATCGCGCGCGCGATCCTGCGTGTCCCAGGTGAAGCCCTCGCCCATCGCGCGGCAGGTGACGAGATCGGGATAGGCCGCGAGCACCTTGCGCTCGCCGGTCTCCCACGCGCCTTTGACGAACTGCACGATTCCGACGCGCATGCCGTGGCCGAGGCAGCGCAGCACCATGCCGAAGGCGGCGGTCGATTTGCCTTTGCCGGTGCCGGTGTGGACGATGAGCAGCCCGCGCTCGTCGGTCTTGGTCGCGAGCATCTTGTTGCGCGCTTCCTTGCGCTTCTTCGCCTTTTCGTTGGCGCGGCGGTTGATCTGGTCTTCACTTTCCTGCGCGTCGCTCATGTCCTGACTTTCAGCCGCTCGCGGATGTCGTTGCGCGTCGGACGCCACAGCCCGCGCTCGATCGCCTCGGCAAAGCGCGCTTCGATTTCCTTCAGCGCATCGGGATTGTGCGCCGCTAAGAAATCCCGCACCTCGGCATCGCCGAGATAGGCATCGTAGAGCGCGTCGAAATGATGATTCTTCACCGCATGCGCGGTTGCGGCGAAGGCGAACAGGTAATCGACCGTGGCGGCCATCTCGAAGCCGCCCTTGTAGCCGTGGCGCATCACGCCGCGGAGCCATTTCGGATTGGCCGCCCGGGCATGAACGACGCGGCCGATCTCGTCTTCGAGCCGCCGGATGCGCGGCGTCTCGGGGCGCGAATGATCGTTGTGGTAGATCGCGGGCGCGGCGCCGCCGACATGGCGGATCGCCGCGGCGATGCCGCCCTCGAACTGATAGTAATCGTCGCTGTCGAGCACATCGTGCTCGCGATTGTCCTGGTTGTGAATTACCGCCTCGGTCCGCGCAAGCCGCGCGCGGAATTGCGTAGCAGCCTCGCTGCCTTGCGCGCCAGCGCCGTAAGCAAAGCTGCTCCAGGCAAGATAGGCCTCGGCCAGCTCGCTTTCGCTTTGCCAGCCGCCGGTGTCGATCAGTGCCTGCAAGCCCGCGCCGTAAGCGCCGGGCTTCGAGCCGAAGACGCGGAAGCCGGCGCGCAAGGCGGCCTCGTCACGCGCCATGCCTTGCGCCTCGAGCGCCCCGGCATCTTTCGCGACGCACGCGGCCAGAGGATTGATGCTCGCATCCTCGTCGAGCGCCGCCACCGCGCGCGCGGCGCTGTCGAAAAGATCGATAAGATTGGGGAACGCGTCGCGGAAGAAGCCCGAGACCCGTAGCGTCACGTCGATGCGCGGCCGGTCGAGCACCGACGCCGGCAATATCTCGAAACCGGTGACGCGGCCGGTCTTGTCCTCCCATTGCGGCCGGACCCCCATCAGCGCGAGGCCTTGGGCGATGTCGTCGCCGCCGGTGCGCATGTTGGCGGTTCCCCAGGCGGACAACGCCATGCTGGTCGGATAGGCGCCGTGCTCTTGCGCGTATTGCGCGACCAGCAGCGAGGCCGATTTCCAGCCGAGCTGCCAGGCCGCGGGGGTCGGTACGGCGCGGCTGTCGAGCGAGAAAAAATTGCGCCCGGTCGGCAGCACTTCGGGCTTGCCGCGCGACGGTGCGCCCGAGGGTCCCGGCGGCACGAAGCGGCCATCGAGCCCAGCCAGCAGCCCGGCGATCTCGGCATCGCCGCAGGCGGCGATCGCGGGTTTCAAATCCTGCGCGATCCAATCGAGCACGACGCGTGCCTGCGTCCAGCCCGGATCGCCGCTGCGTGTGCCGGCGACGAGATCGCTCGCGAGCTGCTCGAGCCGCTCGACCGTGTCGCCGTTGCTGCGCCAATCGCTGTCGCCGGTCAGCGCTGCGGGACGTGGACCCCGCCACGCGGCGCCAAGCTCGGCACTTAACGGATCGAAGCCCAGCGTCAAATCTCCGGCTAGCGCGCGGATCAGCGACGCCTGATGCGGCGCGCCGCCGCGCGGCAGCCGCGCCAGCGCGACCAGCAATTCGGTGCTGTCGGGCGATCGGCCGAAGATATGCAGCCCGTCGCGGATCTGCATCTCTTTCAATTCGCAAAGATAGCCGTCGAGCTTGGTGAGCGCCTGCGCATCGGTCTCGCTGGCGGCGATGCCGCAATCCAGCGCGAGCCCCGAGGCGCGCACCAGCTCGAGGATCTGCGCCGCCAACAGCTTGGTGCGGCGCGGATCGCCGGCCGCGGCAGCGTAATACTCGTCGACCAGCCGCTCGAGCTCGCCGAGCCGGCCATAGCTTTCGGCGCGCGCCAGCGGCGGCGTCAGATGATCGACGATCACCGCCTGCGCGCGGCGCTTGGCCTGCGTGCCCTCGCCGGGATCGTTGACGATGAAGGGATAGAGATGCGGCATTGGCCCGAGCGCCGCTTCGGGAAAGCATTCGGCCGACAGCGCCACCGCTTTGCCCGGCAGCCATTCGAGATTGCCGTGCTTGCCGAGATGGACGATCGCCTGCGCGCGCACGCCGTCGGCCAGCCAGGCGTAGAAAGCAAGATAGCCGTGCGGCGGCGGCAAATCGGGCGAATGATAGCCGGCCTTGGGGTCGATGTCATAACCGCGCGACGGCTGCACCGCGACCACGACATTGCCGCAGCGGATCGCCGGCATCGCGAAGGCGCCGCAATCGAGCCGGCTCTCGCGGAAGAACGGATCGCGCTCGGGCGCGCCCCAGCGCGCGGTGACCTTATCCTGCGCCGCGCGCGGCAAGGTCGCGAAGAACGTACCGTAATCGCTGCGCGGGAAAGTCTCGTCGGCGTCGCGCCCGCGTCCGGCGTTGGTCGGGCCGGCGAGCAGCGCGCGGAGCAGCGCGTCGCCGTCGGCCGGGATGTCTTCGACGCGATAGCCCTCGGCGTGCAGCGCGTGCAGCACATTGATCGCCGATTGCGGCGTGTCGAGCCCGACGCCATTGCCGATGCGGCCGTCGCGATGCGGATAATTGGCGAGGATGAGGGCGATCTTGCGCTCGGCCTTGGGCGTGCGCCGCAGCTTGGTCCAGTTGCGTGCCAGATCGGCGACGAAGGCGATGCGGTCGAGCACCGGGCGATAAAGCGCCAGCTCGGTCTCGGTCAGCTTGTCGCGCGATGGCGCTGCCTTGAACGAGACCGCGCGGGTGATGATGCGGCCGTCGAGCTCGGGCAGCGCGACGTTCATCGCGATGTCGCGTGCGTCGAGGCCGCGCGCGCCGGCGCGCCAGCTTGTCTCATCACCGCCAGCGAAGATCACTTGCAGCACCGGGCAATCATGCGCCGCGAATGGCCCGCACTCGCCGACGCTCCGCGCCCCGGTCGAGACCGCGAAGGCGGTCGCGTTCAGCACGATGTCGGGCGGCGCGGCGCCGAGCACGCGATCGAGGATCGCGACGGAGTCGGTATCTTTCAGCGACGCAACGAAAACCGGCAAGGGGTTGAGCCCGCGCGCGCGCAGCGCCGCGACCAATGCATCGATCGGCGCGGTGTTCGCTGCCAGCACCAAAGCGCGATAGAACACCAGGGCCGCGATCGGCGCGCCTGGCTGCCAATTCCGGCGCAGCGTGGCGAGATCGGGATGATCGGCGCCCGGCCAATAGAGACCCGCGCGCAAGATCGGCGCCGGCTCACGCCAGTCGCCGTCGCGGCCGATCAGGCTTGCGGCATAGCGCAGAAATTGCTCGGCGTTGCCGGCGCCGCCTTCGGCGAGATAGCGCCACAGGCGCTGCGCGGCTTCGGAATCGAGGGTGGCTGCACGCGCCAATTCGGGGTCCGGCTTGTCGTCGCCGGGCAGCAGCGCGAGCGGAATGCCGCGCATCCGCGCGAGCTCGCTCAGCCGCTCGACGCCGTAATTCCAATAGCCGCGGCCGCCGAGGATACGCGCGACGATCAGCTTTGCCTCGCTGGCGACAGCGTCGAGATAGAGATCGACCGAGTAATTATGGCCGAGCTTCAAAAGGCTCGCGAGGCGCAGGCTCGGCCAGGCGGGATCGCCGACGATAAGACGCTGCTGCGCGGCCGCAAGGCAGGCGAGGTCGCTGTCGGCGGCGGACAGCACGACGATTTCGCCGGGGCTTTGGCCAAGATCGACGGCCTGTGCGCCGTCGCTGATCGTGCCGGGAAGGGTGGCGAGAAGGTGCATCGCCTAGACAACCAGTGCCGCGGCGATCGCGGCACGGTCGATGCCTTTGCGGCCGATCACCACGAGGCGCGAGGCGCGAATCTCGTCGTCGCGCCACGGCCGGTCGAAATACTGCGCGAGCCGCGGTCCCACCGCTTGCACCACCTGGCGGAACGGCTTGCCGGCGACGTCGAGGAAGCCCTTGATGCGTAGAATGTCGTGCGCGGCGATTATGCGCGGCAGGCGCGCGAGCAGCGCGGCCGGATCGGCGAGCTTCGGCAGCGCCACGACGAAACTATCGAAATCGTCGTGATCGTGCTCGCCCGCGGCATCGTGGACCGACCGCCGCGCGGCAAGATCGTCCTCCGCCGCCGCCGAAAGACCCAGCAGCACCGAGGGCGCGATCCGGCCGAAGCTCGTGCGTAATTGCTTGGCCTCGGGGCGCAGCCGGGCTTGGACCTCGCCCTCGACACGCTGCAAAATCGCATCGTCGGCGAGATCGGCCTTGTTGAGCACGACCAGATCGGCGCAGGCGAGCTGATCGCCGAATACCTCATCGAACGGGTTGTCATGCACAAGCGCGGGCGTGTTTGCCGCAAAGCGCCCGGCGGCCACCGCGGGCGCGTCGATCACCGCCACGACACCATCGACCGTCACCCGCGCTTTGATCTCGGGCCAGTTGAAGGCTTGCAGCAGCGGCTTCGGCAAAGCGAGGCCCGAGGTCTCGATCAAAATATGATCGGGCGGCGCGTCGCGGTCGAGCAACTTTGCGAGCGCGGGCAGGAAATCCTCGGCTACGGTGCAGCAGATGCAGCCATTGGCAAGCTCGACGACGTCGTCGTCGCGGCAGCTTTCGATGCCGCAGCCCAGTAGCAGCTCGCGGTCGATGCCGAGCTCGCCGAATTCGTTGATGACGAGGGCGATGCGCCGCCCTTCGGCATGGGCAAGCAAATGGCGCAGCAAACTCGTTTTGCCCGCGCCGAGGAAGCCAGTGACGATGGTCGCGGGAATCTTGCGCACCGCTCAGCCTTTCAACGCCACGTCTTTGAGGATGAGCGGCAAGCCGGCTGCGACGAAGACGACGCGCTGCGCCGCGCGCGCCACGCCCTGATTGAGCCGGCCGGCCCGGTCGCGAAATTCGCGCCAGCGGATTGTCCGGCACGATGCCGAGCCCGACCTCGTTGGCGACCAGTACCACCGGCGCGCGCGGCTGCGCCAGCGTTGCGAGCAAGCGCTCGGTCTCGAAGCCGATGTCGCGCTCCGCGGCCATCAGATTCGAAAGCCATAGCGTGAGGCAATCGACCAGCACCGGCCTTACCGGCTCGGCCAACAAGGCATTGACCAGCTCGATCGGCTCTTCGACGGTCGTCCAGTTGCCGCCGCGCCGTGCGCGATGGGCGGCGATGCGTGCGCGCATCTCGTCGTCGCGCGGCTCCGCGGTCGCGAGATAGATCGCGGGCTGCGCGGCTTGCTCGATCAGCGCCTCGGCAAAGCGGCTCTTGCCCGAGCGCGCGCCGCCGAGCACGAGCGTCACGCGCGGCAGGCCCACGCTGCTCGCGGCATCGGCCGATGGCTGAAATCGATCCGGCAGGACGCTCCTCCCTCCGAGGATAGTCGGTTGCACAGCGCGAGGCGGAGGTCTCCTGGCTCGGGGTCGTCGATCCTCGGCACCTTCCCGGCGGGTCTCTCCGCCAGTGGCACATGCCGCGATCTCGCCACTTACAGTTGCGGGGGCAGCGCCGGCATCGCACCGGCTTCCCTGTCGCTTCGCGGGGCGACGCTAGCACGCGAAACCCGCGGACGCTATCCTCGCCTCGATGGCGCAATACGAGGTCACTGTCGCTGCCGCGCGCGCCTTGACGCCGGCGATCCGCGAGTTGGTGCTGAAATCGCCGGACGGCGCGGCGCTGCCT
>Ga0307374_10016049_pt1 | contig 9988 bp, 6 predicted proteins | sample OX3MG_FD_202532 | JGI IMG/M metagenome (GOLD analysis project Ga0307374, IMG submission 202532) | Soil microbial communities from Risofladan, Vaasa, Finland - OX-3 | ecosystem: Environmental > Terrestrial > Soil > Coastal area > Acid sulfate soil | place: Finland: Risofladan, Vaasa | collected...
CCGAGGACCACGGTCAGCGCATCGTTGATCGGTCCCTGGGTCTGGAAGAGCATGTAGAAGATGAAACCGGTGACGGCCGGCACCACCATCATCGGAAGGAGGAACACGAGCGTGAGCAGGCTGCGCCCGCGGAACTTCTTCAGGAAGAGCAGGGCGAGCGTGAAGCCCAGCGCAAACTCGACACCGACCGCCAGGACCGTGACGATCACCGTCCTCCATATCGCCGACCAGAACTCACCGCCCCCGAGCGCTTCCCAGAAGTTGTTGAACCCGTAGCTGGCGAAGTCCTTGTAGGCCTGGTACCAGATATGGCCCGTGGTCGGCGACCAGTTCGTGAAGCTGATGTAGATCGCGACCGCGGCCGGGAAGCCGATCAGGAACAGCAGCATCAGCCTCGCCGGCGTGACGAGCACTGTGGCGAACAGCTTTGTCGAGCGCGCGCCGGGGAGAGCGCGCCCCGGCCGGCGAATTGTCATCGCCGGCCGGGGGCTGCCTTCCTCTTCCTTCTCTGTCAACGCGTCCACGGCTCGCGCGGGCGGCCCCAGGCCGCCCGGTTCGCATCGCTCAATCCGTCGGCCAGGCCGCCCGGTTGGCCTTGATCGCCGCGATCTGCGTGCTGCGACCGATCCTGTTCGTGGTGGCCTCCCACGCCGACGCGGTCCGCGCCATCGCCTGCTCGGCCGTCAGCTGCTTGGTCAGCGCCTTCTGCAGGTTGGTATCCAGCGCCTGAATGTACTCCCGGGCGCCGCGGATGGCGACGATATCCGGGGCCGTGTGCGGGATGATGGCCTTGAGCGCATCGCACGCGTACGGCTTGTAGCTGGCGCGCACCAGCGGGTCGTTGAGCGCGCTGATCCGGTTGGGGTCCATGTAGCCGGCCGGGTTGCCCGTGAGCCAGTCGAAGATGTTCCGCGAACTCAGCCACTGAAGCACCAGATACGAAGCTTCGTGAAGGCTGCTGTTCGAGAACGCATTGACGATGAACTGGTTGTTGAAGTAGACGCCCGAGCGCTGGACCAGCCTGCCATTGACCATGCGGCCGGGAGCGACCGTGGTGCGTATGTACTTGCCGTACCCCTTGTCAAGCGCGCTCCCCTTCGTGATGAACTTCGTCACATTGGAGAAGAAGCTGCCCATGGCGGCCTTCCCCGCGCCCATCGCCGCATACTCCGTTGGCCAGAAGGTGGAGAGCGCGTCCGGGTAGGTCCACGCCAACGACGCGACGTGCTCCTCGGTCGCCCGGATGCCGGCCGGGCTGTTGATCATCGGCTTTGCGTCGAGATCGAAGTAATACTGGTCGGGGAACGCGGCGCTGGTGTAGCGCATCTCCCAGTTGACGTAGCCCCAAGAGGGACCCTTGAGGTCGATCGAGCCGTACATGTTCTTCGCCGGGTTGGTGAAGAACGCGGCGACCTGCGCCTGCTGCTCCCAGGTCTTCGGGAAGGCGAGGTCATAGCCGTACTTGGCCTTGAAAGCGCGCTGGTTCTTGGCGTTGTCGAAGAGATCGATCCGGTATCCCCAGACCTGGTAGTCCCCATCCATCGAGACGGCGTAGGTGCTGCCCTTGTACTGCGTCATCATCGCCACCTGCGCGGCACCGCCCGCATAGTCACCGAGCCAGTCGGGGACGTAGGTGTGGACGTACTCATCGAGGTTGAGCGCGAGTCCCGCCTCGGCGTAGTCCCCGTTGTCCTCGATCGAGGTGACGAGAATGTTGTTCGTGCCATTGCGGGTGGCGATCGTCTCGAGGTTCTTCGAGACCTGGGCCGTCGGGTCGACCGCGGTGAGATTCAGCTTTACGCCGGTTTCCTTCAACAGGAGCTCCGCCACGGCCGGGGCGCCGGTGGGAAACGGCACGGTGAGCTGGCCCGTGGCGCCCGTCCAGATGGTCATGTTGATGGTGATCGGTTTCTTGCCGTTGTTCGTGAGCTTGCGCAGCGCAAGTGCGGCGCGTCCCGCGGCGGTGTCCGCGGTGTACCAGTAGCGATTGGCCCCGGCAAACCCCGTGGGACCCCCGACGTAACCCTTCGGGAGCGCCTTGGCGCTCGCCGCGGTTCGCGCGACGGACTTCGCCGCCGCCTGGGCGACACCGCCGCCGAGCACCGCGGCCGCACCGGCGGCACCCGCCGTCTTCAGCAGCTGCGCTCGGGTCAGCCCCTCACGCCCATCTTGCGAGGCAGGCGTGGTTTCCTGCCCCTGGTCTGCACGTTCCCGGTTCATAGGCCCCTCCCTTGGGGATCCGCCGCTCGGAGCGGCGAGCCTACCAGATCCGAGCGGCCCTGCGCACACGTGGGTTGCCGCAGATCGGAGCCGGCACGGCTGGTGCGCCAGGCGCGGCGCGGCCGGGGCTCACAGGGCTTCGACAGGGTGTGCGGACCAGCGCGGCGGCGCCGGCCGAACCTTGGAGGTCGCGGTCGAGCTGCTCATAGCGGCCGGGCCGCGCGGCGGTGCCGGGCCTGGCGACGACCTCGCGCAGGCGCTTGGCGAGCTCCTCGAGGGCATCGACCTCGGCGTCGGTGAGGTGCGACGCGGCGAGCCCGGTCGCCAGCGGCTCGAGTGCGGTACGGGAACCTGCGGCCCCAGAGTGCCGACCAGCCACCGCATCGCGGTGGCTGGTCGGCCAGCTTCAGCGAGACCTCGTCGACGTTCACGTCGAGGAACGCGGCACCGGCCTCGACCTGACGCTCGGCGATCGCTCGCAGGTAGGCGAGCGCCACCTCGGCGTCGCTGCCCTCCTCCATCGCCAGACGGACGGCTGTGCGCACGTGCTTGATGCGGCCCTCCTGGTACTCCATCGTGGCCTGCTCCGCCGCTGGGATCGGCAGCCACCGCGTGGCCCCCGTCTCGTCCTTGAAGGCGATCGCCTCGCGTCCCCGATCATCGCTGCCGACGCGCGCATCGGTGCGGCGGATGACCCTCGTGGTGTGAACGTTCTCGCCGATGACGATGAAGCTCAACTATGCTCCTTCGCATGGTGGTCGCGCCCGAGGAAGGTGTTGGCCCCAGGCGCTCGTGTGCCGCAGAGCGTTGTCCTTGATCACCACGGTTCCGTCGAGCATGGTCGTCTCTTCGTCGTAGGCCTTGAGACGGTCGTAGGCGAGCGCCCCTGCCCTCGCGGGTGCCGCCGCAGGGACCGTTGCGCTGGTTCTTGACGCACTGCGACTCGGGACAGAGGTAGGCGATGTCGGGCAGCGAGCAGTCGCCGCAGTCACGGCAGCCGAAGAGCGGGATCTTCGACGCCTGCTCCATGAGGTGCAGCGCGCGGCCGACCGGCGAGGGTCCGCGTTCGACACGCCCGTACAGCGCACGCGCCGGTCCGCGCGGCGGGGCGTCGGGCGCGAACGCGGCGGCGTGCACCGCCCGGCTGACCTTGTACCGAACGGGGGCGCCGCGACCGCGTCGGCGCTGCTTGGAGGCCAGGTAGGCGCGGTTGATCTCGGTCGAGGCCAACTCGGCCTCGTCGTCGCGCTCGAAGTAGTGGAATTCGCCGGGCGCCGGAAACTGAATCTCGCGCGCCAGCGCCTGCCCGTCGTCGGGACCGTATGCGGCGGCGCGCCGGAGGATCTCCTCGCAGTCGGCGACCTCGGGGCGGCCGCCGAGGTAGGCGCCGCGATACCCGAGCCCGCGTGCGACCGCAACCTGCTTCGCCGCCAGCTCGAGGAAGAACGATCGGCCGTGATCGGCCGAGGCGGCGTGGCGTTCGACCACGCCGAGCAGCACGTCGCTCACGACCACACCCGGAACACGGCCGCCGTTGAACGCCCGTGCGGCGGCGCGCGACAGGACGTAGACGTTCGCGATCACGGGCACGTGGAGGTCCTGCGTCGCCATCCACTTCAGCAGCTCGTCGTCCTTGCGCGCGTGGTAGCCGATCTGGGTGATGATGAACCGGGCTCCGTTGGCGATCTTCTTGGCGAGCTTGAGGTACTGCGGCATCACCTCGCGCTCGTGACGCTTGTGGTTCGTGACGGTGGCGCCCATGAAGAAGCGGGTGCTTTCGTGCACGCCGCCCGGGCCGTCGAACGGGATGCCCTCGTTCATGTCGGTGAACATGCGCAGCAGGCCGACCGAGTCGATGTCGAAGACGGGCGCGGCAAGGCCGTGGTAGCCCCCGGTCGGGAAATCGCCGGACAGCGCCAGCACGTTGTCGAATCCTTCGGAGCTGAGCTTCCAGGCGCGGCTCTTGATCGCGTTCCGGTTCCAGTCCTTGCAGGCCAGGCGGATGATCACCTCCTGCCCGCGGAGGATCAGCTCGGTGCCCATGGTGTCGGCCGCAAGCATCGCGTTGCCGGCAGGGTTGTCGGTGATCGACAGCACGTCGATCAGCGGATGGGACGCCAGTTCGCGAGCGAGCGTCAGCACCCGGCGCGCGCGTCCTTCGGTGATCAAGCCACGGCTCGTGACCAACTCGACCGCGGTCACGAAGCGATCGGTCTCCGTCAGCAGGTGCCGCAGCGTCGGCTTGGGAGAACTAGGCTGCACGGCGACGATCGGTCGGGTCGGATGCGGCCGAGCGGGTCGCCATCACCGGCTTGAACTGGCAGCCGTCGACGAACAGATCGAAGAAGTCGGGCGTCGTCTCGAGCTCGATGTGCTCGACCCGACGGGCGAGCGGCTCCAGGCGAGCCCGCGCCGGCACGTTCAGCAGCAGCTCCCGGGCGCCCGCGAGGGAGGCGTCCCGACCTTGACCACATGGTCGAGCGGCACCGGGGCGAGGAAGCCGATCGCGATCGCGTTGGCCACGTCGATGTGGCGCGCGAAGCCACCGGCGAGGAACAGGCGGTCGACCTCGGCCGCCTCGACGCCGAGCTCGCGCAGCAGGATCTGCTGGCCGACGGTGTTCGCCGCCTTGGCCTGCGCCAGGGCGGACGCATCGGCGCGCGAGAGCGTGATGCCGTGCGCCGGCACGACCTCAAGCTCGCGGACACGGTGACCGAAGACGCCCTTCGCGGTCATGGCATCGTTGCGGCGCAGCTCGGCGAGGAGGTCGATCAGGGCCGACCCGCAAAGCCCGAGCCGCTCGCCCCCGCCGATCGTGACGACATCGAAGGAGCCGTCCGGGCGCATGCGAACGCTCTCGATCGCGCCCTGCGCCGCCTGCATGCCGAACGTCGCCTCGCCGCCCTCGAACGCGGGCCCGGCCGGACAGCTGGCGGCGAGGATCCGTCCGTGGCCGACGAGCACGACCTCCGTGTTCGTGCCCACGTCGACGAGCATGCTGACGCCCTCGGCGTCAGCGTCGAGGCCGACGGCGATCAGGTCGGCGGCGACATCGGCGCCGACGTGCCCGGCGATCAGGGGCGCTCCCCACACGCGCGCCTGAGGATGCGCCCAGAGGCCCAGCTCGTGGGCCGCTGCGACGAGCGCCGTCGTGTGACGCGCGCCGGCCCGCCACTCGAGCTCGGTCGTCGAGCGGTAGGGACGCTCGCCGATCGGAGCGACGTCCAGGCCGAAGAGCAGATCGCGCATGGTGGTGTTGCCGACGACGACGATCTCGAACACGTCGCGGCGGTCGATCCCACGGCGGGCGTAGAGGTCCCGCAACTCGTCGTTGAGCGCCTTTCGCAACGCATAGCGCAGCTCGCCGCGCTGCACCGACGAGTCGTAGCTGATGCGGTTCATCACGTCGCTGCCGCCGAAGCGCTGCGGGTTCTCCAGAGCGAGCAGCTCGAACGTGCGCCCGTCGCGGGGGTCCACGAGCTCGAGCACGACCGTCGTTGGTTCCCACGTCGAGCGCGAGACCGTGCACGGCGCCGCCCTCGCGCAGAGGCGCGATCGGCTCCTCCCCCCAATAGACGATGCCGCCGTGCAGGTGCACCATTGGGTCGAGCTGCGTCTCCCGCGCGGCGGGCTCGGACACGACGACCTGCAGCCGGCGTCGAACGACCTTGAACTCCACGTCGGCCGCCGGATCCTCCAGGGCGGCCTGGCAGGCGAGGCGGAAGGGCGGGCGCAGGAAGCGCTCCGCGTCGGTCGGCGCGCTCAGCTGCTCGGCGCCGCCGGTGACCTCGACGATGCACGCGTGGCAGCGTCCCGTGCCCCGGCACGAGGTCGGCACCCGCCACCGCGTGGCCGCTCAGCCGCGGAGCTGGGCGACGATCGCGTCGCCGACCTCGGCGGTCGTCGCCGAGCCGCCGATGTCCGCGGTCCGCGGCCCCGAGCGGCAGACGTGCTCGAGGGCGCCCATCAGCGCGGCCGCAGCCTCGAGCTCGCCGAGATGCTCGAGCATCAGCACCGCGGACCAGACAGCCCCACAGGGGTTGGCAATGCCGCGGCCGGCGATGTCGGGCGCGGAGCCGTGCACCGGCTCGAACAGCGGCGGGCCGCCGGCGCCGGCCGGGATGCTCGCGCTCGCGGCCATGCCCAGCCCACCCTGGAACGCCGCTGCGAGGTCGGTCAGGATGTCGCCGAACAGGTTCGAGGCGACGACGACGTCGATCGACGCCGGGTCGCGCACCATCCGGGTGCAGAGGGCGTCCACAAGCACCCGCTCGATGCGCACTCCCGGGAACTCGGGCGCCAGCTCGGCGAGCATCTCGTCCCAGAAGACGTACCCGTATCGTGAGGCGTTGGATTTCGTGGCGTTGATCAGCACGCCCGAGCGCTCGCTCGCCCGCTGCAGCGCGATGCGCATGATGGCCTCGGTCGCGAGGCGCGTGAAGACCGAAACCTCGATCGCGGTCTCGTGCGGCTGCCCGCGGTGGGCGCGCCCGCCAACCCCGGCGTACTCGCCCTCCGTGTTCTCGCGCACGAACAGCATGTCGATCTCGTCGACGCCACGCCCGCCGAGCGGACACGGCACCCCCTCGAGCAGCCGCGCCGGCCGCAGGTTCGCGCTCAGCGCCAGGTCCTGGCGGATCTTGAGGATCAGCCCCCACAGAGGCTCGGTGTCGGGCACGCCCGGGTGGCCGACTGCACCCATCAGGATCGCGTCGTGCCCGCGCAGCACCCCGATGCCGTCCGCCGGCATCATCCGGCCGTGCTTGCACCAGTGCGCGTAGCCCCAGTCGAGCTCCGTCCACTCGAGCGCCAGACCGAGCTGGTCGACGGCCCGGCGCGCCTGCACCACCACCTCCGGCCCCACGCCGTCACCGGGCAGCAGCGCGATCCTCACGCTGGCGGCTCCCACGCGAGCCCTTCGCGGCCGGGCCCGTCGACGACGCGGACGCGGTCCTGACGCGCCGCTCGGAGCGCTCGCCGAGAGCGGTTCATCTGCGTATCCGCGACCGAGCGCGCGAGGTCCTCGTCAGAGAGTGAAGCACGACCCGTCCGCTCGGAGCGGGCGTGCCCGCGTCTTCGAGAGCGGCGCCACGAGCGTCGTCTGGCCGGGGCATCTGCCGGGATCATACGTCGCGAGCGCCGGCGCGCGACCTCGCGCCGCCGGCATTTCGCGCCATGCTGCGCGGAACCCGTTGGCCACGCGACACGTATGCTGCCCGACTGAAGCCTCGTCGCTGACAGCACTAACGGGGCTGAAGATCGTCGCGCCGTCGACGCCGGCTGCGAAGCGACTGTTGAAGGCGGCGGTCCGCGACCCCAACCGGGTGCTGTGCTTCGAAAACAAGCCGCTGTATTCCAAGAAGCGGCCGGCGGACGCTGCGGCCACGACCGGACTGGGTGTGGCCGTCCGGGAGGGGTCGGACATCACGCTCGTGAGCGCGATGAAGGGAAATCGACGACTGCCTCGAGGCCGGCGCGCTACTGGCGATCAGCGGAACGGGACCGGCCGCCCGCTCTCAACCATCGACCGCCTCCCATGTCCTCGCGGCGGTCCGCCGCGCCCGGGCCGTGGTCTGCGGGAGCCGCCGAACGAGCGCAAGCAGGCTCTCGAGGTCGCGAGCGCCGGCGAGCTCGTCGAGGTCGCCCATGACCTCGCGCATGCCGCGTGTGGCCGGCCGGTAGGCGGGATCGCAGGCCAGCGGCGACCACCACAGGAGCCGGTGGCCGAGGCGTGCGAGCCGCCGCGTCGCCGCCCCCATCGCGGCCGGGTCGCCGCGCTCGAGGCCGTCGGAGAGCACGATGATGAGGGCGCCGCGCGCCATGGCCAGAAAGCGGCCGTTGGCGAGGAACTGCTCGAGTGCGACGCCGATCCGTGTGCCACCGTCCGCGTCCAGCACGCTCGCCGAGAGTGCCTCCAGCGCGCGGTCCACGCCGGGCGTGGCGAGGTCGGCCGTGATGCGCGTGAGCCGGGTGCCGAAGCTGAACGCCTCGGCTCGACCGGTCGCGCGGACCACCGCGTGGGCAAAGCGCAGCAGATCGGGGCTGTACTGTCGCTGCGAGCCCGAGACGTCGACCAGCAGCAGCACGCGCCGCGGCACCGGCGGGCGGCGCAGCCAGGACAGCGTGACGACCTCGCCGCCCCGGCGGTTGGCGGTGCGCAGCACCCGCCCGACGTCCAGCCGTCGTCCGCGGCGACCGCGGCGCAGACGGCGGGCGACGACCACCGGAAGGACGTCGGCGAGGGTGGCTCGGAGCTCGCGCAACTGGTTGCGCGCCGCCGCGGAGGTCGGCGGGAGGACGCGCGTGCTGCGCAGGTCCGCGGCGCTCGCCCGCACGCCCGAGCCCGAGCGTGGCTCGAGTTGCTCGAGCTCGCCCTCGCCGCCCGCGTTCGGGGCGGCGGTCTCACCCTCGGCGTCCGGTGGAACGCGCGTCGGCTCCTCCACCAGCAACTGGCCGCCGCGGAAGAACGCGTCGAAGACGGCGTCGAAGACGGTGAACGCCTCCCTGTCGGTCACGAGCGTGAGCCGCGCGCGCCAGTAGAGGCCGGTGATGTCCGCCGGCGGCGACGCCACCAGGGACATGAGGAAATCGGCCTGTTTCGGGGAGCTCGCGGCCACGCCGGCCTCGGCGAGCGCGCGCAGGAACGCGTGCAGGTGATCCTGCGCGCGTCGCGTCATATCGCGAACAGCTCGTGCCGGGCCTCGACCCGCTCCAGATCCTCCTGGTCCTTGAGCAGCAGGCCGAGCGAGCGCTGCAGCGCCTCGGGCCAGCGCGCCCCCTCGGAGGCGAGGACCGCGGCGCCGTGCGCCCAGTCGATCGTCTCGGCGATGCCGGGGCGTTTGGCCAACGCCAGGCCGCGAATGCTCTTGATCGCCTCGACCAGCGTCGCCGCAGCAGCCTCGTCCAGCCCGGGGGCCCGTGCCCTCAGGATGCGACGCTCGCGCTCGGCGTCCGGGAACGGGATCCAGTGGTATAGGCAACGGCGCTTGAGGGCGTCGTGCAACTCGCGGGTGCGGTTCGATGTCAGCACCACCACCGGCGACCGCGTTGCCCTCACCGTCCCCAGCTCGGGGATGGTGATCTGGAAGTCGCTGAGGAACTCGAGCAGGAACGCCTCGAACTCGCTGTCGGCACGGTCGATCTCGTCGATCAACAACACCGCTCCGGCCCCTGCTCGCAGCGCGCGCAGCAGCGGGCGCTCGAGCAGGAAGCGCTCCGCGTACAGCTCCCCGACCTCGCGACCCTCTGCCTCCGCCACCCGGGCGTGCAGCAATTGCTTCGGGTAGTCCCACTCGTACAGCGCCTGACCCGCGTCGAGGCCCTCGTAGCACTGAAGCCGGATCAGCTCGCGCCCGAGCACATCGGCCAGCACCTTGGCGACCTCGGTCTTGCCCACGCCGGGCTCGCCCTCCAGCGCCAGGGGACGGCTGAGGACGAGCGCGAGGTGGATCGCCGTCAGCAGCCCCTGCTCGGCGAAGTAGCCCCGCTGCGCGAGGCGCTCACCGAGCTCCTCGATCGAGCACGCCGCCAGTGCCGACACGTCGGCGGGCGCTGTCACGCGTCGCGCTTCCCCTCCGCGGCCTCCAGCGCGTCAAGTCCCCTCAGCACGCGTTCCGGCGTGAACGGCATCTCCTCGAGCCGCACCCCGCAGGCGTCGAACACGGCGTTCGCGATCGCCGGGATCGGCGCGTTGGCGGTCATCTCGCCGATGCCCTTGGCGCCGAACGGGCCGCTCTCCGCCGGCCGCTGGAGGATCACGCTCTGCATC
>Ga0307374_10016051_pt1 | contig 9986 bp, 8 predicted proteins | sample OX3MG_FD_202532 | JGI IMG/M metagenome (GOLD analysis project Ga0307374, IMG submission 202532) | Soil microbial communities from Risofladan, Vaasa, Finland - OX-3 | ecosystem: Environmental > Terrestrial > Soil > Coastal area > Acid sulfate soil | place: Finland: Risofladan, Vaasa | collected...
CCTCTCGCTGGCCACCGCCTACGCTGAGGTGATCGACGCCGACGACATCTTCCTGGGCGTCAACGTGTTAGACAGCAGCGGCTATCCCGACTGCCGCCCGGAGTTCCTCGAGGCCTTCGCGCGCACGGCCAACCTTGCCACCAAGGCGGGGACGCAGGATGGCCGCACACTCCACTTCCACGCGCCACTGATCCAGATGACCAAGGCGCAGATCGTGCAGGAGGGGACGCGGCTGGGCGTGCCGTGGGAGCTGACGTGGAGCTGCTACGAGGGCGGCGAACGTGCTTGCGGCCACTGCGATAGCTGCCAGTTGCGCCTCAAAGGCTTCGCCGAGGCGGGCCTGACGGACCCGCTGCCCTACGAGACGGCGTGACGCACAGCCATAGCGAAGGGGAGAGGCGCCCATGAGCGCGACGGCCAGCGCCACTGCGACGAAGACCGAGATGGACAGCCTGCTGACGCAGATCGAACACCACGCCGACAGCGCGTCAGGTTCCGCGCGCCAGTTCTTGGCGCGCATCCTCTTGGCGATGTTTTTGATTTTCGCTGTGCTGCTATTCCTGTGCCTGATTGCGACGAGGGTCTGGTTTGGCTGGGAGACAGGTTCGTGGCCTGACCCATTTTACGTGATCATAGTGACGTTCTTCACAGCAGCCTTGTTGTTGGGAAGTGTGGGCGCCCTTATTGTCGCTACCGCCGCCCCGCGCCTCGCCACGTCGCGCGATCGTGATCGCGTCTTGCGGATAGCAGCTACCGTCGGCGACGAGCGCCTGACGCCACTGGCCGAGCCGCAGCCCACCCCGCTCCCCGCCGCCGAACTTGCCGATGCGGCGACGCAGCTTGGTCCGATTCCGTTGGCGACAGCGGCGCGCTGGTCGGTGGCGCAAGTGGTTGTTTACCCCATTGCGCTACTCTGTTTCCTCACTGGTGAACTCCTGACGAGCGCGCCAATAACTACCCTCTGGCCGTGGCTAGGATTCGGATCGCCGTTCAGCGTTGCGGTAGAATTGTTGACAGCGATTGGCGTGTTGGGCATGCTCACCGGCCTATTCCTTCAAGCGTTCCCGCGTGGAGCGCCGCTGAAGCGTGTGACGGTTGACACGCGAGGCGTTCGCTGGCGGGCGTCGTGGTTGGCAGGCTGGCGCACGATCTCCTGGGCTGAGGTGCGGGCATTTGCCTGCATCACGTACACCTACGAGTTCCGCTCGTCGGTATCATTGCAACGTACGCGGACGGCGACGGTCTATCTGCTCGAAGCGCTGGGGACTGTGTTGCTGTGGACGGTTCCGGCGCAGGCGACAGCGCCTATGTATCGGCCAACGCCCGCGCGCGAGTCGGCGGCAGCCCGCGAGGCCGCGCAGACGCTCGTCCGCCTCGTCGTCACGCGCACGGGGTTGCCGCTACGCGACTTGAGCGCGCTGGCGGTTGACCTGAGCCACCGCAAAGCCGATCCCGTGCGTGTGATAGCGACGCGCTATACGGATGGCGGGGCCGATGTCCCGGCGGCGCTACAAGAGGCGCTCCAGCCTAAACGCATCCCCTACCTGGGGATCTGCTACCTGCTGCTCATTTCGCTGGCGCTCTCGGCGGCGCTGGGCGCTGGCTTCTACCTGCACCAGCGGCAGCCCATCTACTTCGGCAGCCTGCCCCAGCGCGTCGCGGCCCTCACGCCCACGTATACGCTGGGCCAACAGTCGCTCATGGTCGGTTCGCCGGGTGTTGCAGCAAGCTACACGCCCGGAACATATGGCGATGTGGTGGCGTCGGTGACGCTCACCCAGAACGCCAATATGAGCGGCTGGGCGGGGCTGGCCGTGCATGCCACGCGGGATGGTAGCGACGGCGTGGTATTCCTGTTGAATCCGGGGGGCGCCTGGCAATTTGCCCGTGTCACGTCGAATGCAAACGACTACTTCGCGGCGAACGGAATCCACTATCCTCAAATGGAGGGAATAAGCCCAGCGATCAATTCTGGCCTTAGCGCGCGCAACCAACTGCTCGTCATCACCCGCGCCAACCTGTATCTGTTCTACGTCAACGGCGCGCTGGTCTTTAGCTACCCCGACTCCTACTCCTATCTGACCATCACTGGCGCCATCGGCTTCTATGTCAGCGGGCGCACGACCAGCGCGCAGTTCGGCGCCCTCGCCATCTACCCGACGAAGCCGATTACGTCGTTTCAGTATGTGTGATGGTCGCCGTCTTCATCGTAATAGTGTACATGCTCGATGATCCCATACCAGTAGCGCCCACGCTCGTCATCACGCGAGGTGGCATGCGCCTCCGCCCAGAGTTCACCCGGTATGTCCAGGATAATGGTTTCTCCTTCGTGCAAGTCTTGCGTCTCGATGACCAAACTTTCATAGCCAAGTGGCGCTGCGTTGGTCAGGTTACGCGCAGGATCAGTGATCACCCGATTGAAGTCTACGGCCAAATGTCTCATGACTCACCCGCCTTTGCTGTTCCTATCTCCGCCCTTGCGACAGCGCAAACACTACCGTATCATGCGATCATGGGTACAACAATAGACGAGCAAGCTACCAAGCGTCAAGGGGAACAATCAGGGGTAGGGCGATTATGACATATCGTGAGGCGTTGGCGTGGCTGTATAGCCTGACGAACACCGAGAGCACAGGCGCATTCGTGCGCGACCGCGAGGACAACCTGGCGCGGGAGCGCGCGTTGCTGGCGGCGCTGGGCGATCCGCAGCGCGCGTATGGCGTCAGCCACATCGCCGGGTCGAAGGGCAAGGGGTCCACGGCGGCCACGCTGGCCGCCATCCTCACAGCGGCGGGCGTGCGCACCGGCTTCTATTCCTCGCCTGACCTGCATACCTTCCGCGAACGCATCCGCATGGATGGGCGCCCGATCTCGGAGGACGAGTTGGCGCAGTTGACGCCGCAGGTTCAGGCGGCGTTGGAGCGCGTCTCCGCCTCTCTGCCTGGCTACATCATGTTCGAGGCGGCGACGGCGCTGGCCTTCCTGGCGTTTCGTGAGGCGGGCGCGCAACATGCCGTGATCGAGGTTGGCCTGGGCGGACGGCTGGACGCCACCAACGTCGTCGCGCCGCTGGTCAGCGTCATCACCTCGATCAGTTACGAGCATATGAACGTGCTAGGGCATACGCTGACCGAGATCGCGGGCGAGAAGGCGGGCATCATCAAGCCTGGCGTCCCCCTCGTCACGTCGGTCCGCGCCCCCGAAGCCGTGGCCACCATCACGCGCATCGCCGCCGAGCGTGGCGCGCCGCTGCTGCGCATTGGCCCCGCCGACGCGCCCGACGCCGCTGACTGCGCCTACACCTACACCGTTGGCGCCGCCTACGAAGACCACCAGCTCTGTGACGTACGGACGCCCACCGGGGTCTATCGCAACCTGGAGCTACACTTGCTGGGCGAGGGGCAGATCGAGAACGCAACCGCGGCCATCGCGGCGGCGGAGGTGTTGCGCGACGCGGGGCTGTCGGTGGACGAGGCAGCGATTCGGCGGGGCCTGCGCGATGTGCGCTGGGATGCGCGTCTGCAACTGGTGGGGCGCGCTCCCTGGCGAGTGGTGGATGGCGCGCACAACGCCGACTCGTTCGCCAAACTGTTCGTCGCCCTGCGCCGCCACTTCCCCTACGAGCGGCTGATTCTGGTGATGGGCATGCTCAACGATAAGGACACCGCTGGCATCCTGCGCGAGATTGCGCTGGCGTCCCAGCCCGCCACGTCGGCTACGTCGGCTACGTCGGCTACGCCCACCACTTCAGTTGCGGGTGATGACGCGCAAGCAGCAGGCGCTGTGGATGACATTGGTGGCGGGCCAGCGCGGCTGCGCCACATCGTCGTCACCTCGGCGCCGACGCCGCGTAGCGCCGACCCCACGCAACTGGCCGACCAGATACGGCAGGTCGCGCCCTGGCTGGATGTGCGCGTAGAGGCGGAGAACGGCGCCGCGCTAGCGGCGGCGCTGCGGCTGGCGGGTCCGCGCGATCTCGTCTGCGTCACGGGGACGCTGTACCTGGGCGCGGCGGCGCTGCGCTGGTTTGCCGCCCAGCCCGACACGCCGTCCGGCCTGGTCGAAGTGGACGGCATGGATCACTAGCCGCGTTGAGCTTGCGATGGAGCGTTCTTGACGCAATGACGCCATTGCCGTACCGCTGGTCTCCCGACCGGCGCGTGTCGGACGGTTCACAAGGATTGCCATGAGTGGCGCCATCTGTCGCATCATAGTGGGAGACGCGCCGGGCTGGAGCCCAGCGGTACGGCAGAGACAGCCAATACGACCCACCATTCGCCACCCCCGCCCACCTCACAAACCTCCCCTCTCCCTTTGGGGGAGGGGCCGGGGGTGGGGGCAGGTTAGGCCCGCGCGGCCATCGCGCCGCCCAGATACAGCGCGCCGATCTCCGGGTTGTTGAGCACGGCCTGGCTGGGGCCGTCGAGCCGCACCTGGCCGCTCTCCATCACAACGCCGTGCGTGGCGAGGTTTAGCCCCGCGCGCACGTTCTGCTCCACCAGCAAGATCGTTCGGCCCGACGCCTGCATCGTCCGCACCTGGGTGAACACGTCTTTGAGCGTCTTCGGGTCCAGGCCCATCGAAGGCTCGTCCAGCAGGATCAGGCTGGGATCCAGCATCAGGCAGCGCGCGAACTCGACGAGCCGCTGCTGCCCACCGGAGAGGCTGCCCGCACGGTCGTTGGCGCGCTCCTTGACGGTGGGGAAGAGATCCTCAATCTCGGCCAGCCGCCGCCGCGAGAGCGCCGCGTCGCGCAGCATATAGCCGCCCAGCGCCACATTTTCGCGCACCGTCAGCGTGGGAAACAGGCTGTGGTTTTGTGGCACCTGCGCCACCCCCTTCGCCAGCACACGCCGGGGGCTGAGGCCACCCAGCGGCTCGCCATTGAAGATGATCTCGCCCACACGCGGCTTGATCAGGCCGCTGATCGCCGTCAGCACGGTGGATTTGCCCGCGCCGTTCGGCCCAACCAGACAGGTGATCGAGCCTTTCTCCACCGACAACGAGACGCCACGTAGCACGTCGCTGCCGCCATAACCCGCATACACATTGCGCAATTCCAACAGCATATCGTATCCCCGCTTTTCCCGCGTCATAACCGGTCACAACACCTCATCGCCCCGCCGCTCTGCTCTCCCCCGCCGTAGCAGGGGATCGTCCGTCCGCTCTGCTCTCCCCTCTCCCGCCGTAGCGGGGGAGGGGCCGGGGGTGGGGGGCGCGCCACCGGTTACACGCCCAGATAGGCTTCCAGCACCTCCGGGTTCGCGCGCACCTCTTGCGGCGCGCCCTCGGCCAGCAGCGAGCCACGGCGCATCACCATCACCTTGTCGCACAGGCCCATGACGAACTCCATGTTGTGCTCCACCACCAGGAACGTCACCCCCTGACGGTTGAGCGTGCGAATGCGGTCGCCCAACTGCGCGATCAGCGTGGGGTTGATGCCTCCGGCTGGCTCATCCAGCAGGATCACCTGTGGCTCGGCGATGAGGATGAAGGCGAACTCCAGCAGCTTGCGTTGCCCATACGAGAGCTGCCCGGCGGGCAGGTCCTTCAGGCGCGAGATGCCGACGAACTCGAGCAAGTCCAGTGCGCGTTGCTGCTCGTGGGTGGCGCTCCAGCGGGCGAAGAGCGACCCCAGTCCCTTGCGTTGCGCCGCGACGTGCATGTTCTCCATCACGGTCAGGCGGGCAAAGATGCGCGTCAACTGGAAGGTGCGCCCGACGCCCAGATCAAACACGCGGTCGGGCGTCGAATTGGTGATTGGCTTGCCGTTGAACGTCACCGTCCCGGTGTCCACTTTTTCGTAGCCGGTCATCACGTTGAACAGCGTCGTCTTGCCCGAACCGTTGGGGCCGATCAGCCCGGTGATGGACCCCTGCTCGACGCTGATGGAACAGGCGTCGAGCGCGCGGATGCCGCCGTAGGATTTCGAGACGCCGTGCGCTTCAAGCATACTCATGGTTCGCGCCCTACCTTTGCTGCGTCGCTGGCGTCTGGGGCGCGGGGTATGTCGCTGCGCCGGACGTAGGAGGTTTGCCATTCGCGCCGTTCTTCGTCTTGAAACCCTGCGATCCACCCGACCCCGGCGATTCGCCAGAGGCAGGCATTTGGGGCGCGGGTGGCATGGCGGGCGCCTCACGCGGCGTGAACACTTTCACCCAGAGCCTGCTGACCGACGGCACAATGCCCTGTGGCAGCAGCAGAATGACGACCAGGAACAGCGCGCCGTAGAGGATCAGATAGTAGCCGTTCTGGCCGTAGTACAGGGTGAAGTATTGTTGCGCCGGGATGAGGATTACCGCTCCGATGATCGGACCGGAAAGCGTGCCGAGGCCACCCATAAAAGCCATCAGCGCGATGGTCACGTCGAAGAGCGCGTCGAAGGCGAACGGCGGATAGATGGACCCCAGGAAGTAGGCCCAGACGGCGCCACACATGCCGACGAAGAACGCCGAGATGACGAAGGCGGTCAGCTTCATGGGAACGGTCTTTACGCCCAGGCCACGCGCACGGTCTTCGTCGTCGCGGATGGCGAGCAGGCCCAGCCCAAACTTCGAGTTGCGCACCCACCACGAGGCGGCCAGCGCGACCAGCAGGATCGCCAGGATCACGTAGTAGAACGGCAGGTTGTACACACCGGGGTCCCACAGCGGGAAGGGCAGGCTCAACCCTTGTGAGCCGCCGGTGAGTCCGCGCAGGTTATACGCCATCAACTGCGCAATGAAGAAGATGGCGATCGTGATCACAATGAACGTGTGCTTGCGGGTGCGCAGCGCAATAGCCCCGGTCGGGATCGCGACGAGCGCCGCGAGCACCCCTGCGATGGGAACGGTCCAGAATGGCCCCCAGCCGCCCTGGATGTGCCAGTCCTGGCAGAGGATGGCGATGGTGTAGCAGCCGATGCCAAAGTACGCGGCGTGCCCCAGCGCAATATACCCCGTGTAGCCGGAGAAGATGTTCCAGGCGGTCCCGGCGGCGGCGAAGATCAGTGTGAAGATCGCGATCGAGGTGACTGCCGGGTTGGAGAACACCAGCGGGAACACGATAAACACCACTAGCACGGCCAACAAGGCGGGAATCCTGAACTTGTTCAGGGTCTGTAGGCTTGTCATGCGGTCAGCGTCCTTTCTCTTACTGGCTGCGGGTCGCCAGTTTCCCCAGGAGACCCTGTGGGCGAATGAGCAACAGCACAACAAGCAGCGCGAAGAAGATAGTGCTGGACCAGACCGGCGACCAGACGACGGCGACGATGTCTTCAATCACCAGCATGCTGAGTGAAGCGATGAGCGCGCCGCTGAGGCTGCCCATCCCACCCAGGATGATGATGACGAGCAGGCGCGAGATCAGGTCATACGAGCTGCCGGGGTTGAAGCTGGTGGTCGCGCCAAATGCCATGCCGCCCGCCGCCGTCAGCGCAACACCGATGCCAAACGTGACGGCGGAGACGCGCTCGACATCGATGCCGATCAGCTGCGCCGCCGTGCGGTTCTCCATCGTCGCGCGCAGGCTGCGGCCAAATGTGGTGCGATAGAGCAACAGATACAGGCCACCCAGCAGCACGACGCTCAGCAGGAAGGCGAAGACGTAGATGTACGGCAGGTAGAAGCCCAGGAGGTGCAACGACTGCTCAGTGTACCAGGCGTGAAGCTGTTGGTAGTCGGTGGTGAAGACGTTGCCCAGCAGGCCCTCGATGATCAGTGCGACGGCGAACGTCACCAGAATCGAGAGTTGCGTGCGGTCACGCTTCAACGGACGGACGAACGCCCATTCGATCACCAGGCCCAGCAAAAACATCGCGGGCATAGTGATGAGCAGGCCAACGAAAAGATCGATGTGCAGGTGGGTCTGAAGGACGAAACTCAGATAGGCGCCCAGTACGACGAGCGCGCCCTGCGCAATGTTGATGATGTCCATGACGCCGAAGACCAGGGTGAGTCCCGACGCCATGAGAGCGTAGATGCCGCCGGTGAGGAGGCCGTCTACGATTGCTTGCGAGATGAGCGTCACTGAAGCGCCTCCTGAGGAGCGAGCCAGGAATGTCTAGCCGAGAATGTCTAGCCGGGAATGTCTTCGATGGGTGACGGCGTGGGGAGCGTGTTCTCCCCGCGCCGGGTCTGGCGCCCACGCCCCGCCGGGCCAGGCCCGGCGGAACACGGGTGAGCGAACAATCAACGCTGAGGGTCATCGTGTAGGACCGTTATGGCCAGTTGGGCTTGGGGAATTCCGGCGCCGCTTTGGCCTGGTCCGCCGGGAAGACCGGGATGAGCTGGCCGCTCTGCCACTGGAACAGGAAGGCAGCGGCGGCAGTGTTCTGGCCGGTCGAATCGAACTTCACCGGACCCTGCACACTGTTGAAGGTACCGGAGTGCAGCGTGGAGATCAGTTCCGTGTTGTCGAGGTTGCCGTCCTTGGTGACGGCCTGCGCCACCACCTGACCGACCGCATACGCCTCGGCGACATCCGAACTGATGGCGCTGGCGTCGCCGCCATACTTGGCGAGATACTCCGAGACCATCTGGCTGTTTTGGAAGGTGTTGAGCTGCGGGTACCAGCCGTTCGGAACGAAGACGGCCTCGGCGTCAGCCGTGCCACCGACCGCGTTCAAGAACTGCGTCCCCTGGTCCGGCCCTGCCGTGGCGATCAGCGCCTGCGGGTTGTAGTGCTGCGTCTTGAAGTCTTGCATGAAGGCCGAGATGTCGGGCAGCAGTGTGCCCGCGATGACAATCTGCGCGCCGGACTGGATGATGCCGGTCGCGATTGGCGTATAGTCGGTCGTCTCTGAGGGGTAGACCTTGTAGTAAACAGTCTTCACACCACCGGCTTCGAGGAGTTTCCTGGCGGTATCGATCTGCGGCTGGGTGAAGGGATCATCCTCGGTCGCGTAGGCCGCTGTCGTCGGGCGCTGCGACGCGGGCAGCGACAGGATGTAGTTGGCGAAGCTGTTCAGGTTGTTGGCGACCGGCAGCGACACGTCGAAGAGGTTGTTTAGCCCCTGCGTGAAGACTGATGGGCCACCGCCTGCGCCTTCTGGGAATGCATAGCCGTAGCGATGGGCGACCACCGAGGCGGGTTTGGTCAGCAACGAGGAGAACGGACCAAAAACCAGTTGGTCCTTGTCAACCGTGATCAGCTTCTGGTAGTTGGTCGCCACCTGGGTGGGGCTGCTGGCGTCGGAGACGATGTCCAGCTTCACCTGGCGACCCAACAGACCGCCCTTCGCGTTGATGTCATGCGCCCACAGTTGGTAGCCCTGTTGAAACGCCTGACCGTCGGCGGAGAAGTCCCCCGAGAGCGAGAGCGAGATGCCGATGTTGATCGGTCCGGTGTTTGCGCCGTTGGTGGTACTGCACCCGGAGAGAGCCGCCACAGCGACCATTGCGATGAGTGCGAGCGTGATGGAGCCAAGGACGGTACGCTGCCACGTTGGGTGGTGTCCAGTCATTTCTCTTCTCCCAAATCAACTCTGATATTGACACTGACACGGGAAACAACCCCTGTCACGGTGTCACCTACTCAATGCGCTCTCAATGCGCTCGCGTCAAGCAGCTCAAACAGTGAGCCTGGCTTGCATCCAGTCGGCCTGCTGGGGCCGGTGGTGGTAGGGGATATTGTTGCAAACGTGATTGCCGTTGTCAAACATCCAGAGCGTCGCGTCGCCGTGCGCTTCGGCGGCGTCACGCGCCATCTGCTCGGCTGACTGCGGCGAGACCACCCGGTCCAGCCGCCCCATGATGATCAGCAACGGCGATTTCACCTGCGCGATGACCCCATGCAGGGTGAACGCGCGCAGGCGTTCCAGCGCCACTGCGGCGTCGCCGACGTGTAGCCGCGCGATGAACGCGGACCGCGTCAGCGATGGCATCGTGGCGAACTCCTCGGCGACATCGTAAGGCCCGCAGTTGGCAATCACTGCCCGCACGCGCGGCTCGAAGGCCGCTGCGCGTGGCGCATAGTAGCCACCCAGGCTGACGCCCATCAGCCCGACC
>Ga0307374_10016052_pt1 | contig 9986 bp, 8 predicted proteins | sample OX3MG_FD_202532 | JGI IMG/M metagenome (GOLD analysis project Ga0307374, IMG submission 202532) | Soil microbial communities from Risofladan, Vaasa, Finland - OX-3 | ecosystem: Environmental > Terrestrial > Soil > Coastal area > Acid sulfate soil | place: Finland: Risofladan, Vaasa | collected...
GCGCATGTTCGGCACGTTGCCGCTGGTGGGCGGCCGCGCCTTCGACCTGGCCTCCGATGGGAACCGCTTCGAGCTGAGTCTGCCCACGGTGGGCGAGTTCATCCAGGGGCGCAATGATTGCGCGCCCGCCACCGCGCGCTCGCCGCTCCGGCGGCTGCGCCCCTCGGAGATTCTCGAGGCCCTGCCCGCCTTTCGCATCCCACCCGCAGATCGCCTGGCGATGATTCCCGGCAAGGAACGCGAGTACGGGCTGCGGGTGGAAACCGGAGCCGCGGCCGGCGACATGCACACTGTCCGGGAAATGTTTTTCAGCCGCAGCGAACCGCGCTTGCAGCGGCAGATTTTTTATGATGGCCGCGGCGAGCGTTCCTTGATCGCAAATTATGGCGACTATACGGTGACCGACGGGGTGGCCTTTCCACGCACCATCACCCTGGAACATCCCGGCGCCTATTCGTTGCTGCTCAGCCTCACCCAGGCCCCGGCCATCAACCGCGCCAACCCGGCATTCAACGATGCGAGGACGTTCGCGTTGAAGCCGGGCCCGGGCGTCAAGATCCTGGACCAGTCACAATGCCTTCCGGCGGCGGCACCCGACCCGGTTCCATAGAGTAAAAGCGGCGTTGCTGCCGCCCGGATGGTGCGAGCGCCAACCCAGGCGCCGACTGCCTGCTGGGCGTGCTCACCAGATGGTCTTGATTTGTCGGCAGGCGCGGATCTTGCGGTCTTTGGTCACCAGCGGGATGCCCTCGGCGAGCGCCGTCGCGCCGATCAGGCGATCGCCGGGATCGGTGGGGAACCCTGGGGGAAGCTGCTGGGCGAGTGTGGCGATCTTGACCGTGAGGGGTCGAATGGAGGTCCGCGAAGTCAACCGCGCCACAAAGGCCTCCACCGTGCCGGTGAATTCCACCCGACCCTGGCTCGCCAGCCAGGCCAGTTCCCACAAGGTGATTGCGGCAATGCCGAGCCCGCCCTGGTGATCGGCGGTTTGGATGGCTTCGGTAGCGTGGCGCGAGAGCTTGTCCGGCTCGCCCGCGAGCCAGATGAGGGCGTGCGTGTCCAAGAGGATCAAGGTTTCGCGGCCCGCCATAGCCTTGCAGGGACCACCGGGCTTTCGATATCGCCGACCACCTTGAATTCGCCTGCCATGAATCCGAAGATATCGCTCTGGGCCGGCTCCGCCGGGACCACCTTGACCACGGGAATGCCGCGTTTTGTCACCACCACCGGCTCGCCCGTGGCTTGCACTTCGCTCATGACTTTGAGGCAGCGTGCCTTGAATGTTCCCGCCTGCATGATCTTCATAGTGCGATCCTTGTTGCTATGGTCATTGTACCATGACCACGTGCAGCGAGCCGGCCCCACGCCGGGAGGCGTTGGCCGCCCTCTAAGCCTTGGGGCTGGCCGGCGGCTTGGCCTGCGCCTCGAGGAAGCGGCGCAGGCGGTCGAGGGAGCGGGCGCGGCCGAAGACGAGCAGGCTCTCGAGCAGCGGCGGGGAGGCGGTCTTGCCGGTGATGAGGGCGCGCAGCAGCATGAAGACCTCCTTGGCGCTCCATTGGCGGGCGGCGGCGAGGGCGCGCAGGCTGGCTTCGAGGGCGGCGTGTTCCCACTCGGCGGCCTCGAGCGCGGTCAGCAGGTCGGCGGCGACGGCGAGCGTCTCCTCCAGCGTGCGCTTCTTGGGGAGGAAGACCTCGGGGGGCGGCGCCACCTGGTCGAGGAAGAAGAAGTCGGTGAGGTCGAGGAACTGGCCCAGGGTCTCGATGCGCTCCTGCACCAGCGGGGCGATCTGGGCGAGGTAGGCGTCGGGGAACACGCCCTCGCGCACCGCTCCTAGAAACTGCTGGGGGGTGAGGGCGCGCAGATAGAGGCCGTTGAGCCAGCGCAGCTTTTCCAGGTCGAAGACGGGGCCGCCGAGGCGGATCTGCTCAAACTGGAAGCGGAGGAACATCTCCTCCAGCGAAAACTTCTCTCCGGCGGCGTCCTCGGCGGCGGGCATGCCGCCGCCGAGCAGGCCGAGGAAGTTGATGAGGGCCTCAGGCAGGTAGCCGGCCTGGCGGTAGTAGATGAGCGAGACCGGGTTCTTGCGCTTGGAGATCTTCGACTTGTCGCGGTTGCGCAGCAGCGGCATGTGCCAGAAGAGGGGCAGCTCCCAGCCGAAGGCATGGTAGAGCAGCACGTGTTTGGGGGTGGAGGAGATCCACTCCTCGGCGCGGATGACGTCGCTGATCTGCATCAGGTGGTCGTCCACCACGTTGGCGAGGTGGTAGGTGGGGAAGCCGTCGGACTTGAGCAGCACCTGGTCGTCCACGTTGTGGTGGTCGAAGGTGATGTCGCCGCGCAGCTCGTCGCGGAAGGTGGTGGAACCCTCCGGGGGGACGGCCAAGCGAATCGTCGCGGGCTCGCCGGCCTGAAGGCGGGCGGCGACGGCGGCGGGCTCGAGCCCGCGGCAGGTGCGGTCGTAGCGCGGCGCCTGCTTGGCGGCGGACTGCTGGCGGCGCATCTGTTCCAATCGCTCGGCGGTGCAGAAGCAATGGTAGGCGTGGCCGGAGGCGAGCAGCGTGGCCACGGCGTCGAGATAGATCTGGGTGCGCTCGGATTGCCGGTAGGGGGCGAAGGGTCCCCCCTTGTCGGGGCCCTCGTCCCAGTCCAGCCCGAGCCAGCGCAGGGCGTCGAAGATCATCTGCTCGGACGAGGCGACAAAGCGGGTGCGGTCGGTGTCTTCGATGCGCAGCACGAACTTGCCGCCGCGCTGGCGGGCGAAGATCAGGTTGAGCAGCGCCATATAGGCGGTGCCGACGTGGGGATCGCCGGTGGGGCTGGGGGCGATGCGGACGCGGACGGGGCGCGCAGAGGTCACGGAATTAGTCTACCGTTTCCAGCCAACACGCGGCAGCCGCCGGGCGGCGGGCTGTGGTAGAGTCCTGCATATGACCAAGGCCGATTTGATCGAAGAGGTGGGCCGCACCGGGACGCTGACGCGCAAAGACAGCGAAGTCATCGTGGAGACGATCTTCTCCAGCATTGTGGATTCGCTGCGGGCGGGGGACAAGATCGAGATCCGCGGCTTCGGGAGTTTCCGCACCCGGCAGCGGGAGGCGCGCATGGGGCGCAACCCCAAGACGGGAGCGCCGGTGGCGGTGCCGGCGCGCAAAGTGCCGTATTTCAAGCCCAGCAAGGAACTGCGCGACGGCATCAACGGCGTCGGCGGGGCTTCCGGGGGCGGCAGCGGCCCGGCATGATCGGCATTGGAGCGCGCATTCGGCAGGCGCGGCTGGAGCGCGGGCTCTCGCAAGGCGATCTGGAGAGCCGGACCGGGCTGCTGCGCTGCTACCTGTCGCGGGTGGAGAACGGCCACACCGAGCCCTCGCTGCAGACTTTGGCGCGGCTGGCGGCGGCGCTGGAGATGCCGCTGGTGGGCTTTTTCGACGAGGCCGCCGATGACGACGCGGCCGAGGCCGCCCCGCCGCAGCTCTCGGCCGACGAGCTGACGTTTTTGACGCAGATGCGCGATTTCGCCGGCACGCTGAGCGAGCAGGGGCGGCAGCAGGTGCTAGGGCTGGCGAAGAAGATGGCGGGGGAGAAAAAAGACCCGGCCGCCAAGCCCTAGGCAGCGCTACACCGCGCGCAGAGCGGAGGCGAAGGCGCGCAGCAGAAACTCGATCTCGTGGTCGGTGTGGGCGGCGCCGAAGAAGGCCGCTTCGAACTGCGAGGGCGGCCAGAGCACCCCGTTTTCCAGCAGCGCGGCGTGGAGGCGGGCGAAGGCGGCGGTGTCGCAGGCCTGGGCGGCGGTGTAATCGCGCACCTCGCGCGGGGTAAAAAACAAAGTCAGCATGCTGGCCACGCGCTGCACCCGCGCCGCGAGGCCGGCGGCGCGGATGAGCCGCTCCAGTCCCCGCTCGAGCGCGGCGCCGCGGCGTTCGAGATCGTCATAGAGGGCGGGCAGGGCGGCGATGGCGGCCAGGGTGGCCTCGCCGGCGGCCATGGCCAGGGGATTGCCGGCGAGCGTGCCGGCTTGATAGACCGGGCCGAGCGGAGCGACGCACTGCATGATATCGGCACGGCCGCCGTAGGCGCCCACCGGCAGGCCGCCGCCGATGATCTTGCCCAGCGTGACCATGTCGGGCTGGATGCCGAAGCGCTCGCAGGCGCCGCCGTAGGCCAGGCGAAAACCGGTCATCACCTCGTCGAAGATCAACAGGACGCCGTGGCGGGTGGCGAGGTCGCGCAAGGCGGCCAAGAATCCGGGCTGGGGGGGCACGCAGCCCATGTTGCCGACCACCGGCTCGACGATGATGGCGGCGACTTGGCCGGGAAAGCGCTCGAGGGCTGCCGCCACGGCGGCGGCATCGTTGTAGGGGACGGTGATGGTATCGGCGATGGCGCCGGCGGGCACGCCGGCGGAGGAGGCGAGGCCCTGGGTGGCGACGCCGGAGCCGGCCTGGGCCAGGAACAGATCGGCGTGGCCGTGGTAGCAGCCGGCGAACTTGAGGATGCGGTCGCGCGCGGTGAAACCGCGGGCCACGCGCACCGCCGACATGGTGGCCTCGGTGCCGCTGTTGACGAAGCGCAGCCGCTCCAATGCGGGCACGGCGCGCTGGACGAGCTCGGCCAGGGCGAGCTCGCCCGGGGTGGAGGCGCCAAAGCTGGCGCCGCGGGCGGCGGCCCGCTCCACCGCCGCGACCACGGCGGCAGGGGCATGGCCCAGCAGTAGCGCCCCCCAGGAGGCGATGCAGTCGAGGTAGCGGTTGCCATCCACGTCGGTGAGCCAGGGGCCGTGGCCCTGCTCGATCCAGCGGGGGACGCCGCCGACGGAACGAAACGAACGCACCGGGGAATCCACGCCGCCAGGAAGGAGGCGTTCGGCGCGCTGCTGCAATTCTAGGGAGCGGGTGAGGTCCATCATGATGCGAGTTGCCACAAGGTGGGCAGAAGCTGGCGATAGAGGCGGGCGCGCAGGCCGAGGTAGCACTGGGCGCCGCTGAACAGGTCGCACATCAGTTGGCGGAAGCGCGGGCTGCGCTGGGTGAACAGCACCATGCGCTCGAGCACGGAGTGGCCCAGGAAGCGGCCGTGGTAGAAGCGCGGAGCGATGGCGGTTGCGGCCAGCAGCTCGGGCAGCAGCTCGCGCCGCAGCAGTTCGAGGTAGGCGGCGGGAGCCGCAGCGGGGCTTGTCCCGGACGGGGCCCAGGCCTGGGCGAGCAGCTCGGCCGAGCGCAGGGCATAGAACAGGCCCTCCCCGGTGATGGGATCCACCAAGCCGGCGGCGTCGCCGATCAGCGCCCAGGGCAGCGGGCTGGGGCCGGCGAAGCGGGCGCGGCGCAGGCTGGCGCCGGTGGGCGCCGGCAGCAGATGGGAGTAGAAGGGGGCGCCGCGCCAAGCGATGCCCCATTGATCGAGGGCCTGTTCCAGGCGGTGGCGGAGCTCGGCGGTGGGCGGCGAGCCCAGCGCGCCGCAGATGCCGACCGAGGCGTGGTCGCCGCGGGGAAAGCTCCAGAGATAGCCCTCGAGGCCGGGCAGGAAGCGCACCGCCATGCGCTGCGCCGGCCAGGGCAGGCGGTCGAGGGGCAGGTAATAGCCGGCGGTGGCCATCCACTCGGCGGGGCCGAGGGGCGCAGGGAGGGCTCGGAATGGATTGCGGGCGCCAGCCGCGACCACCACGGCGCGGGCGGCCAGCGGCGGGGCGTTGCGCAGCTTCAGCCGCCAAGCGCCACCCTCCACGCCCAGCCCCACGACGCGGTCGTGGACGATGGCGGCGCCGGCGCGGCCGGCGCGATCGAGCAGCAGCGCGTTGAGCGTGCGCCGCGAGAAGATGGCGACGCTGCGGTCGAGTAAGAGCACCACGCTGCGGCCGGCCGGGCTGGTGAGCTCGCACTCGGCGACCGGGTTGTGCGGGTAGGCGGCGTCGCGCAAGAAGGGGAAATGGCGCAGGGCTTTGTCGGTGATGCCGCCGCCGCAGGGCTTCTCCCAGGCCAGCTTCTCATCCACCAACACCACGGCGTGGCCGGCGGCGGCCAGCTCGGCGGCGCAAAAGGCGCCGGCGGGGCCGCCGCCGATGACGGCGAGGGGCAGGGGGAGGGTGACAGGGGACATGCTCCTTGCATGATAACGGGGCGCGGAAGGAGTGGACAGTGAACAGTGGATAGTGGACAGTGGGCGGGGCCGCGCTCGCTAGGGGTGCAGGGTGCGGAGGTAGAGGGTGACGTTGTGCTGCTGCTCGGCCAGGGTGCGGGCGAAGCGGTGGGCGCCGTGGCCGTCGCTGACGAAGTAGAGGTCGTCGGTGGCGGCGGGGTGGGCGGCGGCTTCGAGGGCAAGGCGGCCGGGGTTGGCGATGGGGCCGGGCGGCAGGCCGGAGTGGAGATAGGTGTTGTAGGGGGAGTCGAAGGCGAGGTCGGCGCGGTGCAGGGCGCCGGTGTAGCGGCCGGCGAGCAGGGCGGCGTAGATGACGGTGGGATCGCACTGCAGGGGCAGTGTTTGCGCCAGGCGGTTGGTGAAGACACCGGCGATGAGCGGGCGTTCGGTCCCCACCGCAGTCTCTTTTTCCACCAGCGAGGCGATGGTCACCCAACGGTGCACGTCGGCGGGGTGGGCGGGCTGCAGCCGCAGCTCTTGGCGGAAGCGGGCGGTCATGAGGGCGGCGATGGCCTGGGCCGGCATGCCCGGCAGCAGGCGGTAGGTGGCGGGAAACAAATAGCCTTCGAGCGAGACGGCGGCGGGATCGAAGTCGCGGATCGAGCCGGGGTCGGCGCTGACGGCGAGGAAGGCGGCGGCGGTGGCGATGCCGCGGCCGGCCAGTTCGTGGGCGATGTCGAAGCGGTTGAAGCCCTCGGGTACGGTGACCACCAGCGCCAGGGTTTGGGCGCGCACCAGGGCGCGGAAGACGCGCGGGACGGACTGTTCGCCGGAAAACTCGTAGGTGCCGGGCTTCAGGGTCTGGCGGGGATGGACCAGACTCCAGAGCTCGAACCCGACGGCGCTGCGCACCACGCCCGCCGCCGCCATCTCCTGGGCGATGGCGCGGCGGCCCGCGCCGGCGGGCACCGCCACCCGGGCGGGCGAGCGCAAGCGAGGACCGGGGCCCCACAGCCACCAGAGTCCGGCGGCGAGCAGCAGGGCGGTCAGGGCGAGGGCCAGCAGGGTGGGGCGTGGGGGCATGAACTGCTAGATTGTAAGGTCCGCGCGCCAAAACGACCGGGGATTTAAGGTAAACTGGATCATCGGTTTCTACCTTCCTTCTGGCCTTGTCATCTTCATGCGACAGGAATCCATGGCAAATTTTAGGCCGTACTGGGGGCTGGCGCTGGCGGGACTGCTGGCGGCGGGCCTCTCCGCTTGCGGCAGCTCGAGTGCCCTCACCAACGCGCCCGCCGTGGTGCCGGCCAACCTCAATCTGCTCATTCTCTCATCGTCGGCGACCGGGCACCTGCCCGACGCCATCGCCGGCTCGCCCTATGCCTACGGCTTCCAGACCAACGTGGGGCAGACCGGGGTGGCGGCGCGGACGCCGATCACCTTCCGCCCCACCCAGGCGCTGCCCCCGGGGCTGACGCTGAGCACCGCCGGAGTGCTGGCGGGCACGCCCACCCAGGCGGGCACGTTTTCGGTGGCGATCGAGGCGGTGGACAGCTCGGCCGCGCCGCTGGTGGCGCAGTTCACTTACTTGATGAGCGTGCGGGCGCCGGGGGCGACCTTGACCGAGGTGGCGCACAGCGACTTGGGCGGACACGGACAGAATGCCGACGTCACCGTGGCCACGGCCACCACCACGCACGTGTCGTTCGCCTATATCGGCACGCGCGGCAGCCCGGGCGATTGCCCGGCGACCGGGGTGAAGGTGGTGGACCTGAGCCAGATCACCACCCCGCAGTTGGTGGCGACGGCGGGCGGGGTGAGCGGCGCCAGCCAGCCCGAGGCTAAGGTGATTACCGGAGTCAGCTCGCCCGGGTTCCATGGCGGCAGCCAGGGCGACCTGATGGCAGTGACCGAGCAGGCATGCGATCCGCGCAATGTGACCGCCGGCGAGACCGGGGTGCAGTTTTTCGACGTCACCGACCCCACCCATCCGGCGTTTTTGGGAAGCTGGAACTCCGGGCTGGCCGGGGTCAGCGACGTGGCGTTTGTGCCGGTGCTGGGGCCGGCCAACTCGCTGGGGGTGGTGGACCACACCCAGGACAGGATTTATGCGCTGGCGGCGGTGCCCAACTCCGAGTCGAGCGGCGGCGCCGAGGGCGACCTGCGGGTGCTGGACGTGACCGACCCCGCCGCGCCGCGCGAAGTGGGCAATTGGGGAGTGCTGGCGGCCACCGGCACGCAGATACCGCAAGCGGTGCAGGGCTCGGATCGGCGGGTGTTTCTGGACACCATCGAGCTGTCGAGCGACCGCAAGACGGCCTATCTGAGCTATTGGGACGAGGGCGTGGTGGTGCTGGATGTGAGCGATCCGCTGGCCATCCGCTCCAACAACGCCAACGTTTTGCTGGACCACATCCAGTACCCGATCACCTCGCTGGCCACCTCCTCCACCCCCTCCAGCCCGGAGGGAAACACGCATGAGGCGGTGCCGGTGGCGGGCGACAGCGAGCTGCTGGTCGCCGATCAGGTGTGCGCCTCGGCGATGGCGCCAGACCCCAGCAACCCGGCGCAGAACCTGGCGTTGAATCCGGCGGTGGGCGTGGTGTGCGGGGCCGGCTCGGCGGTGCCGCTGACCAACAACTCCGGCTGGGGCTTTTTGCGCACCTACACCCTGCCCACGCCGGGCTCGGCGACGCTGCAAGGGTTTTTCACCACGCCGCAGGCGGTCTCGGACCCGGCGCCGGACCGCGGCATCTACACCGCCCACAACATCGCCTGGAACGGCGACTTGGCGCATCCGCACGCCTACGTGGCATGGTACTCCAGCGGCGTGGTGGATTTGGACATCGCCTCGATCGCGCCGCCGACGCGGTTGGCCTCGTTTGTTCCGCCCGACACGCCCGACCCGAACGGCACCAACCCGGCGGTGGACAACCCCGCCAAGGCCATGGTGTACGGGGTGGCGGCCTACTCGGCGCAGGGGCTGCCCTACATTCTGGCCAGCGACATCAACTCCGGGCTGTGGATCGTGAGCGAGACGCCGACCAGCCAGTTGACGATCTTGACCACCAGCCTGCCGGATGGCAACGTCGGGGTGCCCTATGACGCCACGCTGAGCGCGGTGAACGGGGCGTTGGGCAACAATCGGATCACCTTTTCGGTGGCGCCGAGCTCGAATGTGCTGCCGCCGGGGCTGTCATTGGACGCGCAGGGAAATTTGACCGGGACGCCGGCGGAGGCGGGCACGGATCCGGTGACGTTCAACGCGCGCGACGGGGTGGGCAACTCCACTCTGCAGACCATCAGCCTCACGATTGACCAGAACTTGGCGGTGCTGCCGCCGGTGGTGCCGTTGGGCACGACCAGCGAGCCCTACACGCTGCCGCTGAGCGGGGTGAACGGCACGACGCCCTACACGTGGACGGTGGTGCAGAGCGCGCTGCCGACCGGGCTTTCACTGTCGTCCACGGGCGCTTCCACGGCGCAGATCAGCGGCACGCCGGCGACCAGCGGCACCACGGCGGCGACGGTGCAGGTGACCGACAGCTCGGTGCCGGCCAACACCGCGACCTTGCCGCTCTCCATCCAGGTTGCGCACTTGGCGGTGAAGAGCGCCACGCTGCCGGATGCGGCGGTGGGGGTGGGATACGCGGCGACCGAGTTGATGGCCAACGGGCAGGAGCCGTTCACGCCGGTGGTGCTGAGCGGCACGGTGCCGCCGGGGCTGGTGGTGACGCCCGGGGTGGTGACGACGCTGGGCTGGGAGGTGAGCGGCACGCCCACCACCGCCGGGGTTTATACCTTCAGCGTGCAGGTAACCGATGCCGACGGGCAGACCCTGCTGCAGCCGTTCACGCTGGTGGTCAACCCCTACGCGATCACGCCGGCGATTCTGGCGGCCGGGGTGGAGGGGCGCG
>Ga0307374_10016054_pt1 | contig 9985 bp, 5 predicted proteins | sample OX3MG_FD_202532 | JGI IMG/M metagenome (GOLD analysis project Ga0307374, IMG submission 202532) | Soil microbial communities from Risofladan, Vaasa, Finland - OX-3 | ecosystem: Environmental > Terrestrial > Soil > Coastal area > Acid sulfate soil | place: Finland: Risofladan, Vaasa | collected...
ACCGCGGTGTCCGGTTTCGCGATATGGCAGTGCTGGTCCGCAGCAGAGCTGTCTACGCGAAGCTCATAGATCAGTTCTCCGCTTTCGACATTCCCGTGCAGTCGGCTGGCCGCACTGGACTCTTCGACCAGCCCGAAGCGAAGACATTGGGCAGGACGATCTGCTGGCTAACTGACCAAGACTGGCGAGACCCGTATGGCCCCCCAGGACCTGTAACCGAAGGTGGCCTGCTGGCAGAGTATCGGACGAATTTTGGAGTCAACGAGGCTGATGGCCGCCGCCTCGGGCGCGCCCTGAATGAGTGGAAGAAGGTCGTACCTAACTCGACGCGGACGGCCAATCTGGTCGGCGAGTTCTACGAACTCCTCGACGTTCTAGGCGTGCGGTCGTGGGATCTGTCTGACCGTATGCAGGTCAACCGGCTGGGCACCTTGGCCAGGTTTACGGCGCTGTTGGCGGACTACGAATCCGTGCGGAGACGCGCGAGGCCAGATGCCGATATCGAAGGTGAACAAGTGGGTGGCCAGGACCGCGGCACTTGGTACTACCGCAACCTAGGAATCCACATTGTCAACTACGCCCAAGGTGCATATGAAGGCTTCGACGGTGAGATCGATCTCACTCTAGACGCAGTCGACCTGACCACCGTCCACAAGGCAAAGGGACTGGAGTGGCCAGTGGTATTCATTCCGTCCGTAACCGCGAACCGCTTCCCAACATCTCGCGTCGGTCAGGTCCAGTCTTGGCTAGTTCCTCGCCATCTGTTTGCCGCGGACCGTTACGAGGGGACCGACGCTGACGAACGCCGGCTCTTCTACGTTGCGATAACCCGGGCTCGGGATTGGGTTTCTATTTCGAGGCACAACCGGGTCACCAAGAATACCGTCCAGCCCAGCCCCTACTACACAGAGTTGAATGATTTGGAGACGACGCCCGGAGCTGTCGCGTTTCCGCCAATTGAGGCAGCTCCGCGAGGCGACGAGGCACTCGAGATCACTTACTCCGAGCTTGCGACCTTCATCGATTGCGGCATGGCATACCGACTTCGCAATCTACTTGGATTCCAGCCTCGACTAGCTCCTGAGCTCGGCTATGGAAAAGCGGTCCACCACGTCATGCGCACGGTTGCCGACGTGACCCGTGCGACCGGCAAGGTTCCTTCCGACGTCGAGATTGATCGAATCCTGAACGAGTCGTTCTTCCTGCCGTCAGCGAACAAAGTTGCCCATCGTGAGCTCAAAGCTGCCGCTCGCCGATTGGTCTCTACCTACACCGCCCGCTACGCCGAGGACTTGCACCGCGTCTGGGAGAGTGAGAGACCGTTTGAGTTGAGGCTCAACGGGGTGACCGTCACCGGAAGGGCCGACGTGATCTTGGATCGCGAAGGCGGCAAGCCAGAGTCCCTCGCAATTCTTGATTACAAAACCTCGACGTACGACGAGAGCGAGCATTTCCTCCAGCTCCAGGTCTACGCGGATGCGGGTCGACGAGAGGGGCTTGAAGTGACGGCAGCGTATGTTCATGACCTCAAAGCCTCTGAGCGGGCAACTGTGGATGTGGGAACCGCGGCCGTCGCCGCAGCTGAAGAGGTCGTCGGCGAAGCTGGGCGGCGCATCCGAGATCGGGAATTCAAGGCTAACCCGGGGGTTCGCTGCCGACGCTGCGAAGTAAGAACGATCTGCGCCAGTGCCATGCGCTGATCTAGACGTCGAAGACTTTCAGTACCTCGTCGCCATAGTCATTAATCACTTTGACAGCGATCTTGCCTGATTCAGGGCGAGGAAAAGGGCGGGATGTGGTGCGGTACAGGCTAGCCCACGCTTCTTGATCGATTTCCGCCCGAAGCGCCGTTTTGAGGCGTTTGTAAGGGTCCATCCCACCCGTAAAGTAGCAGTGGCGGACGAAAAACGATTCTCCGTTGTAGGAGGTGTCGATCATCCAGATTGCGATCCGATCCGGATCGTTGCTGCGGACTTCACCAGTTGTCGGGTCATAGACGTCAACGCCCTTGATTTCAACGGTAAGTTCTTTTCCCGTCTTCGTTATCTCGATGTCGGGCTCACCGAAAACGGTGAACAGGTTCCCTGCCCCCGTCTTCTTGAGATCCTCACCCATCACAAGATCTGCATTCATCCTCACCAGAAGAACCGGCACGCGCCCGAGCGATCTCTCCGCGGCGACACTGGCAAAACCCTCGGCGCTAGCCGTGTACTCCTCTGCCGTGCCTAATGCGGTAGGGTCGAAGGCAAAGCCGAGGATGCATAGAAGGTCGATTTTTTGGTCCTTGATTGCTTCGCGTGCGGCGCCTTTGATGAAAGACGGGCCGACCGTCCCATATTGCGGACCAATTGAGACACCAATGCGAGAGCCGTGCCCATCCTGGCCATCTCGTTGAATCCCGATCGCTTGGACATAAGTGCCGCCATAAGCTTCGACAGCCTCGAACTCCAACCGCTCGTGACGTCGTCCGTTCTGGATTCCGGCTCTGCCGAGGTTGGCCAAGATCGTGTCCTCAAACGAGACCGCAGAGCCGTCGCGCGCAGCATCACGAATTGAGAATGGTTCAGAACTCGGCGCAAACGCCAGTGAACGATGCGGCGAGAGGCTCTCTAGAGTAAAAGGCCCGGTGACGCGGATACGTCGGGAGTCCTCTATAGGTCGATCGTAGAGGAGCTCAAATTCCACATTGCGGGCAATCGCGCGACTGACTTCCTCTCGGGACATTCCCGCTCGGATGTCAGGGTTGGTGGTAATTGACTTCAACGATATGTGCGATACCCGCTCGTAGACAAAGCCGTGCTTGACATCGTTTGATACAGGCGATCCCCCGATGATCTTCCCTGTCAGCTCCTGTTCCTTCTCACGTCCGGGATCTGAGTCTGCAAGTAGGTAATACGGATACATGGCGGCCATCAACCGCTGCCGCGCAATGGCGAGCGCCACGCGTGAAGTGTCAATAGTTATCCAACGTCGGCCCCATCTCTCGGCAACGTATGCAGTCGTCCCCGATCCACAAGTGGGATCGAGAACCAGATCCCCCGGGTCTGTTGTCATCAACATGCATCGCTCGATCACCCTCGGGTGGGTCTGGACCACGAATACCTTTGGATCGCCGAATCCAGACGTGACCGTGTCTGTCCACAGATTCGGACGTGGAGCTGCCGGGAAATCAGTTATGTAGCGGACAAAGCGAAGTGAATTCCCAAGAGGGAGGAGTCTGTTGGCAAGAATCAGCCTCTCCATACCTTGCTGATTCGTCTTCCAGCCGCCTTTCTGGGGCCGAAAGGTCCTATCAGCGATCTTGACATCGAAGATCGTTGTGGAGCCGCCGGTTTGCGATGTTAGGTCTCCGTGCGCAAAGACGATTCCAGGGGGAGAGTTCTCTTCCTCGGATGTCATCTGGCGTCTGGTCCCGTCCGGGAGCTCGACCCACGTGTACTGGGATGCCCCCTCCTCCCCCCTCAGCTTCGGCTGGAATAGGCGCCGGTACTTAACTCCCGATCTGTTCTTCGCGTACCACAAGATCGTGTCGTAAATTGATGGCGGCAGATCTGTCGTCCCGCTCGGACTGCCCGCTCCAGTTGTCTTTTTGTAGACAATCGCAGAGCAGTAGTTGTCACTGCCGAAGACTTCATCGAGCAAAGACCTAACGAGGTGAACGTTCTCCTCACCCATCTGGACAAAGATGCTTCCGGTATCTGTCAGCAGATCGCGGGCCACAAGAAGACGATCCCTCAGGTATGCGAGGTACGAATGAATACCAAGCTCCCAAGTGTCCCGGAATGCTTTGATCTGCTCGACTTCCCGTGCTGCGTCGTCGAGGTTGCCGTCCTGGACATCGCGGTCGCGGATTGAGACCTGCCAATTAGAGCCGAACTTGATTCCATATGGCGGATCCACGTAGATCATCTGCACCTGCCCGCGCAGTCCCTCTCTCTCCGCGAGACTCGCCATCGTATTCAAGGAGTCCCCCAACACCATGCGGTTCGACCAATTGGCGCTGTGTTGGTAGAACTCGACGAGTTCCAAGGCGCCGAGACCATCGAAGTTCTCGAATAGGGTTAGCTCGGGCTGATCTCCGTTCGCGGTCCTTCTACGCAAGTCCTCTACTAGGACCCTTGGGTCAATCTTTTCCTGGATATAGATCGGCGGCGCCTGCACCTCAAGATCTCCGCGGTCTTGCTCATCTTTTCCTTTCCAGACAAGCTGAGGATCTAGTTCGGGGCGACGCGGATACAGCAGGGCCTTCGGAGCCTCAATCTCTGGAGCCACAAACTCTTCGGCATCCGCAGTGGGCAGGTTTGATCGCTTATCCGTGTGGATGATGGCCTCAACCGGTTTGGCTCCCTTGGACTTCTTAGGGGGCACGGTTAATGCGGACCCATTGCCGTGACGGGGGCAGTACCAGTGGACCGAGCAAGCGCCGCGATAGCCTCTTTCAGGCGCGGCATTGCCTCATGTTTGCTTTTGACTTCGACATAAGCCCACCGACCCCAGCCTTGATGATTGTTGACTGCCGGGCACCATTGGTGGCGTGCCGTGTCGGCCTTAGCCTCGGTCGGCCCCGGTGACTTCAGTCCACCCGAGACCTCAACAATGAGCGTTCGATTAACACCATCGCTCTGCTCTTGCAGCCGACAGAGGAAGTCCGGGATGTACTGGTGCGTCTGTCCTTCGTGTACGTACGGGATTGAGAAACCGAGGTGGTCGTTTTTCACATAAGCAGCTACATCGTCGTCGGCTTCGAGAAGGGTAGCGAGCAACTCTTCCCATGTGTTGCCTTTCTTCCCGTCCAGAACCACGTAGTTGACGTGGGACTTCGTCGTTGAAACCGCAGGCTTGCGACTGAAGAACTCAACATCGTCGGTAGATCCTTCGGGATCAAAGCGACGAAGAACAGGGCGCAGCGATCTCAGATCGCTCTCCCTCTTCCTTGAGCACCGACGTGAATAGCTTCTCAGCAGCGCGATGGCGCGCCTCGGCCAGACCTAGATATCCAATGGGAGTTCCGTCAACAAGAGTCACACACTCCTGTAGCCACTGCCTCGTGACGTCTACGAGTTGGGGAAATAGCCAGGGGCGGCGGGTTGCATCGTGAACGGTGTACTTGGTCTCTATCAAAGTTCGCGCGATCTCATAGGCGACATGCTGGAGCCGCGCATCTCTGACTTCCTCAAGGAGTTGCTCGGCCGCAGCGCCGAGCACGCCTTGGGTCTTGGTCCATGTCGCCACCTCATCGCGGTCAACTTGCCAGGTCGATCCATCGTCGAAGGACCAGCGGAACGGGGCATCAGGCAGCTCGATCCGGTAGCCGTCAAGCTTCGGGAAAGAGATTCGGAGGCCAAGTCGCGAACTGAGAGCGCGCACCTGGATCGCCGGAGGCGCCGGCGGCGGCAGCTTGACTTCCCGCGTTGTCGGGATGAAGGCGAAGGGAACACCGTATATCTCGGCGTACTCAGGATCAAAACATCCCGCTTCGTTCACGGCGTACACTCGCCGCCGCAGCCCTCGACCGACGACCTGCTCGCAAAGAAGCTGGCTGCCAAATCGCCTAATGCCAAGGATGTGGGTCACTGTGTTCGCGTCCCAGCCCTCCGTCAGCATCGAGACGGAAACGACACAGCGGATGTTTTCCCCCAGACGCTCCTTCTTGCCGACCGTGTTCATCACCTCACGGAGTAGATCCTCGTCTGTCAGCTTCTCGATATCGGCTCCCGGGTATCGCCGCCGATATTCGGACTTAAACGTCTGAATCTCACGAGCGGCAACAGTCTTGAACTCATCGCTCAGTAGCTCACCCGACTCGAGCTGAGCGGAGTCAATCAGGATGGTCGGTGGTCGGTGCAGCCAATGACCGTTGGCGTCAACGTTGGATAGAAACGGCAATTCTCCCCGCCTGGTGCGAAGGGAACCGTCCTCCTGTTCAATCTCGTAGCCGGCAATCCAGTCATAGACCAACTTCGACACGGCTGTGTTGGGGCAAACCACGATGAAGACGGGAGGTGGCTCGCCAGCTTTCTCGAGATGGTCACGATACCTCTCGAAGGCTGCCGCGTAGCTTCTGTAGAGACTACGAAGAGCTCCCTCCAATGCCTCTGGAGGCACCCAAGTAGTTCCTGGACTCGTCGTCTTGGATCTCCGTTTGGGCAGTTGCAGCCCCACGTGGTCCCACAGGTGCAGATACGTGATCTGTTCGCCCTTAGCATCATCATCGACCGGGATGCGTGGAACCTTGATGATTCCGCTCTCAATTGCATCCATGAGGGAGAAGTCTGAAACCGTCCAGGGAAAGATGTAGCCTTCGTTGTAGCCTGAGCCCTTCAGATAGAAAGGTGTGGCGGAAAGGTCGTAGATAGTCTTAATGCCGACCTTGCGCTGGACAGCCTGAAGGCCACGAAACCACACGCGGGCGTCCTCATTGCGCCGCTTCGCTTCGGCATCCTCCTCGGCGACGTCAACGACGGGCTTGTTCTGGTAGCAATGGTGAGATTCATCATTGAAAACGACAATCTCGCCTTTGCCACGGCCCGTTAGATCTCGGAGCACGCGGCCGACCATCGCGTCCGGCGTCTCTCGAAACGGATCTCCTACCTTGCCCGCGTTTAGGATCTTCCTCGTATTCGCGGCAACGCCAGACATCTCCTTCGCGTCTTTGAAGAGGAAAGCGTGGTAATTGGTGATCACTACCTTCGCCTCTTGCAAGGCCACCCAGAGTTCCGCTGGGATAAGGTCTCGTTCCCGATAGTAATTTCCGGCATCCTCAGGTAGAAGGACCCGAAGCCGGTCTCTAATTGTGATCCCCGGCGTTATCACCAGGAAGCGCTTGGCGAACCGCGCGTCCTGTGGCGAGAACACCTTGTTTATGGTCTGCCAAGCAATCAGCATTGCCATCACCACGGTTTTCCCCGAGCCGGTGGCCATCTTCAGAGCCACCCTAGGGAGTCCGTTGTTGTGGATCCGATTCTGCTCGGACAGCCGGATCCTGAAGTCCGGCTCACCCTGCCGGCCGGCAGACTCAGCTAGATAGATTGCGGTCTCCGCAGCTTCACGCTGGCAGAACAGCACGCGGCTGTCTCGGGATGGATCAGTCCAGTACTGCATCAGCTTACGGCTTATGGCTGTGACCCCTGGATAGTTGCGGGCCCGCCAAAGCTCGACCCTGCGTCGAATGTCGTTGATTAGCTCGTTCCGTTCGCGACGCTCTCCGGTGACATCAAAATCGAGAGTGGCCTGCTCGGCCACCTTCCTCTTTCGAGAAACGGGCATTGGAATGAATGATTCACTCAGGCGCCGACCCTCGAGGATGGTGCCGGTCGGACCTTGCCGACCCAGTTCGAAGTGCCTCCTCGGCGGGTCGTACGGCCCGTTGAGAATCGGGTTCTCGATCGATTCAGGCAATATCGGGCAATCCCAAGTGGGTCACGTGCTGTCAGCGAGCCTCCAATCGGAAGCCAAGATCGGCGAGGTCGGCCGGACCAATCCACCAGCTCAGCTCGTTCGCGGACGCAGTAATCTCCAGTTGGCCGGTAGGCGATTCGATTGTTCCCACCTCTACCAATTCCCGTGGGTCAACATCTTCACGGGCGCGGGTCGGATAGCCGGTCGGGTAGTTGTGGAGCATTCGGCCGGCTGCCTGGGCCGCTCTCGCGCGGTACAGGTCCAGGTTCGAGGCTCCGATGACATTTCCTTCGTAGTAGATGCGGATATCCCCGTGATCTAGTGGAAGTCCGACAATCGCCGAGCCGTGAGCTAGTTCCGTGCATAGCCTCGACTCTGGATGGGGCACGTAGAGAGTCAGGCGAGCGGGCGCGTGAACGGGGAGTCCCACGGTTTCTGAGACTATCGCACCCTATGCGACTTGGCGGGTTACGCCGAGGCAACGCCGGCACGTGAACCAGACTCGCGAGCCGGACCTGTGGGAAACGGGCAACTCGAACTCCAGCGAGCCACAAACACACCGCTTCAAATTTGCCGCTTTCGCTCGGGCGAGGGTGCAGTCCCAGCAAATCCAACCTTCACTTGTCGGCCGGCCGCATCCTTTGCACCCCAACAGATTCGTGGTATTTCCCACGTCACCGGAACGTAGGCCTGCGAATGTCGAAGGAGAACCCAGCCCGTTAAGGGAGGCCTCAGTGTTCGCCCGCCGCGGTTCGATACTCCTCCGGTACCCTCCGCAATCCTTGCGGTACGATTCGCGAACGCATGTTCGATCGCACCGCTGCTTTGGGCCGTGTCGCAATAGGCAGATGTGCCTGCACAGGCTGCTCCGGAGAACTGACCGACCCCGCCCGTAGTCGCGGTGGCTGGAGTTTCTGCCGCAGTTGTCGCTGCGCTTGGAAGACATCGACCATCGACGGCCAGGAGTACGCCACCGCAATCCACGCACCCGTCCATACACTCGCGCAGAGCGATCCGCCGGCGGGCAAACGCTCATAAGCAAAGGCTGGCGGGCCGGCCTATTCGGTTGTAAATGTGCCGTGTCGACGGCCGACAACGTCGATGTAAGGTCAGGCGTCTAGGGCATGGTCCTTTTGAATTTCGATTGCTCTGAGGTGCTGGCCGGTCTCGAGGTAGGCGGCACGGAGCTTTCGGGCTAGATCTTCGCGCTCTGGCTGCCGCTCCAATGCCTGCTCCAGGAGAGGGATCGCTTTGCCAGGTTCTTGGCGGGCTAGGTGGTTGGCAGCCAAGGCGCCCATGACGTCAACCCTTGCGGTGTCCGCCACCTGGCGGAGTGTGCGCACATACTCGGCAGCCCCGCCACGGCCCCCATTAGTCTCGGTCTCGATCTCCTCCCATCCTGGGAGGAACTCACCCTCGGTCTCGTCGAGGACTCGATTTGCTTCGGCCGCCAAGTCGCTGGATAACATCCCTTGCTTTGCCCCGCAGTGCTTCGCAATCTCTTGAAGGCGGACGATGTCGATGCTGCACTTGGCGAAATCCAGGCGCAGCTGTGTGCGGTCAGTGATGAGCCGCGACGTCAGCGCAGTGGGCAGATCACGATTGAACATATCGTCGAGTCGGTCCCGAACACGCTTGCGCTGCCTCTCTGGCGATAGTCCCGGCGCGAACTCTTCACAGAATGCACCGCGATCAACCCGGCCCTCCGGCTCGAGTAAGCCGCGTACGAACAAGTACAGCCAGATGAAGGCAAGCACCTTCTTGCGCAACAGTTCTGGGGCGTAGTCCTGGCCCGCTTGTAGGAGCTCGATTCGTCCGAACGTCCGGATCCTCAGATAGGTCGGATCGGCGCGGGGAGCCGTAGCTGACTCCGCATCCTCGGTGTCCTCAGCTTCGTTCTCATCCTTCGTCCCCTCGCCCGGGGGTCCGACTCGGGCCCCTTTTCCTAAGCCATCGCCATTCGGCTTCGCAATGGCGTGGGCCAAGGCCTGCCGCTCCAGCCACCACTTGACGCTGATCAGTGGCCTGGCCTCGACCTTCGCGACAACCGCTTTAGTGGCTGGCAGCGGCAGCTCGCGGCTCTTCAGTTGACCGTGAAGTTCGGCTTCGTTTATTGCGCCCTTCAGGTGTGCAGCGAGCAGCCCCTTCGGACTGTCCACCCAGCGGCCCTGCCGTTCGAGATACAGCTGGGCAGACCTCTGCTCGGCCAGCCGGCCGGCCACATACAGTGGAACTCCCTGCTCGAACACGTCAGCTGCATCGAGGGCTACGTTCCAAGCGCGCTTGTCCCCTCGCGGGAGCAGCGGCTCGAAGAGCCAGCGGCGCCGGCCTGAATGCAAATCCGAGAACCTTGCTCGCAGGTGATCTACGCCCCGCTTCGGCACTAATAGAAGGACGAGGAGAACCACCGTACTCGCCTCGAGACCAGCGATCAGCTCATGCGGCATGGCTCGAATCCTTCGCGGCTATATCCGGCACCAGCCTGGCCGCGAGCTCGGTGATGGCTCGGCCCGCTCGCGACTCGGGACGCAGAACCCAAGGCAGCTCCAATGCGTTGCCCGCGGCCGCGTCCTCCGGAATCAGCGCC
>Ga0307374_10016055_pt1 | contig 9985 bp, 13 predicted proteins | sample OX3MG_FD_202532 | JGI IMG/M metagenome (GOLD analysis project Ga0307374, IMG submission 202532) | Soil microbial communities from Risofladan, Vaasa, Finland - OX-3 | ecosystem: Environmental > Terrestrial > Soil > Coastal area > Acid sulfate soil | place: Finland: Risofladan, Vaasa | collected...
ACGCCGCCACCACGTCGTCGATGTACACGTAGTCCCGGCGTTGCAGGCCGTCACCGTTGATCCGGATTCCCGTGCCGGCGCGGGCCGCCTTGAACAGCCGGGCCACCAGCCCGTCCTTCACCCATACCCCGGGGCCGTGCACGTTGGTCAGCCGCAGGGAGACGGTGTTCATCCCGTAAGCCCGGCGATACCCCGACGCCAGCATCTCCGCCGCCGCCTTTGTCGCTCCGTAGGGGGTGAGCGGAGCAAGGGGCGCTGTCTCGTCGATCAAGTGGGTGTCGTCGACGTCCATGGCGTCGCCCACCACGGCGTTCGTCGACGCCAGCACGAACGACACTCCCCCCAACGTCCGGCACCGCTCCAACAGGTACTGAGTCATGCCCACGTTCGATGCGTACACGCCGGCCGGGTCGCTCACCGACCGCAGCACCGACGTCGCCGCGGCCAGGTGCATCACCGCGTCGGTCCCTTCGGCCAGGGCCCGGTCGGCCACCTCGGGATCGCAGAGATCCCCGACCACCGCCCTCACGCCGGGGTGGGGTTCGGGCGCCTTCAGGTCGGCCACCACGACCTCGTGGCCTTCCGACAGCAGCGAGCGCACCACCGCCGAGCCGATGAATCCGGCTCCGCCGGTGACGAGCACGCGCATGGCGGGGCACCCTAAGCGAGCATGCGCGCCGCCATCGACCCGCTGGACCGCCGCATCGTCGGCCTGGCCGTCCCGGCCCTCGGGGCGCTCGTCGTCGAGCCGCTGTACAACCTGACCGACACCGCCATCGTGGGCCACCTCGGACGCATCTCCCTCGGCGGCCTGGCCCTCGCCACCGCGGTGCTGAACGTCGCTGTGTACGCCTTCGGGTTCCTGGCGATGGCGACCACGCCCCGGGTCTCGTTCCTGCGCGGCCGTGGTGACGACGAGGGTGCCGCCGGCGCGGCGGTGACCGCCTACTGGCTGGCCGCGGCACTCGGTGTCGTCCTGGCCGCCGTCGTTGTCGGGGCGGCCCGGCCCCTGGCCGAACTGGCCGGCGGTCACGGCGCCGAGCTGTCCCGGGCCGTCACCTACCTGCGGGTGGCCAGCATCGGGATGCCGTTCGTGCTCGTGATGCTGGCCGGCAACGGGCACCTGCGGGGCCTGGCTGACACCCGTACCCCGTTCCGGATCACCGTGGCCAGCAACGTCCTCAACGTGGCCGTCGAGGTCGGTCTGGTCTACGGCCTGGGTTGGGGGGTGGCCGGCTCGGCCCTCGGGACCGTGCTGGCCCAGGCCTTCGCGGCGGGACTGTTCCTGCGCGCCGGGTACGTTCACTCGCCCCGGCCCGTCCGCTGGCGACCCGATCCGGCCGAGGCCCGCCGCCTCGTCAGGAACGGCTCGGTCCTGGTCGTGCGCACCGTGGCCCTGCTCCTCGCCCTCGACGGCAGCACGGTCGTGGCCGCCCGGCTGGGCGTGGTCCGCCTCGGTGGCCACCAGATCGCCCTGCAGGTCTGGTTCCTCGTCGCCCTGTCCCTCGACGCCCTGGCCGTTCCCGCCCAGATCCTGATCGGGGAGGCCTTCGGCGCCTCCGACCCCGACGCCGCCGCCCGGATCGCCCGGCGTGTCCTGCTGGTGGGCGTGGTCGTGGCCGGTGGCCTCGGGCTGCTCACCGTGGCCCTCGCCCCCGTGCTGCCCGCGTTGTTCACGGCAGATCCCGCCATCCGCCACCAGGCGCTCATCGGGATCGCGTTCGCCGGCGTGACCCTGCCCCTGGCCGCGGCCGCCTTCGAGCTCGACGGGATCCTGATCGGCGCCGGGGACTTCGCCTACCTGCGCTTCGCCATGATCACGGCCCTGGCCGGCTTCGCCCCCCTGGCCGCGCTCACATGGGTCGACCACGGCCTCGGTCTGCCCGGTGTCTGGGGGGCCATGGGGTGCTGGCTGGCGACCCGCGCCGCCGTGCTGGCCCGGCGGTGGCGGAGCGACCGGTGGCGCTCCGGCCCCGTCCTACCCGCCGGTAGGGTGCCTTGATGGCAGACCGGGCCCAGTTCACCGAGCTGGCGATGGAGCACATGCCGTCGCTCTACGGTGCCGCCCTGCGCATGACGCGCAAGCCCGCCGACGCCGAGGACCTCGTCCAGGAGACCTACCTGAAGGCCTACCGCGCCTTCGAATCGTTCCAGGAGGGGACGAACCTCAAGGCGTGGCTGTACAAGATCCTCACGAACACCTTCATCAACCGGTACCGGGCCGAGAAGCGCCGGCCCGAGCTGACCGAGGTCGACGACATCGAGGACCTGTACCTGTTCCGCCGCCTGGGAGGCCTGGAGGCGGCCGGGGCGGGGCGCAGCGCCGAGGACCAGGTCATGGACCTCTTCACCGACACCGAGGTCAAAGAGGCCCTCGAGGCTCTGCCCGAGTCCTTCCGGATGGCGGTGCTGCTGGCCGACGTGGAGGGTTTCTCCTACAAGGAGATCGCCGACATCATGGACGTACCCATCGGAACGGTCATGTCCCGCCTCCACCGCGGAAGAAAGGCACTGCAGCGGGCGTTGGTCGAGTTCGGACGCGAGCGAGGGTTGGTCGGGTGACGGGGTTCGAGGACGAGTTCAGCGAGCGCGGTTGCGACGAAGCCATCCACACGCTGTACCACTACCTCGACGGGGAGCTCACCACCGAGCGTCGCGAGGTCATCCGCCGCCACCTCGACGACTGCGCTCCCTGCCTCGAGGCCTTCGACTTCGAGGCCGAGGTGCGGGTGATGATCTCGGTCAAGTGCCGGGAGGAGGTCCCGGAGACGCTGCGGCTGCGGATCGCGGCCGCCATCCAGCACGAGGAGCGCCAGCCCGGCCCCGGGGCGTGACCGAACCGGTCGACAGGGAGCCGGTCAACTGGGAGCTGGCTGCCCGGGTGGCCGCCCGGGTGGCGGGGACCGATCCCCTGGCCCGGTCGTACCACTACGCCTCGCTGGAGGCCGACTTCGCCGAGGCGACGGCGCGCGCCGAGGCGCTGGTGGCCGAGGAGACCGGCCTCACCTCGCTGGCCGGCCCGGCCCGGGCCCGGGTGACCGACCGCTCCGGATGGGTGGCCGCCAACGTCGCCTCGTTCCGCCGGCTGGTGAGCCCGCTGACCCGGCGCATGGCCGAGCGGATGCCGGCCGCCCCGGTCGCGGCGGTGAGCCGCAACGCGGCGGGCGTGCAGGTCGGCACGCTCCTCGGGTGGATGTCGACCCGGGTGCTCGGCCAGTACGACCTGCTCCTGGTCGAGGACGAGTCCGCCGAGGACCAGGACATCGTCTACTACGTCGGGCCCAACGTCTTGGCCCTCGAGAAGCGCTACGCCTTCCCCCCGGGCCAGTTCCGCCTGTGGCTCGCTCTGCACGAGGTGACCCACCGGGCCCAGTTCACCGGCGTCGACTGGATGCGTGACTACTTCGTGGGCCTCGTCCACTCGGCGGTCGAGGCCGTCGATCCCGATCCCCGCCGGTTGCTCGAGGGCCTGCGCCGGGCGGTCGACGAGATGCGCAGCGGGCACAATCCCCTGGCCGACGGCGGTCTGCTGGGGATCCTGGCGGGGGACGAGCAGGCCGCGGTCATGCGCAGGGTGCAGGCCCTGATGAGCGTGCTCGAGGGCCACGGGGACGTCACCATGGACCGGGCCGGCGCCGGGGCCGTCCCCGAGGCCGAGCGCTTCTCGCGGGTACTGCGCCAACGCCGCCAGCAGCAGGGGGGTCTCGGGCGCGCCATCCGCCAGATCGTCGGCCTCGAGGCCAAGCTGCGCCAGTACGAGGAAGGGGAGCGGTTCATCCACGCCATCGAGGCGGCCAACGGCCGCCGGGCCATAGATCGCGTCTGGGAAGGCCCCGGATCAGTGCCGACCCTGGACGAGTTGCGCGCCCCCCATCTCTGGCTTGAACGCGTCGCTGCCCCGGTCTGACTAATTTCTGGCATCGGTGGCTCGGGTTCTGGTGGTCGACGACGAGCCGGACATCGCCCTCATCGTGCGGGTGACGCTGGAGACCGATGGATACGAGGTCGACGTGGCGTCCGACGGTGAGATGGCGTTGAGCATGGTTGACGAGCGCGCGTACGACGCCGTCCTGCTCGACGTGACGATGCCGGGCATGGACGGCTTCGAGGTGCTCACCGCCCTCAAGTCCGATCCCGAGCCGACGGTGTCCTCGATCCCGGTGATCATGCTCACCGCCCGCACGGGTGACATGGACCGGATCCGGGGTGGGATCGAGGGCGCCCTGCACTACATGACCAAGCCGTTCTCGGGCGCCGACTTAAGGGCCCATCTCTCCCGGGCCATCGAAGCCGGAGGGGAGCCCGATCAGCGCCGGGCGGCCCAGCGGGCCGCCCTGGAGGAGCTCGCCCGTCTCGAGCGCGGCAACTCGGGCGGCGCCGAGCTCGGCACCGCCCGCCCCCGGCTGTCTCGCCTGGACCGGCCGGCGCCGGCCCCGCCTATCCCGGCGCCCAGCGTCGACCCGGTGGCCGTGGCCGCCCTTTCCGACAAGCAACAGGAGCTGCTGACCGCGGTGCGCGACACCCCGACGGTGCAGGAGGCGGCCGAGCGTCTGGCCGTCAGCCGCTCCAACGTCTACGCCAGCCTGCGCCGCATCGCCCGCCGCCTGGGCGTCCCCAGCGTCCCCGAGCTGGTGGCGATGACGCGCGAAGGGGTCGTCCTCCCGGCCGGGGACTGAGCCCGATGGCGGCCGCAGACCGGGGTGGATCCGACCCCGGGGAGCGCGCCGGCCTCGGCGCCCTCCTGGACCGGTGCCGCTTTCCTCTGCCTGGTTCGGCGCTCACCTGCGCCGTCTCCGGCGGTCCCGACTCGCTCGCCCTGCTGGTCCTCGCCACCGCCGCCGGCTGCGCCGTCACCGCCGCCCACGTCGATCACGGCCTCAGGCCCGACTCGGCGGAGGACGCAGCGGTCGTGGCCGCCGCCGCCGAGCGTTTCGGCGCCGCCTTCCTCCCCCTGCAGGCCGACGTGGCCCCGGGGCCCAACCTCGAGGCCCGGGCCCGGGAGGCGCGGTGGGCCGCCCTGCCCGTTGACGCCGCCACCGGCCACACCGCCGACGACCAGGCCGAGACCGTCCTGCTCAATCTGCTCCGGGGGGCGGCGCTCGACGGGCTGGCCGGGATGCGTCCGGGTCACCGCCATCCCATCCTCGCCCTGCGGCGGTCCGAGACCCACCGGCTTTGTGCCGACCTCGGCCTCGATCCTGTTATCGACCCGACCAACGCCTGTCTCGACCTGCGGCGCAACCGGATCCGCCACGAGGTCGTCCCCCTCCTCGACCGGGTGGCCGAGCGCGACGTCAGCGCCGTCATCAGCCGGCAGGCGGCGCTGCTGGCCGATGACGCCGATCTGCTCGACCAACTGGCCTCGGCCCTCGACCCGACGTCCGTGCCCGAGTTGGCCTCCGCCCCGGCCCCCCTCGCCCGGCGAGCCCTCCGGACGTGGCTCCGTGGCCCTCTCGGCGGCCATCCGCCCTCCGCCGCGGCCCTCGAGCGGGTGATGGATGTCGTTCACCACCGGGCCTCGGCGGCCCAGGTCGGTCATGACCTCACGGTGCGCCGGACGGCGGGCCGGCTGCGCGTCGCCGCCGACGACTCCGGGGCCGCCGGTTAACCTCGAATTCAGTGGCGATGTGCATCGACGCCGACCCCCTGCTCGGCCCGGTCGTCGTGGCCGAGAAGGACCTGGCCGCGCGGGTGGTCGAGCTCGGCGCCGACATAACCGCCGACTACCGGGACCGACCGCCATTGCTCGTCGGTGTTCTCAAGGGCGCGTTCATGTTCCTGGCCGACCTGTCCCGGGCCGTCGGCCTCCCGGTCGAGTGCGACTTCATGGCCGTTTCCTCCTACGGGACGGCCACCAAGACCAGCGGCGTGGTGCGCATCGTCAAGGACCTCGACGCCGATCTGACCGACCGCCACGTCCTGATCGTCGAGGACATCGTCGACTCCGGCCTCACCCTGTCGTACCTGCGCAAGAACCTCCTCGCCCGGGGCCCGGCCAGCCTCGAGGTCTGCGCCCTGCTCGTCAAGGAGGGCCAGCAGCGCCAGGACCTGGCACTGCGCTACATCGGGTTCCGGATCCCGCCGGATTTCGTCGTGGGTTACGGCCTCGACGTGGCCGAGCGCTACCGCAACCTGCGCGACGTCCGCGTCTACAACGGACCGCTCAGCTGAGCCGATGAGCGTGGACAAGGCCCGGATCGAGAAGGCCGTCCGAGAGATCCTCGAAGCTGTAGGGGAGGATCCCGACCGGGACGGCCTCGAGCGCACCCCCGAACGGGTGGCGAACATGTACACCGAGATATTCGCCGGGCTGGACAGCGACCCGGCCGACCATCTCTCGGTCACCTTCGACATGGATCACGACGAGATGGTCATGATCCGCGAGATCCCCTTCTACAGCCTCTGTGAGCACCATCTGGTCCCCTTCGTCGGCAAGGCCCATGTGGCGTACATCCCGAACGACGACGGGCGGATCACCGGCCTTTCCAAGCTGGCCCGCCTGGTGGACGGCTTCTCCCAGCGCCCCCAGGTGCAGGAGCGCCTCACCACCCAGATAGCCGACGCCCTGGTCGAGCGCCTCGAGCCCCGGGGCGTGCTGGTCGTGATCGAGGCCGAGCATCTGTGCATGTCGATGCGGGGGGTCCGCAAGCCCGGGACGCTGACCGTGACCTCACAGGTCAGGGGCCTTTTCCGCACGAATGCCGCGACCCGGGCGGAAGCCATGCAGTTCATCAACGGCCGCTAAGCATCCGGGCATACTGGCCGCCATGGTCCCGGCGGGTCGGCGTCCCCTTGTCATGGGCGTGCTCAATGTCACTCCTGACTCCTTTTCGGACGGCGGGAGCTGGGCGGACCTCGACGCGGCGCTGGACCGGGGGCTGCAGATGGCCGCCGAGGGCGCCGACGTCATCGACGTCGGAGGGGAGTCGAGCCGGCCCGGCGCCGGGCCCGTCCCCGCCGGCCAGGAGATCGAACGGGTGGTGCCGGTGGTGGCGGCGCTGGCCCGGGAGCTCGGCGGGTCGACCGGGGCGGCCCGCATCTCGGTCGACACCGTGAAGCCTGAGGTGGCCCGGGCGGCCGTCGACGCCGGCGCCACGCTGATCAACGACATATCGGCCCGCCTCTGGCCGGTCGCGGCCGAGACGGGCGTGGGTTGGGTCGCCATGCACATGCTCGGCACGCCCCGGACCATGCAGGACGAGCCCCGTTACGACGACGTCGTCGAGGAGGTGGCCGCCTTCCTGGCCGAGCGGGCCGGGGCCGGTTCGGAGGCCGGCGTCGAGGAGATCTGGGTCGACCCGGGCATCGGGTTCGGCAAGACCGGCGATCACAACGTCGAGCTGCTGGCCGGGCTGGGCCGGCTCCGGGAGCTCGGGCGCCCGGTGCTGGTGGGCGTGAGCCGCAAGTCCTTCCTCGGCGGGATCGGCCGGGATCCCGACGCCGCCGGTCCCCTGGATGTCACCGACCGCCTGGAGCCGTCTCTGGCCGCGGCGGTGTGGGCGATGGAGTCCGGTGCGGACATGGTGCGGGTGCACGACGTCGCTGCGACCGTGCGGGCCGCCCGCCTGATCGCGGAACCGGTATAGGCCGTGGAAGAGCCGAGGCCGATGAGAGGCCGTTGGGCGGCGGGCATCCCGCCCCGCAACTTCACCTGGATCCTGGCCGACCGGCTGGCCGTCTCCGAGCGTCCGGGCGGGTACTCCCGCAACCACCGCCGGGTGCGCCGTCAGGAGGAGCTGATCTGGCTGCGGGAGCAGGGCTTCACCCGCATCGTCACCCTGCTCGGGACCCCGCACAACCTGAGCGCCTACGACGAGGAGGGGCTCAACTGGTCCCAGCTCCCGCTGCCCTTGTCGGGGGACGTGACCGACGAGCTCGGGACGCTCTTCGACAGCCTCGACGCCTGGCTGGGCTCGGGAGAGCGGATCCTGGTCCATCAGGAGGAGTTGGGGGACCGCATCATGGGCGCCATGGCCGCCTTCTTGCTGTGGTCCGGCCGCCTCGACGACGCGCCCCAGGCCATCACCGTGGTCGAGCGCATGCTCAAGCGGGTGATGGGTTCTACGGGACGGGAGCTTCTGACGATGCTGCCGCCTCGCGTCAGCCCGGCGTGATCGAGCTGCGGGGCCTGCGGGCCATGGGGACCCATGGGGTGCTGCCCGAGGAGCAGTCGCGGGCCCAGCCTTTCGAGGTGGATCTCTACGTGGACATCGACTTGTCCGCGGCCGTGGTCAGTGACGACGTCGAGGACACAGTCGACTACGGGGCGCTGGCGGAGCTGGCCACCCGGGTCGTCTCCACCGGGCACTTCAACCTGTTGGAGGCGCTGGCGGGACGCATTGCCGATGCGGTGATGACCGACAGCCGGGTGAGGGCGGTGACGGTGGCCGTGCGAAAGCTGCGGCCCCCTGTGGCCGCCGACCTGGCCACGGCCGGGGTCCGCATCACCCGCCGGCGGGACTAGGTGCCCGAGCGCGTCCGGGCCTTTCTCGGCCTGGGCTCCAACCTCGGGGACCGCTGGGCCTACCTGCGGGCGGCGGTGGCCGAGCTCCGCCGGGTCGATTCGGTCGTGGCCGTCTCCCCGGTGTACGAGACCGAGCCGGTGGGCGGCCCCGAGGGCCAGGGCGCCTACCTCAACGCCGTGGTCGAGCTGTCGACGAGCCGGAGCGCCCGTGAGCTGCTCGAGCTGGGCCAGGAGATGGAGAACCGGGCCGGCCGGGTCCGGGGCGAGCGCTTCGGGCCCCGCACGCTGGACGTCGACGTCCTTCTCTTCGGCGAAGCCACCCTTTCCGACCCCGACCTCCTCGTGCCCCATCCCCGGATGTGGGAGAGGCGCTTCGTGCTGGCCCCCCTGTCCGACCTGGACCCCGGACTGGTTCCTTATGGCTGGGAAACCCGCGCAGAGGGAAAGGTGCGCCCAGTGGGTAACCTTTAGGGGAGCGAACGGCACCCCTTCGGGCCGGAACGTGAGGAGCACTCTCTTGGCCAATCGCATTGGCGCTGAAAGCGGCGCGGCCACCACGGCCGCCGTCGAACGGCTGACCACCCCGGCGTCCTTCTCGGTCGCCCTCGAGGCGCTACGGGCCCAGGGCCGCAGCGTCGGGCTGGTCCCGACCATGGGGGCCCTCCACGAAGGCCACGCCTCGCTGATCCGGCGGGCGGCCGCCGAGTGCGACGCCGTGGCCGTCACCGTGTTCGTCAACCCGCTCCAGTTCGGCGAGTCCGAGGACTTCGACCGTTATCCCCGCACCTTCGACGCCGACGCCGAACTGGCCGCGGCGTGCGGGGCCCGGCTCCTCTTCGCCCCGCCGGTCGAGGAGATGTATCCGGGTGGCGTCGTCACGACCGTGCACGTCGACGGTCCCGCTCTCGGCCTCGAGGGCGAGAGCCGCCCCGGCCACTTCGACGGGGTGGCCACCGTGGTCGCCAAGCTGTTCGCCCTGGCCGGTCGGTGCCGCGCCTATTTCGGCGAAAAAGACTTCCAACAGCTCGCCGTCGTCCGCCGCATGGCCGCCGACCTCTCGTTCCCGGTCGAGGTGGTCGGGTGCCGAACGGTGCGCGAAGCCGACGGGCTCGCCCTCTCCTCGCGCAACGCGCTCATCGACCCGGCAGATCGCGACGCCGCACCTCTGCTGTACCACGCCCTGCAGCAGGGCGCGGCGGCGGTGTCCGGCGGCGCGACCACCCCGGCCACCATCGCCCGGGTCATGGCCCAGGCCCTGGGCACCGATCCGCGCCTGGATATCGACTACGCCGTGGCCGTCGACCCGGCCACGTTCAACGCGCCGGACACATTCGGGCCGGGGGACGAGGTGCGCCTCCTCGTGGCCGCCCGGCTCGGCTCCGTCAGGCTCATCGACAATCTCGGGGCCCGGGTTCCGGCGCCCGCCACCACATCGACAAGGGAGGCTGATCCGGCATGCGCCGGCGCATGATGAAGTCCAAGATCCACCGGGCGACGGTCACCGACGCCAACTTGAACTAC
>Ga0307374_10016058_pt1 | contig 9984 bp, 14 predicted proteins | sample OX3MG_FD_202532 | JGI IMG/M metagenome (GOLD analysis project Ga0307374, IMG submission 202532) | Soil microbial communities from Risofladan, Vaasa, Finland - OX-3 | ecosystem: Environmental > Terrestrial > Soil > Coastal area > Acid sulfate soil | place: Finland: Risofladan, Vaasa | collected...
CCTCATCCGCTGGTGCAAGAAAGACGAGAACCACCTCGCCTTACTTCAACTCGCCAGCGGCCTGATCGCCTTCAAGAAAGCCCGCCGTGCGCTCCTCGCCGCAACCCAACCGGGATAGGCCCTAAGCGCCTGGGGCCAGCACCCGCACTCTGGCGCCCGGTTAGAGATTCGGGCGGGTTAACCGCCGACGGCAACGCACATCGACGCGATGAGAACGTGGGGTCGAGCGCTCGGGCTCGTCGCCGTGGTGACGGGATTGCTGGTCGCCGCAGCGATCGCCAGCCATGCCCATCCACTCTGGGGACAGCGGGGCGCAATGTCGTCACGGACGACGGACATCCTGATGGTGATCGCTGGCGCTGTTGCCGCAGCGCTCCTGAGCGCCCTTGTAATCGAATCGCGGCGCCCTGGCAGCACCGCGCCCCGCCCGTGGAGTCGCAGCGGGTTCCTCGTTGCTCTCGCGGTCATCGCGGCACTCGTCTTCGGCTCCTACCGCATCAGGCAAACCCGCCTTTTCGGCGCACCGACACCGCCGGGGACCTCTTGCGTGCAACACGCGGGCAAGCGCCCGGATGCGAGCTGTCCACATCTACGCGTCGTCGCACCCCCGCCCGGTAACAGGAAGCACCACACCAACCAAGGGGGGACACGGCTTCCGTGGCTCGAACTGGGAGCGATCCTGGTGCTCCTTACTGGCGGAGCAGTGCTCCTTGTTGTCGCGAGCAGGCGTCCGTCACAGCATCCGACCGCTTCCACGCATGAGCGAGACGTGATCACCTGGACGCTCAATCTCTCCATCGATGATCTCCGGCGAGAGCCAGATACGAGGCGCGCGATCATCGCTGCCTATGCTCGGATGGAGGTGGCGCTAGCAGAAGCCGGTCTCCCTCGACGTCCCTCCGAAACTCCACACGAATACCTCGCACGATCTCTGATCGAGCTGGACGCAAAAGCAGACGCCGCATCCCGGCTCACCGTGCTCTTCGAACGCGCGAAGTTCAGCCCCCACGAGTCGAGTACAGCGATGCGAGACGAGGCGATCGATGCCCTCATTGCCGTCCGGGATGAGCTAACGGCTACTGCCACGCCCTAGGCAGCCCGGACTATCGGGGCCGTATCGAGGCTCTCTCGGACACCACCCGAAGATCGTGCGCGCTGTGGCGCTGAAGGAGTGGGACATCTAGGCGCGCCGTAACTAAGACCCTTCGGGTGACATTCCCGAACACTGGCGCACCTCTCTTCACTCTCGCCCGACCGGTCGAGGACGTGCAACATTGGGCTTGTGAACGATGCAGGCGACGCCAGGCTGATCGGCAACTTGATCGCGCGCGGTTGCGACATGACGGAACCGCGTCAGGTTGGCATCCACTTCTACGCACCTGCGAAAGATCGAGCAGAAGCGTTAGCAGCCGTTCTTGACGCCGAAGGCTTGGAACCGCACATCTTCGAGCGGGAGGGCGAATGGCTCGTTGCAGGCCTTAAGAAGTGGATGATCGTTAGCCAGGAGACCATCGCTGAGCTTCGGCAATCATCCGAGGATCTGGCGAAGCGCCACGGAGCGACTTTCCACGGTTGGCAGGCCAGCCTTGACCCAGGTATGGACGTCTAGCCGAGCTGAGCGTTCGGGTGACATTCCCGCACACTGGCGCAGGCGATGGGCTTCTAGCTCGCTACGGAGAGATCGGCTTACCTAGCCGGGCGAGAGCCTCGCCTAACGCACGCCACTGCGCATTCGTGGTCGGGTGTCCGAGAGCCAGGAGGACGTTGCGAACACGCAGAGTGGGGTTGCCGCCGTGATGTATCGGCTCGTGCTGTAACCATGCTGGTATGCGATTGCCGCGGTGCGCGCCAGCTCCGCCGTCAGGTAAATGACGACGCTGGATTCCACTGGTTTGCCGCGCTGACCAAGGAACGTGTAGTCCATGACTTCGCCCTTCGGCAGCTTCTCCGCGATGTCCGGCAGCACCCTTCAAACCGCTATGCCGAAGAGCCGCCTCGACCTCCTTTCGTCCAAGCGGTGCAGGCGAAGCGTCACTGGCGGCGTTCGCCGACGCTACGACACTGGCTAGTGCCAATACGATTGAAGTCACCGCGGCAGCGCGCCACACAGTGAAAGCCTAGGCCCCCTCTCCGGAAAGATCTACTCCTCGGGGGACATTCCCGCACACTGGCGCACGCCAGCCGGCAGCTCCGGAACTAGGATCGCGCCATGTCGCCTGCCTCAACGTGTCGAATCTGTGGGCGCCCGATCGCGGTTCGTGACGAGCTTGGATGGGCGGTCGTTCAGGTGCGTGAGGTCGTCAAGGTGTCGCCGCCCGAGTTTGTTCCGCAGGAGTTCCTCGTCCACATCGAGTGCGCGAAGGTGCGGCCACTTCTGTCCGACGAAGGGCGATAGACCGCGGCCCAGCTCGGCGAGGCGAGTGTCCCGCTCAGGGGACATTCCCGCACACTGGCGCAGGCGACGCCCTCTACCACGGACTCGGTTTCGCAGCTCGCGCGTATCCTTTCTTGTGAGGCCCGCACCGCGGATGACAAAGCTAGCCATCGGATGTGTCTCTCTAGCCTTCGCAGTGGTGGCGCTGACGTTCATCACAGCCGCGCCGAGCGCCGGGCGACCAACAAGCCCGAAGCCGCATAGAGCGGGAAGCGCCGGAGTGACCGTGCGGCTGCCTCCGGGATGGGCCTTCTTTCGGAATGGCGTCGCGCCTCAGTCAATGCCGTATAGCGATCCGCTCGTACGCATCGTGGTGGCATCGACGAAGATCAGGTCCTTTCCGCGAGGCTGCAAGGCAGAGACGTTCCGTTTCGCCCGCGGAGGCGTGGGACTCATGATCGTCGAGTGGATCCACGCACAGAAGGGGATCGTCTGGCCGCGCAGACCCCCACGCTTCACCGCGCAGGTACTACCGATCCGAAGATCGCCAGCGGTCGAGTGCTGGCCAGGCCCCGGAGGAGCCGTTCAGTTCACCGCGAGCGGAAGGGACTTCGCGGCTTACCTCTTGCTCGACCCCCACGCGCCCCTGGCCACTGCCGCAAAGGCACGCGCGATACTTGACACGCTTGTCGTGAGCAATAACCGCTGATCGGGGGACATTCCCGCACACTCGCCCAGGCCAGTGACTCCTCGCGGCGAATACTTTCCTAACTCGTTCTTGCAGCGGTGTTCACGGTTGCGTCGTAGGCTCGCGACCGTGAGGAGAGCGACTCTCGTCAAGAGCGCTGTGGTGCTGGTTTTGCTCGTCGCCGTACTCACCCAGGTCGGTTCCGCGAGCAGCGCCGATTCGTGGACGATCAGCTCGAACCCGGTCTGGTCGCCAGACGGTGCATCGGTTGCGTGGGGGGAGGTCAGTCCGGCTGGGAATCGCTACCGGATCGAGACGGCAGCGACGACAGCGATGGCCGAGCCGCACACGATCTACTCCAGCAAGCCATTTCCTGGAGGCTGCTGCGGTCCTCTGATGTGGACGCGTTCCGGTCGCATCCTCTACATCGCGAACTTCGCGCTGCTCAGCGTTCCAGACACAGGCGGCAGCCCGACCGTGCTGTTTCGCGGAAGCACTCCCGGATACATCCTTTCGCCGAACCAGGAAACTGCTGTGGTTGTCGATGGCTGTGGGTGCGGTCACGAGACCGACAAGATCGCGTTCGTGAACGTGCGCGGAGGCGCGCCTCACGAGCTGCCGGTGTCGAAGAACGTTTCCGACGACCCGGTGACGTTCTCGCCCGACGGGACGCAGCTCATCTTCAACACCGCGACGCTCAACCCTAAGACCGGCGGCTGGTCGTACGCACACCTGATGGCGGTGCATGTCGGCGGGGGCACGCCGGTACCCCTAGCGCAGAGCGGCATCATCGGTGCGCGGTTTCTGACTCACTTGGGTTCACCGGCCTGGTCGCCCGACGGAACCCGGATCGCCGGGTGGCTTCTGACGAAATCCGCCGCCCACCTGATTACGGTCGATACTCACAGTGGGCGCATGACGGTCGTCGCTCCTCCTGGAACCGAGGCGTGGGCGGTCTCCTGGTCACCCGACTCCTCCCAGCTCGCGTATGCGGCGACGCTTCGACTAGGGAACAACGCCCAGGAGGCCCTCGCGACCGTCAGGCCCGATGGAACCGGCCGCAGACTGTTCTGGGGCCATGGTTCTGATCTTCACTACGAGAGCGAGAGCAGTGCAGAACCTCCCGCCTGGTCGCCGGACAGCAGCAAGCTCCTTTTCCTCGCCCGAACTGGCGCCGACGGCGGCCCGCTGGAGATCCTCACCGTGGACACCGACGGCGGCAGCTTCAAGAGAATCCACTAGGCGCGCAAGGCGACGAGTGGTCGGGTGACATTCCCGAACGCTGGCGCACGCGGCGTCGTTCACGCTCGGCGGAGATACTTCGGTCGTGGGGATACGACGGTTCGTAGCCGCTGCCTGCGTCGCGCTGTGTGTGCTGGCCGGCAGGGCCTCGGCTTCCAGACCGTTGATGGTCGAGCTTCGCGGATTCGGTCACTCGCTTGGACTAACCGCCGCCTGCCCCTCTGGGCTGACGCGGATCGTGATACTCGGAAGCAGCCGTGCAGCGCTCGACTGCGTACTACGCGTGCAGAAGTTCACGAAGTCGGGACTCGACCCCTGGCGCATCGTCGAATCGGTTCGAGTGACCACACCTTTCGCCGGCGGGGCGATCTACAGCATAGAGACGCAGACCTTCACTTTCACGCAATCGCAAGTGTCCACCGCTGTGTTCCGCGGCCGGATCGTCGGCGGCACCGGACGATTCAAGGGAATGACCGGCACCGTCCGCGGAGGCGGAGAAGGCCGCAACGGGGTCGCAACCTGGGACGAGACGTTCCGACTCGGCTAGCGATCGTCGGGGGACATTCCCGCACGCTGGCGCAGGCGAACGCTGTGCGTTCAGACCGCTCGGTAGGGAACCGTGGCCGCGATTCGGCCGTTGCTCGGGCGGCGCTTCCTAGGTCTCTTCCGCCATCGCGAGGACGTCCTCGCGCGACATCTTCCCAACTAGTTCCGGATGTGCCTCGCCGACGTGGCGCTGAACCTTGTCCACGAGCTCGTCGTCGCTCTCAGCGCGAACGGTTTGCCCGCACTCGCAGTTGATGACCTTCGGCATCGTTCCTCCTCGACGTGGATGGTTCCATCGCGGGAGTGTCCGCTGCGATGGTTGTCCTAACCTTGGCTGAACCTTGGCGACCCGGATCCATTTGTGCGGGGCTGTAACCGCGATGATCGAGGGTGGGAGGGTCGAGGGCGCTCTGGGCGGGCGGCAGGGGCGCCGGCTGTTCGCCTACCTGGTCTCGCGCCGCCTGTATACGAGCTCACGCGCGGAGCTCGTCGACGCGGTGTGGGCGGATGAGCCGCCTGCCGCGGTCGAGTCGGCCCTTTCCGCGCTCGTCTCGAAGCTGCGCAGCGCACTCGGGTCGGGCTGGATCGAGGGCCGCAGCGAGCTGCGAGTCGTTCTCCCCGACGACGCGTGGGTCGACGTCGAATCGGCGTCTGCCGCGCTCCACCGGGCCGAATCCGCGACGGTGCGAGAGGACTGGACGGACGCGTGGATCGCGTCGCGGATCGCGCAACACATCGCCGTGAGGCCGTTCGTCAGAGGAGACTCGACGCCCTGGATCGAGGAGCGCCGCCGCGAACTCGAAGGCACCTACCTGCGCGCACTCGAGCTCGCCGCCCAAGCGAGCCTTGGAATCGGCGGCGGCGAACTCGACACCGCCGAACGCACGGCGCGTTCACTCGTCCGTTTTGCTCCCTTCCGCGAGAGCGGGTATCGCTACCTGATGCGCGCACTCGAGCTGCGAGACAACCGCGCGGAGGCACTGCAGATATACGACCAGCTCAGACAGTTGCTTCGAAACGAGCTCGGAATCTCCCCATCGCCCACGACCGAGGATCTCTACCGCCGACTACTCGGTTGATTCCGACAGCTCGCGAACCATCGCGATGCGTCTAATCCCGAGCCGCTTCAGCGTTCTCTGGTCAGGCGGGAACTGTTGGCTGATGCCTAAACGACTCAACCTGACCGAAAATCAGGGCGCTTCCGCATCGGCGTTGTTTGGGTCGAACTTGGCGCGGTTGCCCGGGTTGCGCTGCGGAGCGATGATTGTGGCGTGGAGTCGGGGGTCCGGTCGGCACTGGCTGAGGCGTGGCGGGCGCTCGAGGGTGCGGAGTGGGAACGGGCGCGGACGGCCTTCACGGGGGTGCTGGAGCTCGAGGAGTGCGGCGAGGCGCTCGACGGTGGTGGGCTTGCCGCCTGGTTTCTCGACGATATCGAGGAAGGGCTTGCGTTGCGCGAGCGAGCGGTGGCGCTGTACGCACGTGAGGGCGACTGTGGTCGTGCAGCTCGTGTTGCCTTGTGGATTTCGCATCAGTACCTGATCGCGGGTCGGGCATCGGCGGCGAACGGCTGGCTTGCTCGCGCTGAGCGGTCGCTTGCGCAGGCTCCTTTGTGCGCGGGGCACGGCTGGCTGGCGGTGGAGCGGGCGCGGCGGGCGGCCTCGGTCGGCGGTCGGAGCGACAAACATGATGCCCCGTACAGCCGCCGCCGATCCTCCCAGCCCTCGCCCCTACAGCTGGGACACGAATACTGGCGCCCTTCAAGGCAACGGGGCAGCGGTGAGCCGCGGCCGTCGGGTGGTCGCTGGTGACGTGAACCTGTGTTCATGGAGATAATCGGGCTGTGTGTTTCGCCGTTGGAGGTCGGGCCGGTTTCCGCTGCCTCATTGTTCTTGCCGTGCTTGTCGGCGTGGTTGGGCTCGCGCCGGCCGCCAATGCTTATCCCTATCCTGCCCCTGTCCACGCGGCCGTCGCCGTGCGGCCGCATTTCCGGGTGTTCGTCGTCGAGGACTTCACGGTCGCGGATCTGAAGCGGCTCTCGAATCACGCGGCGATCGGTCTGCTTGTGCCCGGTGCCGGTTCTGTGACGGACCGGCGGGCGGCGCTCGGGTCGCTGGTTCGCGGCCAGGACGTGAATCCATGGCTTCGCGATGCCCCGGGGCGACGCCCGTTGCTGCGGACCGTTCACAGCCGAACGCTGCCCACGGTGAAGGCGGGTGAGATCTTCGTCGCGCTTCCGCCCGGAGGCCGTCCCCGTTCGAACGAGACGCGCTATCCGATCGCGGTCATCGGCGGCGGCTATACCGGCCTCCTCACCTCGCCGACGACGCGCATTCGCGGGCTCGTGTCGATCGTCGACGTCGCCGCGACGGCGCTCGGTCACGCGCGCGGCGCGCTCGGCTTCGCGCCGACCGCCGACCCGGTCCAGCCGCTGAGGCTGCTGGACGGCGAGATCTCGGCGAACGACCGGCTCAAGCTGGCGACGATGATCATGCTTGCGTGCACGCTCGTCCTCCTCGCCGTGGTCCGGCCGCGGGCGGCGCTGCCGGCCGTGCTTGCCGCGCTGGTGGTCAACCTCGTGGCTGGTGCGATGCACGTCGCGAGCGAGCCCGTGCTCGTGGCGATCATGTTTGTCGGCAGTATCGGCGGCGGTCTGGCGATCGCTCGTCTATGTAGAGCGGATACGGCGTTGCTCGCGGCCATCGTGGCCGTTCTCGGCGTCTACTTTGCGTTGCTTGTGCTACATCCGGACTGGGTCGCAATCACGCCGCTCGGCCCAACGCAGAACTCGCGCTTTTGGGGCATCGGCAATCAGATGGAGACGTTGTTGCTTGCGCCCGTGGTCGCAGGAGCCGCGCTCGCGTCGAGGCGCTACGGCGCCGTCGGTTTCGCGGCCTTCGCCTTCTTCGCGCTCGTGCTGGTCACCGACAACCGGCTCGGGTCCGATGGCGGCGGCGCGATCGTGTTCGCCGTCGCACTGGCGTTCGTCGGCGCCCGAGTGTTCCGACTCGGCTGGCGCGGCTTCATCGCGATCCTCGCGCTGGACGGTGCCTTCGTCACGACGATTATCGAGCTCAACTTGCGCGTTCCGGGTCCCGATCACCTGCGCAGCGCGTTCTCGCACGGGCTGCCCGGACTGCTCTCGGTTGCCGCCAACCGCGTTCCGCTCGCCTATCTCCCCGCGCTTCGGCAGTGGCCGCTACTCCTTCCGCTCGGCCTTCTGCTGGTGGGCGCACTCGTTGTCGCCCTTCGCGTGTGCGAGCGCCACTCTCGCGATCTTGTCCTCGCCGCCGTTCTCGCTCTGATCGCGTCGCTGCTGGTGAACGACTCCGGCACTTATGAGCTCGCGGGCGGAATCTCGGTGGTCGCCGCGCTCGCGCGCTTCACCCTCCCGGCAACGACAGGCGCTCAGTACGCCCACCCATCGCTCAGCTAACCCGAGCGTGCCGAAAACTCGGTTCGGCCCACCGGAGCGGGCGTTGGCAGCATCGCCCGGTGTGCATCTCATGGGATCGCCGACATTGAGACGACGAATCGTGAACAACCACGGCGAGAGCACGCTCGCGCAGGCGAGGCCCTACATGCCTCCGGTGGCGCTGGTGCGGCGGAAGTGGCGGCAGCCCGGCGGCCGTGTCGGCCGGCCGCCGCTATCGCCGGAGATCCGAGAGCTGATGCTCAGGCTCGCGCGCGAGAACCCGCGCTGGGGGCATCGTCGGAACTGCGGGAAACTGCGCAAGCTGGGCTTCGCCGTCTCCGCGACGAGCATCCGGCGGCTGCTGGCGAGCGCAGGTCTCCAACCGGCGCCACGCCGGAGCGGACCGAGCTGGCGCCAGTTCCTGCGCTCGCAGGCAGGCAGCATGATCGCCTTGCGGTTTCCTCACCGTCGAGACGATCCTGCTTCGCCGCTTCTACGTGCTCTTCTTCATCGCGCACACGAACCGCCGAGTCTGGCTCGGAATCCGACCGGCGAGTGGGTGATCCAGCAGGCGCGCAACCTCGCCAGGTACAGCAGTCCGTTCGACGAGGTCTTCCGTAGCGAAGGCATCCGGATCGTGAAGACGCCGGTGCGAGCGCCGAAGGCGAACGCGATCGCCGAACGTTTCGTCCGCACTGTCCGATCGGTATGCCTCGATTGGCTACTGATCGTCATCCGCCGCCACCTCGAGCGTGTCCTCCGCGTGGACGTTGACCACTACAACCGCGAGAGGCCACATCGCTCGCTCAACCTAAGGCGCCCATCGCCGGCGGATCGGCGCCGGGACGACGCGGCTCGCCGAGCGACATTCACCGCCGCGATCGACTCGGCTGCCTCATCCACGAGCACTACGGATGACTAACTGGACGCAATGTTCGAGACCGTGCCGAGCATCACGCCAGACACGGGCAACGCTGGCCGAGCGGCCGCTTCGCGGCCGCGTCCAAACGCGCGCGCCACCTCCAAGCTGCCAGACTTCCAGGGATGGACGTCTCCCCAGGCTCTCGAGCGTCGATTACAGAGCACCGAGAGGTGATCCTGCACGCCATAGGGCGGGTAGAAGCTGCGGTGTCTACGAGCGCGAGTCCCGAGGCTTACCGTGCGGCCGTCGACTCAGTGAATACCGCTGTGGATGCGTTTCTGAGGGACGCCTATGAGATCCGCGAGCGAGCAACGTCCCCTACCAGGCGAACGCCCTAGCCCCGGCTTGTGCGACAGATTGGGCCGTCGTAGGGTCTTTGCGTGCTGGATGACGATGACGATGTGGTGTTCGTGTTCAGCACACTTCGCTCGGTGCGAGTGACGCGCCCAGACGCTGAGTGGCTCGAGCGCGAGTGGCTCAGAACGGAAGACAGAACCGAGGCGGGGCGATGGCTTGGCATCGCGATTCGTGGAGCACTGGACAAGGGCCGCGACGTGATGCTTGACCCGCACACGCGCGACGACCTCTACAAGATGCTCAGCGAGATTGTCGGAGAGGATCGTCTCAACACGCCGGGACTTCAGGAGCTTTATTCCGCCTGTCAGGAACCCTTCACCTCTTAGAGCGCCTTTCAAAATGCGTTCTCGGGGTGGAGGAGCTTGAGGCAGATGAGGCTGCAGCCGATCGCGAGGAACGCTTCGTGGATGTCGTCGCGGCGTTCGTAGCGGACGCGCAGGCGG